>Ga0126334_10000332_pt1 | contig 14124 bp, 13 predicted proteins | sample InaspJWI49metaG_FD_94491 | JGI IMG/M metagenome (GOLD analysis project Ga0126334, IMG submission 94491) | Marine gutless worms symbiont microbial communities from Oahu, Hawaii - Inanidrilus sp. 2 OAHU.JWI-49 metaG | ecosystem: Host-associated > Annelida > Digestive system > Unclassified...
ATCAATTGAAAAAGATCGAAAAATGGCTTAACAATCGCCCTAAAAAGTGTCTAAATTTTAAAACACCGGCCGAAGCCTTTAAAGCCGAGTGTTGCACTTAAACGTTGAATGCAGGTATCGAATTTTGAGTAATAAAAACAAAGATTGTCTCGGGGCATTAATGGCCCCTTTCTACCGCGGTAAGGCCAACGCTGACATCGTCGTCGAGGGGGCGCCGTTCGGGAAATCGGCACCCATGAATGACTCGAATAAATTCGGACCCAAAGGCCTGCATGAGCTGTCCAAAATTTCATGGGTACCACCGAGCCCTGGATTGATGGAAAATTTGACGATGCCCACTACGGCCTATTGACTCATGCTAATTTTCCCTATCCTTATCATTTCGGAAACCAGTTCGTTAAAAACCTCGCCGAAGGTACACTGAACGCTGAACGCATGATCCAAACGGGCATATGTGGTCGCATGACCGACCTGGTGGGCGGGCATGACAAGAGATTCGGCTTTACTTCCCATATGGCGGACGAATGTCGAGACATACACTTCAAGGAGATTGCGCAGAAATTCATCGAGGTTTTCAGCGATGGCCCGACCTATCTCAGTTTCGATCTGGACGCCCTTGTCGCCATCTACAACAGCGCCAGCTCGGAGGTAGTGCACTTCGGCTTGGATGCCAACTGGTGCTGGGAAGTGATCCGGCATGTGCGCGCATCCGGCGAGTACAATTTGATGGGTGCGGGCGTGGTCGAATATGCCCCTCAAAACGATCGTGCCAAAGAATAGGGTTGTGTGGCTGCTGCCTTGAACTGGAAGATTCTGTGTTGGATGGCCGCCGATATGGCCAAGCGCAAAGGTGAGGCTCGTCCCACAATATGGGAACGGGCTTTTGTGAGCGCCACCCTCTGTTAGCAGTATCGCTTGATTAGCGCCTATGACTATTACCCGTATTATGGAAGGAAAATCATTATGTCTAAGATACCGGAAGAAAAACTAAAGAATTATCGGAAAGTGTTTGAGGGCGCATCCAATTTTTATGATGCACCGCCGGTCATCCGGGATTTCTGGATGCGCATGGCAAAGGAAAAGGTTCCCCACCTTTTTTCGCAGAACCTATCTTGGTATGGGTTTCACCATGCCCCCTTTTCAACTGATACGGAGAATGCCGATATCATCATTTATGGAATTGGATATGATCACAACTCTTCCCAGGAAATGGGAGACACGCGCCATGCTCCCATGTACCTGAGGTTTGCTTCAAAATATGTTCCTCCTGTGCACGGTGAATGGGAAATGGCACCCTTTGAAATGTGTAACATCATAGACCGAGGAGATATCGACAAGTTTTCGATGGATTACAACCAGTCGCTGGAGTGGGACATTAAACATGCCCTTGAATGGTCCCAGCACGGTGCACTGCCTTTGCGGATTGGCGGAGATCATGAAATTCTTGGGGGCACAATGGTCACCGCCAATATGCTGGCGGACAAGTTCTTCCCGGGTGAAGCGATGGGAGTTATCCTTTTTGACGGGCATACCGATTGTTTTCTCCCTAATGATGTTGGGGGCTATATTGACACGGAATGGGTCAATGGTGGTGGTATCCCGCGCGCCATTTACAATGGGTGGGTTGATCCTGAGAAAGTATTTCAGTTCGGCATGCGGGGCTTTGGCATCGACAGTCCGTCCGGGCAATACGCTGCTCAACAGCTTGGCATCACCATCGTTCGACCTCTGGAGTTGGAGGAGAAAGGCAGCCACTACTTTGTGGATATGATCCGCGAGCGAATCGGTGCAAGCCCTTCAATCATTACCGTTGACCTCGACTGCCTGGATCCTTCCCAGGGGGGCGGCACTACCCAGCGCGACGGTTTTAGATTGACGTTTCGTGAGGTGCGGTCAATCAGTCGGGCGATGAAAGGACTTAATTTGATTGCAGCCGATGTATGCGAGTATGCACCTTCCCACGATAATCACGGCCGGTCTACGGCTTTTAACATTGCAGCTTTACTCTTTGAATATTTATGCATGCTTGTTGATACAAAAGTACGCATCAACGATGGCAAGTTCAATCAGACTCACTGGGATCTAAATTTAGCGACGAGCGCATCTTTCCCCGGTGAGATTTTCCTCGATCGTTGGGCTGAAGATAAAGTTGCCGGATGAAGGAGGCAACATGAATAATGATTCTCTAAAACAATCTGTAAACGAAGGGTTCCAGAAAAATTGGCGAATCCAAGTCGGGACATGGATGTTCTATGTGCCGTTTGCAATGATCCTCGGTGCTCCTGTGATCATTCCGCTTTTGGGCTTTTCTGCTCCAAAGGCCGCCGCCCTTATAGGTGGGATAGTCATCGCAGGTGAAGTCGTCTGGTTTGCCAGCATCCCCCTTTTAGGCAAGCAGGGATTCAAACAAATGAAGAGCGAGGCGTTCGGCTTGCTTAAGCCCAAATCCGGCCCCATCAGAAAGTCCCGCCATCAGGTAGGGGTGTGGATGTTTACGATCGGCATCCTATCCCAGATATTGTTGGGAATTGCCGTAGTATCTGCCTATTTCATGGTTGGTGCCGAGGATCCTTCCATTACTGTGATTGGATTGTCTTTTGAACAGCAAGCCATTGTATATAGCGGCATTCAAATTTTTGCCATATTGTGCGTTATTGTTTCTGCCTATGTGCTCGGAGCTGATTTTTGGGCAAGGTTGAATGGATCTTTCGAGTGGCAAGCCTCCGAATGAAATGTATTAAACAGATTTAAATTTTCATCACAATAAGGAAAAGGCCCATATATTAAACCGCATAAGGTTAATGAAAGGATAAAATTTATAGATAATCGTTAAATCTCGGTAGTTGAAAGTTTGTTTAGTTTAAACAAGGCAATGAAGACAGGCGTCTATTCAGCCGCCTCCAAACAAACAAGTTATAAAGATAATCATATTCAATACAACGTGAGTATGCTTTCACTGGATGACAATAATGACGACTACTATTTTCGCAGCAAGACAATCTGCTCATCATACATCGCAAAGTAGGCAATTGCCGTCGATCACCTCACCGCCTGATCATTTTTTGATGCAGGGAAAGGTTATGTGTCTCAAACCAGTTACCTTGCTGATAATCTCGGTTTTCCTACTTGCAGGATGCTCCTCTTTTGGTCCCCATAGAGTTGCCCCAGACCGCTTCAGCTATAACGAAGCCCTTTCGAATTCTACACGTGACCAGATGCTTTTGAATCTTGTTCGGATTCGTTACCTGGAAGAGCCTGTCTTTCTATCTATAAGTTCTATTCTCACCCAGTACGTTTACACCGGTGGTGCAAGTGTGGGGGCCAATATCGATCTCGGCAACGGATCAGATACAGCCACGGGAGGCGCAAATTTAGGCTATGAGGAACGACCGACAATTACCTACATCCCCATAGAAGGTCGAGAATTTGCGGAAAGGATGCTCTCAGCCATTCCGGCCGAGGTCATCTTCGGTGCCGCCCAAGAAGGATGGACAATCGACTTCTTTATGCAAATCTGTATCTCCAGAATTGGGGCAGTTGAAAACATGGCATATGACCAAATCCCTCCTCCAGGACAAATCGATCTCACAATACAATTCCAGGAAGAGCTGGTGAAGCTAAAAGAGTTTCAGTATTTGATCAGGCTTCTGGTAAAGCTTGCCGATCAGGAGGCCTTCGAGGTTCGTTATGATGAAGTTGAGGGGATTAAAAGACAATACATGGTTTTTGAAAAAAATACACCTGCAGATACTAGGGCCAAGGTCAACGAACTCAAACAACTTCTTGGATTGTCTCTGGAGCTGGACAAGTTTCTTATCACAGAGCGAATAACTGACTTGAAACCGGATGAGATATCAATTCAAACCCGTTCCCTCGCAGCTATAATGAACTATCTTGCAAAAACAATTTATGTCCCCGCAATACATCTCGAAGAAGGAAGAGTCCTTGATTATAAAATACCCTCATATTCGGTTGACGGGAGGAAACTGATACCCTTCAAAATGCTCTCAAGCCAAAGCAGACCGAAAAATGCTTTTGCTGCCGTCCAATATGCCGATTATTGGTATTATATCGAGCAGAATGATATAGAAAGCAAACTGACTCTGAGTTTGATTATTGCCCTCTTTCGCGTACTGGCCCCCTCAGGCGGTGGAGCGGCGCCGGTTCTATCGCTGCCCACTGGATAGCACCTTTTTCAAAATAGTGAATAATTACGATGTGCCGTAGTGTTTCCTGAGCGGCGGGAAATACAAACAGACCCACTGTGACCTCAACCTCAGTTCGCCCGCCTGCTACAACGGCCAGAAACGGCTATAGGGATGGCATAAACTCAAAACCAGGATTAGGGGAAGACCGTTTTGGACATATTCGCCTGATCGTTTAACGGGAAAGATCCCATGAAAAAGCTAATTCTCTCATTATTTCTAATGATCACTCTTTTTGACATTGGCACACTTTGCCGGGCGGACGAAGGCAACGCTGCCGCCGAAATGGCGCGCAAGCTACAGGATCCGCTGGCAAACATTAACGCGATTATGACCGACAATGACATAAGTTGGAATACGGGGTCAAATGAAGACGCGACCTCGTACGGTTTGCAGCTCCAGCCGGTTTATGCCGTTCCCTTCGAAAAGCAAGGCTTCAACCTGGTCAATCGTGCTGTGGTCCCTATTCTTGGTATTCCAGATGGCGGGCAGAAGCCTATATTGGGTGAACCTACGCCCCCAGGCAATGATCGCACATGGGGGTTGAGCGACTCGCTGCTTCAGTTCTTTTTTTCACCGAAAACCGACGACCCCTGGAAATGGGGTGCTGGGCCGATGGTCTCTCTGAAAACCCGTACGGACGATAAACTTGCCGGCCCTGGCTGGGGCGGAGGGCCGGTAGCCGTGCTGGTTGGTGATATCGGGGATAGCATATCCACCGCATTCATTACAGGGCATGTTTGGGGCGATGAGAACGGATTTAGCACCAGTATGCTGCAACCCATGATTTTCTATAATCTTCCTGATGCATGGAATATACACTACAACAATATGATCACCTACGATTGGAACGCAAATAAATATAGCAATGCGTGGACGGTTCCACTGGGTCTGGGTATCGGCAAGATGTTCGCGCTTGAAGGTGGTCACGGCATCGAGATTTTTGCCGGGCCCTATTACAATGCCGTCCGTCCGGATGGCGCTGCCGATTGGACCCTTAAATGGGGCATTAGTTGGCTTATGCCGTAGTTGTTCTTATGCATGGAATCAATGCTATTTTAGCACATTTTCTGGTTTCTAAACCGACGACTCCTGCAATGGACCAGTAGAAATCACAAGGGTAAAAAAATTCTTGTGATATCAACTAATAATCACAGCCTCATGCTCAACATGGAACATGCACACTACGACCATTACTCCTCAGCTGGCGCTGGTTTGCGCAGGCCAAGCAACCGTGGCACTTGAGAAGCTCGAACAGAAAGGGCAAGCCTGGGTCTATTTTGGTTTCTTCCTGGGACTCGTTCTCATTCTGGTTTTTTATGTGGTGCTGTGGTTGCCATGCTCGTTTATCGATATTACGCGAACAGCATATTTGGGCCGGCTCGAAGTGCGCCCATATCGCAAACATAGGTAATTTTCACTGGTCACGATTAAATGCAATATGTGCGGCTCTTTGATAATGTGGGCTTAAAGCTCAAAAATAGTAAAACTGCGAGGTGGTCGATGATGATGCAAATTAAACAGAGAACTGAGATGAAATTGATTGTTGTCTTGTTCGTTGTACTCCTATTCAGTGCCTGCGCCAGCCAAACCGGCCAGCGGGCCGGGCAGGGCGCCGCAATAGGGGCGGTGAGCGGTGCCGCCGGTGGCATCGTAAGCGCCCTGATATTTGGCGGAGATGTGGGTGAGGCCGCCGCCCGGGGTGCTGCCTGGGGTGGCTCAATGGGGGCTGTCGGGGGGGCCATCTCCGGAATGCAGGCGGACAGCGCTATTAAGAAGCAACAGGAGAACGCAGCTGAGAAATTGAAGCTGGAATTTGGGGATGAGGCTTTTAACGGACTGGTCGCCCTGGCTAACTGCAAGCATGGTGCGGCCGCAAGCTACGCGAATACTGCTAAAAACCTCGATAATCAAAATTACGCCTTGGCCGGCCAGTGGCTCGAAGTGTTGACCCTGGCAGATCAGCGGGAAGAGGACAAAGCACGGGCCCTGTTTCCGGTCTTGATTGAAAAAGATCCCGAGATCAACTCAGAAGCCAAGGCCGAGGAGAATATGCGCAGTGCCTTGCAGGGTCTCATGGAGATACGCACGAAGCATAATTTGCCTAAGACTTGCCAATAGAGACTCTCTCCTGGAGGATGGCTTGAATTCTGAAGAAATTTACTGGTTTTCTTAAAACCACGATCGGCGGCGGACTGATCGTATTGCTGCCGACCTTGTTTTTTTGTCTGATAATATACGAGATGCTGCAACTGCTGGTGGCGCTGGCCAGCCCCATTGCGATATTGCTCCAAGAGGGGGGACTGGATAAAGTCAGCGACCCCATCCTGGTAGCCCTTGTCTTGTTGGCGGGTGCGTGCTTTTTGGTTGGGCTGGCAATGCAGTCGAACACAGGGCGGCGATTAGGGGAATGGTTTGAAAAGCACACCCTGCACTGCTTTCCCATTTATGCCGCCCTCAAACGTCTTACCCGGGGATTCACAGACACCCAAGAAGGAAAAACATTCATGCCGGCTCTGCTGGAAATCGATAACGGTATACAGGAAATTGTGTATATTGTGGAGGCTTCCCCGGACGGAATTGCTGCGGTCATAGTTCCCCGTTCACCGGCCGCCTTTTCCGGACCGGTTAAAATCGTGGACCGTAAGCGCCTGACCCTGCTGGATACGAATATCGGGGACCTGTCCAGATCCCTAAGCCACTGGGGCGTGGGCACAGTGCCGCTGGCGTCTAAAAAGCTAAATACGTGAAAGGATGGATAGTGCCATGAAAAGGTATCGAATCGTTATTTTCTGTTTGATCTTCTGTCTGATTCCGATTGGGGCCTATGCCAAGGTCTATCGCTATATCGACAAAGACGGCGTGGAGCGCTTTTCAAACGAACCGCCCCCGCCGGGCGCCAAAATTATCGACGAAGCAGCCGAAATTAAGCATGATGCGGCTGCCGACCAGGCCCAGCAGGAACGCAACAAGCGGGAAGCGGCAGAGGCCGCCAGCCAACCGGCTGCGCCACCACCGCCTAAAAAGTCCGCTGCCCCGGCCGTTGAGGCTGGTGGTGATGCTGTTCCTGAAAAGAAATACTCCCGCCGCAAGCATCGCCGCAAGAAACAGATACGAAAGGAAAAGGCCGAGATGCGCAAGGCTATGGAGGAGGTTGAGCAAACTAAATAGAAACGACCGGAATTATGAGCACTACGACCATTAGTCCACAGGTACATGGCTATGCATCATGGCGCAGATTATCTGATATAGTCCACGCTTCTTTCCACAGAATTTGTCTTTGAGGCGGCAAGACTATAAGAAGTCTAGCTGGAGGAATTTGCTTCGGCTTCCGGCAAGCCGGCGCAATGCCCATGCCGGCCGTCGGCTTTTAGCAGCATGGGGCTTTCCAGGCGGACATGGCGCAGGTATTGGGTTTCCGCTACCAGGGGGACGGCTTCCAGCCAGGTCCAGTCAATAAAGTCTTCGGTGCCTTCCGTAATAGTGACGTATTGCAGTCCGCGGGCGGTGATGTGCTGGAAGAAGTGACTGCCCTGGGAGGCGTCGGCCTGGATGAGATCCCGGTTGCGGATTTCGATGATGGCCCCGGCCTGGGAGATGTCCTCCCACCGTACCGGAATGCCCAGCCAGCGGTCGGTAGACCCCCATCGCCCGGGACCTGCCAGCAGGTATTTGCGATTTTCTTTTTTCAAACGCCCGTTCAATTGACCGATTTCCGCAGCTATGTCCACGGTCACCCCGGCGTCGAACGCATCCGGCTTGACGTAGATGATATCCTGCATGCTCTTGTCTAGGCCGTTGCCCAGACACTGATGGGAGTAGTAAAACGCCCTGTCCCTATCCTCTTTATCGATATGGATGTCGCTATGCTCCTGGCCGGCTGTCATGGGACGTACCTGGAGAATGGAGAACTCATCGGGCTCACCTTCCGGATGCAGGTTCAGGCAGAACTCAACCTCGACATCACAGCCCAGTCCCTCCTGACCCATTTTTAATAAGTCAGTCACCAGCGGTGCCAGGGGAAAGCGGTCATATTTCAACACGGAGGCAAAGGTCAAAACCGGCGCGCCTCCTTTTACGCGGCTATCACGGATGCGATCCTCGGCTGGAATATAGGTGCTGCAAAGGCTCGTCAGGGGGTATTCAGTTCCCGCGTCGCTGATATCGCGCAGTTCGAGGTTGGTGCCCCGGTGAAAGCCCAGTTTCTCATCGTAGTCTTCGACCTTCAAAGCATAGAACTTGTACTGGGCATTCTCCAGAATATCTTCGATCTTGGAAAACTGTGGCAAAATTTCCGGGCGCGCCGGTGAAAAGCGCAGCCCCCCTTCACCTTCATCCACCGTTTTACCCATCCCCAGGGCGATGCGTACTATCCCCTCTTCGGCCTGCATGCCGGAGACCGGGTAGTAGTTTTTTGATTGGGCCACACCGGAGATGGCCGGATAGAAATACTCGCCGTAAACAGTGCCGGCCACCTGCTGGATCATCAAGGCCATTGAATCGCGGCGAATATGATATTGGGTGCTTTTTTTGAAGGTCAACGGCCCCTTGAAAAAGGTTGATGCATAGACCAGTTTGACGGCGGTGAACAAATGCCGGCGGCGGATCTTGAAATCCGGGTGGTTATTGGGAATCATATAGGTCTTGTACAAACCGGAGTAGGGCTGGAAGTAGGCATCTTCAAACAGGCCGGAAGAGCGCACCGAAAGCGGGCCGGTCACCTTTTCCAGATAGGCGGTGAGGTCCGCTGCCAGCGTGTCCGGCAGCCGGGCTTCCAAAAAGCGCGCCGCGATGTCACGGTCGTCAACGGCCGTAATGCCAATATCCTTAAGGTTGTTTTTCGTGATAAATTGATCGAAACAGTCGGTCGCGGCCACCATGGTTCCCGGCACGGATATCTTGATGTCGGCATACTTCTCGGTGAGAGCCGATTCCTTGAATAAGATAGAAGCGAAATAGGCCAGTCCCCGGGCTTTACCGCCCAGCGACCCTTTGCCGGACTTTACGAATTCGGAAACCACCGGATCGTACTCAGCCTGCGAAAACTGGGCGACCACGCCTTTCTGGCGGTTCTTGCGCAAGACCTGGATGCTCCTGATCAAAAACTCACGCAGGGCATCGACATCCGAAAACCCGGAGGCCGGTATCTTGGCGATGACCGAAGCCAGTGCGATTTCCGAACGGGCCATGAACCAGTTGGAAAAACGGTTGCGGGCGGCCTGGTAGTAAATCGGTTCGTCGGGTATCTCCGGCAGGATTTGCTGCAATTCTCTGAAGTTGGAGGCCCGGCCGATCTCGGTCTGGTCGGGGCGACGAAACACGAAATCTCCAAAACCCAGAAACTCGAGGAAGAAGTCATGTAGCTCCGAGGCCAAGCGGGGAGAGTTTTTATCCACGAACTGGAGCTGCAGGGACTCGGCCAGGTACCGATTCTCGGATTCCGAGCTCAACAGGAGCAGCGGCAAATGCGGAATCTCTTCTTTGAATTTGGACAGCAGCTGCGCCCCGGCATCGGCCACAACCCGGCCATCTTTGGGAAACCGGGTATCGGACATGACGCCGAACACGTAAGGTTTGAAGCGTTCGTAGATATCCAGGGCCTGCTCGTAGTTTTGCGCCACCATGATTTTGGGCCGTGCCCGCATTTTCATCAAGCGGTGTTCTTCGTTGAGGCTTTCCGCCAGCACAGACTGGGTTTGGTGGACGACCTCCCGATATATAAGCGGCAGAAAGAAGGAGCGGTATAGCGGCGAGTCTTCAACCAGTATGAGAACGCGAACCCCGGCCTGGCGGGTATCGCGGTCCACATTCAGCCGGTCTTCCACATTTTTCACGATGGCCAGCAACAGATCGCTATCGCCCGACCACACGAACGTCTGGTCAATACCCGCAGTCTGCATCTGGCTGTCTGTGAAATTGCTGCGGCCGTAAACCAGCAGAATCACCGGCAGGTCAGGTTTCATTTTTTTTATTTTACGCCCCAGGGAAAACGGGTCGGTATCCTTCAGGTTTGGCATGGTCAGCACCAGGTCGAAGTCCCGTTCCTCGAGGATCTCCATAGCGGCCCGGCCCGTGGACACTTTTATCAAACGGGGCGGCCTGCTCAGGTTCAAACCCTGGTATTCGTTGATGATGCGGGAGGCAAGGCTGCCGTCTTCCTCCATGATGTAGGCGTCATACGGTGTGGCCACCAGGAGAACTTCCTGGACTTTGATGGACATCAATTCGTGGTATACGGAAAACCGCGTGTCAACGTCCCGATGGGAGGCTTGGGCAACGGCCAGATCGTATGTCTCAGGCATGGCACCTCCTGTGGAAAGGATGGTGGTTGCCGGCGGCTAGCGTGCGCCGGTACGCTTAACCTTATGAACAAGCTTGTCAAGCACGGCGGATATCTCTTCGACCTTTAAAACATAACCAGTCCCGGCCAGAAATACAAGCGAGAGCCCGCCGGTTATTGCTAAAATAAAGCAGCTCCCGACAAACGTACCGGGATCGACCACCAGGCACATAGCCGCACGGACGGCAATAGCAAAGAAACCCAGCACAACGCTCAGGCCCAGAAATTTAATAATCGCCCGGTAAACAGTCCGGCCGTCGCGGTTGTCTCTTTTTCGGTTCCATATGGCAAACAGTACCCCTACCTGAACGGTGGCGGACAGGGCACAGGCCAACGCCACACCGTTGATCCCCATCGATTTCAGCCCGATTACATAAAGCGGCAGGCTCAGCAGCACGGCTATCGTACCGTATACCGCCGGAAGCAGCGTGTTCTGCATTGCATAAAATCCGCGGGCCACCACCGTCTGGGCTGAAAATGCAAAGGCACCCACCATGAGAAACGCCAGCGCCTCGGCAGTCAGGGCCGTGGAGGCCGGCGTGAAAGCCCCGCGCTGAAAAAGCACCAGGACAACCTCATGACGCAGGATGATCACCAGAACCGAAATGGGGATGGTAATCGCGAGGTAACGCAACAGCTTGTTCAAAAGGTCTCTGAGCTCCGCCAGGCGCTCTTCGGCGGCCAGGCGGGCCATGAACGGGTAGGACGCCACCCCCACCGCCTGCCCGACCAGGCCGACGACGATGAACATCACCCGCAGGGCGTAATTGAGACCGGCAATACTGCCGCCGGGAAGGTAAGACCCAAAGAACCGAAAGAGAACTTCCGTCGAGAAGGTCATTGTCAGGCCAAGCATTAACGGAACTGTAAGGATGATATATTTTTTCAGGTCCGGGTGCTTCGGGTCCAGGGTAGGCACAAAGCGCATACCGGCCCGAACCGCACCGACCAGTTGGAGACAGAAGCTGCCGGCGAAAGCCCCGCCGAGCACGCCCCAGGCAAAACCGACCATGCTGTGCTGCGATCCGCCGATCAGCCCGCCTGTGATAATGCCCAGGTTGTAAATCAGCGGCGCCAGGGCCGGAATGGTAAAGGATTCCTTGGCGAATTGCACCGCCATGAAAAGCCCCCCACAAAAAAAGAAAAACTGACCCGGCAGAATAATGCGCATCATTGAAACCGCCTGACCAAAATGGGGGGACGTGGTGAAACCCGGGGCCGCCAGTGACAGCAGCGGCGAGGCGAACACCCAGGCTGCAGAGATCAGGACGGCCAGAATACCGCCAAAAAGGGTTAGGATGATTGAGAATATCCGCCAGCCCTCAGCTTCGCGGTCTTGGGCCAGGTATCCGGTAAAAATAGGAATGAAGGTGATACTCAGAAAACCGGAGGCCACCACGTGGTTCAGGATTTCCGGGATTACGAACGCCACTTGGTACGCATCGACAGTGGCCCGGGTCCCCCCGACTCCGGCAATCACCATTTCGCGCACCAGCCCAATGACGCGGCTCAAGAAGACCGAGGCCATCATGATCAGGGCCGCAATGGTGACTTTACGGTAAACCGATTTTTCCATAGCCCCCCGGGGGTAATGAATCCTGGCGCGGCCGGATTCAGGCTGATAGGCGATAGGCTTTTAGGCCGTAGGAAAACCCACTCCCCTATTAACGATGCACCATTTTGTAACCGCACGCTAATGTAAAACGGGTTGAGGATATTGGGGTTAAAGGTTTACCTAACAGTCTTCAGCCTACAGCCTAAACACCTGGAATCAGCCACCCCGGCATAGCCAACTATCTCTGACACAGCCTCTAAGGACCGGGTTCTACTAAAGTTCAAATACTAACATTCTGAAATGATGGCAATTGTATACCACCTGGGGTGGTTTTTACAACCGTGGATTTGGGGCTGATTCTAAAAAAGATGGTCAACGCGAAAGCGGGTTTGATACTGGCTGGGGAAAACCGGGGAAATAAACAGCGGAACTGGAGAATGATTTCCTGTCACCCACCGGCTGTCTGGAGCCGGAAGGTCCGGGCATCCTCCGGGTTACTTGGTTTGATAGGACCGGTTGAAAAGAACCTTCTCGTCGACTTTTTCACGTTTCTGGACCCGGGCAAAAACCTTGAGGATGATGCGTTTATCCAAGGCCCAGCCAAATCCGAGTTGATCGAAAAAAACGATGTCTTCCCTGTACATGATGCGCCTCCGCTAAATGGGTAACGACCGAAGTTGCTCCGAGTCGTTAAGCTTGGCTCATTGCCGTTGCTTACCTTTACTATCGTCAGGAAATCATAAACCTTTAGGGGCCTAACCAAGATTTCCGCCAAAAGCACCAAAATGCGATTAAATTGAAAAGGCAGTGAGATCTACTGGTTAGCGGATTGAACCAAATTCGGCAATTAGGCAAACGCGCGCGCCTTATCCCGGAGCCGGGAAGGGGTGGTCAGAAAGGTGGGACACGGTTCTTTTTCAAGGAACGGTGGAAGGCTTCATCCAGGGCGGCGACCGCACGCAGGCGATCCGGGTCCATGTACATCTCGAACAGAACATGGTCGGTGCAGTTGCGGCCATCGCAAAGATGACGATCGATAAGCGCCAGGGCTTCTATGGATTTGTCGCAAACGGGGTAGCCCTTGTCGTCGATAAAAATATCATCGTTGTACTGCACCCGCGATACGTTGTTGATATCCACTAGCCGGACGCGGCCGCGGCGGGTGACCAGCAGATTGCGTTGTCCGGCGATGTCGGGGATGTAGCCGGCCTTCAAGACCATGTTTTTGATACCGGCCGCGAATCGTTGGGCGCTCTCCCGCAGCTGGGCAGCAAATGTTTTCTGGGCTTGGGCATCCTTGTCGGGATATATTTGGAATATCCCGCCGCTTTTCAGGCGCCAGGGGTCCAGTTTGCGTCCTTGCACGAATTCCTGCAAGCCGCACAGCAGCATGTCGGGGCCATCCGGGGCTCGATAGTCTACAATAAACTCACTGGAACCGGCGAACTGGTCCTTTGTCAGGAATGTCTCGATGACTCGCAGCTTCACGATTTCGTTGAGGGCCTGGCTTATGGAAACCAGCCGGGTCCGAAAGATGCGCAGCATTTTCAAGGGCGTGGCCTTGGGAAAGAGTCGGACACCGGCCACCATTTTACCGCGCGTCTCCTGGCGCACCTGCTCCGCATCCAGGACTTCCATGATGTGCGAGCGCAGGCCATTCCTGAAATGCCGCCGGTATACATAGCGTCCGGAATCCTGGATAAAGTTCAGGGTCACCACATCGGCATGGGTCAGGTAGGCCTTGTCGCGAATATCTTCATCCATGGGCTCCTCCGACATCTCCGCCAAAACGTTGCCCCAGAAATCGTCCCGCCACGATGACTGCCGAGGCTGACCGCAGAAACGCGGTCAGTTCGGGCACGGAAATGGGCCCATTAAACTCTCCCAGATGCGGCCCTGTGTGTATTTCCCGAGTTCAATAAGTAAGTGCAACACTTTCAGGTTTTAAGGCATTTGCGGTATGTTTTCGATATTATGCCTAAAACCTATAAACATCTGAGTCCAGAAGAGCGAGATATCCTCGC
>Ga0126334_10000333_pt1 | contig 14100 bp, 13 predicted proteins | sample InaspJWI49metaG_FD_94491 | JGI IMG/M metagenome (GOLD analysis project Ga0126334, IMG submission 94491) | Marine gutless worms symbiont microbial communities from Oahu, Hawaii - Inanidrilus sp. 2 OAHU.JWI-49 metaG | ecosystem: Host-associated > Annelida > Digestive system > Unclassified...
AAGGGGAGGGATTGCCTCCTCTTTATTTAACTTCTGGCTACGGGCCTCAGTATTGCACACTGTCTCCAGCACCACCACGCTAACAGCCACTGTAAAGGCAAGGTCATAGGGTCGGTACTCGGTACTCACTACCCGTGTTCAGAGAACCACCTGGGGCCGTGACCCATTGACATGGGTGTAAGTTTTATCTGCACGACGCTATGCTATGTAACTACCACTACTACTACACACCAGTTTAACGGCCTCTTTTCCAGGACAACCTGGGTAAGCCGGTATCTGAAAAGTAAAACCAGTCTGGATTTAAATGAGGCGAGAGATGATGAGGTTTTGGGGTGGCAGGGCCATCAGCTGGACCATATGCAAACAATCTGCACCTCTCTGTAGACAGAGAATTACACCAACACCCCATCACTCCAATTTTTACAGGCCGGATGCTCTTCCTGACGCTCAACCAACAGTGTCAAAGTGCTGAAGGACATTGCTAAGCTATGTAATTACAGTATTATTAGCTGTCGCCTGGTGTCTGTCTGTCTGTTACAAGTCCGTGTTCCAGCGAAACGGATGAACGGATCGAGCTTGTTTTTCGAGCAATCCTTCCTTTGACCAACCCTACACGGTGTTGTAAGGAAATTCGGGTATCTTGAAAAATAAGGACTCAGAGAAAATTTTCCCGGCACGTCGATCGTCGCAACATGTTGTCATCTTAGTACGACGGAGGTATAGACGCTCGGTATGATAAACTAGCGGCCGTTGTCGGTCGAACTGATTGAAAATGCTTGCGACGGCCGACGTTCGACAAACAACCTCAGTTAGTTTATCAGACTGAACATCCACCTTTGTGCACAGCACGATGCGCATGAGGCAACGCGTCGCGCGGGTCTATCTGCGACAGCTGATACTTGCACGCAAACTCCGGCAGCTGCGTGAACTATCGCTTCTGCAGCAGCAACTATAAAGGCCCAGTTCATACGGTCGGTACACACTACCCGTGATCGCGGGCCGTCAGCACGGCTGTAATGTTGGACACCGGTGTTGACGGACCGTTTTCACGGTCTACGCTTTCTACGCGTCTCGTTGCTGTGATATTCTGTTGACTACAGGCGTCGTGTCGTGGTTGTGATGAGCAGGTACGAGATAATGCTGAGATGCTGGTCTCTGAACACGACTGATCGACCGTCGTTTACACAGCTAACACAAGACCTCGATTCACTACTTGCCAGCGCCTCACCCACGGTCAGTCGTACTCGCCGCTAGAGAATGCTATTAATACATCTGATGTTAAAAGTTTTTATAAAACTGTTTCGCATGTTGCCACACAAATAAACCAGTTAAATCACATAACTGTAAATTGTATAAATAATATTTAATTGTATGAATAATATTTACAGGGTGCATGCTCCCCTCTATACTTACTATGTGGCGTTCAATGTTTTGGCACGCACCATAGATGTAAAAGCCGTTGGATAAAAATGAAAAAAAGTTAAAAACGTTAAAACGTCTAAACATATAAAAACGTTTAAAAAGTTGATAAAAACGTTGATCATCTGCGTAAAAATAACTAACTTTCTGCATACTTCAGCACTATCTGTGCTTCCTGTATTATAATTATACCGTGTTGCATTGCATATCTGGTTTAAATAACGTAGCAAGTGATGCAAAAATATTATTGAAAGACTATTTTTTTTGTATTTGTACTAACGTTTTTTTATAATAAAAACGTTCAGGTATGGATTGAGGCAAAGTTCCATTATCGCCAAGGACCGCAGGGCCGGCGCTGATCTTCCGTGTTTAGGCCGACAGCCCACGAATGACGTTAGTAGTCGTGTGCACACATGTACCACCTGGCGGCAGCTGCCAGTACTCTCCACCTGGCCAGCGGTTACCTTCCCAGCCGCAGTACACCACCACTCTTTGTCCCTGTACCAGATTATACTGATTGGTGATAGAGCTATAATTCGCGTGAACAACTTGCCCAAGGGACGACCTACAAGTTGCGGGAAGTCGATCACCATATCCATAACACCACCAGCCAGCTGTGCAGATTATCACCGATTTTTGGTCGCATCGCCTTTCTGCAAGCAATACTACACTGTGAGGCAGAAAAAAAGAACCAATTTTCTTTTGTGTGCATCTCTTTTAATACTTAACAAAAATTGGTGAAAATTTTCACATATATTAAGAAACGTATCAGCTATAATTCCGTGTATTTAATTTTGGCATGCATTAAGAAATTTGCATAATGATGAAATTGAAACTATAAACACTAGCTGGTAATCATCAATTTCATTACTTGATGGTAAACATAAAACGTTTAATATCACTGTCACTGCAAAATTCTTAACGCATGCCAAAACTAAATACACGGAATTGTAGCTTATAGATCTACTTTTCTTAGGCCTAATGTATGTTAAAAAATTCACCAGTTTCTGTCAAGTATTAAAAAAGATGTACGCAAAAGAAAATTGGTTCCTTTTTTTCTGCTTCACGGTGCGGCCCATTGCTACAGACGTCGTGGCGTGGTGTGATCTGCACGTCTGACTTTCTGTGCGTCTTTTTTGTCAGACACACGTGCACACTACGAGAAAACGCGTGAACCGATCGAGAGGCAGTCTTGAGAGCAGACTCATGTGAACATTTATCAGATGGTCGACTACAATACAAAGAACTCACCGACTATATAGTACACATGACAGTGACCCTGTTGTATATCCGGCAAAATCTCTTACTTTTAGTACTTAATGATAACGTAATTTAAATCTTTGACCTTGATCTTATAATAATTTTCACGGTTACTGTCAATAATATCTTTCAACAACAACAAAATACCTACACGACGGAAGCGGCCACTTGTAAATGTGCCGGCTATCCAGGAGAGCGGGGAGAATCAATGGATTTTAACTCGGCGTGTGTGACTGTGATTGTGTGTGTGTGCAGAAATACCTGGAGCTTGCCGGCGCGAACGAGGGCTCGGCGACGATCGAGAGTGTTTCGTCGTCCGGCTCCGGCTCGTCGTGTGTCACCGAGACTTCGATCGTGTCGCCGCAGACCAGCGACGAGCGGTCTGGACCGCAGTGCAACGTGCCCAGGACAGTCGCCACACGGCCGCCGCAGCCGCCGCAGCCGCCGCCGCAGCAGCAGCAGCAGCAGCAGCAGCAGGGGTCGCTCATCTGTTGTCACTGTGCGTCGTCAGCGTACGATGACCGTAGTCAACTGTTACTCACGCCCATCACCGATATTTTCTGAACAGATGTGCCGACCCTCGGTCAGAAGGAGCGAGCGAAACGTACGCTGGCCGCGACTGGGTTTTGCCTCGTCGCAATACCCACACGATACCAACGCGTCGCGTCTGCTGCTGTAGCCGCATTGTCGACGGGACAGACAGACAGACGGACACCAGAACGTTGTTTTACGCTTTCCGACATGGACGCGGCCAGCGTGATGACACCGGCACCATTCCGACACCGGCGTGTGATATATCCTACACACAGGTCATCACCATTTTGAAGTTGAACCCTTGCTGCCCCTTTAATATTTTTAACCTTTATCCTCGAAGCGACTAATACCATTCATGTTTCAGAAAACTTGAACAAGTAGTTTAATGCATGTTGGCATATGCCATCGAAATCAAACTTGTATTATTCGCAAACTAAAACTGCTTCCTTTTGATATTGGACAGAAGTTAATTGCGCGTTTTGGTTAGGAACAACCTTAATAAAAGGATGCAAATGATCGAAATAAATTATGCTGCAGTTTTTCCAGTGGCCATCAGTAGTTTGACGCTGTTGGTTGGGCGGCAGGAAGGGCATCCGGCCTGTAAGAAACTGAGTGGTAGGGTGCTGGCGTGGTCATCTGTCTGGAGCGAGGTGCAGACTTGCATGTGGCCCAGCTGATGGCACTGCCACTCACTGTCTCTTGCTTCAGTAAAATCCAGACTGGTTTTACCTTTCTGGTACCGGCTCACCCGGGTAGTCCCGGCAAAGGACCGTTAAACGGGTGTGTGTGTGTTTTTTCCAGTGAAAAGAAAGAATCAGGTTGGTTATTAGTGATGCACCATTTCATTTAACATATCTAGTTTCGATGGTATGTCGAGATAGTTTAGTAATTGTTAGAAAGCACACAGAGAGGCCACACCTCCGCGGGGCGCATTGGCAAACGGCAGTAAAGTGCGATGGTGATAACAAGCATCCGCGAAAAAATTCCGATCCTCGCAGAAGTATGACGTGATGCAATTCTAATGGATTGCATTTTTGCATCAGGGCGAACCCCTTCCCGAAACTGAGATTACATCCACATATATCTGATTAATTGCAAAACACCAGAAAACTCTTACTCGAAGTTCCACCGACCTCTTTTTGTACTCATTTGCTGTTCCCAGTTTCTAACTGCCAAAACCGAGTGCCGTAACCCATTTTCCTAATTTCACTAACACTCTTCAGTCAAAAATGAACATTTTCCCTGTAACCGAACTTTGGTCTGACCTTTGCACTTCACGCGGATAGTATCAAGATGAATCGCTGTGTTAATTGTTACGTCAAAGGTTTTTTAGTTCAAAAGTTATTAAAGGGGACCTTGGACACACATAAACACACCGGACCAATTTCCTTACCTGGATCACTGAAGTGGTCGGTAACACAACAGGTTCGAATAATTACCCAGCGTCCTTCGCAAAGTTAATTATTACACACGCACGCACAGTTGTATAAGCTTATGTTTCTCACGAGATATACGTAGCATGTAATATATGCGTTTATCGTTTGCGCACAAACAGTGGCGTAGCTCGGGTTCTCTGCGCCGGGGCAGAAGTAATACAGTGCGCCCCCATTTTGGGGGAGGGGTAGGGGGCACGCTGGGCTTGAAAGTAAGATGCCTAGCAGTGGAATGACTAATGCCTAAACAGGTTGGCTCCAAATGGCATACGTTTGCTGCGATAAGCCACTTTCGGCTCATTCATCAAACTTTATCATACTCATTTTTTTTGTGTTTGTTAGTCATAAACTGTTTTTGCTAAAGCTGTTTTGCCGCCTCGCCTGCTGCACCTGGGAACAACAGTGCTCCCTGCCCCCGTTAGTTACGCCACTGCGCACAAGTTACTGTAACTCATCACGACCATCGAACGATAAAATCCAGCTTGTAGCTGACATCAGGAAGACATTATTGACGTATATGGCAGCGTATTTGGTGCAATTACCGTAATAGCATAATCGGCTGTGAGCGTCAGTTTGTACGGTTGCATGTGCACGTTACTCGCGCGACGTTGTGCTATAGCGCGGTATTAGCTGTCGACCGGTAGCTGTCTGTGTGTCTGTCACAAGTCGGTGTTCGATCGAAACGGCTGGACGCATAGAGCTAGATGTTGGCACTGGGGCTTACAAAGTATTGTAAGAAAATATTCGTGTAACTTTAAAATTAACGTCACTTCCCTCTGGAACTTTGTCCCAAACTTTGGACTTACAAAATTGACCACGGCACGCGGTTTTTCGCAACGTGCTATCAGCTTAATTCAACAAAGGTGGATGCTTAGTGACATAAACTGGCGATCGTTGTCGATCGAACGAAGTTGACAGTATTTGCGACGGTCGACGTTCGACCGACAACGCTGTTTATCATGCTGAGCGTCCACTTCTGTGTACAGCACGATGCGCGTTCGGCAGCGCGTCGCGCGGGTCCATCTGCGACAGCTGATGCCTGTGTGTATATAGTCGTCGATTTTTGTCGTAGTGCGGTAGCATAAATGTTATTAAATTATTTAAGATTTTCGCTTTATAAGACTGAAGTGATCGACACTAAGCGCTGTGCGCCACCTATCGATCTTATTGTTTCATGTTCTTGAATGATTTGACTTCGTAGTCACGGTAGATCACCATCACTGGTGGCGGTAGAAGCAATACATCTTATATTCGTTCGTAATGTTCGTATTTTTGATGATTTATGTGTTTGAAACTTGAAATGCATCAAAGAACAAGTCTGTGTTCAGCCATACTGCGTACGCTGACAACGTGACACTGCCTGCATTCCGCCGCCGCTGCTGCAACAATCGATCGATATCTACGGCATCTGAGTGGCTTTGTACTTGCTTTTATTACCTGTGTTAGCGTCTGTCTGTTAGCATGTTGATGAATTTTATGTTCAAGAATTAATTTATTAAACTATCTTTTTAAATAACGAATGTCTTGTCAATAAACAGCTTCGACTTGAACAGCTATATATTTTTTACCCATTTGTGTTAATCACACTTACCAGCTTTCGTATTTATTTTGGCTCTCCTTTCTTTCCTAATCTTTAGTTTGATCGACGCATTGGAAAATGAGTGTTTGATTATTATTATAGCTATTGGTCACGTGCGTCAGCGTCACGAAGCTGATTGGCTGCAGTTTATTATTATCAGAGTTATCACATTAGGCCAATTTGCAGTGGAAAAGACATCGCCTAAGTCCGTTGAACATTCGGCCTGCCTCAGAAGAAGCAGTGACCAGTCGGGGACATCTTTGCTGGGATGTTTAATTTGAAACCAGTGGATGACTATCGACTAGCCGGCATGTTCACTCTCAGTTCTGCATTAATAACCGCAGACGGACCGCGCGACGCGCTGTCAGTCATAATCTTGTCAACTGCTGCACAACTGTAGAAACAAGTTGTACAACAAATTTAGTACAAATCGAAGTAATGGAGTTAAACGGTTACAATCGACCAGCCTGTAATAAACTACGTGTGTCCAGCAACTACGCGTCGATTGTCGTAGGTGTGATCCACAAGCTCGACCGTCGACGAGTTTTGTTGACAACACGATCGACTTGCCGCAGCGAAATTTCTTCTAAGTCCAGAGTTCGGGGTAAAGTCCCAGAGGGCAGTACCCTTATATTTTTACGGAGTTACCCGAATTTCAAAACAGCAAGTGTAGGATAGGTCGGAAGAAGCTTCCGTGCTAAAAAAAACCCAGCTCGATTCGTTCAGCTGTTTTGATAGAACTTCGACTTGTGACGGACACGGACACAGATACGGGGCCATGGCATAAACTGCGCTAGCACAGCGTCGCGCGGTAAAAACTGTCCTCGATGGAGGATCGAGGTCAGACCGACCGCGCTACCACGCACACGGCACACGCAGGCTGGCGATTTTTTGAACATGAATATTCCACGAGGTAGTGTAGCGACATAGTTATGGTTTGGTGGGATATTTAAACACGAGCTTGTTGCAAATTTACCACTGAGTCTGCCAGTGACAGAATTTTGAAAATCGGTTAGCATTTGCAGAAGTTACGGGAAGAGTTTGGTGTCTTGTTTTTTGAACGAACTGAACTGACCTGCAACTATAGTTGACCCAGTTACACTACGCGTTATGGGCCACGCGCGTCAGCGTCACGAAGTTGATTGGCTGCAGTTAGCCTAGTTCAGTTCAGTTAGACCGCTGTTAACAGCTCCGTTCGAAAGCATGCGTTCAGAACTCAAGTTCAGTTCGCCCACTGTGAACCCGCTTTAGTGTACAACGTTAGCGCAATAAATCACTTGATGGTCTAGCGAAGCCAGACAGTCGTTTTTTGAGCCAGCCAAAAAGTTATCAGTATCAGTCGCCGTTCTGATTTCTGTGCCGATAAAGTTCGGAAGCTGTGCGTGTTCGGAGCACGAAGTTAGCGTTGCGCAACGGCTCGTCACGTGACTGCCTCTGACCAATCAGCGTCGACTTCCTCGCGGCTGCAGAGACAGAGCATCTCAGTTGCTATGTCGACTGCTGCCGTCGCAGAAACTGTCATTCACGACGAACTTCGACGGAACGCCTAATAGTTGAATTAGACCGATCGATGTACCGTTACGTATTGTGGACCAACGCATCGAGGCGCTGAGTGGAATTTATTTTAAGTTAAATCCAGTTAAATACGTAGCTAGTCAGGAGGACAAGTAAGAGAGCGGTTGTCATGACAACCGGTTAGTGATGGTTCAGAGAAGTCGGACACTGGAATGGAATACTCTCCCTCTTCTGCGACGAATGCCAACATCTATTTACTGTAAGAACAAGTTTCTGTTTGTGTTTCTGTTCTTAATCATATGTTAAGTGATGAACAGCTTGATATCAGCACAGATCGATTCGTGCACGTACGGTAAGTACGCAAAACGCATACGTTCCAATCATCAGATGGTAGGCTGCGCATAGTCGCGCCCCTTTCGTTGAAGCCTCGTAGCATTTACTGCAAATGTTAGCTTTAAATACTAGTATTCATATATAATAGGCTTACCTTATGACGTAGCCTCAATCAGAGCAGGCAGCGTGAAAATTTTACATGACAATAGTGTAGGCCTAACGTAGTTTAAATTACCGTTTTCTAGGCCATAAATATGTACATTAATTGCAACGCTTTAGCGTTAAACACGAAACACACTTCGTTTTGAAACTGCTGATGTGTTGCTAACGTTGGTGTTGTTTTCAGGGTTGCTGTGATCGTCGACATCTTTACAGCACATTCAGCTTACTCTCGTGTAAGTATTCTATTGTTGTTGAAGATAATATTGAAAGTAACCGTGACAATTATTTAAGGTCAAGGTCAAAGATTTAAATCTCGTTATCAATTATCATTCGGTACTAAAAGTAAGAGTTTTTGCAGGATAGGCCTATATGATACGGTCACTGTCATGTGTCATGTCTTCATATTTTTAGTCGACCGCGGCAACCGTTCGGCTGATCCTATAGGGTTGTATTATATATTTGTCTGTGTGTGACGTCAGTTTGTTGTGGCTAAGCGCCCAAGCGGAAAGAGTTGGCGGGAGGTTACCAAACAGGGAGCTACTTCGCATGGTATTTGATGGAGGTCCGGATCTATTTGCTGCCTTACATACTGATTTACTCAGCTCGACCGACGCCAGTTTATTGCGCTGATCGTCGCCGTTGTAATGAACGTGATGCAGCGCGTCGCGCGGGTTCATCTGCAGAACTCGGTGAGCTGTGTGCTGTGTGCTGTGCAGAGGACGGTGCGGAGTCAGCCGTTCCATTCGTCGCACAGCCTGGCGTCGGGCGGCGACATGGACACGTCGACGACGACGCGACGCCACTACTCGCTCTACAGTCGCTGTTCGCGATCACTCGTCCAGCTCAGAGGACGCACCGTCGACGCTCTGGCCAGCCTCGACAGCACCTACGGTCTGTGTACGCGAGTCGCTAGAACTGACGGATGGGTTCGTGCCGCGCAACGCGTATACATATCGCGCTACGGTTCACTCCTTTATTATTTGCCCCCGCCGTAGGGGGGGGGGGCATTAAGCGATACCGCGATTCGTCCGTCTGTCTGTCTGTCCGTCTGTCCGTCCAGTGGCGCAGCTGCCCTAGGCGCGAAGCTGTCCTAGGCTATAGGCACGCTGGCTGCCTGCAGCTTGGCCACCAGAGATGTGCGCCTGCGGACCCGTCCGAGGGCGGACGTAGATCCGCAGCGAGTCGAACTGCTACGGCGGGGGCATATCGTCTCGCGCCCCCGGGGCGATAACTTGTGCTGCAAACGATCAAAAAAACACAAAAGCACGCACATATAGAGTACACATACTACTTCGATTTGTTGTGGATTCGTTGTGGGTATATTGCAACAAATCTACAACAAATCGAAGTAACGAAGTCTGTGTCCATGCGGTACAGCCGGATTACGGTCCGGTGTCTGTCCGTCTATGTCCAATACACGTCGGTATTATATGGAACTCGGTGCTACAATGTATTGTAAAGAAACTCGGTTGTCTTGCAAAATGGCATTACTTCCTTCTGGAACCTTGTCGCGATCAGAACGCTTGTTAACTCCTCTGATCACTTATCGACGGCAAGAAAATCAATGACATTTTCAAGCTGCGAAAACAACATCAACTTGAAGTCAACTCGTACACGTACGATGAAAATACTGTGGCACGTGTCGTGACAGTGACTATGAGTGAAACTGCAACTGATGGTGTGATCGTGTGTGCAGCTCGCCTGCGGGTGACCAGTGCCGGTCATCTGACCAGTGACGTCAGACTCCAGAGTGACGTCACCGGATACTACCTGTGCTTCAGCAGACGCGGCCGACCCGTCGTCAAGGTAGCCGGACACTTTTTAATCACCCAAGTCGATGTATCAGAAAGTGACTGTTGATAAGTTGTCGGACAGGTATACGCTCAAACATAATCGTCATCCGCTTATATATACTGGCCACTGTGAAAAAAAATTAATTCACAAAATATGAATTGCTGCCGACGACTTTAGTGGCTAGGAATAGCAATCGGTGGTCCAGGGTGTGTGTCTGTGAGTGCAAACAATAATCTTCGAACTAAATGACCTTTGACCAAACCGTCTGTGGTGTGAGAGGACCAAGGTCGTCTCATACGTCTTCAGCGCCTCTGAAGTTACGACCTTATGGCGCTATGCAAATCTGTTTATTATTATTATTACTATTATTAAGGTTCGAATCAAACTGCGGGCGGTTGTGTTCATCGCGAGAGGTGCTACGATATACAGCCTTGGGCACGGGCTGCGCTCCTTTATTGCAGTGCCTAGGTCGACTCAGCCTTCCATCCTCCGTGGGACGGTAGAATGAGTATCAGCTTATTGGCTGAGTAATAATAATTTAGGGCTCTCTGTCCTGTTTAACATATTTGACTACGTTATACTCTGTTGTATTGCAATCTGTTCTATGCTTGTATTGGCAAATAAAATTAATATTTAATAATAAAAATTCATTCGCTTGATCGGTAGTGGCAACTTGTGGGGCGACACTGTACATGATGCTCGAGACTCGAAAGGACACTTGCGGACCGGCGCGCCAAAGTGCCGCTAATGCGTGCCTCGACCCGACCTGCACGACTCTTGCGCTGGACGGACGACGTAGTATTGCGTGGCGGACGCGGACGGACGTGGAATGAAAAGGTGTTGGCAACGTGAAGCGACGAGTCGGTCGCGCCGGTGAATTATGTCGAGCACTCGCGCGCGCGTCCTCACGCTAGCTGCTGAGTACAGCCACTTGTTGCGATGCCTCCGCCGCCGCCGCTGCTTTCGCCCCCTGTCTTAGACTCCCGTTCGTTCCGACTCAATCTCGTCGGCGAAAGTAAGACATTTCCCTCCGCGGACGTCTTCCCCGAACCTAGCCATAACCCTGACCTAATCCTGAACTCCACATGTCACCAAACCGTCAATATGACTGCGTTAATCCTAAACTCTAACCCGAACCGTAACCCCAAATCTAACTGGACCATAACCCTAGCCCTGAACCCTAACGTCTAACATTAACTCTGACGTTAATAACCCAGTCTAACCCCCAAACCCTAACCATTCCATAACTAGGCCTATAACCTCTAACCATAGCTATAACTATAATAATCTTAACCCCTAGCTCCAATAACACTAATCCTAACCATAGTCTCACCCGATAACTCTAAACCATAACCCTTCAGTGAGTGAAGATGTCTGAGATGTTAGTTATCAGTTTTCGGGTGGGGCAAGTGTCAGGAAGGACAAATGTCCGGTCACACTGTGCGGCATCTGCTGCTGCAGCTGGGACGGCGATGCGGTTTGGCGTGCGTCGGATGCCGAGCGTGGCAGACAACCACCAGGTTACCGCGCCGCCGCCGTGCCCCGTGCCTCTCCGAGGTCCGCGCTAACCGTCTGCAGGTGCGCTCGCGACTCCGCAGACGTCATCGGCGCGGCGAGAATAACGTTTTTAACGAACTGCCGATGAGCGGTACAAAGCAAAGGCATCGCGAACGACTGAACGCGCGCCATCGGCGAGGGCAGCGTGTCCCAGATAAACATACACCGCCAATCGTCACCACCGCCCGGCTAATTTCAGTCACGGACATACTGGTCGTCATCAGCTAGGTTCCGGAATAATGCTCCGAAATAGTTGTCATAGCGAGACCGAAACTAGGCAAGATTTTAGGCTTCAGAAAATTAGCCGGTTAGTCGCAACGATGCCGAAATGACAGAAACGCCATGATATAGTGCTGGATTTCGTTCCTCGTCGCCGAGTTCCGCGAACACGACAGTTTGTTGCACAAAACTACCAGAAAACAATTTCTGGTCTCAGCCATTGTGCCGTATTATGCGCATGACTCGCCTTCAGTCATAAGTGCGATCTGTCAGCAGAACGTTTATTGCACCTAACAGCATAGGCGTAAACTTCTCCAAACCGTGCCTCCAACCGTATTTCTTAGTTACTGAATTGATTACAGTATTAATTTGCCTTCAAAGAATATTCCACATTACGATAATATTAGAAATCTTGAGTCAACCAAAAAGATCTCGCTCGAGATTGCACCGACCACTAGCAACTGTTTTCCTCCTTTGACCGTGAACTATAACCTACAACCTTGACCTATGACCTATGACCTTCCAGTTCTTAGACAGCGTCAAGGTGAACGAGCAAGCTTAAGGTCATTTAGTTCAAAAGTTATTTTCTAAATACAAGTTATTTTCTAAATACACGACCAATTGCTTAACCTGGACTGCTAAAGGGGTCGTTAAAATATGCCAAAAAATTGCCATGGCGCATTTACTTCATCATTAACCGACAGTTAAGTTAACTGAGCCGGTACTCGATACCCGGCTAGGATTGAATGACAGTCGTCATCAATTTATTAGTGAATTCGCCACGTATCGATCGCAAAGGTCGCAGCAATTACTATACGACACGACTTTAACTGAGTGTCTGTCTTGCGTTGCCTGTTCGTGAACCTTTGTGTATATGTGTATATTTGTGTGGAATTTCGTGCCTGTATGCCTGTTTGTCTGTTTGCTGGTCCTCTGATCACCACATCTGTAGCGGCACCGTTTATAGGACTGAATGCTTGCCGCGGCGTCGCCAAAAGTCCGACGCATTGGCAACTGAAATCCACAAGGCGGCATGATAAAACGTTTTCGAAATAAGTTTACTGTCACCGCCAAAGTCGCGCATCGTGCAGTAGATGCTATCGACATTACTGGTCCGCATCGCTGCGTGCGGGCGGATGGGCGATGTCGCCCTTTACCACACGTGTTACATTTGTGTGTTGGCCGCACAAGTGACCTGTGATAAACGGCCGAACCGACTGAGATGCGGTTTCGGAGCAGATTCGTGTAGGCCCAAGACACCTTGGATTAGATGGGGACCCAGGTCCTCCACGAAAAGAGACACTTTTGATGAGGCTATGTGCCTGACCTTGGTAAAAAATATAGCTAATATGCAAAGGCACCCACGGTGCGACTGCGATGCGGCCATTTGCAAACTTACTCTGGACACATTGAATTATGCGGCAACAGCACACCGACGGGTACCACCAGATAACAGACTCAAAATTGCACTAGTCTACTAATTTCATGCCGTCGTCTTGCTTTCTCCTTTTGCCGCGTGCCGAGTTGTGCCAAGTAGGGGAGCAGAGACGGGAACCAGCACGTATTCATACGCGCCGTTGCTGCTGCTGCGGCGGCGGCTGCATTCCGCGCGTGAATTACTGGCATTCCTTTCTCTGCGCGGAGGTAGACGCGCTGAATGACAGTCATTCGGTTGCCGTCCACTCCACCTTGCCTGCTAGTCATCTTTTATGGCCGCCCAGCAATCTATTCTCGTGCAGTTCGCCGTGCTGTACCTGGGTGTTTACCGGTGCTATATCTGTCCGTGTCCGTGTTTGTGGGTGTGCCACGACACTTCCTCGTAGACCAAATTACACGTGTCTTGTGGTTGTGTGCGAGTGACTGTTTTTAGCCGCGTCGCTTGTGATCTCTGCGATCTACCCTGCGACTCGTAGTCTGGAGAGACCCCGAGACGTTCCGATTCTTCTTCTTCTTAATTGTTATTTTCTGAGACAACGAGCGACGCGGCTATTACCGGCATTCGGATCTTGTTATTTGGTGGTGCGCGTCGGTGTGCTGTTACATTTTCTGTAGTCTACTTTGCCGGTAAATAAAAGTGATGATGATGATGATGATGACAACAACGACAAGGTGTAGGCCTATGCTACGTTGAACAGAGGAAATGGTCTATCTCTCCGAATGCAAGACAAAAACTGAGAAAATATGGAAGGTAAAAAGGTAAAGACTGCAAAGCTAGCCATAGTTTAGCTGTAGACAGCCACTGTAAAGTGGCCTATAAAATAACAAAAACCAGGGGCGTCTATCCCGCCCTAAGAC
>Ga0126334_10000335_pt1 | contig 14081 bp, 11 predicted proteins | sample InaspJWI49metaG_FD_94491 | JGI IMG/M metagenome (GOLD analysis project Ga0126334, IMG submission 94491) | Marine gutless worms symbiont microbial communities from Oahu, Hawaii - Inanidrilus sp. 2 OAHU.JWI-49 metaG | ecosystem: Host-associated > Annelida > Digestive system > Unclassified...
CCGCGCGCGCGCGCGGCATGGCCTGTACCGCGGCGAGGTAATTCGCTTCGGCAATTTGTAGCTCGGCGTCCCGTTCCAGCGCCAGCCCATATACGGTGACGAGATCCTGCGCCAGCAGCGGCGGGCAGCATCCCAATACGAGCGGTAAAACGAATTTTATTGTTAGCTTATGCATTCGAGGCGCCATGTGTTTATCCGTGCGCGGATTATAAAGAAACTGTAATGCGATTAATACACGGGCATATCGGGGTCAACCTCGCGCGCCCAGGCGTCGACGCCGCCATCGAGGTTGATCAGTTCGCCGGTGGATTGTTGCTGCAGAAACCGGATTACATGCCGGCTGCGAATACCGTGGTGGCAGATCACGACGATCTCTTGCGCAAGCTGCAGGCGCGGCATGTTTTGCGGAACCTGCGCCATCGGCAAATTCATGCTGCCGTCGATGCGACAGATGTCGAATTCCCAGGGTTCGCGCACGTCCAGCAACAAGGGGCTGGCGGTTTCGAGATAGGCTGCCAGCTGCGCTGCGCTCATCCGACGCATGGCGATGCGATCAACCGTCGAGTCGGGGCAAATCGGTCTCGAATAGCGACTGGGTGGTCCACGCGGACTCGCCGACGCGGGTAATCAGCAAGGCTTCCATCACCGGCGATTGGCCGACGACGATGAACATGCGGCCGCCGAGCGTCAGCGCCTGTCGCAGGTTGTCCGGCACGCGCGCCAGTGAGGCGGATACCGCGATCACGTCGTAGGTCAGCCGGTCGTCTACCCGGGCCAGTTCCAGCTTGCGAAACTCGCAGTTTGGCGGGCCGTATTTGGCCTGGTTGGCACGGGCGAATTCGACGATCTCGGCGCGCGCATCGATACTGGTAACCTGCTGCGCCAGCCGTGCCAGGCAAACGCTCAGGTAGCCGCTGCTGCAGCCGACTTCAAGTACGCGATCATCGGCGCCGATCATCAAGGCTTGCAGCAGGCGACCCTCGATCGTGGGCGGCAGCATGCACACGCCATTGCCGACGGGGATTTGGCAATCCGCATACGCCAGTCCCTGGTAGGCTGGGCGCACGAAATCCGCGCGATCGACGGCGTCGAGTACCGATAACACTTGATTATCGAGCACTTCCCAGGGGCGTATCTGCTGCTCGATCATATTGTATTTTGCGACTGTTGAATGGGTCATAAAAGCCGGTAGCCTATGGGTTCAAACGAATATTATATATCAAGCCGTAGCCGGCAATCACCAGTCATTGCATGCGTAATCATGGGTTATTTCCTCGTCCGCCGCGATATCTCGCAGCGCGACCACGCTCAAATCATCATAGTAACAAGCGTTTGGCCGCGCAGAGTGATTGATGTATTTAAGGTTGCAGGTTACTTCGATACCCTGGTGTGGGCTAATCCATAACACATGTTCGCCGTCCTCGATGCAGGGACGGTCCTGCAGCCAGCCGATAATCGTCCCACCCTCGATCCGCGATCTGGCAAAAAGACCCTGGCCGTGAATATCGCTGGGGGCGACATAGGTTTTTTTAATCATCAAGTATTTTGAATTTTGCCTCCGTAAGAGTATTATTTTGAAACTAATAGAATAATCAAGGGCATCAAATGAGGAACTTCAGATTTTATTCAAGCAGCTGCGGTCTGGCCGCGCTACTAACCATGGGATCAATCGGCTCGGCCTACGGCTCCGGCTTCGCCTTGATCGAAGTTAACGCCACCGGGCAGGGTAACGCCTACGCCGGCGCATCCGCCTATACCAACAATGCGTCCACCATATTCTTCAATCCGGCAGGCTTGATGAACTTGGATAGTCAGGAATTGGTGCTGGCGGCGCACTATATCGAACCGAGTTCGGATTTCAGCAATGACGGTTCGAGCCTTGCGCCTTCTCTTGGATCCGGAGCCTTAAGTGGTGAGGATGACGATGGCGGTTCGGGCGCCTTCGTGCCTAATCTTTACTGGGCCAAACCACTGGAAGGTGATATGACTTTCGGTTTTGGCGTGAATACGCCGTTTGGGCTCAAGACCGAGTATGACGATGAATGGGTCGGACGCTACCACGGTGTGCTTTCCGATCTCAAGACGGTTAACGTCAATCCGAGCCTGGGTTATCGCGTCAATGACAAGCTATCGATCGGCGGTGGCGTAAATGTGATGCTGGCCGAGGTCGACCTGAGCAGTGCGGTCGATATGGGTGCGCTTTGTTTGGCGCTGGCGGCGGCAACTTGCGTTCCGGCCGGCGTTACCGCGGGAACGCTGAGCAACGATGGTTTCGCCGATCTTGAAGGCGACAATTTCGACGATCTGGGTCTCGGCTTCAATTTCGGTCTGCTTTACGCGGTCTCGAACAATACCACTATCGGAGTCTCTTACCGTTCGGAAATCGATTTGAAAGTCGAAGGCGATGCCGATTTTTCATTGCCGGAAGCTACCGATGTCGCTTCCGGCACGGTTGCGGCCGTTATCGGCGCCGATCCGTTGATGCGATTCACTGACACCGGTCTCGAAGCCGAAGTGACCCTACCGGCGAGTTTTTCGGTGAGTCTGGCCCATCGGGTCGGCAAAATCACCTGGTTGGCCGACGCCACCTGGACCGGCTGGAGTTCCTTCGACGAACTGCGCATCGAGTTTGACAACCCGAACCAGCCCGATGCAGTTACGACCGAGGACTGGGACGATACCATGCGTTATTCGTTCGGTTTCGACTACCAGTATTCGGACAAGCTGGTGCTGCGCGCGGGGCTCGCCCTGGACGAGACGCCGGTACCGAGCGCCGAGCGCCGCACCCCGCGCCTGCCGGGTAACGACCGCGAATGGATTTCCTTCGGCCTGACTTATATAGCGACCAAGCAGTTGACTTTCGACTTCGGCTATTCGCATCTGTTTATCGACGATGCAAAAATCGATAACGAATTCGAGAGTTCGGTACCGGTCCTGAACGCCGACCTGACCGGCGAATACGAAGCCGAGGTCGATATCTTGAGCGCCCAGCTAAACTGGCAATTCGAATAATCGTGGCTTGATTTCAGGTAATTCGGGCCGCGCTAAAACGCGGCCTTTTTTTATTCGTAAAAAGCGTTCGCCGTCAACTGCGGCGCCGCGCAGGTTTTCGAGTCAGATCATAAATTTTAACTATACTTCGAAGTGATTACCCGAAGCGGGGTCGGCTGAACCGGAACCGTCCGATAACAATAAGCTTAACATCCAATCATGTCAGAGATTGAAAAACGCCTGCAGGAAGTGACCGAGCTGATTTCATTGCCCGAGGTATATCTCAAGCTGCGGCGGCTAATGGATGATCCCAATTCGGATATCTATGACTTCGCCGAAGTGATCAGCGTCGATCCGAACCTGTCGTCGCGCGTGCTGAAGGTAGTCAATAGCGCTTATTTCGGCTTCCCCGAGCCGGTCGACAGTATCGCGCGCGCGGTAAACATGCTCGGCATCGGCCAGCTACACAACATGGTGCTTGGCATTTCCGCCATGTCGAGTCTCGAAATGCCGAACGATATCATGCCGCTGAATACCTTCTGGCGGGCCAGTCTGTTTGCCGGCGTGCTCGCGCGCCTGCTCGGCGAGCGCATGAAACTGGCCACCAGCGAGCATCTGTTTATCGCCGGGCTGCTGCATGAAATCGGGCACCTGGTACTCTACTCCAAATTTCCACTGCAGGCGCTGGCGGCGCGCCAGATCGCCGATCAACAAGGCAAGCAGATACACGAGGCCGAAATGCAGTTGCTAGGGTGCCACTATGGCGATATCGGCGCGATGCTGATGGCCAACTGGAACCTTCCCGATAACCTACAAACCCTGACCCGCAACCAGCCGGTTCCGGCTGACGCCGACGCGCTAAAAATAGAGACCACGTTAATGCATTTGGCGCATGCCTGCGCTTACATCGAGGCTACAGATTCAGATTCTGCTGCCGATACCTCCTTTGATGCGGAAATCCAGGCGTTGACGGGGCTTTCGCAGATGGAATTTGAATATTCTTTGGAAGAAGCCAGGTCGATAAGCGCCGATATGGAAAAAGTCATCCTGGCCTAATCCTGAACTAGGATAGCTAGTCGATGAAAGCTGCTCGAGAATTCGTCAGCGATATGGCGGAGCATATTTCAATGCCCGAAGTCTATGTCGCGATACGCAAGCTGCTGTTGAACTACGACACGTCGATCGACGATTTTGTCGAAGTGGTCGAGTCCGACTCGATGCTCGCGGTGCGTGTCATGCGCATAGCGCAAAGCCAGTATTTCGGATTTCCCCGCAAATGCGAGAGCCTGTACCAGGCGATCAGTCTAATCGGCCTGATGCAATTGCATGACTTGATGCTCGGATCCTTGTGCATGCGCAGTTTCTCGGCGATTCCCGAAGAAGTCCTGAATCTGAAGGATTTCTGGCGTTACAACGTGCAGTGCGGGATCGCCGCCAGAACCATAGGCCAATTCAGCAAAACCGACAGTCACCAGGTATTCTTTACCTTGGGTCTGCTGCGTGAAATAGGGCACGCGGCGATGTTCCTCAAACAACCCGAAGCCTCGCTGCGGGCGCTCGACGATAGCCTGTCGCAGCGCCTTTCGCTGGCCGCGGCGGAACGGGAATACCTGGGCTTTGATTACGGCCAGCTGGGTTCCGAATTGATGCAGTTATGGCACTTACCGCCGGTTTATCAGCAGGTGGCGGCCTGCCATCTCGAGCCTGACCGCGCGCGGCCGGAATTTCGTCCCGCGGTCAATGTCGTCTACCTGGCGCATCAATTTTGCCAGGACCCGCGCGCCGGTCAGCACGGCGAACTGATTAAACGCTGTATCGATGATATCCCCCAATTTTCGCGCTTGCCGGAAAATATCGACGAAATCTTAGTCGAAGAGATTGCAACCCATACCGATGCGGTACTCGGTCTGCTATGGCCTCGCGGCGCCCAGAATCTCGATGTGGTGCAAAGGGCCGGATCGGATGCATAGTCGTTTTTCCGAAAAATGGCTGGAAACCACCTGTAGCCTATTACCCGGTGTGCATTCCGCGGTGTTCATGGTGCCGGATCCAAACAATGATCAGTTGCATTTGCTGGCGCACTGGCCGGCGGACCTGGCCCAATACCAGGACTTCTTCGCCACCGTCAAGTATGCGCTGAAAAAAAACGGTGAAGTATGTCTTGCCAAGGCCCATGTCATCGACGGGCAGCCGCTCGATTACTTCGCCAAACCGGTGTATATCCGTTCGCGTATGGCCGGCGTGCTGGCTATCAAAATAAAGCATTTGCCGACCGCCAAGCATCTGGCCGTGTTCCACTCGCTCAAACGCAGCATCCGCTGGCTCGCGCTGGCCAGCTTTCTCAAACCGGAGAGCGATGAATTCTACAGCAGCGTCGTCGGCATGCTTGCGAGTTGTCTCGAGCAAACCAGTTACCGGCAGGGTTTGATGCGGATGGTGGCCGAGTTGACCAGCCAATTCAACTGCGAGCGCGTCGCCTTCGCCGAGCGACACGGGCACCATTGCAGCGTCACCGCAGTTTCCAATAGCGCAGATTTCGATCAGCGCTCGAATCTGGTGCGCAAGATCGCCGATGCCATGGACGAGGCGGTAGAGCAAGACAGCGCAATCCTGTTTCCGGATATCGAAAGCAAGGTTATCCAGCGCTCCCACCAGGAGTTGGCGCGCAAATTCGGCTCCGGTTCAATCGCGACGATTCCGCTGATGTCCGAGTGCCGGGTATTCGGTGCGATCACGTTGATGTGCAGCGAAGAAGCGCCACTGGATGAGAAAACCCTGCAGATATGTGAGCAAACCATGTCGCTGTTGACACCGTTCCTGGCACTGAAACGCGAACAGGAAAAGGGCATCATGGCCAAGCTTGCCGACAGTTGCGGCGATGGCCTGCGCAGGCTCTTCGGCGTCAAGCACTTGCGCAGCAAGCTGACCGTGACGGCGATCGCAGCCATCCTGGTACTAGCCAGCCTGGTGGAAACGACATTTCGGATTAGCGCGGATGCGGTGCTCGAGGGCGAGGTCCAGCGCGTCGTTGCAGCGCCGATTTCAGGCTATTTGTTGTCATCCGCGGTGCGTGCGGGCGATACCATCGGTCAGGGCGAAGTCATGGCCAGCCTCGACGATTCCGAGCTCGAGCTGGAAATGGCAAAGCTCGACGGCCGGCTGCAGAAACTGCGCCGCGAGTATCGCGAGGCACAGTCGTCGCGCGATCTGGTCGGCGTGCGCGTGATTAAAGAACAAATCAACCAGATCGACGCCGAAATCGAGTTGGTGGCACGGCAACTGGACAGCATACATTTGACCGCACCATTCGACGGTGTCGTAATCGAGGGCGATTTGAGCCAGAAGCTCGGTTCTCCGGTCGAGCGCGGTGACGCGTTATTTAAAATTGCGCCGCTGGAAGGCTATCGCATCATCCTCAAGGTCGACGAGAGCAATATTTCCTACGTGCGGGAAGGGCAGCATGGCGCGTTGACCCTGTCGAGCCTGTCACAGCGGACATTCCCTATCAAGGTGGAGCGCATCACGTCGATTGCCAAGGCCGAGGACGGCGCCAACACGTTTCGCGTCGAAGCTTCGCTACCGGGCGTGCCGAACATGTTGCGCCCGGGTATGGAAGGCGTCGGCAAGATCGATGCCGGGCGGGAACGCATGGTGTGGATCTGGACGCATGAGGTCATTGACTGGATCCGGCTCTGGGTTTGGTCCTGGTGGCCATGAGCAGCATGCCCCGCCAACCTTTTTCGGCGCGCGTCGAATGGCTCGCGGAGCCGGACCGCAAGCCCGGCGGCCGCTTCGATACAATGCCAGCGACACCTTCACAGCACTCCTTCCAAGGTGATGGGGGCGTCGATTTGCACACCCCGGCCCTGCGGAAATTCAGCGCATCGCAGGCCGCCGGGAGCTGCGGGTCCGGACGCTGATGAACGATGGATTGATCAGCCCTCACTGGTACCGGGTTGCAAAACTGCGACCCAGGCTGAATGACCAGGTCGAAATTCACCGCCACGATTACCGCGGATTGATCTGGTACCTGCTGGAAAACACAGCCACCGGCCGCAGCCACCGTTTTAACCCGGCTGTCTACCAGTTCATCGGTTTGATGGATGGCAAGCTCAGCGTGCAGGAAATCTTCGATCGCATCGGCGACAAGCTGGATGAATATGCGCCGGGGCAGGAAGAGATAATCGATTTGATGGGCCAGTTGTACCAGGCGGATTTACTGAAAAGCGGGGCCACTGCCGATACCGAAGAATTGTTCGAACGTCAGGCACGGCAAAAAAAGAATAAACTCGCGCAGCGTTTCGCCAATCCGGTCGCGTTGCGTTTTGCGCTGTGGGATCCGGAAGATTTTCTCAACCGACATTTTTCCCGAGTTGGCTGGATCTTCAGCAAATGGGTTGGCCTGGTCTGGCTATTGTTAATGATTTACACCGGGCTCGAGGCTGCGCAGCACTGGCCCCAGATTAAACAACATTTCGCCGTCAACACGCTGTCGCCATACAACCTGCTGTTGATGTTTGTGCTTTATCCCGTGCTCAAGTTCGTGCACGAACTCGGGCATGCCTTCAGCGCCAAGCTCGAAGGCGGTGAAGTGCATGAAATGGGGGTCAACTTCCTATTATTCATGCCCGTGCCCTATGTCAACGTCTCCACCGCAACCCATTTTCGCAGCCGCTATAAACGCATTCTGGTCAGCGCCGCCGGCATCCTGGTCGAGTCCTTCTTGGCCGCGCTTGGTCTGTTATTGTTTCTGGCCGCCCAGCCCGGGCTGACGCAAAGCATCGGTTTCAATATGTTTCTAATCGGCGGCGTATCTTCGCTGTTTTTCAACGGCAACCCGCTGCTGAAGTACGATGGCTACTACGTGCTCGCCGATGCCTTGGGGATTCCCAATCTGTTTCAGCGCTCCGGTCAATACTGGCAATACCTGTTTCAGCGTTACTTGTTTGGGTTTCGCGATGCGGTATCGCCGGCCAGTGCCCCCCGGCGAAGCCCCTTGGTTTTTCGCCTATAGTCTATTGTCGCTGACTTATCGCCTCGGCATCTTGTGGTTCATTTTGGCCGTGGTGACAGAGAAATTCTTTTACCTCGGCGTGGTGCTGGCGATTTGGCTGGTCAGTCTGCAAATCTTGCGCCCACTCTACCGGGCGTTGCGTTATCTGATCGCGAGCCCGGCGTTGCAGAAAAAGCGCAATCGCGCGGTGCTCGCCAGTCTCGCCCTCGGCGGCGCGCTGGTGGCCAGCTTCGGTTTTGTGCCACTGCCGTCTTACACCTTGAACCAGGGGGTCGTGTGGCAGCCCGACGAGGTGCGTCTGCGCGCCGAACACGACGGCTTCGTCGAGTCGCTTGAAGTCGAAAATCATCAACCGGTTCGCGCTGGCGCGCCGTTGTTGTCGCTGCATGACCCCTTACTGCGAAGCAAGGCCAGGATCGCGCAAGCCCGCGTCCGGGAATTGAAATCGCGCTATCGCGCCAGCCGCGCCAGCAGCCACATCGAGGCCGGCATCGTCAAAGAGGAATTGCAGGTCGCCGAATCCGAGCTACGGTTTATTTCGAAGCAGGCCGCCGCCATGTCGGTTAACGCCTTCAAGGATGGGCGCTTGTTGCTGCTCGAAGCGGACGATCTACCGGGTCGATTTCTGCGAAAGGGCGATTTAATCGGCTATATCCTCGATCAGGAAAAACCGACCGTGCGCATGGCGGTGAGCCAGGATCATATCGGTCAGTTGCGGCAAAACGTGGTCGATATCAAAATCCGCTTCGCCAACCGGCCCGGCAAGGAATTCACCGCCGCAATCATCCGCCAGGCCCCCGAAGCCACCGATCAGCTCCCCAGCGCCGCGCTTGCAACCACGGGAGGTGGCAGGTTTATCGTCAAGCCGGATAAGAGCGGCGGGTTGACTAGCAGCGAAAAAGTGTTTTTAGTGGATTTGAAACCCGAATTCGAAGGTCAGGATATTCCACTGGGTACGCGCGCCTATGTGCGCATCGATCACGGCAGCGAGGCACTCGCAAGCCAGTGGTATCGACGCCTGCGCCAGGTGTTCCTGAGGCAGTTCAATGTCTGATTTATCGCTCAAGCCCGGGGTCAGTCTCGGTAGTTACCCGCAGCGTCAATCGGATACGTCCGATGATCTCGAAATATTTGTCCGGGGCTGGATCGAGCGCGGCTATTCGTATCTGGGAGGCAACCGGCTGAGTCAGGCTGCCCTCGCCCGCAGGGTCAATCGCTTCCAGGCGGCGTTGCAAGACTGCAACGACGAAGTCTATAATACCCGACTCGAAGAACTGCGGGCGAAACTGTATCGACAGGGATTGCGCTCGGCGCTGATGATCGAGGCCTTCGCGCTGATCCGCGAAGCGGCCGGTCGAGTTCTCGGCATGCGCCACTTCGACGTGCAGCTCCATGGCGGCTGGCTGATGATGAACGGCATGCTCGCCGAAATGCAAACCGGCGAGGGTAAAACCCTGACCGTGGCGCTACCCGCCTGCACCGCCGCCCTGGCCGGTATTCCGGTGCACGTGATTACCGCCAACGATTACCTGGCCGAGCGCGATTGCGAATTAATGCGGCCGCTCTATCAGCGGCTTGGATTAAGCGCCAGTTCGGTGATCGATGGCATGCAGCCGGCGCAATGTCAGCAAGCCTACGAAGCCGATATCGTACACACCACTAACAAGCAAATTGCGTTCGATTATCTGCGAGATCGCATCGAGATCGGCGAAGATAGCGGCGATTTGCGCTTTAAGTATCGCCAAATCAAGCATCAGCAGTGGCCCGGTTCAAATCGCGGCCTGCTGTTGCGCGGCCTGTGTTTCGCGATTATCGACGAGGCCGACAGCGTGCTTATCGATGAGGCCGATACGCCTTTAATTATAACTCGCGCTTTAGTAAACGAAGAATCGGCCGATACCTATAGCGATGCGCTGTATCTCGCCTCGACGCTGGCGTCCGACAAGGATTATCGAGTCGACGTGAAACGGCGTAGCGTCGACTTGACCATGGCCGGTGAAGATAATCTTGAAGACCAGATTCTTAGCCTGCCGAAACTGTGGCGCAACAAACGCAAGCGCGAAACGCTGGTAAAACAGGCACTGGCGGCGACGCTATTTTATAAACGTGATCGCGAGTATGTGGTGTACGAAGAAAAAGTGCAGATTATCGATCAATCAACCGGACGCGTGATGCCCGACCGCGCCTGGGAGCAAGGGCTGCACCAGATGATCGAAGCCAAGGAAGGCTGCTTGATCAGCGAGCGCCGTGAACCCCAGGCGCGTATCAGTTATCAGCGTTTCTTCAGCCGCTACCTGCGCCTCGGCGGTACGTCCGGCACACTCAGCGAGGTCGCGAGCGAACTGCGACGGGTTTACGGTCTCGACGTGCACCGGATCGCTCCAAATCAAGCCTCGAAGCGACTGATGATGGGTGAGCAGGTCTATCGCGATGCAACGGATAAACGGGTTGCCCTGATCAATCGGGTCAGTGCGATGAACCGTGTCGGCCGGCCGATTCTGATCGGCACCTGTTCGGTCGAAGATTCGGAACAGGTATCGGCCATGTTGCGCCAGGCCGGGATTCGGCACCGGGTGTTGAACGCCAAGCAAGATCGGCAAGAGGCCGAGATTATCGCGGTAGCAGGGCAAAAGGGCGCGATTACCGTCGCTACCAACATGGCGGGGCGCGGCACCGACATCGCGTTGGGTGCGGACGTCGAGGAACTCGGCGGCTTGCATGTGATCTCCCTGTCTCTCAACGATTCGTTTCGAATCGATCGCCAATTGTTCGGGCGCGCAGCGCGCCAGGGCGATCCGGGCAGCGCCGAGGCCATTTTGTCGCTAGAGGATGCGGCGCTGGCGCAATTCTATGGACCCGCTGTGATCACGTTGCTGCGGGCGCTGATCTCAGAAGGTAAACCGTTGGCGAAGTTTTTAAGCGGCCCGCTGCTACGCCTGCCGCAGCAACGGCACGAAAAGAGGCAGAGCCGCATCCGTAAACAATTAATGAAGCAGGATCGACGCCTGCGACGCACCTTGGCATTTGCGGGGAGGTTTGAATGAAAAAAATGAAACATTACCCCTGGCGGGAAAATCATTTACAGTCCCGCGTCGTCAATTATCGGGAATTGATAGAGCCGTTTTTGCCGAAACTGTTATGGCTCGCCGCGCTGGTTATGTTATGTGCGGCCCCGGTTGCGCGATCCGCCGAACTCGACTGCCTGGTCAAGCCCGAAATGTATGTCGAGCTGAGTAGCCCGGTGGAATCGGTGCTGGAAGAAATCCTGGTCGAAATCGGGGATACCGTCGCACGCGGACAAACGTTGGTGCGGCTCGAGGCCTCGGTCGAACAGGCCCGGGTAAATCTCGCGCAGTTACAGGCGACATCATCCAGCGATATCGAGAATCGCAAGGAGCAGTTGCGCTACGCCCGGAAATACCACAAGCGCATGAACGACCTGCTGCAGCAGAATTCGGTGTCGCGTTACGAAAAAGACAAGGCCGAAACCGAGGTAGCGCTGGCGCGCATCGAACTCAATAAGGCCAAAGAAAAACGCCGCATCGCCCAGCTCAATCTCGAACTGGCGAAATCCCAGCTGGCGCTGCGTACCATCAAGAGCCCGATCGACGGTATCGTCGTCGATCGCTACGCCATGGTCGGCGAATCGGTCTCGGGCCGCACCATCATGAAACTCGCCAAGGTCGATCCGCTGAAGATCGAACTGATCGCACCGACCGAGTATTTCGGCCTGATCGAGAAAGGTATGGTGGTCGAAATTCATCCCGAACAACCCGCCAACCAGGTGTTCCAGGCGACTGTGACCATCGTCGATCAGTTAATCGATCCGGCTAGCGGCAGCTTTACCGTGCGGATGGAATTACCCAATCCCGAGGACCGGCTCGTGGGCGGTGTCAACTGCCTGGCCAGTTTCGCCTTCGAGACCCCGCTACCGGCCGGCAACGATGTTTACAGTTTGCTGGAATCCGCCCGCAGCAGTAATTAGCCCGGATACGCCGATGGTTGCATGCTGCTCTTCACAGATTATCCGGCTTGACCCAGTTTTAAGAGGTCGGAGGAGTTTCGCGTCATTAGTAATCCTATTTATTAATGTGAAACCATCGGTCCTGGCCTTACGGGTTCCATTCCGAGCGGCGGTTCTCGGCGTTAGACGTCCTCCTATAGTTGAGTGGTCATAGAAGCGATGATGAATAAAATAGCTAAAAATGCCCTGCAGCAGTCCCGGCCGATTTTCGAAGAGATGGAGGAACGCCGGCTGTTTTCGGGCGGTGTCGAGGGCTTGATCGATCTAGAACTCGACCTCGATTCCGAGGCAAACGCCATTTATCGTGACTTGGATACCGGCGTAACGCAAACCGGGCAGCCCGGTACCGGCGCCACGGATGCCGAAGGACAATCCCACGAAATCGCATTTGTCGACGCCGGCGTCGACAACTATCAGCTACTTATCGATGATTTGCTAAGCAATGCCGATACCAGCCGTAATATCGAAGTCGTCTTGCTCGAGCGCGACCAAAACGGAATCGAGCGGATATCGACGATATTAAAGGAACGCGACGATCTGGACGCGATTCACATCATTTCTCACGGCACCGACGGCAGCATCGAACTCGGTGCTAGCCGGCTCGATGCCGCGTCGCTCGAAGAAAATAACCTGAGCATCGCGTTGTGGGCCAATGCCTTCGCGGAATTCGGCGATATCCTTATTTATGGCTGCAACCTCGCCGCCAGCGAAGTAGGGCAAAGTCTGATCGACGAGCTCAGCGACTTAACCATGGCCGACGTTGCTGCTTCCGACGATCTGACGGGGGCGGATAGTCTGGGCGGCGACTGGGTTCTGGAGGCAAGTACCGGCGCTATCGAATCGACGGTTGCGGTCTCGGAACAGGTGCAACAAAGCTGGGAACATGTGCTGACGCCAGCCGGCTATCCGGACTCCAATGGCCAGGACAATAGCTTTGAGTGGATTACCAATGTGTCATTTGCGGGCATCGATAATACTTCCGGTCAAGAAGGCGGAGGCTATGGTGACTATAGCGGCCAAATAGGCAGTATCGAGCAAGGAGAAGCGGCCTTGCTTTCGGTGACCATCAGTGCCGATAGCCAGGATTATGTCAACGCCTGGATCGACTGGAATGGCGATGGCGATTTTACCGATGCCGGAGAGGGCTACGTCCTCGCCACTAATACCGGCAGTAACGGCCCGCACACTCTGATGATTACCGCGCCCAACGACGCGGCGGTAGGCACGGCCATTTTGCGCGTCAGCCTGAAGTACCAGGGCGCCGCTGCCTCGGACGAAGTGTTTCAATACGGTGAAGTCGAGGATTACTCGATTAATGTTACCGCGGCCGGCGACCAGCCGCCGACGGACATAGTTGCAAATGGCACGGAAGGGGGCGGGCTGGGCTTGAATGACGATGGCGGTAACGATGCTTACTTGCAGGCTGACGACGGCGGAGCGATATTGGGAGGGCTCACCAGTCTGACCCTCGAAAGTCAGTTTTCGATTACAACCCAGAGCGCCGATGAAACCACTCTTTTAAGCTATGCCAGTTCGGGATCGGACAACGAAGTCAAGCTCATCATTCAGAGCAGCGGCGAAATTGCGCTGAGTATCGGTTCGTCCACGCAGGTCACGGCGGCAAGCTATCCGACGCTAGTCGACGGCCAACGGCACCAGGTTTCGGCGAGTTGGGATTCGGCAACGGACGCAGTCGCATTTTACGTCGACGGGGTCGTGGTCGAATCGTTTAGCGGCTTTCAAACGGGCTATACCATCGCAAGCGGCGGCACTCTTTTATTTGGTCAGGAACAGGATGCAGTCGGCGGCGGATTCGAGACAGCCGATCAGTTCCAGGGCGCGCTCTACGATGTGCGCATTTTCGATGACGTACGCTCCGGAGCAGAGGTGGCCAGTGGTTATAACGCGACACTCTCCTACGATGAGGGTGGGTTGACATGGTCCAATAGATTGATACCACCCAGTTAAGAGATAATGAAACTTAACTGAGGTAACGATTAATGACAACGAGAAAGAAATATTCGAAAGAATTCAAACTGGACGCAGTCAGTC
>Ga0126334_10000337_pt1 | contig 14032 bp, 9 predicted proteins | sample InaspJWI49metaG_FD_94491 | JGI IMG/M metagenome (GOLD analysis project Ga0126334, IMG submission 94491) | Marine gutless worms symbiont microbial communities from Oahu, Hawaii - Inanidrilus sp. 2 OAHU.JWI-49 metaG | ecosystem: Host-associated > Annelida > Digestive system > Unclassified | place...
CCCCCTCAAAGATTTAGCCTAACTGCAAAAAAATTGCACCAAGAATGCACCACAAATCGCCATTTTGAGATCCAAAATCAAAAAAAATTATGGGGAGGGGGCCTTGCCATGATAAGTCATTGACGCCGCAGAAAACCGCCCCCTGGCAATGTCAAAATTTCAAAAAGGCCTCAAGACAAAGCGGCCGCGGAGCGCCGATACAGTGCACTAGATGTTTTAACGTGCGCTCTTCATCTGCATTTTTCACATCATCATATGGTGTTCTTCTTCTTCGCTCACTATTTGTCTTTAGTAAGATACGGCGTACTGTGTATGCCTGTAGGCTGTATGGGATGTTTTCCATGTGCTTTTTGGTCGTACTTTCGTGCTCGGTCTTCATAAAAAAAACTTTAAAAACCTAAAAACATAAAACCTTTTTTAAACCTAGGTTTTTTCCAGCTCTGCAACATTGCCGTCAGCTTGTCTCAGAATCGTCAAATAAATCAGTAATATTGTATAACTGTCCGCCCCTATAATAAACACTTGGATATTTCTACTTCCGGTGCATTTTTAAGTTTCTTATGAGGAGCTAGTTTTCTATTGTATATGCTTACCGGATGTCGTTAAACGGCTGAATGTCGTTCGTGCAACTGCAAACGTATGTATTTAAACTTCTTAGTAAAAATTGCGGATTTTTACGTGGACTAAAACTATTGAAGAGAAATGCGGCGTACTGCAGTACATCAGAGCGGTGAGGTATTTTTGGTATAGTCTTTCTACGTTATTTTCTGTTGAACGATAATGCCGGTCAGTGGCGTCGATTGCAGTCCGGGACTAGTTTGGCTGTTGGTAAAATGCGGAAGTGCAGAATGCGGAAGGTAAAATGCGGTAAGGTGCTACTGAACGATGGGTAAAATGCGTAAGGCGGAAATTTGCCGTATGTCAGCAATCGTACGTCCACGGTATAGTAGGACAGATTTATTACCGCGTGACGCTATACATCCGCGGTACTAGCCATGGCCCTGTGTCTGTCCGTCTGTCTGTCTCTCCGTCACAAGTCGGAGTTCTACTAAAACGGCTAAATGTAGGATCACACAAACTACACCACACGATAGCCCAGGGACTCTAGTTTTCTGATGCCAAAGATCTCCACGAAATTCGACCGGGGTAACCCCCTACGAGGGCGCCGAATGCAGGTGGGGTGGGTCAGAATCGGCGACTTTCGACAAATATCCGTCTATATTTCGAAAACGGTAAAAGATAGACACATAGTTTCCATTAAAGTCGAATAGGAGGTCGTATGCGCTCTATCGAATGGTGACGTTGCCGTTGACCTTGAGTGCCCCCTAACCACCCCAAACCACCCCATTTTCTGCATTTCGCACCGTCATTCACAGCTTCGTAACAGGTGAACCTAGAGACTGTATATTTGGTACGTTGACTTACCATGGCACGTCCCACCCTGCCGATAAAAAATCTTCCCTGAAAGGGGCGTGGTCAGGGTCAAAAACCCGTTTTAGAATTTTACACCCCATGTAATATCTCTGCAACGGCTAACGCTAGAGACTTCAGATTTTGTACACGTGGTCAGGGTCACGTGAGCAATTTCTACATTGTGGACTTAGAAAATTTCGCCACAGCAAGTCGTCGGTAGACAGGTGATATGCACAACTCGACCGTCGTCAGTTTGTTTATGACACCTGAGACAATGGGAGCCGACTCGGTCGAGTCTTGGTTGAGTGCACATTGTCTATCACGCATTGCCTCCGACTAAATCTCCAACTTCATACCATCGATTTGGTCAGGACTTGTCGTATAAGTAGTTTCTGCACTGTTGTATGGCAATTGGCAAGATTTCAATTGACACGACGCATCGCGCGGTCCCTCGGCGATAGCGGAGCTTCTTGTATAAATGAGCGTGTGTTGTACGTCAGCTGTTAGGCCTAGTTGTATTGTGTTTTTAGTAGGACAGTTGTGTGCACGATCGGTGCGCACCGTCTGCACGATGAGGGCACGATGTCGTGTTGTTGTCTACACTTCGACATTTTTAGCACGACGACGGCAATGTCGACGGCACGAACATGACGTGGTCGTCGTCAGTACGTGGACATTGTCGGCACGACGACGTCGACAGCATGACGTTGTCAGCACGATGACGATGTCGTCCATAGATATAAAAACTTTGAAAAAAAATACGAAATGTGATTAAAACGTTTTATATTAAAAACTTCAAAATTTAAAAACGTTAGAAATGTCAGAACGTGACAAGAATATTTTGGTTTGAATAGAAAACGAATGGAATATTTATTACAGCTTTACTGTACTTACAGGCTAGCCTGTCCAAATGTTAAACTGGAGGGTAGAACATTTAAGGCAAGTCATTTTTTTCACAGTGTTTTGTTGCAGCAGTTGAGTGAGCATTTGGCTTGTTTCTGAGCCATCCTGTATATTGTTTAATTTGGATATGCCACTGCATGTTTAGATGGCACCAGACATGTTGTGCCAAGGCACCATGTTGTCTCACTTTGTTGACAAGTGCCTTCACACCTTATCAACAGCAACGCACTTTTCTGCCAGGTTTCTCCAGTTCTTTTGGAGGAAAGAGCAAAAAACTTGTGTACACCGAACAGACGCTGCTAGGGTAAGTCCTGTTAGAAAAAAGTATTTGTACAACGTGTAATTGCTGCTTATCTAAGTTTTATTCTGTGATCTGTGATTTTGGTATTTCAGTTCACTGTTTATGGTCATCTTGGATGAACAAATTGTCTACATTAAACTGCCAAAATAATGGGCATAGCCAAATTTCGACCCTGTGGCTCCTAAACTCCTGGACAGATTTTAATGAAATTGAAATAACTATGTGGTGGGTATGACCATAAATGCAAATCCGTGTGGCACGACAACAGTGTTCCTGGTCTTGGCTTATGCGGGGTGGGCAAAAAATGGACTGTTTTTGAGCCCAGCAATCTGTTAGCATGCATTTCAGCTGATTGGTGTCTCAACTGGACAAGAAGCTCACCTATCACCGAGGGACCGCGCGATGTGTCGTGTCAGTTGAAATCTTGCCAATTGCCACACAACAGTGCAGAAACTACATGTACGACAAGTCCTGAACAAATTGAAGTTATGAAGTTGGAGGGTTACAGTGGGCCGATGTGTAATAAACATGTGGACTCAACCATGACGCGATCGAGTCACTTCCATTGTCCTGTGGGTGTCACAAACAAACCGACCACGGGGGAGTTGTGGATATCACCTGTATACCGACAACTAGCTGTGGCGAAATTTTCTAAGTCCACAATGTAGAAATTGCTCATGTGATCCTGACCACGCTCACTTAGTGAACACTCACTCATCACAAGACTAAGACTTCGCGTGGCCGACCGGTGTAAAAAATTTGAAGTCTCTAGCTTTAGCCGTTGCGGAGATATTACATGGGGTGTAAAATTCTAAAACAGGTCACCTGACCCTGACCACGCCCCTTTCAGGGAAGATTTTTCATTGACAGGGTGGGACTTGCTATGTTAAATCAATGTACAAAGCTATGAATGGCACTGCATAATACAGAAAATGGGATGGTTTGGGGCAGTTAGGGGTCACTCAGGGATAGCCGCAGTGTCACCATTCATTGGCAGGGTGGGACTTGCTATGGTAAATCAGTGTACGAAATTTGAAGGCTCTAGGTTCACCCATTACGAAGCTATGAATAGCGGTGCAAAATGCAGTATGTGGGATGGTTTGGGGCAGTTAGGGGTGACTCAGGGTCAGCCGCAATGTCACCATTCGATAGAGCACATACGACTTCCTATTCGACTTTAATAGAAACCATGTGTCTATCTTGTACCGTTTTCGAGATATAGCCGGTTATTTGTCGAAAGTCGCCGATTTTGACCCACCCCACCTGCATTTTGCGCCCCCGTAGGGGATGACCCCGGTCGAATTTTGCAGAGATCTTTGGCGTCAGAAAACTAGAGTCCCTGTGCTACCACGTGGTGTTGTTTGTGTGATCCTACGTTTAGTTGTTTTAGTAGAACTCCGACTTGTGATAGAGAGACAGACACAGACAGACAGACACAGGCCCATGGCTAGTACCTCGCATGCATAGCATCACGCGGTAATAACTGGTCGCCAAATAGTCTGGATCTAAATTCTGTGGATTATTCAGTGCGAAGGCATTGCAACAGATGGCGTATCGTCACAGAATTTCATGACTGATCAGCTGAAATGAATGTTAATGTTTTGTTTGGCTCAGCTAAGCCAGGACATATTCAACCAAATGATCGATCAGCTCTTAAAAAGACTGATGATAGTTATCAAGGTGAGGGGTGCCCATATTGAATTTCGTCTGGACTAACTGTGTGCTAATTACCGTTGTTGTTACTTTCACTGTTTCTTTAAGTGAAAAATGGGTAAAATTCATGCATTGTTTCATATTCATATGCATTGAATACTTGTGCAAACTGTGCAAAGAATATTTAATTTCAGTGACATCTCATTTTTTTGTTCTTTTTCTTGACAAAATTTGGAAACTTTTGACGTATCACATGCCTTCCTAATCCTAACTGTTTTGGCCCACAGTGTACATGACTTGTGGTTTTTTGACAACTTCTTAATTTGTTTCTTTATTCTTGGGATGGCACCCAGACTGCGCCAGTGGACACTGGACAGATTCTGACATCTATAGTTTTTCTATACATCATAAGATGTGTTTCTGCACAAGACTGTCTTTTAGGGAGTTGAGATGAGACTGCTCCCATAAATGCACAAGCACAACTGCACATTGGCATCATGTGGCAAATGTGACTATTAAACGGTCTGCGTGTAGCAGCGATGCAGCTTCATGTCAAATTACTTTGACCTGCTGTTGTTTCATGGCAGTGTTGTTGTGCGTAATTATTTGTGCTGAAGTCAACCATCACTGATGTAGGTATTCAGTGGAACAGATGTATGACATAGTGGCTGATGTGGAGTCTTATGAGCAGTTTGTGCCATGGTGCAAGGAGTCCAGTGTAACTCAGCGTAATAACGGCAGCTTCAAGTGTCGTCTGACTGTGGGGTTTCCACCGGTCATTGAACGCTACACTTCCGTAGTGACACTTCAACAGCCACACATGGTCAAGGTTGTTTTACTCAAGTCTTTCACGATGATGGTTAATGAATAATAGTCAGTTTGTAATTGATGTTGTAAACGTGTATATATTCTCTAGATTCAGGACTTTGTATTGGCTCTCTGAACCCCATCGGCTGTGTTCAAATTTCCAATTTTTGAAAACAAAAGATGCTGGGCAGCTGGGGTCTTGAAAATCGAAAAGCCGCATTTGTATTCTCCAAACTGGTTGATGTCACATCAAATATGTGATGACCCCATGAATAATCTGCCCTCCTGTGATACAACCTTTTGTCAGAATTCATTGAGCACTTGTTTCTTTATGTTGGGTGTATAGTGTCCAGTTTAGTTTGACTATCTGTACAGGGTGGCACTCAAAAAGAGTGATAGATTTTAGTGTTAGTCATTGTAGAACATGAATATAAATTATATATCTGTATCGAGACTCAGTATGCAACGGTGTACATAAAAATGACGCTTTTCAGTAAATTTCATGTCTTGCATCACAAAACTACAAGTTCAAAAAAGAAGCAATAAAAGTTGTGCGGTATGTGCCCAAATAAACATCCCCTACTGCTGAAGATGTGACATGCTCAACAGCAGACCTAGTTGCAGACATTGCCAATGCATGCAGTGCGAGCACACGTAGCCATGCATGATTGTTGTGCCCAGAAATTAAGGCATACTTATCTAACACTTGCCTTGTCGCACTCGCATAGCTCCAGATATCGTATTAAGGTCTTCCACAGCACTTACACTAACATGTATATTTTCAACTTCAGTTTACAGTTTCAGTACCAAAACCAGCATTAAATTTCATTCTATAGCGTCGGTACACACTATGAGCCCTTTCAAGTCCACGTCTGTCTTTTTTCATTTGTATTCGAGTCTTGAGTTATGAAAAATTGGACTGCAACTTGGTAATTTCACTGGTACTTAAGGTTAGACCAATATACTGTATCACCAACAATATATACATAAAATGTTCCACTTTTTGTGCCGACCTGACAGTATTTATACATGTACATGATGCCAGTTGAAAATGCTGCTGTTGTGAACTTGCTACTAGTGGACTCACATTGTGTTGCAGTCTGAATGTTTTGACGGAGTGTTGTTTAACCACTTGTTGACAATCTGGAAGTTCGACCACGGCTTGGCAGACAAAAGTGATACATGCACGCTCAATTTCTTTGTAAGTTTCATTTCTTTTCTCTTTTGTTAGCTATGTTGATAAACCTTTGTATTGCACTTGTGCTTATTGAACTTTCCAATTTGCTTCCATGATTTGACATACATGTAGTTCGTGGGTAACAGTACAGGTCCGTTTCCACTTTTTGCAGCCGGTTTTACAACTAGCTGGATTAAACGTTTTGAATGTCATATAATAAATAAATAAATAGAGTAGAGTTTTGTAATCGATCAAATTTTGTGATCCCTCAGGATCATATGCTACTGAGAGTATAAAAATAAATAAGAATTTTTAAAAATTGGATTAAACGTGCCACATTGTCTACTGTCCACACAGCCTTGCTGCGCATCAACCTAACGACAAGTGTCCTGGCTGGACCGCTCATGTACCGCTTGGTGTGGGCTCATTTGCATAGTTCACCAACCAGTTGTACAACTGGTTGTGTTCATACACCCGGTTGTACAACCGGCTGTAAATTGTAAACACCGTGTAACAGAGTGGGCATCTGCACTTTTAGTCAGTAATGTGTGTAAGAGTGCAAGACCATTTTTGCAAACCCTTGGTCTTGCACTCACCCGAGGACAACAGCGATGGTTTTAGTCGTCAGCAGGCAGGTGATGAAAGATGCTGTGTTTGATCAGGTGGAATTCGAGTTTCGCTCGAGTCTGCATTCTCATCTTGCTCAGATGTTCTTCAACGAGGTCGTTCACACAATGGTCAATGCATTTCTCAAGCGAGCTCGCAAACTCCATGGACCGCCGTCAATTAGAACTCAAGTTCAAAATAGGACAAACTATAGACCTGACTGATTATTGTACGTTGTGTACAGTGTTAACGAACACTTAGGCGGTTGATGTTTTATACAAATGTTTTTAGAGCTGCATCTTAAGAAACTGCCATGGCTGGTTTAGGTAATGCTATTACTAACACTGTGTACAGTTGCTGGAAATTTGAAAAAGTCACATACCAAATAATAATTTGCTTATTTAACTAGGAGTGGATCCAGGAATTTGCGTTAGGGGGGCCGTCCCCTCTCCCCCTCCACCTTAGAAGTAGGGTCCCCTTTAAACCCACTAGGGAGTCTGGGGGAGCGCTGTAAGCTCCCCCAGCGGGGTCCGGGGCAGCCAGAGCCCCCACCAAAGACGAATTTGGTGGTCTAAAGCTGCGAGAAAGCCACTGGTGGCAGTTATTTGGAGTAAGTATAATTCTTAAGTGCATGTTTTACAGTAGAACGAGAGCAGAGATTATGATTGATGCGTTGCTGTAATCTGCTTATAACTGGCGACGGCGTCGCCATAATACAGTACCGTTGTCAGTTATCAGGAGTACCGTCATGACGTCGGTCCGTCGTACAAAGGGGAGGCCGGAGCCGGCTCGGACCCCCTGTAAATCTGCCACTGAGTGTATGTGTAGGCCTAATTGAAATTGTGCGTGTGCTTTTCCTGCATGCGAGGACGCCTACGAGTCTCTAATTCCAGGTGCCGTGCTTAATCTGCTGATATGGTTCGGTAGGGGCATGCCATCACTTCTGAAAGCCAGCAAAAGATGAACCAGCCCTTATTGGTTACAGAAATTTACGCAATTTTCATGGAGAAATTCATAGGCCTGTTTGTTAAGTATTATACTCCAGTATCTTTACTGTCTGACCAGGGACTTTGATCCAAGAGCGATCCCCTCAGAGCATGGCCAACTTTGTGAGCATGTCAATTTTTATTTTTGGAACAGTGCATTTGGTACATAATCTCCTGATAATGCAGTGTCATTATAACAAGTAACAAACAAGTCTCAATTGCTCCAGGTGGTCCTGTGCTTTGTGCATGCACCGTGTTATACACAATGGTGGTCGCTCACTGTGACAAACTTGGACATGCGTCGGTGGTACGCTTAAGGGCCATGTATACCTTCGTTAAACCAAACTATCAATACCGTAAACCTATAGTCCTTACTCCTAAGTATAAGTAAACATCATTAGTTTGTTTAGATAAGGGATATTTTACATGTCATGTGGTAATAAATCAGTGATATATGTAAATATTTTAACTGAATAGTTGCTATGAGGTTAGTAGGCCTACTAGTACTGCAAACTACAAATTTGTGCATGCTGTGTCATTTGAAGTCCATTTGTCAGATGACAGCAGTGTGCAAAACAAGAAGCTCAGCTGTCACAGAAGGTCCGCACATAATCGGATGATATCTTTGTTAAACACTGCACAAATGTTCAGCGAATTGTATTTGAAAAGGCTTGCCGTAGGTGAATACACTTTAATAGTGTATGTGACACGCAGTCAGTTTCAATACAACAGTTAAAATTAAAAGCCACGGGTGACTTCTGACACATTTAGTTACCGGTATGCGTGATACATTTTCCGCTGAATGGGACAGGTTTCAAACAGCTAATTAGTAATTACCTTAAAGGCCACTCAAGGTCAATGGTGTTGGTGTCGCAATAAGCCATATATTAGTCTAACATTGTAACTATATCTATCTTGCACCATTTCAATGATATTTACACTCCATTCACTGTATTCATTCAAAAAACTGGTAGAAAGAGTGAGAAAACAATCTTTTATTTTACAGACTAAAAAGGTACACTCAGTAAGTGAAATTACAAAAACAGGGTACTCTGTGCAAGTTACATGGCACTGTCCCTTCGGCTACAGAATGGGGTAGCAATGACACACTGTATTATTGAGTTTCTAAATAAGCAGTAATAACAGCACCTAGCAGCCAGATATCCCACACTTGCACTCACACTCACTGTGTAAATTGCTACAACAGGAGTTAAAAAGTGTTCATAATTATACTTTTTGATACATAAGCAAGCACTCCAGTCTGGCCATATATTTTGAAACTACAGTGGCTGTTACTTGGTATGTAGCACAATTTGAAATTGGTGCATATATAAGTAAGTACAACACAAATGCATATACAAACTACATACAATATTTCACTTTAAATATCATTGAACAACTACAGATCAGCAATAAGCAGGAATGCGTTATTGCTGCATATTACAAATCTAACTGCTGCAAGCACTGCAGTTTGTAAGGCGACATTCAGTGGCAGATGGTGAATAGCATTCAGATTCATCCATTCAAGACACCCTTGACAAACTCTGTAAAAACACACAACACTGCATTCACCGCAACGGAACATTTGCAGCCATCAATCAGAGCAGAAACAATAAACAAGCATGCATCTACTATACTATGTGCACCAGCTTGACGTGCAATGCTTTGCCCAGTTCACCTATGCAGCAGCAGTGAGGAGCGAGCGAGTTTGTCGGTCTGGACACTAGCCAGCCATTCGCCACACTCAAACAGCAGGTCTACATAATGTTGGACGGCTGCAGTTATTGGGGTAGAGAGATAGCAATCCTCCTGTGGCTCAGATGCCAAGCAACAGCAGCGAGCAGAGACGACATCACAGCGAGCCAGCTGTGAGCCATTATATGTGGTAGCCAAGCTGCTCAAGCTTTTGTGACACTATTGCTAAAATACTAGTTTTTCTAGGGGGTTGTTTTCCATCGCATGCCCAAATCAATACCACAACGCGGCGTATATAGACGACGAGCTCTGTGACGTCATCAGGTGCTATGCATATGATGTAAACAGTGCAGCTGCCGCAGCTCAAGGGGCAAAGGACAAGGACGAGTCTGCACTAGTTGTATACTATGCACTACATGAACACTGTTGCTGCAACACTGACACAATGACATCTGCTTGGCACTGCGCATACGAGAAAGTATTGGTGACACAGAGTAGGAACAACAGCTGCAGTGTCCCTTTGCTTAACAGCTGGTTGGCGAATCAAGAAGGATGAAGTACACTGAGTTCTCTGAATTGCTTTGGCATTGCTGGCTGAGCAATGCAAAGAGCATCTGTCTGTGAAAAACCTGCTACAATAATATTATCCGAAAAAGTACACTTCCGAGAAACACAGAAAAGAAGGCCAGTTAAATAAAAATGGAAAATGGCAAAGAAGACAAATACTGAATCAAGATGCTACAGTATTACAGAGATGATTGGTACGTATTAGAGCATTCCAATTCGCGATTCGATTCGTTTTGTATAAAAATCGGCCTTTCAATTCACTAGTTGTCATGCAGCTTTTCTTGCTTATTTATTGTATAGTCTCAGCCGAAAAACAAGCTGTTGCCACAGTTGCCATTTACTGTTTAAGCACACTTGCACTTAATAAATAACACAAACACATCAAATACAGTGATTTTTAATTACAATACACCACATTTCACGCAATTGAAAGCTATACTGTGTAGAACATCGACAAAAACAGTTAAGCAATGCATACTATAAAAATTACTCCTAACTTATCATTTGAATATCAGTGTACAAGCTGCAAATTTATCAGATTGCCGAATCGAATAAAAAAAATCAATTCAGTAGCGAGAATCGAATCGAAACTTTTTTGCCCGAATTGGAATGCTCTAGTACGTATATGAAGAAAATTCAGCAATGTCATCAGACTATCAGCAATAAAGAAGAAAGGAAAGTTGCAACAAGGAACTGTCATCGGAGTATAACGAACCCTCGTAGTTGACGTTGCCTTGTGAGTCTTCATGACCTTGCAGCAGCTCATTCACCTCTTCATCACTCAGACGCTCACCTGCTCACAAGTCAACAGATCTCTGATAAAAACTGACACAATGAGGATCACACAACAGTCACAATATGGACAAGTATAACTAGTAGTGTATGATGAAAATGCCCCAAAACTGTGAAATGTAGAGTTTGGATGACGTTGCAGAAGCACCATTATTTGAAGGACACAGATCTACTCACACAAGCATGGTCAATGGGAGTGTTAGAAGGCCATCACAATTTTTATACGCACGAGTGCATGCATGCCTTCAGTGCTTTGATGCTGTTGGTTGGGCGACAGGAAGGGCACCCGGCCTATGAAAAACTGAGTGGTGGGTGCTGGCATGGCTATCTGTCTGGAGCAATGTGCAGACTTGCATATGGCCCAGCTGATGCCACTGCCACTCACTGTCTCTTGCTTCAGTAAAATCCAGACTGGTTTTACCTTTCTGGTACTAGCTCACCCCGGTGGTCACGGAAAATGGGCCATCAAACGGGTGTGAGTGTGAGAGCATGACAAGTTCTACAAAACAGTACCAACATCAGCTGAATTTCGTTTAGCATTTCTTCACAGCAGAAATCAGAAAGAAACACAGAATTCCTAATTTTATGGACCAACCAAAATTTAATCGAACTTTCCCCCAATCGATCGTATACCCTTTCCAAAATTTCACACATCTGCAGGTTTCTGAGTAATCATGCCAACAGATACTCAATACACACACACACAAACACAGATATGCTGGATCAATCTATTTCTCAGTCTTTTGAATTTCGCTGTGAACACAGCATGTCCTCTTAGTGGCTGATGTGAAACAATACTTATAATTTTGAACATAGCAATGTAATTATAAAGCAAAGTGAAAGTCAACCATATTACCAGGTGGCACATAAAAATGTCCAACTTTTGGGCAAAGCAAGCTAAAAGGGGACAAAACAAGGATAAAGCAATTAGATGATGGTGTTTTTCATCGGTAGGCCACAAGCCTTGCAGTTACATGAGGGCCACATTTAATTTTTAAAATGCTTAACGTTACAACAGTGCCACACATTTGCCGTAAGAAAATGTTACTGTCAATTAAATGTTTTTCAAGCAAACTGTAAAGTTACAATTTTGAATATTGCCAAAAAAGTACATTCCGAGTAACAATGTCACCGATTACTTCACTCTAACTTCATATGTACGGTACTAGAATAAAGATACCAGCTAAATGGCTGGCTTAGAAAACCATTATTTTGTTTCTTAAGCTATGATTATTTTGACTAGATACGTTTTCATTTGCCACCTGGTAATTCAGTTCGCAATTGTGGATGTATAAGCCAGCAAAATAAACACTAAACAAATTTCAAACCAAGGTTGGTAAGCAGATGCCGCAGTTCTGCAGAATGAATAAATCCATTCTGTTCCTTGTCAAATACACGAAAGCCTTCAATGAAGTCCTCCAAAACAGGTTTCTCTCGGTTCTTGCTAATTGTGGACAGAACTGGTAAGAACATCTCAAAACTTATTCGCCGATCTAAACAAATATACACAATACATACTATGTTATTTTGATAATATCTGACTGAAAATATTAAGGTGTACATTGATGGTATCTGGTCAGTAACTAAAAAACCTGTTCACTTAGAGCAGGTGATGGAAAAAACTGACAGGAGCAGCTAAGCCAGAGTCACTTGGAAAAGAATTCTGATTAAGACACTTGTCACGCTTCTGACAACCCTCAGACCAAGGGCTGCGAGTCCGCCGAAAATTGGCTGCTACCATCCACTTACACCATCGCCATTATAATTATTACTCAGTCGGTAAGCTGATACTCATTTTACTGTCCCACCAAGGGTGGAAGGCTGAGTCGACCTAGGCACTGCAGCAAGAGTGGCAGAGCCCATACCCAAGGCTGTATATCGCAGCAGCTGTCGCGATAAACACAACTGTCCGCAGTGTGATTCGAACCTGGGTCCTCTCACACCGCAGTCAGACGTGCTAACAACTCGGCTACTGTGACATGCAAAAATACATACATAGAGGCCTAGATTCGAAACTGCAAACCGTGTGCATTTAAGGCGAGTCCTTAGACTTAGTATTACAATCACATTACTAATAACGTCAGCTTAAAGTCTAACATAAAATTTGCTGGATAAATGAATGGAATAGGCCTATTAGTAACGATGAACCGTGTAGTAATCGAATTCTTGTAGATGCAGACATAGTGCTGGCTGAAATCAACTGACATCAACTAGATGGAGATACGACACTTCCACTATTTGCTGTCAGATCGAGGCCACTCTACAAAAGTGGCTGGTCCATAGTGTACTGGTGGTTGTTCAGAATAAGTACCAGGATCGGTTCGACCTCTACACGTCACTTTGATCGCCAGAACTATCGCTGTCAGCATTCAAGTGCCATCTCAAGACCCACCTGTTCCAGCAATAAACTAGTGCTTGCTGCAGCTGTGGGTGCCATGTACCATTGTACGGCTCCATCGTGACTTGTAGTTAGTGCTTCAGCATTAACTACAAATGTCCCAACTCAACATTTTAGATCTCCCTTCTATCTCTGGAATGCCTGAAGCTAAAGTCTGCAAACAGTTACAATGTATGAGTGATAGGGATCACATGGGATTATTGAATGGCCCCAGGAACCTTGTATTAAAAGCAGCCATGATCCCCCAAGGGAAGGACTTTGTGGCACAATATGTGCATGCCTATAAAGTGACTATACAATGGTGGTGCGATTAAGGATGCACGAACTGTTTAATTTACTATTCGTTCAAACAAAAGCACTAAACGTTTTGTAAATGTTTTAATGAAAATATATGCTATTGCATTATGACGCTGACAGAATGCAGTCCAAACTATATTTTCTCGAAGTTTAATGTGTTCTCGTTACTTAACTGTCACAAGTCAGCCAACCGCCAACACACACACACACGTTTAACGTCCCTTTGTCCAGGACTACCCAGGTCAGCCGGTACCAGAAAGGTAAAACCAATCTGGATTTTACTGAAGCAAGAGACAGTGAGTGGCAGTGGCATTAGCTGGGCCATATGCAAATCTGCACCTCGCTCCAGACAGATAACCACGCCAGCACCTCACTACTCAGTTTTTTACAGGCCGGATGCCCTTCCTGCCACCCAACCAACAGCGTCAAAGCACTGA
>Ga0126334_10000338_pt1 | contig 14001 bp, 14 predicted proteins | sample InaspJWI49metaG_FD_94491 | JGI IMG/M metagenome (GOLD analysis project Ga0126334, IMG submission 94491) | Marine gutless worms symbiont microbial communities from Oahu, Hawaii - Inanidrilus sp. 2 OAHU.JWI-49 metaG | ecosystem: Host-associated > Annelida > Digestive system > Unclassified...
AACCCAATCGGATCAGGTCTCAAATATCTTCCAGTGTAAGGATCATAATATCGGAAGTAATTATAGTGCAGCCCAGTCTCTTGGTCAAAGTATTGGCCTGCAAGCCTAGGTGAAAATCGCTCATTATCCATAAGCGCTGATACCATTCCCAGGTAAACTCCGGTGGAAAAGGCCACACGGTATTATCCACGAAAGAAACATAGATAATGAAGAAAATCGGAAAATAAAGAAATATATACAGAAAGATGAGTAAACCCGACTGGGTGGCAACGACTGCCCGTTCTTTGGGACTTACAGCCGCCATTTCAAAATTCCTCCCCGGTATAACCGCTTCGCTGTAAGTTGATGGTGCGCCAGATGATGGTAATAAATATCAGGCAGATGAAGAATAACACCACACCCATGGCAGAGCCTAGGGCCCACGTGCCGGTTGCCCCGAACTGATGTTCGAGGATGTTTCCGTAAAGGGCCCCGTTGACGCCACCGAGAAAACGAGGGGTTACAAAAGCAGCAAAGGTAGGGATGAACACCAACACGATACCGATGGCTGTTCCGATCCAGTTCAGCGGCCAGGTTATCTCCAGGAAAGCCCGCCAGGGTTTGGCACCGTTGACGTAGGCGACCTCCAACAGTTCGAAATTGAAATTGAGCAAGGATAGATAGATGGCCAGCACCATGAAAGGAATCCAGAGATATATCAACCCGATAGTGGAGGCAACATTGGAATACATCAGGATTTCGATCGGTTCAAATCCGAAGGCCTGCAGCGCCATGTTCAGCAGCCCGATGGGGCCTAAAATTTGCTGCATGGCGGTAACCCGCAAAATGATGCCGGTAAAAAAAGGGGCGGCGGTCAACAGCACCAGTATCAAGCGATAACGCCCGCCGCGCTTGGCGACTAAAGACGCCACCGGATAGGCATAGAGCAGACATGCCAGGGATACGGATACCGCCATGACCAGCGAGCGCCACACAAAGGTCAAGTAGGTTTTCTGGCCCAGGATGGTCTTGTAATTTTCAATGTTCCAATCGGCAATCAGCTCGTAGCTTTCGGTCCGCCAAAAACTGAAAACCAAGATGGAGATGAGGGGCAGTACTAAAAAAATGAGCAAAAACAGGGCACCCGGCAGGGTAAGCATTGCAAAGCGGAAATTGGGACTCTGCCGCATTTTCCAAACGGACACCATTGTTATTCTCCTTGCGCCAGAAAGGCATCGCCGGCTTCCGGCAGCCAACACACTTCGACGGGTTGGCGGATCTTCAGTGACGGCAAATCGGTGGCCGCACTGACGATCAATTCCTCGCCGTTTTCCAGTATGACGAAGTAATCCGAATGTTGCCCTTTGAAGATAATATCCCGCAGGTTGCCGACCAAACGGTTCTCACTCCGGACAGGATCGGTTTGCCGGGGAGATTGAATCGAGATTCTTTCATGTTTCAGGAAATAGTCGATTTTATCACCGCTGTTTGTGCCGGAAGGCAGCGGGATGAACAAATCAAGCCCTTTCCATTGCAGGCTGCCGATATTGCCGTCCACCCGCTTTAATTTGCCGCGGATATGATTCGGCGACCCCAGGAAAGATGCTACAAAGCGGGTTTTGGGGTTGCTGTAGAGATCGAGCTTGGCGCCGACCTGTTCAAATTTTCCGTTGTGCATGACGGCCATGCGCGAACTAAGTGTCAGTGCCTCCTCCTGATTGTGCGTCACATAGATAAAGGGAATATCCAGCTCGGCCTGAAATCGGCGCATCTCCACTTCCATTTCTTTACGCAGCTCTAGATCCAGGTTTGCCAGCGGCTCGTCCAAAAGGAGAATATCGGGTCGTGCGACCAATCCCCGGGCCAAGGCCACCCGCTGTTTTTGACCGCCCGAAAGCTGATGAGGGTAGCGGTTCTCATAGCCTTCCATTCTCACCAGCGACAGGACCCAATCGAGTTGCTCTTTTTGCTTGCTGCGCGGCAGTCGCTGCATCTTTAACGGAAAGGTGATGTTATCGGCCACGATTTTATGGGGAAAGAGCAAAAAATCCTGAAACACCATTCCGATGCCGCGAACATAAGGAGGAAGCCGGGTGACATCGCGGCCCCCGATGTGAACCGAACCATTGCCCGGTGTTTCCAAACCAGCAATAATTCGCAGCAGCGTGGTTTTCCCGGAACCGCTCGGACCGAGAAGTGAAAAAAATTCGCCCTGACTGACATCGAGGCTCACTTTGTCAACTGCGCGAATCTTGTCAAAGGTCTTTTCAACCTGTTCCAGTTTTAAAGCAGGCTCGGTCATAGCTGATTTCCATGGCATGAAAGATTGAAGATGCCGTGGAAGTGCAGCCACACGGGGGCCGCACTTCCGGCTTTTGTTCCACTATTGAAAACCTGGTCCTCAGGATCAGTTCGAAGATAATTGGATCTGTTGTTTCTATGTAACCGGAGTATTGGAGTGCTGGAGTTTTGGGTACGGTCCAGCTGCCATTGCCTCAACTGTGTATCCGTAAAAGTGGCAGAAATTGCGTCCTCTTCAGGATCCTAAACGGGCAGGGTCTGAATGGCACAGTAATGTTAAAAGGCCATTAAATAGGCGGCCAGGCTCAGGCATGCTTTTTCCATTACTCCATTACTCCAGCACTCCTCTGGTCGAAAACCCGAGCTCCCTATTAGGCAGATCAAAGCTGGGTCTTATGGGTCCGGATTCTTTATTTCAGCAATGACTGATCAGGCTGCTTCGACCTCTGACCAGATGCGCTCCCATTTTTCCGGCGATGACGGTGCGTCAAATTGATACAGCCCTTTAATGGCATCGGTGTTGTTCAGAAAGAGCGTGTCGACGTATCGTTTGGGAATCATTTTGCGCACATCTACCGTGGGCGCCCAGCCGATCTCTTCGGCCACTATGACCATATTCTCTGGTTTCAAGCGGAAATTGATCCACTTGTGAGCCAACTCGGCCTTCTCGCTGTCCTTGACACCGGAGGTCATACACCAGGTATCCACCCATCCCAGACCGCCTTCCTTGGGATGGAGCAAATGTTTCATGCGCAGCTTGGACTTGCCGTCGAGGTAGTCGAAGTGGATAAGGCGGTAGACGCCCGACCATTCAGGCGCAGCCCATACTGCCTGGGCGCGGAGCAGTCTTTCCAGCGTGGCCTCGTCGTTCCAGCGGGTCAGCAGGTATTTTTTCTGTTCGATGAGGAGCTTTTTGCACTCAGCCAGTTCATTGTCATACAGCACATAGGGATTAAAGGGTTTGCCGTCCGGGCGCGGCTTATCCTTGGTTCCCATCCGGTAACAAACCAGAATGCCGGTTAAGGCGATATTTTCTTCGAAACGGGCACTGACACAAAGATGTTTTTTGTACTTCGGGTTGTACAACAGATAAATGGAATCGGAGTCTTCTTCAGCCACCTTGTCCATGTTGATCGTTATCCCGTAACCGCCCCAGCAGTTGGGTGCGGCGATCATGTTGGAACCTGTTTCCTCTTTGAGCAGCATGAAATTGGGCGGCATGAATACCGGGAACACATGTTGCATGTTTGAGATCTTACTGTGATCAACAGGTTGGGTAAGACCCTGCTTGGCATACAGCCTGGGCCAGAAGCCATCGGCCATCACCAGATCGAAGTCTTTCACGCCGCCACCGCGCAGTTTGTTGTAAGCTTCCGAGTTCCCGTCGAAGAACCCGGCGCTGACCTTGCAGTTGTGCTGCTTTTCGAACTTGGCGGTTAATTTCTTTACATTGTAGTGCTCCCACCCCAGCCAGCGCAGCTCCAGTTTCGCGGCTTTGGAAGTGCGGACAAAGGGACCAACGGAGGCTGCGGTAAAGGCAACAGCAGCGCCGGTTGCGCTTTTTTTAAGAAATGATCGTCGCGTTAGCGGTTTTTCAAATGCTTTCTCTAACTTGCCGTTTTTGGTTTCAAGGTTTTTACTCATTTTGACCCTCCTTTGTTCAAATGGTTAACGGTTGCTCCATACTCTTTTCGCTATATACGGTCCAAAGTATTTTAGAGCTCAATAGGTCAAATTCCGACAATCTACAGTCAGTGTCTCGGTCTCATCAGCGAGCAAGAAGTGTATCCACCATCTCAGCGTAGCCGTATCCGCCCTTTTTTTGTGTGACCCAGGTCGGCTCGCACGGCAAGCGGCCTTTAAAATCCAAAACATTGGCCACACCGACCGAATTGGGGAAATAGTCAAACATTGGTGCGTCATTGGGAGAGTCTCCGATAAAGATGACATCTTCTTTGACCTCTTCCAGATTCTCTTTAAAGACTTCCTCAAATAAAACCCGCGTCATCGTCAATTTATCATATTCACCGAACCAGCCGTTGACATGGATGGAGCTGGCTTTGGCCTCGGCACCGGCCTTTTCGAATAAGTCGACGATCCGATCGACGTCTGCAGTGGAGAGCGGTGGTACATCTTCACAATAGTCAATGGCCAGATCTGCCTCGCGATATGCCTGATCTGCGGAGAGGCTGCTGCCGGGAACTTTTTCCAGAATCTCCACCTGTAATCTTTCCAATTTTCGGCGATCGGCTTTGCGCTCTTCTTCCGTCTTAAAATATCGTCGCTGCATCTTGCGGGTCGGATCGTCATACCGGAAATAAAAAGCCCCGTTTTCGCCCACCAGACCGTCCACCGGCCACATCCGCGCAATATGATCGCACCACCCGGCCGGCCGGCCCGTAATGGGGATGCTGCGAATTTTTGCGGCTTGCAGCCGTTCCATGGCCACAAAAACAACGGCCGGCAAGCGTCCGGTTACGGTTAGGGTGTCATCGATGTCTGTCAGTACGTAGCGAATTTGGTTTCTCGATTGAGCAGGGAACTGTTCGAATGGCTTCATAGTGTTAACCTATCTTCTGTGGGTGCAAAGAGCAGAATGATTCGCAGATATGCAAAGCGCCGACTGTATAAAGGATCGATGATTACGGATTTTGAATACAAAGTTTTTCATCAAGCTGTCAATAGTGAAAAGAGCCACGAATGTTGGTATCGATCTCCGCTCCGGGTTTCCATGCCTGATCGGCACCTGCCTATAGGAGGAATTGCACCTCTCAGCGGGCTCCGATCCCGTATTTTAAGCAACCAAGGAGGACGGGCAGGGATACGTCATTCTTTTGGATATGGCTTTGAATCCATAGCACTGAGACGAAAATATTAAATTCTCACGCCAAGACGCCAAGGCGCAAAGAAAGCTCGAGAAAACTTGGCGCCTTTGCGACTTTGCGTGAGGTTAATTTGAATAGACTATGATATGCACAATGACTTTTATATTATTTTGAGGGTGTGGGCTTGCACCTTGACAATTGGCGACGGATTGTGTGAAAAAAGCGACGTCGACGTTTCAATCGAGATGTAAGGCGGCATTGAGCAAGGAAATGAAAATCCTGGACAATCTCTGGCAAGTGGGTGGCGACGACCTGTCCGGTCCCGGTGATGCGGCCAGTTACCTGGTGAGTTTCGGCGATCGGGCGGCCCTGGTCGATGCCGGATGCGGGGACGGGCATCGAGAACTCAAAGCCAATATCGCCCAATGCCTGCCGGAAGGTGCAGCGGTTGAATATCTATTATTGACCCATTGTCATTTCGACCACACCGGTGGGGCCGAGCGGCTGAGAAGAGACCTGGGGAGCAAAATTGTGGCCCACGCCCTCGATGCCGTCTTTCTGGAGTCGGGTGACAGCGAAGTGACGGCTGCTTCCTGGTACGGTACACGAATGACCCCGCTTTCCGTGGATATCAAGCTAACAGGCGAAAAAAAAATCATTCAAATCGGCAGCGGGCAAATGACCGCTCATCACTGGCCCGGGCATTCACCCGGATCGATGGTGCTGACGACCCGCATCGATGGACGCCTCGTTCTTTTCGGCCAGGACGTCCACGGCCCGCTCCACCCGGCACTGCTATCCGATGAAGCGGCCTATCAGGCGTCTTTGAAAAAGCTTCTCGACCTGGACGCCGATCTGCTGCTGGAGGGGCATTTCGGTGTTTACCGCGGCAAGGATTCGGTGCGAAGATTTATTCGTTCGTTCATGACAGGCCGTTGACAGGATGCTCGAGTATTTGGTGATAATCCTAGAATTGTTGAGCAGCGCAACCGCCCAACAGACAACAGCGAAATTCGGAGATCCTCATGAACAGTATTGAAGTATTCGAGGTTAGGGGCAGCCACAATGATGTAGGTTTGGCCATCGGTTCCCGCTTTGCCGATGTGATTCATCGATTTTTTGACAATTACGATTTGCTGCAGCAGCATCTGTTACCGTTTTACAATACTTCAACCGGAAAGAACTACTATCAGTCATATCTCGAGCTGCACCGCACCCGTTTTCCCGAGTACCTATCGGAACTCGAAGGAATCGCTACCGGTGCCAAGCGCCCCTTTGAGGAGATTTTTCTGGTCAACCTGCGCGGGGAATTATCAGGACTGATACCGACTGGGCATCAGGCCGGCGATATTCTCCAGACTGCCGGCCGACAGTGTTCCGACTGTCTGGTTTTCAGCAATGACACTGCACTGATCGGACACAATGAAGATGGCAGTCCGGCTTCTTTGGGCGGCATGTTTGTGGTCAAGGTGAACCTGGATGATCAACCGGCCTTCAGCGCCTTATGCTATCCCGGCTTTCTGCCCGGAAATGCATTTGGTTTTAATGCGTCGGGAATACTGCACACGATCAATCACTTGGCGCCGCGCCCAGTGGCGGTCGGATTAAGCCGGCATTTTCTGGCCCGCTCCCTGCTGGATGCCCGCAGCCTGGAGGAAGCCATCCGGCACATCACCGAATCCGGCCGGGCTTCGGGTTTTAACTACAACATCGGTTCGATAGCCGAGCGGCGGGTGGTCAGCGTCGAAGTTGCACCACAATTCCATCATGTTCATGACGTGCAAGGGCATTATGTGCACACCAACCATTATATCGAATTGAGAGAACAGAAACAGGAAATTTCGCCGTCAAGCCGGATACGGTTAGACCGAGCCAGAGCCTTGTGTCGCAAAAAATCGCCCGCGGCTGCAGGCCATGTTTTGGCTCTGCTGGGTGATCAGACTGACCGCGAATATCCGATATTTCGTGACGCCACGCTTCCGGATATTGATGCAACCTTGTGTTCGGCGCTTTTCGATTTGGATAGACGAGAACTGCGTATTTACTGGGGTAATCCCGTAAAAGAGCCCGACAATTATTTAAAATTCGCTCTGTAAAAAATGCGATCTGCGGCGACGGGCTGGAAACCGAATTGAACAACCTGTGATTTTAAAAATTTCTATAAACACATCGTCCGGTTCCATACTACTTATTGCTGTTCCTCGAAGGCTTTGATGCTAGCCTCATATACGCGGGTGACCTCGAGTAATGAATCCACCGGCTTGCCGGCTGCCGACAATTCATCGGCCCGGGCCAGACCGGAGGCAATGGCGCCATAATCACGCGACGGCAGGGCCTGAATCGCAAGATCCGCCAGCAGCCTGCGTTCGGCCGCGCGACTCAAACCAAGATAGGGCAGTGCATCATACCACAACAGCCGCTCCTCGAGATTGGCAAACGGATGTCGCTGATCGGCCATTGCTGCCACCTGTTTGCCGCGCTTTCGAGCCTGCTCAACAGCGGTATCAAAATTAAAGCGAGTGGCCGGCAGTGGATCTACCGCTCGCATCTGCATCATCTGGAAAAAATGGTACACAGGTCGAAGCCCGGATACCAGACCATTGCCCGTCCCGCCCGCGATGCCGATGCCAAGGGCCGGCAATCCCTGTAAGGGTGCTGAACGTGCATAAACCCTGAACATCTTGAGGATTAAGTACTTTACCAATCCGCTGGTATCCCACCAGTAAACCGGCGTGCCCAAGACCAGCGCGCCACAGTTCAGAATTTTGCGGCTTATGTATTCGAAGGCCTCATCTTCATAAGTGCACTCTAAGTTGTCTTTGCACACCCAGGGGAGGCAGTCCTTACATGCTTCCACAACATGATCCGCCAGCTGAATCAATTCGGTTTGAGCGCCCTGTCGGGCGGCTCCTTCCAGCGCTGCCACAACCAGCTGATTTGTGCGTCCATCGCGATTGGGGCTCCCAACCAGGCCTATGACGTTCCCATCTGCTCCCATTATTTACCTCCGTGTCATTATCGCTTGTCTGTTGATGGTTATTAGTTGTATCCTAAAAAAATAGCAATCGGTATTTCAAAACTCTTGTGCGAGGACTGATGCAATGAAATTGTTATTAACGGTAATCGATATCAAGGGAAATTGTCCGGTTTATAAGGTCGGCGATAGGATAACATTGCAAAAGGGATATATTATTGATCCCGCAGCTACAGATATGGTTTGCATGCACTCATTGGCATCAGTATTGCCTTATTACGTGGCATTGTCAAAAGGTGTCAAAGCGAAAGATTTGGGACTTTCGCGGGGAGAATCCGATAGTGCCTATGTTCAATGTTTAGATCCCTGTGATATGACCGGCGGCGGCACAGTTACAATTGAGATTTCCAGGTCGGAATAAGACAGTGATCTATATATCACCCTATCAGGGACAACTACTGACGGACACCCTAATCGAGCTTTTGTGCTCGATTAGGGTCCTGGTAAACTTTAGGCGGCCAGGAAGGGCGCGGAGCCAGATAGCGCTCCAGCAGCCCTGCCATGTTGAAATCTTCTGATTTGCAGAAATCGATCACCCGACGCTCCCAGTCTTCCACCATCCGGGCGGCCTGGGGCACGTCTCCGGCAATTTCAAGCGGTATGGAAATAATCCCGTGTTTGTCGCCCATAAGAAGGTCGCCGGGCTTGACCACCAATCCACCGACTTTTACCGGGGTGCCCAGATCAATCATGTGGACGTAGGCGTGAGAGACAGTGACACAGCTGGAAAAAAAGTGAAAATCGATATCCTCGACTTCATCCAGGTCGCGAACGGATCCGTCGGTGACCGTGCCGGCACATCCCAGAGCTTTATGAATATTACCGTTCACCTCGCCCCAGAAGGACCCGACCACCGGTCTGTCCACATCATGCAGTACCACCACCCGGGGTTCGGGGTACTTTTGAATCTCCTCCCACCATTCTTCGCGGGACACTTCGTGTCCCCCAGGCGCATCCGCCGTAATAACGCCTGTCACGGCATATCCGATCATCGGTTTCAAGTCTGGATACCGGCATTGAATCTCCGGCAGCATGAAGCCCGCATTGCGGGGTCTGATGTTGAAAAGTTCGATGGCATTTGAAATAGCTGGTGTCGGCCAGGCCAGCAGGGCATCCAGTTCTTCCTGTGTCAGATAATCAGTCATAATTTTACTCCCGGCAAGCAGTTTATATTATTTATGGTTTTGTCTCTTTGTCAAGCAGGCGACGTGGCTTTGCCTTTGGACGTCTTGAATCTGTGGTATTCTTCCAAAGCCGGATCTCAGACTTCGGCATTTGCGCATTTATTTTCTTAGAAACTATTTTTATATGCTGTATGTCAACACATAATTACCGGGCTCGGAAAGTGAAGTGGATGCTGCCGGTGGCGGATTTCACTTGTAAATTTATTGCCTAGCCGGATTGGAGGAGATTGACAATAGGATGAGCGTCTATTGATGTGCCGACCGGTAGTGCTGCCGCAGCAGATCCCGGCCGAAGTCACCGTCGAAATCCCGCCATACGCTGTGGATGTGGTTGGCGCCGTTTTGGACGTTGTCATACTCGATAAGGAAGGTGGCGCCTTGAATACGATAGTAATGGGGCTGCCCCGGTTCTAGGCTGCCGGCCCAACCAAAATGAATCTGCCCGATGCCGTTATTGCGAATGACATTCATGCGCTGCTGTGCGATTTCAGACGGCACGGCCGATGCATATTCGTTGATCAGCCTGATCAGCAAATCCGTTTGGGTTTGATTTAATTCCGCGGCGGAAATGCCCGCCGGATCAAGGGGTAAAACTCTCCCATCGCTTCCGGTCACGATGTCGCGATAGGCACGTTCGCGAATTATGGTTTTGCTCCGCTGTGCCCGATCCAGGGACCTTACAAGCTTGCGGGCCAGATCCTCTTCACCGGCCAGCGTACGCACGCCCTTCATTTCACCCGTTGCGACTTCGGCCGGATTGGCACCCAGAAAGCGCGGTGCTGTCGCAAAAAGACGGCCTTTTACGATCGTGAAGTTGAGCGATAAATGGTGTCCCTCCACCCGCCAGCCCCAGGTGCCGGTCTCGGACGGTTGTCCGAAAAACGAGAAGAAATACTTTTCAGGGTCCCGACCCAGTATATTCCAGGTTTCGATCTCGCGCAGTACTGCCTCCAGCTTTATGATGGTGGTGGATTTCCAATAGCCGTTTGGGCTTAGTCCCGTCTCTAAAAACGCTAATGCGAGTGCGCGCTGGTCATCGGTCATATCCTTGAGGGCCAGTCCATCTCGGCTTCGGGGAACATAATGCCAGTCATAGCGTTCGTCGTCTTCGAACGGGAACCGGGCGGTTTTCCGTTGTTCGGGCGAGAGCGCCTTCAAGAAGGCGTCGGCCGCCTGAACCATTCGGTTGGCGGTGGCGGGTGCGCTGATTTCATGAGCATTGGCAGACAGTGGAATTAGAAAGCAGGCGGCAGCTATGATAAAGCGGCATCTGATTCGTATGGCCATAGGAACTCCTTTTCTGGATCTACTAAGGGCTCGCTCAAAAATAACTTCACATCTTAGTGAGCCGATCCATCCCGCCTGGCGGCGTTGCTCGTCGGTTAAATAGCTTACTATTCGCCCTCCTCGCGCCTTGCCACCCGGGCGCCTCGACCCACTAAAATGTAAATTTATTTTTTCGCGAACCCTAAATCAAAAATAAGGCTTATTTTTCAGAAAACCAGTTATCCTCATTTACGATTTATAATTCTCGTGATAAAGAACCGCCAGCTGTTTAACTGAGATCACACACATGATGATTTGTGCTTATGCTAAAAAGTTTGACATTCAACGACTTTCCCAGCCATGCTTTGCCGTAACGATATCGCGCTATTAACGGTTTTATCCATGTCAATCGCCGCAGGTGTCCTGTTCCCCAATTTAGGCCGGCCCCTTCAGCCATATATCCAGTTTTGTGTCATGTTTCTCCTTTTCTTAAGCTTCTTGTCTATAAAAGTTGGCGAAATCTGGGAGATATTTATCCAAAGCTGGCTTCAAATCGCATGGCTGACTTTCTTGAAGCTATTGCTATTGCCCGTGCTGATCTATCTTGCCTTCAAATGGATCTGGCCTTCATTCGCACTGGGTGCCATGCTGCTTGCAGGAATATCGACCGGGGCGGTCGCCCCATTTATATCTAATTTGGTCGGGGCGCATACACCTTTAGTATTGGCGTTGACAATCATCACGACCCTGCTTGTCCCTTTTAGTTTGCCGGGACTGGTTGAACTCTTGGTGGGCCGGAACATGGAAATCCCATTGCTTGATATGATCCGCCTGTTGGCCGAAGTTATCTTTATACCTGTGCTGGCCGGTGAATTGCTGCGTCGAATTTCGCCAAAGTTGACAGACGGCCTGAAATCCTGCGGCTTTTCCCTCTCACTGATTTGCTTTTCTCTGATCGGCTTGGCTGTTTTTTCCCGCTATACAACTTTTTTCTATCAGCAGCCTGAATTCGTCGCCGCGGCCCTGGGGATTGCCGTTGTTCTGGGTGGTATTTTCATGTCGATCGGACTTCTGTTATTCTGGCGCAGCGGACTGGCTCGACAGCTCGGCGCCGCTATTGCCCTGGGCAATATAAACAACATACTGATCATCGTTTTTTCCGCACAATTCTTCGGCCCGCTCGAGTCGACCCTGGCGGCCTTCTATATGTTCTCGTTTTTCGGGTTGATCGTGCCTTTGAGGATATTTCGACATTGGCGTGAAAATGCCGAATGAGAACGTCTGCGGGGCTGAAACCAAAGAAACAATACAATAGGAGGTACGTCCCGCAGCTTTCAAAGATCAATAACTCTCGCTTGACAACCGATTGCGCCTTCGATAAACGGATTACCATCTTTTGGACTAAATGTGCATAGCCAGATCTCGAGCTGCCACTGAATTTGATACCTTTTTCACCATTTTCGCTTCATCCGTCCCTGATAAGTGGGGTCATGTCAATAAGTCTAATCGGCAAAATTAAGCAATTGTTTGATTTCAAGATCGGCCGAAGGGTACGAAATGGAACATAAAAGCGAAGGCATTTGTAGATTTTGTCATAATAAATTTTCCGGTTCGGGAATCGGACGGCACCTGTCTGCGTGCAAGACGCGCAAAGACAATATTGAAATGGAGCTAAAAAAGAGGCGAAAAAAATATAAAATTTACCATCTTAGAATTTCCAGCTCCAAATGGTATTGGTTGCACATCGAAATACCGGCCACAGCCATGCTGGCAAATCTGGACGACTTATTACGCGGTATCTGGCTGGAGTGCTGCGGTCATCTAAGTGCATTTACTATTCAGGATCGCAGATATGAAAATGTTCTTCCTCAAGATGATTTCGGGTTTTGGGGCCCGCCGCCGAAATCCATGAACGCGCGCCTATATACGGTTCTAAATGTTAATGATACGTTTTCGCATGAATATGATTTCGGCAGTACCACCTATCTCGACGGTAAGGTACTGGCGGTACGCGAAGGCAATTTGGGTAAAAACAGGATCCAGATATTGGCCCGCAACAACCCGTACATTTTTGTGTGCGATGACTGTGGCAAAGAATCTTCATACCTCTGTGTCGAATGCGAAGGATTTGTTTGTGAGGAATGCCTCGAAATGCATGAGTGCGGTGAGGAGATGATCCTTGATGTGGTCAATTCCCCCCGCATGGGGGAGTGCGGGTACAGCGGCCCGGATACGGTTGATGATTGGGGAGGAGTCCAGGAAGATTGACCGAGTTTGCGCAATCAAACGTCTGATCAACACAAGCGTTGAGCAAAGAGATGAATTGTCGCAAATAGTAAAAATAGGGATTGCTTCTCTATCCTTGATGTTGAGAAAAGAATGCAGATGTTCCCTATCTCATCAGCTTTAATTATTCCACCGATTGAAGATCGCCAGCAGGCTTTTTTGGCCTTCGTCCGACAACCCTAGAGTTTTTAGATTAGCCTTAATCTCTTCAGATGTACCGTGGCCGCCGACATAACCATTGACCCGCGCTGCACCTGTGGAATTAACAAAATCCATGTTTTTGGGATACATTGCCTGAAATTCCTTCATTATATTCTTTTGCCGGCGCAGCTGATATTTCTGATGATAGTCTTCGGCCAGATAGAATTTGTCAAAAGGCAAAATTTCAGTTTTAATACTCTTGCCCCTTCGTTTCTCCTCGAGGATTTTGGTTTCCAGGGCCAGCTGATACTGCTTTTGATCGTGATAGAATATGGCCGACTTGTATTGACGGCTCCAGGCGCGGCGGGTGGGGTTGTGACTCCGCCAGAAAATCTCTAAAAGTTTGTGGTATGATATTTTGGTCGGATCGTAATCGATCTGGAGCGTTTCGCTGTGATCCTTTATTCTGCGGTAAGTTGGATCTTTCTTCTTGCCGCCTGAATATCCGACACGGGTTCTGATGACGCCGTCCATGCTCCCGAACCGGGAGTCCGGTCCCCAAAATCAGCCCAGGGCGAACGTTGCTGTTTGGGTTTCAGCCGGCTTTGCGGCATCGATGGGCGGTATCCTGATTTGAACGGCTGGGTCAGGCACTATCGATTCCATTTTGCTATCTTTCCTGGTTTTCGTTTTTATTGGCGCGTCGGCGCGGATGGGGTCGCAGGCTCCGGTCCATAATGCCGGGCCCAGGCTCGACAAAATGATCACTTTCATCACCCTGCGCCGATGCATGTACGTATATATTTTAGTCGGTTGTTGGCCCTCATTATCCATGCTTTTCATTTTGTTTTTCTGTATATCGTTTAACTTTAGTTTGGGGTCTGTAGGCAAAAAAGACGCCCAAAACTGCCTAATTTTCAATTCAGTATCAATAATATCAGCTACTTAGCCAATTTTGATTTTTTGCGAACCCCGAAAAGTGTAG
>Ga0126334_10000342_pt1 | contig 13900 bp, 7 predicted proteins | sample InaspJWI49metaG_FD_94491 | JGI IMG/M metagenome (GOLD analysis project Ga0126334, IMG submission 94491) | Marine gutless worms symbiont microbial communities from Oahu, Hawaii - Inanidrilus sp. 2 OAHU.JWI-49 metaG | ecosystem: Host-associated > Annelida > Digestive system > Unclassified | place...
AACCCATATCGATTACATTCGACGCTGAGTTATGTCAGCCCGAACGATTATGAAAAACAATGTCTGGAAATGAAGGATGCCGCTTAACTGGGGTGTATCAAAAAGCTTGACCACGTCACTATCCTATTAACTTTCCCCGGACAGCAGTGGGCATGCGCGGGGATGACGGAGTAGGAATTTCGAGATCCCCGCTTGCGCGGGGATGACGGTTTAAGGAGTCAAATTCGCAAAGCGAAATTGACGGATAGTAGGAACTTTGAGACGGCCGAACTAAGGGCCGCCTCGGGGGAGTGATTTTTTCGTGAGGACAAGGAGGTTCCGCGCGCAGGACTGGAGTGTATAAGCGAATACATGACAGTCCGAGCACGGAACCGACGCGGTCATCGCGGAAAAAGCGCTTCCATGAGGTAGCCCGGGCCACTCGTCAAAGACCGTGGGTGATGGGCCAACGCTCATCTTAATTTCCTGCGTAGACGATCTTCTGAGACAGGAATACCTGGTTAAGAAGTCGTATAGGAATCGGCATTTGCCGCACAGGGATAGAGGTCCGGGCGTGAGCCCGGTGTTTAACTTAATCAGGAGAAGTCATATGCCTTTAACTCTTGAGCAAAAACAGGGTGTCGTCAGCGAGGTAGCCGCGGTTGCTGCGCAGGCGCATTCTGTCATTGCCGCCGAGTATCAGGGCTTGACTGTTGGCGAGATGACCGCGTTGCGCGTCAAGGCTCGTGAGTCGAATGTCCAGCTGCGAGTGGTCAAAAATAGCTTGGCCAAGCGCGCGTTTAATGGCACCGACTACGATTGCATGAACGATGTGCTGCAAGGTCAGATGGTCTACGCATTTTCGATGGAAGAGCCGGGCGGTGCCGCCAGGGTTCTAAAGGATTACTCAAAAGACAACGGCAAGCTAGTGGTCAAGCTTATTGCCTTTGGCGATGAGCTACTCGATCCCTCGGAAATCAAGCGACTGGCCTCGTTGCCAACCTACGATCAAGCTATCAGCATGCTGATGGCCGTGATGAAGGCCCCGGTGGAAAAACTGGCGCGCACCATGAACGAGGTGCCCGGCAAGTTGACCCGTACGGTGGCCGCAATTCGCGACCAAAAGTAATTTATTTATATTTTCTGTATCAGGAGAAAATCAAATGGCAGTTTCAAAAGAAGACATTCTGGAAACTTTATCGAACATGACGGTCATGGAAGTCGTCGATTTAATCGCCGCGATGGAAGAGAAATTTGGCGTTTCTGCAGCAGCGGCAGTAGCCGCGGCCCCGGCCGCCGCCGCGGGTGACGCAGGTGGTGAAGCCGCCGCGGAAAAAGACGAGTTTGACGTGGTTCTAACCGCTTTTGGCGACAAGAAAGTAGGCGTTATCAAAGCGGTTCGTGCTATTACCGGCCTCGGTCTGAAAGAAGCTAAGGACATGGTGGAAAGTACGCCGACTACGGTTAAGGAAGCCGCCTCCAAGGCCGAAGCCGAGGACTTGAAAAAGCAGCTTGAAGAAGCTGGCGGATCCGTAGAGCTTAAGTAAGCTTGCGGTTGTTGGGCACTCGCCTGGATTTCTCGCCATCCTCGAAATTGAGGGGGCGAAGGCGCTGCCGCGATACGGATGTGCCGATATACGCATATTCGAAAAACGGCGAGCCGTGCAGGCGAGGTGTACCCTGACTTAAAAAGCGAGGGCTGATGACTGGAAAGTCATCGGCCCGCGCGTGCTTCCGACGCTAGACGCGGGCGAGAAGCGACATGAAAACGTTAATAGTGGTGACTATAAATGGCATACTCTTTTACTGAGAAAAAACGTATTCGCAGGGATTTTGGTAAGCGCCCGGCAGTGATCGATGAACCTTACCTGCTGGCAATTCAAACCGATTCGTACAAGCGTTTTCTGAATCCCGAAGGGAATCAGGAAGGTACTGGTTTGCAGCGTGCCTTCGAATCAATTTTTCCCATCGTCAGCTTCAGCGGCAATGTCGAGCTCGAGTATGTCAGCTACCGTATCAGCGACCCGGTATTCGATGTCAAGGAATGCCAGATTCGCGGACTGACCTATGCCGCGCCGCTGCGCGTGCTGGTGCGCCTGGTCATATACGACAAGGAAGCATCGGCCAAGAATCGTTCGGTCAAGGATATCAAGGAGCAGGAAGTCTACATGGGAGAAATGCCCCTGATGACGGAAAACGGTACGTTTGTTATCAATGGTACCGAGCGTGTCATCGTTTCCCAACTGTATCGCTCGCCGGGTGTATTCTTCGATCACGACCGCGGTAAATCGCATTCTTCGGGCAAGTTATTGTTTTCCGCCCGGGTTATCCCCTACCGTGGCTCCTGGCTGGATTTCGAATTCGATCCCAAGGATTCGCTGTTCGTGCGCATCGATCGCCGTCGCAAATTACCCGCCAGCATCCTGCTGCGCGCACTCGGTTTCGATAACGTGCAAATGCTGGAAATGTTTTTCGATCACAATGTTTTCAAGATCACGAAAACCGGCATCAACATGCAGCTCGAAGCCGATTGGCTGAAGGGTGAGACCGCGACTTTCGATATCAAGGTTAAATCCAAAGTGTTGGTGCAGCAGGGCCGCCGTATTACCGCGCTGCATATCAAACAATTGAAAGCTTCCAAAATAAAGCTGCTGGCCGTACCGGACGAATATCTGGTCGGTAAAGTCCTGTCGGAAAACCTGGTGGATACGGAAACCGGTGAAATCTTCGCCAATGCGAACGACAAAATTACCGAAGAGATGCTGGCGATGATTCGCGACAAAGGCATTAAGCAAATCCGCACAATTTTCACCAATGAAGTCGATCGCGGGCCCTATATTTCCAATTCACTGGCACTGGATCCGACCACCAATGATCTCGAAGCCAAGGTCGAGATATATCGCATGATGCGCCCCGGCGAGCCGCCGACGCGCGAATCGGCCGAGAACCTGTTTCAGAACCTGTTTTTTAACGATGAGCGCTACGACCTGTCCGAAGTCGGTCGGATGAAGTTTAACCGGCGCCTGGGCCGGGACAGCATCGACGGCGCCGGCATTTTGTCGACCGATGATATCGTCGATGTCATGAAAGTGCTGATCGATATTCGTAACGGTAACGGTAACGTCGACGACATCGATCACCTCGGTAACCGCCGTATTCGCAGCGTCGGCGAAATGGCTGAAAATGCCTTTCGTACCGGCATCGTGCGCGTCGAGCGTGCGGTCCGCGATCGCTTGGGGCTGGTGGAGTCCGAAGGCTTGATGCCGCAGGACATCATCAACGCCAAACCGGTCGCCGCGGCGGTCAAGGAATTTTTCGGCTCGAGCCAGCTGTCGCAATTCATGGATCAAAACAATCCGCTATCCGAAGTCACCCACAAGCGCCGGGTCTCGGCGCTGGGGCCGGGCGGGTTGACGCGTGAACGCGCCGGCTTCGAAGTGCGTGACGTGCACCCGACGCACTACGGCCGCGTGTGCCCGATCGAGACCCCTGAAGGCCCGAACATCGGCCTGATCAACTCGCTATCGGTTTATGCGCGCACCAATCATTACGGTTTCCTGGAAACCCCGTATCGCAAGGTAACCAACGGCAAGGTCACCAACCAGGTCGAATACCTGTCGGCGATCGAAGAAAGCCAGTACCAGATCGCGCAGGCCAATGTCACCCTCGACAAGCGCGGCGCGATGACCGATGAGCTGATTCCCTGTCGGCATCAGAACGAGTCGATCCTGTCGACCGCCGACAAGATCGAATACATGGACGTTTCGCCCAAACAAATCGTTTCGGTGGCGGCCTCGCTGATTCCCTTCCTCGAGCACGACGACGCCAACCGCGCCTTGATGGGCTCGAACATGCAGCGCCAGGCGGTGCCCTGCCTGCGTGCCGAAAAGCCACTGGTCGGTACCGGCATGGAGCGCGCGGTGGCGGTCGATTCGGGCACCACGGTCAAGGCTTTGCGTGGCGGCGTGGTCGACTCGGTCGACGCCAGCCGGGTTGTGATACGCGTTAACGATGCCGAAACCGGTTCCGGCGAACCCGGTGTCGATATTTACAATTTCACCAAATACACGCGTTCCAACCAGAATACCTGTATCAATCAAAAGCCGCTGGTGCGGCCGAGTGATGTCATCGAAGCCGGCGACGTGCTTGCCGATGGCGCCTCCACCGATCTCGGTGAACTGGCGCTGGGTCAAAATATGCAGGTCGCCTTCATGCCCTGGAACGGTTACAACTTCGAGGACTCGATCCTGTTGTCAGAGCGTGTGGTCAAGGAAGATCGGTTTACCACCGTGCATATCGAAGAACTCTCGTGCCTGGCGCGTGATACCAAGCTCGGCGCGGAAGAGATCACAGCTGACATTCCCAACGTCAGCGAAGGCCTGCTTTCCAAGCTCGACGAATCCGGCGTGGTATACGTCGGCGCCGAAGTCAAGCCGGGCGATATCCTGGTCGGCAAGGTAACGCCCAAAGGCGAAACCCAGCTAACTCCGGAAGAAAAGCTACTGCGCGCCATCTTCGGCGAAAAGGCTTCCGACGTTAAGGATACCTCGCTGCGCATGAAGTCCGGCGTGACCGGCACCGTGGTCGATGTGCGTGTATTCACGCGCGACGGCGTCGAAAAGGATGCGCGCGCGCTCGATAATGAGCGCATCGAGATCGATTCGCTGAAGAAAGACCTCGACGACCAGTTCCGTATCATCGAATCAAACATCTATCAGCGCGTCGCGCGTCTGTGCACCGGCAAGAAAGCCAGCGGCGGGCCGGGTGGTATCAAGAAAAACAGTGTTATCACCGCCGATTATCTAGAGTCCATCGGTCGTGACCAGTGGTCCAAGATCCGCGTTGTCGACGACAAGCTCGCGCAGCAGTTGGAGTCGCTCAACGAGCAGCTAGAAGCGCAGCGCGCCGAATTCGATCGCCTGTTCGAGGAAAAGAAAAAGAAGGTAACCGCGGGTGACGATCTAAAACCCGGCGTGTTGAAAATGGTCAAGGTATATGTGGCGGTCAAACGCCGCATGCAGCCCGGCGACAAGATGGCGGGCCGCCACGGAAACAAGGGCGTAGTCTCGATGATTGTACCCGAGGAAGACATGCCTTATCGCGACGACGGCACCCCGGTAGACGTGGTCCTGAACCCGCTGGGCGTGCCCTCGCGCATGAACGTCGGTCAAATTCTCGAAGCGCACCTCGGTTGGGCCGCGGCCGGACTGGGATTGAAGATCGGCGAAATGATCGATGCCCAACGTAAGGTGGAAGAAGTGAAGACCTTCCTGCGTAAAATCTACAACAACAACTCGGAGAAGTTGCGCTTGAAAGATTTGACCGACAATGACGTCTGGCAGCTGGCGCAGAATCTGCGTAAAGGCGTGCCGATGGCAACACCGGTATTCGACGGCGCCGAGGAAGAGGAGATCAAGAATATGCTGGCGCTGGCGGAATTGCCGGAAACCGGTCAGACGACCTTGATCGACGGCCGCACCGGAGAGGCTTTCGATCGCCCGGTTACCGTGGGTTACATGTACATGTTGAAGCTCAACCACCTGGTGGATGATAAAATGCATGCGCGTTCCACCGGTCCCTACAGCCTGGTAACCCAGCAACCGCTGGGCGGCAAGGCGCAGTTTGGCGGTCAGCGCTTCGGCGAGATGGAAGTCTGGGCGCTGGAATCCTATGGCGCCGCTTACACTTTGCAGGAAATGCTGACGGTCAAGTCGGACGACGTCAACGGCCGCAACAAGATGTACAAGAATATCGTCGACGGCGATTTCAGTATGGAGGCAGGAATGCCGGAGTCGTTTAACGTACTCCTCAAGGAAATTCGTTCCTTGAGCCTGAACATTGAACTTGAGCAGGAATAACTATGAAAGACTTACTGAATCTCTTAAAGAAACAGGGTGCGGATGAGGATTTTGACCACATCCGGGTCGGTCTGGCTTCGCCAGACATGGTTCGTTCCTGGTCTTATGGCGAAGTCAAAAAGCCGGAAACGATCAATTATCGGACCTTCAAGCCCGAACGCGACGGCCTGTTCTGCGCCAAGGTGTTCGGTCCGGTCAAGGACTTCGAATGTCTATGCGGCAAGTACAAGCGCCTCAAGCATCGCGGCGTGGTCTGCGAAAAATGCGGTGTCGAAGTCACCCAAACCAAGGTACGCCGCGAACGCATGGGCCACATCGAACTGGCCTGTCCGATTGCACACATCTGGTTCCTCAAGTCTTTGCCCTCGCGCATCGGCCTGTTGCTCGATATGACACTGCGTGATATCGAACGCGTGCTTTATTTCGAAGGATTCGTCGTGATCGATCCCGGCATGACCACCCTGGAGAAGGGACAACTGTTAACCGACGAGGCTTATCTCGAGGCGATCGAGGAATTCGGTGACGACTTCAACGCCAAGATGGGCGCCGAAGCCGTCTACGAATTGCTGCGCCAGGTAGACTTGAATCACGAGGCTCAAGAGCTACGCGACGAAATCGAAAGCACCAAGTCGGAAACAAAATTCAAGCGCCTGTCCAAGCGCCTCAAGTTGGTCGAGGCATTCATCGATTCGGGCAATCGTCCGGAATGGATGGTAATGACCGTTCTGCCGGTGCTGCCGCCCGACCTGCGCCCGCTGGTGCCGCTCGATGGTGGCCGCTTCGCGACTTCGGATCTGAACGATCTGTACCGCCGCGTCATTAATCGCAACAACCGCCTTAAACGCCTGCTCGAACTCAATGCGCCGGATATCATCGTACGCAACGAAAAACGCATGCTGCAGGAATCGGTCGACGCGCTACTCGACAACGGCCGTCGCGGCCGCGCCATCACCGGCACCAACAAACGCCCGTTGAAGTCGTTGTCGGACATGATCAAGGGTAAACAGGGCCGTTTTCGTCAAAACCTGCTCGGCAAACGCGTCGACTATTCCGGCCGCTCGGTCATCGTCGTCGGACCAACCCTGAAACTGCATCAATGCGGGCTGCCGAAGAAAATGGCGCTCGAATTGTTCAAGCCGTTTATCTTCAGCAAGCTGCAGTTGCGCGGCCTCGCAACCACGATCAAGGCGGCCAAAAAACTGGTAGAGCGCGAAGTTTCGGAAGTCTGGGATATCCTCGAAGAGGTTATCCGTGAACACCCGATCATGCTCAACCGTGCACCGACTCTGCATCGTCTTGGCATCCAGGCATTCGAACCGATCCTGATCGAGGGCAAGGCGATTCAGCTGCATCCCCTGGTCTGTACCGCATTCAATGCCGACTTCGACGGCGATCAGATGGCGGTTCACGTACCGCTATCGATCGAAGCGCAGCTCGAAGTGCGGGCGCTGATGATGTCGTCCAACAATATTTTGTCGCCGGCTAACGGCAAGCCGATCATCGTACCGACCCAGGATATTATCCTCGGCCTTTATTATATGACGCGTGACAAGGTCAACGTGCAGGGCGAGGGCATGGTCTTTGCCGACGCCAAGGAAGTACTGCGCGCCTATCACTCCAAGGTGATCGAATTGCAGGCGAGCATCAAGTGCCGCGTTTCGGAGTATCAACGCGACGAGGAAGGTAACCGTATCGAATCCAGGTCGCTGGAGGAAACTACGGTCGGCCGCGCCATTTTGAGCGAAATGCTGCCCGATGGCTTGCCGTTCTCGCTGATCAATAAAACTCTCGACAAAAAGGCGGTTTCCAAGCTGATCGATGCCTGCTACCGCGAAGTCGGGCTCAAGGATACGGTTATCCTCGCCGACCAGTTGATGTACACCGGCTATCACTATGCCACCCGTTCCGGTATTTCGATCGGGGTAAACGACATGATAATCCCGTCTGAAAAGCTTGACCTGATCAAGGCGGCCGAAGCCGAAATCAAGGATATCGAAAAGCAGTGGCAGACCGGACTGGTCACCTCGGGCGAACGTTACAATAAGGTGGTCGATATCTGGTCGCATGCCAATGACAAGGTGGCGCGCGCGATGATGAATGAAATCGGTAAAGAAACCGTGGTCGATGCCGAAGGTAACGAAGTCTTGCAGGATTCCTTCAATTCGATTTTCGTTATGGCTGATTCCGGAGCGCGGGGTTCCGCGGCACAGATTCGCCAGCTCGCCGGCATGCGTGGATTGATGGCCAAACCGGATGGCTCGATCATCGAAAACGCGATTACCGCGAACTTCCGCGAAGGCCTCGACGTCCTGCAATACTTTATCTCGACTCACGGCGCGCGCAAAGGTCTCGCCGATACCGCGCTCAAGACCGCGAACTCGGGTTACCTAACGCGTCGCCTGGTGGACGTTTCGCAGGACTTGGTCGTCAACATGGACGATTGCGGCACCACCGAAGGCATCGATTTGCGCCCGGTTATCGAGGGTGGCGATATCGTCGTCGATCTCGGTGAACGAGTGCTCGGGCGGGTGATTCAACAGGATCTCCTGGACGAAAAGGGCAATATTCTGATCGCCCAGGGCAGCCTGCTGGAAGAGCGTGAAGTCGAAATGATCAACCAATTGGGTGTCGATGAGCTCAAGGTGCGCTCGGCGGTTACCTGCGAAGCGCGGCACGGCCTTTGCGTGCAGTGTTACGGCCGCGAATTGGCGCGTGGACACAAGGTCGGCAAAGGCGAAGCGGTTGGCGTTATCGCCGCGCAGTCGATCGGTGAGCCGGGAACCCAGTTGACCATGCGTACCTTCCACATCGGTGGCGCCGCCAGCAGCTCGGCTTCGGTTAACAGTATCGAAGTCAAGAACAGCGGCAGCGTGCGTTTCCATAACGTCAAGGTCATACAAAACTCGGCCAAACGCCTGATTGCGGTTTCGCGCTCGGGCGAAGTCGGCGTCATCGATGACGCCACCGGTCGCGAGAAGGAACGTTACAAGATTCCTTACGGCTCGGAATTTGCGATCAAGGATGGCGCCAAGGTGGCCGCGGGCCAGACGCTGGCTACCTGGGATCCGCATTTGCATCCGGTGGTTACCGAGGTGGCGGGTAAGGTCAAGTTTACCGATTTCGTCGAAGCGGTTACGGTCCAGCATCGGGTCGATGACATGACCGGCTTGACCACGATCGAAGTCATGGACGATTCGATTCGCTCCAATGCCGGTAAGGAACTACGTCCGACCGTGGAACTGGTTGATGCCAAGGGTAATGTACTGTGTTATGCCGGCACCAATATTCCGGTGCATTACATGCTGCCGGGCGGTGCTTTCGTCAATGTCGAAGACGGTGCCAAGATCAAGGTCGGCGACGTGCTCGCCAAGATTCCGCAAGAGTCTTCGAAGAACCGCGATATCACCGGTGGTCTGCCGCGGGTTGCCGATCTGTTCGAGGCGCGCAAGCCGAAAGAGCCGGCGATCCTGAGCGAGATGACTGGCACGATTTCCTTCGGTAAGGAAACCAAGGGCAAAAAACGCCTGGTGATCACCAATAGCGACGGGGATTCGATCGAAACTCTGATTCCCAAGTTCCGTCATATCAATGTGTTCGAAGGTGAGCATGTCGAAAAAGGTGAAACCCTGGTTGACGGCGAGCTCGATTCGCACGATATCGTGCGCATTAAAGGGGTGCGCGATCTGACCAACTACATGGTCAACGAAGTTCAGGATGTATATCGCCTGCAGGGTGTGCAAATCAACGACAAGCATATCGAGGTTATCGTACGCCAGATGCTACGCAAGGTCACCATCATCGACGGCGGCGATACGCGGTTATTGCGCGGAGACCAAGTCGATAAGGCGCGGGTGCTCGATACCAACGACAAGGCGATTGCGATGAACAAGAAACCGGCTACCTTCGAACAGGATTTGCTCGGCATTACCAAGGCATCGCTGGTCACCGAATCGTTTATTTCGGCTGCTTCTTTCCAGGAAACCACACGCGTGCTTACCGAAGCCGCCGTCAAGGGCGCCAAGGACGACCTGCGAGGGCTCAAGGAAAATGTCATCGTGGGCCGACTGATTCCGGCGGGCACCGGACAGACTTACCACGAAGAGCGTCGCCGTAAGCGGATGCAACCGATTATGCCGATTATGCCGATTATGCCGGAAATGCCCGAAATGCCGGAAATGGAAGCCACCGGGGAAGCGACTCCCGAAACCGGTTCGGAAGCAGCGGCGGTATCGGAATAAGCGGTTGACAGGCGGCGGTTTCGCCCCTAAAATTCCGCCTCCCAGAATAGCAGGCTATACGTAATGTATGGCCTGCTGTTCGTTGTAGGGGGCTCTACACAAGTCATCTTTACTTGTTAGAGCACGAAAAACGCAAAACAGTAACTTTGCGTTTTTCTTCATTTTTCAATCACAAGCGTGATCGAAGAATGGCGGCACATGCATGTGCCGCAGACATCTCTGCGCAGGCAGAGATGTCCCGAAACGGTAAATACATAAGCGCTCTTAGGAGAGACGAATAGATGGCAACAGTTAACCAGCTGGTACGTAAACCGCGCCAGTCCCGGCGCAGCAAGAGTAACGTGCCCGCACTCGAGGCGTCACCGCAGAAACGCGGGGTATGCACCCGGGTTTATACGACCACGCCGAAAAAGCCGAATTCCGCGCTGCGCAAGGTCGCGCGGGTGCGTTTGACGACTGGTTACGAAGTGGCCTCCTATATCGGTGGCGAAGGCCACAACCTACAGGAACACTCGGTGGTGCTGGTGCGCGGCGGTCGCGTCAAGGATCTGCCCGGTGTGCGCTACCACGTGGTGCGCGGCAGTCTCGATACCCAGGGTGTGCCGGATCGCCGCCAGGGCCGTTCAAAATATGGCGCCAAGCGCCCCAAGTCATAAGTTCAGGGTAGCCAGATGCCAAGACGTAGAGAAGTCCCCAAACGAGTTATTCTGCCGGATCCGAAATTTCACGACCTGCAGATCGCCAAATTCATCAACATGATCATGCGTAATGGTAAAAAATCCACCGCCGAAAAGATCATGTACTTCGCGCTCGATAATGTCGCCGAAAAAAGCAGTCTGGATTCGGTCGAGTTGATGGAGAAGGCGCTGGAGAACGTGCGCCCGATGGTCGAGGTTAAGTCCCGCCGGGTCGGTGGCGCCACCTACCAGGTGCCGGTCGAAGTGCGCGCTTCGCGGCGCAATACACTGGCGATGCGCTGGTTGATCGAAGCGGCGCAAAAGCGCGGCGAAAAGACCATGGCGCAAAAGCTCGCCGGCGAATTGCTGGACGCGTCCGAAAACAAGGGTACGGCCGTCAAGAAACGTGAGGATACGCATCGTATGGCCGAAGCGAACAAGGCGTTTGCTCACTTCCGCTGGTAACCGGCGGCTCATAATAAAAGGAATACGACGGTGGCTCGTACGACACCGATAACGCAGTATCGAAACATTGGTATTATTGCCCATATCGATGCCGGCAAGACGACCACGACGGAACGGATACTGTTTTATACCGGCGTTTCGTACAAGATCGGCGAGGTGCACGACGGCGCCGCCGTTATGGACTGGATGGAGCAGGAGCAAGAACGCGGCATAACCATCACCTCGGCTGCCACGACCTGTTTCTGGTCCGGCATGGATCAACAGTTCGTGCAGCATCGTATCAACATTATCGATACGCCGGGCCATGTCGATTTCACCATCGAGGTGGAGCGCTCGTTGCGCGTACTCGATGGCGCCTGCGCGGTGTTTGACGCGGTCGGCGGGGTTGAACCCCAGTCCGAGACCGTGTGGCGCCAGGCGAACAAGTACCACGTGCCGCGCATGGCTTTCGTCAACAAGATGGACCGCGCCGGCGCGGATTTTTTGCGCGTGGTCGGACAGATTCGCGAGCGACTGGGCAGTAACCCGGTGCCGGTGCAGCTGAATATCGGCGCCGAAGATGGTTTTCGCGGTGTGGTCGACCTGGTGAAGATGAAGGCGATCATCTGGGACGAGTCCAATATGGGCACGACCTACGAGGAACAGGAGATTCCGGCGGAGATGCGCCTAGAATGCGAAACCTGGCGCGAAAAAATGGTGGAGGCCGCGGCCGAAGCCAACGATGAATTGATGGAAAAATACCTCGAGGAGGGCGACCTCGCCGAGGCGGAAATACACCAGGGGCTTCGTATCAGAACCCTGAGTGGTGAAATTGTACCGGCATTATGCGGTAGCGCTTTCAAGAACAAGGGCGTGCAGGCAATGCTGGACGCGGTGGTGCATTACATGCCGTCGCCGCTGGATGTGCCGGCAATCAAGGGCATCAACAGCGAGTACGAGTACGAGGGTGAGCGTGGCGCGAATGACGATGCGCCGTTTGCGGCGCTCGCATTCAAGATTGCGACCGATCCGTTTGTCGGCAACCTGACTTTCTTCCGGGTTTACTCGGGGGTACTGAAAGCCGGGGATGCAATTTACAACTCGGTGCGCGACAAGAAGGAGCGCATCGGGCGGGTACTGCAGATGCATGCCAACTCGCGCGAGGAATTGAAAGAGGTGCGCGCCGGCGATATCGCCGCGGCGGTGGGCCTCAAGGATGTCGGCACGGGCGATACCCTGTGCGACATCGGTAATAAAATCATGCTCGAGCGCATGGAGTTTCCGGATCCGGTGATTTCGGTAGCGGTCGAGCCGAAAACCGTTTCGGACCAGGAAAAGATGAGTATCGCCCTGGGCAAGCTGGCCAAGGAAGATCCATCGTTCAGGGTGCGAACCGACGAGGAATCCGGACAAACGATAATATCGGGGATGGGTGAGCTACACCTCGATATAATCGTCGATCGCATGAAGCGTGAATTCAGCGTGGCAGCCAATATCGGCAAGCCACAGGTTGCGTTCAGGGAAACCATTCGCAACACGATCGAACAGGAAGGCAAGTTCGTGCGCCAGACCGGCGGCCGCGGCATGTATGGCCACGTCTGGTTGAAGCTCGAGCCGCTAGCCAGCGGTTCCGGTTACGAGTTTGAAAACGCCATTGTCGGCGGCGTGGTGCCGCGCGAGTATATCAACGCGATCGACAAGGGCGTGCAGGAACAAATGGAAAACGGCGTGCTCGCCGGGTTTCCGCTGGTTGACGTCAAGGTGACCCTGTTCGATGGGTCCTACCATGACGTCGACTCGAACGAAATGGCTTTCAAGCTGGCGGGTTCGCTGGCAATGCGCGAAGGTGCGCAGGCGGCCGGGGCGTTATTGTTGGAGCCGTTGATGAAAGTTGAAGTCGTTACCCCCGAGGATTATATGGGTGACGTCATGGGCGACTTGAATCGCCGCCGCGGCATTGTCGCAGGGATGGAAGATTCGGTATCGGGCAAGATTATTCGCGCCTCGGTGCCATTGGCTGAAATGTTCGGTTACGCGACCGATTTGCGGTCGGCAACTCAGGGTCGCGCAACCTACTCGATGGAATTCGAAAAGTATGACGAAGCGCCCAAAAGTGTTGCGGACTCGGTTATTAAAGGTGGTAGTTAGAGATTGGTAGCCATTCCGGCGCAGGCGGAAATCTTGAGGTAGCGTGATAGAATCTGAGCTTGCGCGATTAATTTGTAAGATCCCGCTTGCGCGGGGATGACGTTTTGAAGAGGGAGACAGTTTAGGAAATTCGTACGAATTCCCTAAACTGTCTCCGGCAAGTTTGAATTTATTTCTAAGGAACTTAGATATGTCAAAAGAAAAATTTGAGAGAACCAAGCCCCACGTAAACGTGGGCACCATCGGTCACGTAGATCACGGTAAGACGACGCTGACCGCGGCCTTGACCAAGGTCATGGCGGAGCAGCAGGGCGGTGAAGTCAAGGCCTTCGACGAAATCGACAATGCGCCGGAAGAAAAGGCGCGCGGCATCACGATTGCGACCTCGCACGTGGAATACGAGTCGAACAACCGTCACTATGCGCACGTTGACTGCCCGGGACACGCGGACTACGTCAAGAACATGATTACCGGCGCGGCGCAGATGGACGGCGCGATTCTGGTGGTCTCGGCGGCGGACGGCCCGATGCCGCAGACGCGCGAACATATTCTGCTG
>Ga0126334_10000345_pt1 | contig 13835 bp, 11 predicted proteins | sample InaspJWI49metaG_FD_94491 | JGI IMG/M metagenome (GOLD analysis project Ga0126334, IMG submission 94491) | Marine gutless worms symbiont microbial communities from Oahu, Hawaii - Inanidrilus sp. 2 OAHU.JWI-49 metaG | ecosystem: Host-associated > Annelida > Digestive system > Unclassified...
TCGACTTCACCATCCGCAACGCCTGGCAGAAGTAATTAGAGGAGTTAAATTTGTCAATGGTGTCGAAGAAAAACGGATTGCCGCCTAATTTCTTCATACACAACTATTGACTATATCTCAAAGCCATTGCTTACAGAGCGAGAAGAAGAGTTGATGGTATTCAGCCCTTCCCTATACAGGCTGCACGGTCCATCTGCCGTGTTTTAATGTTCAGGAAAGAAGGCCATAAAGGACTAGATCCCAAAATGGCGAAACTCTTTGCCCGCTGTGCATTAGATAGGCTAATTAATGAGCAGAAAAAGGGAAACTACAAGAATCTTTATTTTCAGCTGATATTGCTGTTGCTTTATCTTCTCCGATACCGCAAAACTGACCCTTCTTGCTTTGACCCAAACTCCCCACAAACGATAGAGGTCTTTGAGGAGGCCATTGGAAGTATGTCCGTGGCAAAGAAGTTCTTTTACAAGTTCCACGATAACGGAAAAGCCAAAAGGGTCCAAAACATCATCGACGGCTTTGAGAAGTATCTGCACTATGAAGGAACTGAGGACATTTTGACCGTACTCGGGGATTTGGCTGGCGATATGGCGTAGTAAGCAACCCAAATCAAGGGGGGTATGCGGGAACGTTCGTGCAGAAGTGCTTTACATATAATTAGATTTGTAAGAATTAATGCCTATGCAAAAGATAGCCGGAATAGATAGCCCTGGGATTTTGCATCATGTCATGGGACGGGGTATCGAACGAAAAGAGATATTCATTAACTCCCATTTTAAGCGCATTTGATTAAACTTTTCATCGACGGTGCATTCCCGCTAAGGGCTTCAAATGCGAGGGTAATTTCGTCGAGCGGGCGCACATCCGTGATTATCGAGTTACAATCAATCGCGCCGGAAGCAACCAGTGCGATGGCATGATTAAAATCATCCGGTTTATATACCCGGGCTCCCAAGAGTTCGATTTCCCGCAAGACGAATTTAAAAAGATCCACGGTTGGCTTGGTGCCGTGGATGGCAACCATGACGATCCGGCAGCAGGTAGCGGCCGCTTCGGTCATTGTGTCGACACCTGTCTGGGTGCCGGACACTTCAAAGATCACATCGGCACCTTTGTTGGCGGTTTGTTCGTTAATCTCGTCTGCGACATTCACCTTCCGGGGGTTTAGGGTTGCGAAACCCAAAGATTGCGCCAATTCCAGACGATAGGCGTTGACTTCCGACAAGATGACATTTGCCCCGATGTGCTTTGCCACCATGGCAATGAGCAAGCCGATAGGCCCACCACCGATTATCAGCGTATCTTCACCGGCGATCAGCCGTGCACGCCGCACATCGTGGCAAGCTACGGCCACCGGCTCGATAAGTGCCGCATGATCTAATCGCAGATCGGTGGGAATCTTGTGTATGGTGTGAGCCGGCACGGTCCATATTTGTTGAAAAGCGCCGTCGATATCAACGCCAAGAACCTTAAGGTTTTGGCATATATGAGTATGTCCCCTTTGGCAAGCTGGGCAATCGCCGCAAGCTGAGAGAGGTCGGACGACCACCGGATCTCCAAGTTCGAGGCCCTGGACGTTTTCGCCTATGGCGGTAATCTTGCCGGACATTTCATGGCCGATCACCCGGTGGGATCCCACCCGGTCATCCATGGCGCCGTGAAATACATGCAGATCACTGCCGCAAATCCCACAATAGGAGACACTTATCTGGACTTCGCCCTGGACGGGCTCGGCAGGTTGCACAGATTCAATTGTAAAGCTTTTATTACCAGTGTAATAGGCTGCCTTCATAATTTCCTCTTATATAATCTCAGATGACTTGCATTGACCCTCGGAAAGAGACTCTACCGGAAACAATGGATCATAGATTGATAGGAAGTTGTTTATTTATACTTGGCATTCAGATCTAAAATAGCTTGGCCTTGCCTGTATTTTTTTTCATATCTTCGGCGGCGCTTACCACCGAGCTTTTTGGGGAGACTTCCGGTGTGCCAACACGCCACCAGGTGCTGTAACCGTGGGTCATGCTTTTGGAAGCCGTATGCACCTCAATTAGTGTACTGACCGGACTGTCTTTCGCTTCTTTGAAGGCGGCTTCAAACTCTTCGGCGCTGGATACCGTCCAGGATTGACAGCCATAGCTTCTGGCATTCATTGCATAATCAATGGGCAACACCTTTCCGTCGAGTCGATCGGTTTTGCTGTTGCGGTACCGAAACTGACATCCAAAATGAGGAATACCCTGTGATATTTGAAGGCTGTCGATGCAGTCAAAACCATGATTGTTAAATAAGATGATGTTGATTTTAATACCTTCCTGAATGGCAGTGACGATTTCCGAGTGGAGCATCAGATAACCGCCATCGCCCACCAGGCAATAAACCTCTCGATCAGGCGCCGCCAATTTGGCCCCCAAAGCCCCTGCGACTTCATATCCCATACAAGAAAAGCCGTATTCCAGATGGTAGGTATCTGGTTGGGTCACACGCCACAGTCTTTCCAAGTCGCTGGGAAGACTTCCCGAAGCTGCGACCACAATGGCATCTTGGGCAATCAACCCATTATTCAACTGACCGATCACCCGCGTTTGGGCGTATCCGCTTTCGCTGTCCAGGTTGTAAAGACGTTCGACTTCATTAGTCCATTGGTCCTGCAGCGTTTGGGGCGCCTCTCTCCAGTTGGATCGGTAGCCATGCCTGGAGAGCATTTCAGCGATAGCTTCAAGCGCTTCACGGGCGTCGGCCAACAGCGGCACAGAATCCATTTTGTAGGCGTCAAAGTTACTGACGTTGATACTGAGCAGTTCTACCGCCGGGTTTTGAAAGTTCCACTTGGAGGCAGTGTGGAAGTCGTTCAAACGTGTACCCACGGCGATGACCAGATCACATTGGTGCGAAATTTCGTTGGCGGCAAGGGTACCGGTAACACCAACGGCCCCCATGTTCAGTGGATGATGCCAGTGAATGACACCTTTGCCTGCCTGGGTTTCGCAGAAAGGAATGTTGAATTTTTCAGCAAACGCGGCCAATGCATCGCCGGCATCTGAGTAGCGGACCCCGCCGCCACAAATCAGCATGGGCTTTTTTTTACGCAGGATCATTTCGGTTGCCTGGCGCGTATCGCCGACTTCTAATCGTCGCCTAGTCAGGCGGTGCACCCGGCGTCTAAAAAAACTCAGCGGATAATCGAAGGCCTCGGCCTGAACATCCTGGGGCAGACACAGGCAAACCGCACCGGTTTCGGCAGGGTCGGTGAGTACCCGCATGGCATTGATGGCTGCGGTCATCAACTGTTCAGGCCGGATAATGCGATCCCAGTATTTGGTTACAGCTTTAAAGGCATCGTTAGCGGTAATGTTATAGTCATAAAATTGTTCAATCTGCTGAAGCACCGGATCCGGCTGACGGCAGGCAAAGATATCCCCCGGCAAAAAGAGTACCGGAATCCGATTGGCGGTCGCCGTTCCAGCGGCGGTAACCATATTCAAAGCGCCGGGGCCGATTGAGCTGGTGACAGCCATAATTTTCCGGCGTTTGTGCTGCTTGGCAAAGGAAATTGCCACATGGGCCATGCCCTGTTCGTTATGTCCCTGGTAAAACTTAAGCTGGTGATCCTTTTCTTCCAGCGCCTCTCCCAGCCCCACAACGCACCCATGGCCGAAAATGCCGATGACGCCTTCCACGAATTTGATTTCTGTATCATCAACAGCGATATACTGGCTGTCGAGAAATTTTACCAGGGCCTGTGCCATTGTGAGTCTGATGGTTTCCATGAATAATGCCTCCTGATTTCATTTTGATAAACACTGATTCGCTGATGGACCGTATTTAGCGCGTATCTTGTATTGCCGGGGTGTGTCCACTGAAGCTTTGATATTTTGGAAGACAGGCGAAATGCTACCGGCTTTTTTCCCAGTATTGATCCATGCGCTGTCTCATATCCGCCGCAATCTCATAGAGGTCCCGCTCCCAAAGGTGATCATTCAGAATCTCTCCGGAAACGACCCCATCAAATCCGGTGGCCTTCACCGCTGCGACCCATTCTGCCATAGGCAGGTCTCCATCCCCGGGGAGAAATCCCCTTAATAGCTTTTCATCCACCCATGGTTCACCCTCCGGTGGACGTTTGCCGTCGGCCAGATGAACGCCATAAATTAAATGTTTATCCAGACTCGCGATTTCTTCGCACTTGGTCCCACGACTGGCCCACAAGTGCCAAAAATCAATCACCAACCCCACATTTTTTCGATCAACTGCCTCGATCAGTTCAAGACACTGAGACAGACTATGAATCGGTGTCCAGGCGGTCCCTTCCACCTGGAATTGAATCCCGTAAGCTTGCCCCATGTCGGCAATGTCGGCAATATTGGCGGCGGTCAGATTTAAAATCTCTTCCCAGGGTCTATGAGCCAACATACAAAAAGCATTTAGCTGGATCGTGGGGCAACCAATGGTATGGGCTACTTCACACAGACGTCGCGCTTCCTCCATAAGACGCCGGCGTTCGTCAGGCGAACTGCGCTCCACCGCACCGAGGATATCTATACACGCCGGCACAATCCCATGCTTTTTCAAAGTGGCTCGCAGATCTTCGGCGCTGTATCCGGCATCCAGATAACGCAGGAGCTTATCCGTATGCAGCTCAACAGCCTGGTACCCGGTTTCCTTTGCGATGCGGATGTCGGTATTGATATTGGAATAAAGTGTGGTTTGGCCATGCAAAGTTGCAATCATGTCTATGCTTATTTCCTTTCAGGTGGCAAGCCGCGGACAATTGTTAAAAACCGCCCTGACCATCAATGAAGTCAATCGCTTCCTGGAGGTTCGGAAAAACCGCGGAACATCCATGCCGACCGACAGTCAAAGCACCGCAGGCATTTCCCATTTTGCAGCACCGCCCCCAATCCCATCCTTGAAGGTAGCCGTAGATCAGTCCACTGGCAAAAGCGTCTCCGGCTCCCACCGTGTTGATAACTTCCACTTTAAATCCTGCCATGTGAATAATATCATCCTCAGAACGATACACGCTAACACCCCGTTCACCGCGTTTGATAACCAAAGCACGCCGCGCGTGACCGCAACGGAGTAAATCTGTCATCAATGCCGGCAGTGCTTCGCGTTGGGCACTGTCAACCGGTTTGCCTTCCATGATTTTTACCGGATCCTGGGCCAGCAGGGCAAAAAACTCTTCTTCTGTACCGATGATCACATCCAGACTAGGCAGTATGGTTCGAACGTTCAGGCCGAAGTCCCATGGCTCTTGCCATTGGTCGGGACGTAAATCCAAATCCATAAATGTCGTAACGCCGCTTGCGCGGCAGCGTTCGGCAACATGCAGGACCGCATCGCGACAGCTGCCGCGACTCAGGGCCGTTCCCGAAATCATGAAAGCGTGTATTTGATCAAAGGGTAAATTTTGAGCATCTTTAACCGTTAATTGGATATCGGCAGGATTTTCACGGTAAAATACCAAAGGGAACCGATCCGGCGGCTGGACCGCCACTAGTGCCAGGCCGGTGCGGGCGTTAGGTTTTCGGCGAATAAACGCGGTATTCACACCCTCCCGTGCCAGGTGGCGCAACACAAAATCGCCCACAAGGTCTTCACCGACAGCGGTTAAAACACCGGATCGCAATCCCAACCGGCTCGCGCCAATGGATATGTTGACCGGGCTGCCGCCCACACTGGTATCAAATCCCTCGACATCTTCAAATTCAGAGCCGATCTGCTGGGCGAAAAGGTCCATCGAGACTCTGCCGATGGAGAACAAATCAAATCGTTTTTGAGACATGTAATCCTCGTCTGGGTTTTTCCTGCGATTACAATCCGATACTTTGCAAATACTCACGATTGCGCTTGGCCATTTCTTTGGGTGATCCCATATTCGGCAGCACATCCTGTTCGACAACCACCCAACCGTCGTAACCCATGGCCTGGAGCTCATCGAAAATACCCCGAAAGTCCACCTCGCCTTTACCCAACTCGCAAAACAAGCCTTTGCCAACCGCCTCATTATATTCCATTTTCTCGAATCGGGCGGTTGCAGCTATCTCAGCATCACAATCCTTGAAATGAACGTGTCGGATACGGTCCGCATGCTTTTTTAAACCCTCGATAGGTTCGCCGCCGCCGAATCGGTAGTGTCCGGTATCAAAACACAAACCGATCAGCTCAGGGTCGGTCAGCTCCTGTAAGCGCGCGATTTCCCAAGGCGCCTCGATCCAGGTGGAACAGTGGGGGTGAAACACGGTTCTAATACCGGTTTCTTCTTTTACCTGGCGGGCGATTGAATGCAGACCATCTTTAAACACCGCCCACTGGTTGGCTGTCATGCTGTCTTGGATTGTCACGCGGCCGGCCACCTGATTACGGGCCTCATAGGCAAATAGGTTATCACCAAGAATGATCAAGGGGCTTGTCCCGCTGACGGCAGCCAATAAACCTGCAGTTCGCCTCGCCCTTCGGGCACTTTCATTATGGCCATTTCGATCGACCAACACCGAGGTCACCCATGACCCCACAAGGCGCAACTCCCGTTGATCGAGCTCATCTTTCAGCCGCAACGGATCGGTCGGCATAAAACCCCAATCGCCGAGTTCCGTGCCCCGGAATCCGGTTTCCTGCATTTCATCCAGAACGTAGCGATAATCCCCAGAGCGAGCGGATTCGAAGGTTTTTTCGATGACACCCCAGGAACACGGCGCATTTGCGATATTGATCATTTTGATGCTCCTTTGCTCGATGTATGGCCCAAGGATCAAAGCACTTTTTTTAAGAAAATCGCGAGAACCGGGATATCCTAAAATAAGTGAATAAACCATTCAAGCAAATAAAAATTATTTGAATCGGGGAATGAACGATACGATGCGGCGATATATCGTCCCGGCTGATGGAGGGCATTTATCAATTTGAATATCGGCTGAGGCACACTCTACGGCGCATTGGCCGACGACGATTGTCGTTTCTGTACTGTCATTTGGTAAATCTATCTTTTGACCCATCAAGAAGCGTTGATCTTTAGAGAGCAATCCTTTCTCGTTTAAACGCTCGAGAGCAAAGAGCAGATTTCCCATGCAGGTACAGCAGGCACCGTCGGCTTCGATGCGACAGGGAAATCTCTTCGAAAAATGAACTGGCATAGGAATGGGCTGATCGTTTTTCGGTTGATTCAATGCATTGACTTTAATTCGTTTCAGGTCACATATGCCGAGACCCGCATCGGCGCTGTCTGCAATATGGCGAATTGTCCGGGGAGAATATCCCAGCATGTCGGCGACAACGCTGTCGACCTCTACTGGATTAGTTCCCAGTAGAATTCTTTCCATTAATACCGGATTGCGCCCGGATTCGGAACTTAAGTCTCCCTGAATCCCATCAACTATGATCAGATCTGGCGTCACGATACTTGCCAGCTGGGCTATGGCTTTATGCAAATCAACGCCATGAAATTTTGTCTTCATGGCCCTGGGCATTACACCTTTTAAGTTTTTTAGGCTGCAGGTAACCAGGGTATGACCGTGGGCTTTCATGACCGGTACGTTTATCAGAAAATCACAATCGATTACAGTTTGAGCGACTTCCAGGTTTTCAAACGGGCCTTCTATTTGAACAGGCGTTCTGACAAAACGATCTTTTTCAAGGTCCACAAGCTTCAGGCCATATCGTTTCGCCATGTCGTGGTAGCCGCAGATTTTCAATGCCTTGGACGCATTGTAACCCATCCCGGAACCGTCTCCCACAATGATTCGTGAAATACCCATCGCTTTCAGAACTTTGACAATGGCCTCGACAACCCTGGGATCCGTATTCACACCGGTCCACTCACGCCGGGAGACGACAAGGTTTGGCTTTATGAAAACTGTATCTTGAGAGCGGACTGCATTTAAAACGCCATTGACAGACGTTACCTGCTCCACCATTTTCTGTATTTGATTCCCATAGTTTACTATAACCGTGCCCATTTTTCTGACCTCATCGTCTTCACTTGTAAATAGGTTCTAGATAGCATAAATTAAAAAGCATAACTACAGTGTTTTTAGCATAACCTTTTTAACAGAGGAGAACGATCATGAACATTAATATCGGAATTATCGGTCCCGGCCGCATCGCAGGCGCGGTGCTGGCTCCGGGCATCTCTCAGGTTGATGGTGCAGTATTCTGGAGTGTCCTGAGCCGGGATTTAACGCGCGCTGCTGCTTTTGCAGAAACCCACAATGCAGCTTCAGGCAATCCGGCCTATACGGACTTAAAACAACTCCTTGCCGATCCGGAATTGGATGCCGTTATCGTCGCCACACCGGATAAGCTGCATGCCGAACAGGTGATTGCTTGTGCCGAAGCCGGCAAACACGTATTGGTTGAAAAACCCATGGCAACGGATGTGGCGGATGCACGGGCAATGGTCGATGCGTGTCAGGCAGCTGATGTCCGGCTCGGTGTTGCATACCACCTTCGATGGCATAACGGACACCGCAAGCTTGTGGAGTTGGTTCGATCCGGAGGTTTAGGAAATTTAAGGCACATGCGTGTCCAAAGGACCTGGAAAGCAGATGATGCAAGCAACTGGCGGGCATCGCCGGAGGTAGGGCGGTGGTGGAGCCTTGCTGGAGTCGGCACCCATTGTCTCGATTTGATCCGCTGGGTTATGGTGCCGTCTTGCGGAGAGGTGGTATCGATAAAATCCATCATCAGCAGTGCGGTTTGGAAAGGGCCCCACGATGAGACGGCCGTGGTTTCCATGCGGTTTGCATCTGGGGCGACGGCCGAGTTCTGCTCTTCGGTGCTTTTTAAATCGCCGAATAAAGCGGAAATCTATGGAGATGATGGTTATGCTCTGTGTGAAGAAACACTTGGACGCGACGGCAAGGGATCCATTGAGTTGAATGGCGAACCGCTTGACTTTCAGGCTGCCGATCCATATGCGGGCGAGATCAGGGACCTTGTGACAGCGATTCGCGAAAATCGTCCTGCCGAAGTCGACGGTGCTGAAGGTCTTCGGAATGTCGAGCTGCTGGTCGCAGCTGCATCTGAATAATAGAGTGAGAGGGGTCAAACCTTGATTAGTGATTATAACTGCCGCTTTATATCTCTCTGATTAACTTTTACCTTTCCACTAAAAACTCTGTTCTGCATTACAGCAGATATCTTTAATCACGAATCAAGGTTTGACCCCTTTCTTTTCCAGTCAACTCAGACAACAAGGAGTTCCATCATCACCTCTGCCACACAATTTACAGCTTTGCGTCTCTACTCGGAGGCGCTCTGATCGAAGATCTGGCGGATCAGTAGATTACTCTTTAAGCTCGTACGAAGCTCTGATTCCTTAAGGCTTGCTATTATCTTATTTACGATCTCACGGGCAGCATCATAGGCCTGCTCGGCCATTTCTTGTCGTTTCGCTTTGGTGTGTAACCGCCCCATGGTGAGATATGTTTTCCAGAGCTGGGTGGGATTTCCAATGGCCTTGGCGATTATCAGAGCTTGGTGGAGTGCATCCTCGGCTTCGTCACTCTGTTTGTTCAAAAGGGCGATTTCTCCCTTTAGTCGCCACCCCTTGACGAGATATTTTTTCGAATTAGTGCGCGTGGCGATTTGCAAGCACTGGTCGGCGTTATCCTTCGCTTTCGCGGTATCACCGCGGGCCAGCCAGAGCTCTCCGTAACTCGCGAAAAGATGCATTGAGTAGCGCCATTTCATCCAGTCGCTGGTTGCCGGATCATTTGCCAGGCGGTGCACGCCGTCCAAATACTTTTGCGCTAGGGCTAAGTCGCTCTGTGCCAGAAAGAGATCGCCCAGGTTGATCTCGGCGTTGGCGATCGTTTCAGGGTCGCCCCTTTTGCGGGCTTCCTCGGCACTTCTTTGATTGAGGTCGAAAGCGCGGTCCAGATCTCCACACTCGCTGTAAAGCCACCCAAGGGTGTTGAGGAAGCGGAGGCGCCGGACCTCGGCACCCACTTTCTCGGAGAGTGTCAACCCTTCCCTCAATACTGCGAGGGCCTCGTCATAATGGCCCTCGCCAGTCAGGGAGAGCCCGTAACCGTAGAGACAAGTAAGGACCGGCACCAGAAGGTCGTGTTCCCGGGCAATTTGTAGGCCTTCGGATTGGAGGTGCGACGCCTCGACAAACTCCCCCTCCCAATTCTTGAGGTATCCGGTAAACCATAGCGAGATTGCCTGGTGCCTAGCATCGCCTGCTTTCTGACTGATCATGAGAGCTTGGTCAAGCTCTTTCTTCGCTGGGTCTAGCCGAGCAGTGAGGCCATAGACCATTGCAGTGATGGTGTGGCCGCCGGCCATGACCGTTTGTGCTTCTGCTTCTTCGGCGATGGCGATGGCCTCGCGTGAGTAGGCGAGTGCCCGGTCGAAATCGTGGGCATAGAGTACCGCCCACCCCATATCAACAAGGGCCACCACTTGGTTGATCCGATCCCCAGCCTTGATGGCAAGGGCCAAGGCACGTTCACTTTCATCCCGAGAGCGTCCGAAGTCGCTTAGGACAAAGTAGAGACTCGACTTAGCCTGATGAATCGCCATGGTGGTCTTTGTGTTCACCGCGTTGCCGAGATGGTGTGCCACCTCAAGGGCCTGATCATAGTGAGCGACCGCCTCGCGGTTGGCGAACGTCTGGGCTGCCTTCTCCGCCGCCTTGCAGAAATACTCAAGGGCCTTGGTCCATTGCTCTCCCTGCGCAAAATGGTAGGCGAGTACCTCGTACTGCTCGGCCAGCCGGTCTGCGTAGAGTTTCTCGATGGTCTGGCCGATGAGCCAATGCAGCTCTTGCCGCCGCCTTACCAACAATGAGTCGTATGCCACTACATGGGTCAAGGCATGTTTGAAGATATAAGTGGATTGAGGATATATTCCTCTCTCGTATAAAAGCTCTGCGTCCTTTAACACAGATAGATGGGATAATAATTCCTTTTCCGGGAGACTCGAAACCACCTTTATCAGCTCATAGACGAATTCCCTTTCGATAACGGATCCGATTTGAAGTACTTTTTTGGAACCCTCTGGCAGCGAGTCAATCCGAGCCATGATCACATCCTGGAACGTAGAAGGAACCGTCACTGCCTGGACATCTTTTGCAAGGCGATATTTGCTGTCCTCCCTCGCAATGATATTTAAATCCTTAAGGGATTTTATAAACTCCTCGATGAAAAAAGGGACCCCTTCTGTCTTCTCCAAGATCAGCTCCTCAAGTTCCCTAGCCAGGTCATCTGTACCCAAAAGCAGTGAAACCATGAGGAGGCTCTCCTGGTTGGAAAGGCGGTTCAGGTTCACCTGGCTATGATAGGACCTTCCTCCCCAGGTGTGGACAAAGTCCGGCCTGTACGTAAATACTAATAATACCCTCGCACCCGATATGCTTTCCAGCAAGTTCTTCAAATAATCCTCGGAGCTTTTATCAACCCAGTGAAGATCCTCAATGGCTATGATCAGTGGCCGAATCTCAGAACCCCTAATAGTAATTCCCTTAACTGTCTCCGTGATACGATGTTTTTTTTCCTCGGGGCTCACGGGTATTTTATCGATACCACTGTCTTTGACCGAAAAAAGCTCCAGTAGATATGGAAGCGTAGAAGCTTCATCTGCCCCCAATATTTTGAGCCCTCTTTTGAATTTTTCCCTGATCTCGGAATCCCCATCTTCCTCCCGGACATCGAAGTTCGATTTCAAAACATCTATGACCGGATGAAAAGCCACACCGCTGCTGTAAGAGAGACATTTGCCCTCCAAAAAGGTAACATCCTCGTTGGCAACAGCCTTTCTGAACTCATATAAGAGTCTCGATTTTCCAACACCCGCCTCGGCCGTTACAGAGAGGGCCTGGCCGCGGCCTCCCTTGGCCCTCTCAAAACCATTCAGCAGAAGCTCTAACTCCCTCTCCCTTCCCACAAGGGGTGTAAGACCTCTCTCGGCACTGACGTCAAACCGAGTTCTTCGGGTACTGGGAGCGATCACGCGGTAGATCTTGACTGGCTCTCTCTTGCCCTTAACCGCCTTTTCCCCCAGTGCTTCAAACCGAAAGAGCCCCTCCGTTAGCCTGAATATGTCGCCTGTCACAGAGATCGTTCCCGGTTCTGCCATCTCCTCCACTCTGGCGGCCAGATTTACCGTGTCCCCCACTGCCTTGAACTCTACTCGAAGGTCATTCCCGAGGGTGCCCACAACCACAGGACCGCTGTGAATGCCGATCCGCATTTTTACAAGCGGTATACTTTCTCTCTCTTGCTTCATTTTGTCGTTGAACTTGGACATCTCCCGGTGGATTGAATAGGCAGTCCTGATGGCCCTTTGCGGTGCATCTTCCAAGGCAATAGGAGCACCAAAAAGAGCCATAATTCCATCCCCCGTCATCTCATTGACCGTGCCCTCATAGTCATGAACCTTGTGAATGAGAATCTCATAGACTTGGTCCATGATGCTGTATGCTTCTTCAGGACCAAATCTTTCTGAGAGCCGGGTAAATCCTTCCATATCACAGAACATCACTGTGACCTGCTTGCGCTCACCTTCGATGCGATCTCTTTGGGACAAGATCTTTTCGGTGAGGCCTTTGGGAAGATAACGTTGGATCTTTGTTAATTTTTCATCAAAAGAGAGGTCTTTGTTAGGAGCTTCTGATGGAGGGATTAATTTGTGGCCACACTTATTGCAGAACTTATAGGTTAGAGCATTACCAATATCGCAATTTGGACAGATTCTTTCTAATTTACCGCCACATTCAACGCAAAAATTGGCTCCTTCTGGATTATCAATATGGCACTTGGGGCATTTCATTTTTATGCCCTCCATTTAAAAGGTCAAAAAATCTAAATGAATATGATAGAAGCACGAGTGATTCTTATGAAATAAGTCATATGCTACAATGTGTCAATTGGGAGAATACTCAATGTATTGTGGTTGGATGAGAAAGGGGATTTTTGGATATCTTGGCAAAAAACCAAATATCACTCATGTTGCGCATTATTGAGGTAATATGTAAAAAAACCACACCTCACAAAATCTTAAATATATTATGTAATCACAGAAATAGGCATACCGGAGATTTTACCAAAATCCACCGCCTAAGTTCTAAATCATTCCATTTTATATCCTGTCGAGGGTTTTTAAAAAAAATGCAAACCAAGTGGGCGGCTATTTTTTTCTGGTGCACCGATAATTTATCAACCAGGACGATTTTGAGCGCAGCGGTCCTTACAAAATTTTCTGCTGCGACAATCGACCGGCGCTTAGGCCTAACCGCATTGTACTGGTTTCAGCATAGCGATTTTCTTTCTGGGCGAAAGTTTAGCCTGTGTTCGACAGTCATAGATAAATGATAAAGCGGATATGACGCAATAACAGATAGATACACACTGAATGAGATTCAATGTAGAGCAATCATTTAGTCAACTTAGACAATACGGGCATAGGGGTCGTGGGAAGTTTGGAGACGCCCTACACATTTACAGTATTGGCTCATCAAGTATATGAAAGTTAATGCATTCTTCTTTCTTTATAAAACTGCAAATGGGTGGAGCATCCCAAAACCTGGTCCACAAAATCCCCATATGTTCCGACAATGCCCGCTGTCTGGGAGGCTCTGCACTCAAAGCGATTCTGGCAGAGTACATCCGCTGACCTAATGGGCCGGGTGCCTAAATATGCTTAGTCCATCGATGCGTAAATACGAGGACGTATTTACTTACTCAGGACTAAGTGCTGCCTGCGACGAGCGAGTTATATTTAAAAGTTGTGTTTAAAGGAAAAGGCGGTGTATCCACCGGTAGATTGTTAGCAGCAGTCAACCGGCCACACTAAAAAGGAAAGGATACACCACCCATGAACCAGGATAA
>Ga0126334_10000349_pt1 | contig 13761 bp, 8 predicted proteins | sample InaspJWI49metaG_FD_94491 | JGI IMG/M metagenome (GOLD analysis project Ga0126334, IMG submission 94491) | Marine gutless worms symbiont microbial communities from Oahu, Hawaii - Inanidrilus sp. 2 OAHU.JWI-49 metaG | ecosystem: Host-associated > Annelida > Digestive system > Unclassified | place...
TATCCTGGTTCATGGGTGGTGTATCCTTTCCTTTTTAGTGTGGCCGGTTGACTGCTGCTAACAATCTACCGGTGGATACACCGCCTTTTCCTTTAAACACAACTTTTAAATATAACTCTCGGCCGTAGCACATTTATCTTCATCTATATTTCGTTTATAGGACAAGTAATACCGACCCAAGATGACCATCAAAATACCGCCAAGTATCAACAAGGCTGAAAGTGTTAAGCGCATGCTTATTTGCTCGGATACGAATATCACGCCCCCTAAAGCTGCAATTACAGGAACTGATAGTTGGACCACTGCGGCCAGCGTTGCTGAAAGCCCACCCAGAGCGGTATACCAAATTGTGTAACCAATTCCGGATGTAATGCCGCCGGATATCATCGCCAGCAAAATTCCCTCTGCAGATATATGTGCGTATTTAAAAGTTAGAGCTGCCAAAACGATAATAAGCGGAATAGAACGTATAAAATTGTATGCTGTATCACTTAGCGGGTTCGCCGAACCGCGACCCTTAATTGTATAAACACCCCAGCCAAAACCGGCTAAAGTCATAAGAGAAAAGCCTGCAGCCGAGGGTGCAGTGACGCCCGGCAAAACAAGATACACAAAGCCAACAAATGCAACTATTACACCTATCCATTCGGTAATATGCAATCTGTACCCGGAAATAAGGGATAGCAATATCATTGTGATCTGTACGTAGCCGAACAAGATGAGTGCTCCCGTTCCCGTGTCTAAAGTTATATAGGCGAACGAAAATGTAATAGCATAAAGATATAACATCAAGGTGGCGGACCAACTGCCTTTTGTAGATGCTTTATTCTTGTTGCGGTTAAATTTTAAGATAATAAAAAGAACTACAGCGCCGGACAATAAACGTATCGAAGTAAAACTGGAAGCATCAATAGTATTTTCGCCCAAGGCTAGTCGACAAAGCACTGAATTGGCTGCGAAGGCGATAAGCGCTAATACAGTAAAGGTGAGTGTTTTGATTAACAGCGGTCTGGATCTTTTCATCAAGGAAGTCTCCTCTGGAAAGGAGTTCAGCACGATAACGTATTTATTTAGACTTCGATCGAGCTCACGCCGAGGGCTCAAGTCGAAGAAAGACGAGCCAAATAAGCATTATTAATGATTTTCAATAGGAAAATATGTCACTGCCATTGCGAATTGAAGTTCTAGGGAAAGAAAGACTTAACTCGAAACAGAACGATTTTATTTAGAAAAGCCTGCTTTGGTAAACTTTAGTGAAGCTAATGATAACCTTAAAAAAGTCAAGACGCTCCGGCGGGGTACAACTCGTGGATAAAAATATGAAGTGGGAATTGGCTTGTTCAAAATTTTACCGAAGAGGTTATCCCTTGCGCCGATCCACCAGGCACATTGTCGAAAACGATAAAATTCCACCGACCACACCACCGAAATGACAGGCTGCGACCGGTGTGCCGCACAATCCCATGTGCATGAAATCAAATACAACCGCACCTGTGATTAATTCGTAAATGCTTTTGATCAGCACAATCATAAAAGAAACCATCCCTATGCTTTTGCCTCTACTATCTTTTATCATTTCCAGCCCCGAGAAGGCCATCAGTCCGTGCGCTGTTCCGGAAAGACCACATAGGCCGAGGTTTTCGATCAGCGGTGAAAATATCAGCGCCGCCGCCAGACTTGTGCCGGCGCAGGTGGTGAGACAGAACAATTTCAGGGGAAGGCTTTTTTTCTTCAAATCGGCATACAGTATAAAAAATGCGCCGGCATCCAGCAACAGGTGGTACCAGGTGACGTGCACGAAAGGATGCGTGAGCAGCCGCCACCATTGACCGTGCTTTACAGCTGAAGGTATAAATATGTTCGATATACCGTAACCCAGGCCGATGAGATGGGTATTAAAAACCAGGACAATTATTAGAAGAATCAGCGTGTCTCCCGGCAGTCGACAGACACCGCCCAACTTCTCAATGATAAGTCTGAGGCCGTGCTTTGTGGTTGACTGTGTTGTCCCTGATTCTATGGTAAATGCTTCCATTTTTCTCTCTCATACGGTGTTTTCTGTTTTAGGTTAAGGTTTCAAAATTATGAGGATCATTCATTTTAGATGGGGGATAGGAGATGGATCCCCATCCCCCGCCAATGAGCTAAGACTTCTTCTTGCGCCGGATCAACCAGTAGGCCAACCCCAAAAAAAACGGTCCCACAGGTCCCGAGCCGGGGCTAAAGTCAAAATCGCGGCTTTGGGAACGAGGCGGGGTTGAGACGCCGGGCTGCCTTGTCGGGGCAGGTGTTGTAGTCGTTTGTTTTGACACAGGCGCCGCCACACTCTGGTTTCTGGCAAGCAGCGGTTGGGGACCGATATCGGCTGTTGCCATGCGGCGGATGGTCTCCAAATCCTTTTCCCGAGCGGCCTGGGCGTTGCGATCACGCGCCATGCGCTGCGAATTGCGCCGTTGGATCTTCCAGCGTTTGTATTCCGCATCGTTTTCCAGAACCAGGAAAGAAGTGTATTCCGTGACAATTGAATACCCTTCACCCAGCCGGATAATCTCGTCTAATACCTGCTGCCGGGATCCGGTTCGATCGGCCTGCTTTAAGAGCTGATCCACCTGTTTCCAGGCCCACATCCGTTCGATCTCAGGGTTTTGCGGATCGCTGCCGGGAAACGGCAAAACAGCGCTCTGATTCATTTCGACACCCTGAACATTGGCTTTCAAGGACACTTCGGCATCACCCTTTCCGCTGTAGCGGCCGTAGATGCGGATCGGTGATCCGTGGTAGAGATTCGGAAGCGTCCGGGGCACCACATCATATACCCGAACACCATCGAATTGAATTTGAAGGTCGGCTGCCACCGGCCGCATCAATTTGCGGCGGAAGGCTTTTGCCTGTCGTTTGAAATTGTCGCCGCGCGAAATGAACGCGGCCAGACCGCCGGAATCTTCCGCCAATTGTTCCAGCAGCGGGCGGTTGACCTCGTTGCCCACACCGATGCAGAATACTCGGGAGTTGCGTGGACGGGACCCGATCAACTGCAACAGTGTCTGACGCTCTTTTTGTTCGGTCATGCCGTCGCTGAGAATCACAACATTCAATGTCCTGTCCGGGTTACCATATTTATAAGCCGTCTCCATGGCAGGGGTAAGAACAGTGCCGCCCCGGGCCTGTTGCGATCGCATAAACTCCCGGGCCGATGCTTTCATCTCATCATTGGCCGGACGAAGTTGACCGAACAGTGTGTTCGGGCTGACGTTAAAGGTCATTACCTCAAACCGGTCGGCGTCGCTGAGCTCCTGCACAAATGCTTCGACGGAGTTCTTGGACATGATCAGTTTGCTGTCATTGCCCATACTGCCGGAGATATCCAGCAAAAACACATAATCCATTCCCTGATCCTGCGCAGCCAGCTCTTTGCCGGCGGTCAGGGTCATCAGAAAAAAACCGTCCTGGCCGGACTGCCGGGAGGTGATCAGATCCAACCCGGTTTTGGGACGCGCCAGCCCGTAGTGAACTACCACATCGGCAGCCAGGCTGCCGCCGGCTGTTTCCAGGCTTGCCTGCCCATATGTGTCCGAATGGTTGACAATCACAAACGACTCACCATGGCTGGGACTTTCAATGGTCGTGATTGGAATGGCCGACTTTATCTGCATATCAATGGCAAATCTGCCGGTTGTGCGTGAGTCTATATCCCGGCGGGTGACCGTTGCCAGGGGATAGACGTATGTGGCCTGGTCATGGTCGATATTCAATTCCTGGTAATAGACAATCTGCACCTTCTGCTGTGCGCCGGCGTTTATCGGAAAAATACGCATTTCGAAGGTTTTGTAATCGACCTGTTCCAGAAGGCCCGGATCGCGTCGCCTTTGTTTGTAGCTGTTGTATATTTCCCGGGCGCGTTTTTTTTCGAGGACTTCACCGACCATTTCCTTGCCGTTGATCCACATGCTGAAGTTGGCAACCGATGCGCCTTTGGGAACCGGAAACGTATACAGGGCTTCCACCTGGCGCTTCTCCGTATTCCTGAAAACCTGCGTGACGCGCGTGACGGCAACGCCGTTGTTGATCATGACATGAACATCGTGCTCTTCGATTTCCAACACCCCACCGAATCCGCCGTCGGCAATCAGCAGACCGGCCGCATTCGAGTTGGCGGGCAGTGTCCCAACCAGCAAAACCAATGCGGTGAATATGAGACCTGACATCCAAAAATTTTTCTTAATGCTGATGATATTTACCCATTTCATGACACTTCTCCTTTCCTTGACCGAAATTGATGAGTGTTTACCCGGGTAAACCTAAAAAAGCGCATGTTGTTCGCACATCTACCAAAACCTGGCTGCGCTCTGCTCATTCAATTAACCAAGAACTGTGCCAGAAATCGATAATTGTGATAACCTGCTGGAATTAAGTTAAATAATTAAGTACAAGCCGCTGTCACCTATTTTTGGTTTCCAGAAATGTGTACATAATTTGTATGCTTTACATTCGAAGAATGTATGTTAAAATTGTAGGCATGAAAAAGAAGAGCCGATTAAAGCCGGAAGAACGAGAATTTTTCTCCCTGGTGAGCCGGGCGGTATTTACCAACCCCTTTACCGATGACCGTGTGGCACTTGATTTAAAGATCACGGGATTGCCGTCGCATGTTACCGAAGGTAAAAGGATAGAAAAACTCAGGGAGGTGGTGGCTGCGAGGGTGGCGCAATTGGAAGCCAAAGATCGTGCGGAAATCAGCCGATTTGCCGGCCATGATCTGCTTCTGGTTGAAACCTCGTTTCTCTTCGATTTTTTTCATCAGTTCCTGGAAAAGTTCGATCAATTTATTCAAGAGCAAATCGATGCCGGCAATACGCCCTTAAAAGTGTCGTTCGCCCGTGACGCCTTCGGGCATTTGAAAAAAAGAGGATTTACGAATGCGGATATGCGCAGATATTTTGAGCTGGTGTTCCAGCTGCGACGGGCATATTTTTTTATCGATCGCTGCCTGGTTGGATGCTCGGCGGGAATGAAAGAACTTCGCCGCAAACTGTGGAACAATGTTTTTACGCATGACCTGAATCTGTACAATATCCACCTGTGGGACCGCATGGAAGATTTTTCAACCCTGCTGCTGGGTGAAACCGGGACCGGAAAAGGCACGGCAGCCGCAGCCATCGGAAGATCCGGATTTATTCCTTATGATGAATCCAAAGGCTGCTTTGTCGAAAGTTTTACCCGGACCTTTGTATCCCTGAACCTCTCCCAGTTCCCCGAGAATCTGATCGAGTCGGAACTGTTCGGCCATAAAAAGGGGGCTTTTACCGGCGCGGTTGAAGACTATGAGGGTATTTTCGACCGCTGCAGCCCCCACGGGTCGATATTTCTGGATGAAATCGGTGAAGTGTCGATACCGGTGCAGATCAAACTGCTGCAGGTACTGCAGGAAAGAGATTTCAGTCCGGTCGGCAGTCATGATATGCACCGATTCAACGGCCGGGTCATCGCCGCCACCAATCGGCCCCTGCGTGATTTGCGCCGGCGGGGAAGGATGCGCGATGATTTTTACTATCGCTTATGTTCGGATATCCTAACGGTGCCGCCCCTGCGCGAGCGCATCAAGCAGGATCCGGCCGAACTGGACGATTTGCTGACCCTGCTGGTGGAGCGGATGCTGGGAAAATCCTCGCCGGAAGTGGTTGACATGGTAAGAGACGTAATTCAGCACAAGCTGGGCAAGCATTATCCCTGGCCCGGAAATGTGCGCGAACTCGAACAGTGTGTGCGAGCCGTGCTGCTCAACCAACACTATGAGGGCGAAAAGCAAATACAGACTCCGGACTTGCGCACCCAGCTTGTTGAAGGTATTCAAAACGGCACGGTCGAAGCCCAGCGATTGCTGGCCGGCTACTGTTATATGCTCTATCGGCGCCATGGTACTTACGAAGCAGTTGCCCGCAGGGCAAATCTGGATCGGCGCACGGTAAAAAAGTATGTCGATGAGTGGAAGAATGTGAATGCTGAAGGGTAGGTCAAGATGGGTCCAGGGTGCTTGACCGGTCGGCGCCATTGATCTATAATCTTTGAAAATTTGATAAGGGTTCGCGAAAAAATAAATATACATTTTAGGGGGTCGAGGCGCCCGCGTGGCAAGGCGCGAGGAGTGCGAATAGCAAGCTATTTAACCGACGAGCAACGCCGCCAGGCGGGATGCATCAGCATATATATAGTCTAGAGGGGATGCATCGGTTCACTAAAATGTGAAGTTACTTTTGAGCGAGCCCTAAAAACGCTTTGAATGAAAAGGAGGCCTGAAGATGAAAGCCGAATCCGTTCTCGAAATCATCGCAAATGGGGCCTGGAATGGCGGGACATTACTCGATAACACCATTTTTGAAAACAAAGGTATGTCCTTTAAAGGCGACATTCCCGTCAACAATAAAACCATCGAGGAGCGCATCGGTGTGCGCACACGCATGGCGGCTCCTCAGGACGAGCGCATCGGCCTGACGGCGCTCGAGGATCTTCTGAATACCTCCCAAATCGATCCTGCACGTATAAAGGTGGTTATCGGCGCGACCAATGTCGGGGATGACAAATTTGAGATCGGACCGCAGGTAAAACATCCATTTGCGCAGGTGCGCCCGTTTTGCCGGGATGCCCTGACCTTCGATCTTTATGCGGGTTGCCCCGGTTTCAACGTGTCGACCGAACTCCTTTTTATGCTATCGCTGAGCGGCATCCTGCGCAAAGGCGATATATCGGTCGTTATCGGTGCGGAGAACATACACCGCGCCCGGGCATTCAAATCGAATGACACCGCCAATATTATCTTTGGTGATGACGCCCTGGCCACGGCTTTTGAGACAACAGCCACGCGGCGTCCCGAAGGTGAATATACCAGCAGTGAGGCCGTCGCAGTTTCATTCGACCCGAATTTTCGGGAAAACATCGCCAGGGCGATATTCGAATTGAACGGCCGTGAGCGGCTGGATGGCATTATCGTGAATAACCAGCTTGGAAAGGTTGAATATCGGGTTCCGGCAACCGCGGCCTGGATACAGCACCGGTTGGTTGAACTCATGCACCCTGATGCGGTGCAAAAAGGGGCATTCGATCGCTTTGGAACTGCCCTGGCGTATTATGATGAAAACGTCAGTTCGTTTGCCTTTGATATAATGTCACTGGAAAAAGACCGCGACGTGGTAAATAAAATTGCCCGCTCTTATATCCAGTCCGGAAAATACGGCGCAGTTGCTTCGGTCTACCTGGCACCTGGAGATGACACTGAGGTTCGGATACACAGAGGACAGGGGTATATATTTGAAAATCCCGACCGTGGTGTTGTGGACACAATGACCAAAACACACGGTTGTTTCGGCGACTATATTCATGCAATCTTCGACCACGGTGAAGTGTTCGGCGAGATGAACGGAAAAGGTGTATTTTTATATGCTACCCGGGGTGCCCGGCACCATTTGTCTGAACTGCTGTCTGCAAACCGCCTCACTTTGGCGGATATTGAACTTTTGATCGAACATCAGGCCAATTTCGCGATGATTCCTTTGACACTGCAGCAAGTCCTGGGTGATAAGCAAACCGATACAAAAAAAGCTGTCTTTGAATTTATTGCCGCCAAAATGGTCATGAATATTCACACGCGCGGCAACTGCTCGGTTGTGTGCATGCAGCGGCTGCCGTATGACTTGGAGCGCGGCGCCTTGGAAGCGGATACCATTCAAGGCTTTGCGATCAACAATAATACGGAAAATCTGAAAAAAGCCCGCCTTGTTCTTTATGACTCTGTGGGCGCCGGCATGACGCGCAGTTCTTTTCTGCTGAAGAAATAGTTGCGTGCTCCGCGTTACGGGGAACGGGTTTTCAATTAGGATGGTTTCCTTTGTTTAACGCGCAACTCGCAACCCGTAACTCGTAACCCATAACTCGTAACTCGTAACCCGCAACGCGTAACATAGTTTTTCAACATTCTGTCTGAGATCGACATCAAATTGTCGACATGAAGTTATTAAACACCTAAGGGTTCACGAAGAAATAAATTCACAATTTTAGGCGTTGAGGCGCCCGTCGGGCAAGGCGCGAAAACACAGGAATATCGGGATATTCCGAGTTTTCGCAACGCGGTCAGACGGGATGCATCAACGTATTAATAGCCCAGAGGAGATGCATCGGCGTATAAAATATGAATTTATTTTTGAGTGAGCCCTAAGCATCCAGTTCACGGCGAACGGCCACGCCGATCGTCTCAAGTGTATAAGGCTTTCTGACGTATTGACCCGCACCCAGTTTCCGTGCCTGTCTGACACTGTCTGTTTCTGAAAATCCACTGGCTATGATCGCTTTTTGTCCCGGATGTTTTTTTATGATCCGCTTGTAGGTCTCAAGGCCGTCTATTCCCGGGTCCATGATCATATCCAGAACGATCAGCGCTACGCTGTGGTTGTTCAGATAATCTACCGCTTCTTCACCACTTGCCTTGGTGGTAACGGAATAGCCCAGCTTGGTGAGAATGTTATAGGCAACTTCTCTTTGCTCATGCACATCGTCAACGATCAGAATCGATTCACCCTTTCCCCTGTAAGCGCTCAAAGGCAGTGAGTTTTGGTCAACAACCGGTTTTTTTTTGGTAACCGGGAAGTAAAGGGTGAAAGTTGTTCCCTGGCCTTTTTTACTTTGCAGGTCGATATAGCCGTTGTGATCTTTTACCGTGCCCCAGACCACGGCCATGCCCAGACCGGTGCCGCTTTTTCCCATGACTTTTTTGGTGTAGAAAGGTTCGAAAATTCTTTCCAGGTCCTCCCACGGGATGCCGACGCCCGTATCGGCGATGGTAAGGGTGGTATAGTCTCCTGCGGGAATTTCTTCAAAACCGCTTGCAGGTCGATCAAAATAATGGTTTTTGGTAGCAATCAATATATTTCCACCTCCCGGCATGGCTTCAGCGGCATTTGAAACCAGGTTCATGACCGTTTTGGCCAGATGAACCGGGGAGCCTGGGATGTAGGGCAAATTAGGATCTAATCGGATCTCCACTTCGAGCGAGGGGTGATATGATGCCAGCTTTTTAAATTCAGGACTTTTAAGATACTCGGATATGATTTCGTTCAGGCTGACGATCTCGGTGACAGCAACCCCCCTTCTGGCCAGGGTTAATAAATCCTGTACGACGGCAGCCGCCTTTTTGCCGGTTGCCTGCATCGTTTCGATCGGTTTTTTCAGGGGGCTGTCTTCTGGGATCTGCATCAGTAAAATGTCGGGATAACCGACAATTCCGCAGAGAATGTTATTCAAATCGTGGGCCACGCCGCCGGCCAGGGTCCCGAGCGCCTCCATTTTCTGAGCGCGCTGCAGTTGGGCCTCCAGCTTTTCTTTGGCTCGTCCGGCCTGTTTCAGTTCGGTGATATCCCGAATCGTGGCCAGGATTAATTTTTCATCACCCAGGGTAATTCCCTTTGTGTACAGTTCCACATCGATCGGCGTGCCGTCTTTGCGGATATCCCGCAATTGATAGAAACGACTTTTCAGTTCGGGCCAATTTTTTCGGCGCCTGACGAGGATTTTTCGATCGTCCGGGTGGATAAAATTAATGACATCGGTACCGATTACATCGGTTTTATTGTCATAATCGTGCAACTGCAGCCAGGCAGGATTCGTATCCACAATTTTACCGTCCTGGGTCAGACACATGGCTTCCATGGAATCTTGAAAGAGCGTTCGGTATTTTTTTTCAGATTCAACCAGCTTGTCAAACAGGCGGTCTCTTTCTCTGACCGCATGTTCACGTTCGGATATAAGACCCTGGATATCCCAAGGTATCAACCAGGCAAATAAGCCGGTTAAAAGTCGTCTGATAAAATTGACCTTTTTCCAGGAGAGGCTGAAAACACAACACGTATGTCCGTCCAGTACACATTTGAGCTCTTTGCTTTCAATATGGGTGACACCGGACGAATTGGCCAGTTCAGAGTAATTGCCGAGGTTCCAGTTGCAAACATCTTTGGAGATCGTGAAGTTCGGCCGGTAATGAAGTTCAATCAAGGCTGAATCCCCGGTTAAATTTACCAGCCTGCATTCTTTTGTCTTATCCGACCGGGCATTGATTTTTGCCGCTTGCCTGGCAAAAAATTGCGGGCCGAAAACCCGGCCCGCGAAAAGGGCATATTTTGAAAGGCCTTCTCTGGCTGCACCCGCTCCGGCCTGAAACAACGGATTCGGACCACCGATGACTTTTTTTACGTTGGCGAAAAGTGCCAGTGAAAATTCGTTGGAAACCCAGCAGGCGGGGTCGACAAGGTGCTGCTCCTGAATCGGAACCTTTTTTGAAAGGTTGCGGACATCCTGGATCATATATTGGGGATTATTGACCAGCCCTTCCTTGATCCGTCGGATACCTTCATCGCCATAACGCCTGCGAATAAAGGCAAACAGCCCGCTGAAGTTAATACAATTTATATCTTGGTCCATAACCAAATCCAAAGCCCGGAATCCAATCCGGGTGAAATCAGCGTTCACAATAGGAATTGTACCGTACTAGTGAGATCAATACAAGTATTTTCAAACTGTTAGGTTGAGCCGGTTGGCCCGTTAGCCGGTTTGCCCGTTGAGCCGGTTGAGCCCGTTGAGCCTGTATGCCGGTTAAATAGGTATATCTAGCTTGCGTAGAAAAGATAGAGTGCAGCGATACCATAAATCTTCAATCTTCAATTCCGGCTTGTCCGGATTGGGCATTTCCATTGGGATTGTTGATACGGTTGGAAAAGTTGACCCTAACGACCTGCGGGATCGAAAAACGGGGTACAAAGATCTAAGGTAGATGGCGATGGAGCACAATTGCCGTTGGAGTAACCAAAGGCAGAAGGAAAAACAATGAACTTGCTTCTTATTTGTGGCCGGAGGAGCGTTGTCTGTCGTGGAAGGCTAGTCGGAAACCCTTGAACGAATTTTTGGACTGAACATAACATATCCAGACGCCTCATCTTCAGCCTGCTTGCTGCCCTTTTCATTATGAATGGCTATTTCGGATCGTTTCAGGTTTTTATTATTTCTGTTGGGCTGAGAATACCGCAACAAAAGTTCGTCGGTGCGTCTGCGCTCGTCGATGAGAAGCTGAATCAGCGTGCTTATAAGATTGTCCTTATAATTTTCGTTGTTCAGCTCCTTTAGCTGAAGCTGCGATTGGATATAATCCTGTAAAGTATTATTTTTTTCCTCTAAAATCCGTATTCGTTTTAATATTTCATCCTCTTTCTTGGACGCGACTGCAGTAGAAGCGGAGGTATCTTCGATTTGCAGCTCGAGTCCGATGCCGATTTTATCTTTGGTGATCTGCTCGATAAACATGTTGCCAATTCTTCTGGTTTTAGCCGCATATCCATAGACTAGGGCTGTCTGGCATAGCAGGTTAATCGAACGGGGGATGCCACCGGTGATGCGGTGGATGGTATCGATGGCTTCCGAGGTGAAGAGATCCGGCATTCCGCCGGCCCTCTGCAAGCGAAAGCCAATGTATCTACCGGTTTCTTTGCGATCGAGTCCCGTAAGGTGATAATGTACAGCAATGCGCTGGGTGAACCGGCGCAAATTGTTGTTTTTAATTTTATCGATGAGTTCGGGTTCTCCCACGAGCATGATTTGCAAATATGCCTGATTTTCGCTCTGGAGGGTAGACAGCATCCGAACTTCTTCCAGGGTTTCGGCTGTGAGGTCCTGGGCTTCGTCAAGAACGATAAGCACTTCTTTTTTTTCAGAGTGCTTCTGAATGAGGAATTGATTTATAGTGTCGTGGGTGGCGGCTCTGCCCTTTTTCGGGGAAAGTTTAAATCCGTTTAAAATGAGGCTAAGCAGCTGATCCGGGGAACCATTCGTATTGAAAACAAACGCCACTTCGGCATCGGAATCCAATCTTTCCAGCATGTATTGAATCAACGTGGTTTTGCCGGAGCCGAATTCACCTGTCAGCATGATGAATCCCATGCTTTCCGTCAGCCCGTACTGCAGGCAGGTCAAGGCATTTCGATGCTTGTCGCTGAGGTAGAGATAGTCACGGTCCGGGACGACTTGAAAAGGCTTTTCTTTAAATCCGTAAAATTTTTCGTACATAATTCAATCCTTTTAGGGGTGCGCTCCCAACTCGATACTCGAAAGTCAAAAGCCTTTCTCAGCATCCATGAGTCAGTGAATATGCAACTAAAGCGCTAAATTATAGATGCCTATTTTCCGGGTGTCAAGAATAAAGCCGAATGAGCGAATGATGGCTTACCTCGATCATGTATTTGAGCACCTTTCTTTAACAATTCTAAAATCTGATCCCGAAAATAAAATCCTAAAGTTCTGACTCAGGGTGTCGATCATCTAATTGAAAGCAACGTTCCAAATCAGAACCGCCCGTTGGTACATTTATATTTCAAAAGACTCGATTGTCAGCGGAATCTGCGGATCTGTGGATTTAAAAATATAAGAAGGACGTACATTGAAATGGCAAGATTTTTCATGATTCCTTTGCTTTTTATATTGTGTTCCTGTGCAGCACTGTACCAGCCGTCTAAATTACATGAAGGCGGCGACATCAAGGTAAAATACGAAGAACAAATAAAAGATTGGCAAGAGAGAGTGAAAAAAGAAAAGTGGTCGGGAAACCTTGTGGATGAAATCGTACGGACCAGTAGAGTTTTCGCCCGATACACAATCGATAAGAATCCGGATTATAGATGGAAAAATGATTACTGGTTCACACCCCAGGAAATGATTAACGCAAATTTCAACGGTGATTGTGAGGACATTGGGAGTCTGATTTTGGGGACGTTGAAAAAATTGAACTATCCTTATGGTGCCAGACTGCTTATCGTTGGAACGATCCTGCCCTTTTATGATCACTTGCTGGTAAATATAGAATTGCCGAATGGTCGGTGGAAAAAGTATGAAACTGTAAATTTGTTTTTATCGGAAATGGATGGCCTCTTCTATCGACCGAAGATTGAATTTGATGAACGTCACATATGGACCTATGATCTTGTAGGAAAGGGTAGAAAAGGGTCATAATACCTGAATTTTGCACGTATTCTCACCGCAATCTGCGAAATCTGCGGATCGGATTGGAGTTTTCGTTTCACTTCAATAATCTGCAAGGATTTTAACACCCCATGAGTCACACCTTTCAAGCCTCAACGCAATCTGCTTGCCCTGTGAATTTCGAAGACCATTTCTCTGGGGTGAAATCTGCGTAATCTGCGGATTTTTATTAAAAAAGGCTTGCAAACGGCTTTTTTCTCAGGTATGCAAAAAAAGGTTACACTAAAGGGTTACCTGCAGTGGACAGAACCTGCTTGCAATGTGCTGCCGTATTATGGAATGAAATATTCAGTCTGGATTCTGGGGAAAAATTCGGCTCACGGTGATCTGTCATAGCATAATTCGTGCTTAGTATCATTTGCAATAAGAAAAAACCAAATCCTGAGAGATCGGGAGACGGAAAGCCACGGGTCTGGACTTAAAGATAGCCGGGCTGCCTTAAATGCAAGATAAATTAAGGTTGCCCGGCTATTTTTCTACACAATTGTCACAACATTTTACCAAAATTTGTGAACTCGATTATAGAGGATAAAGCCCATCGCTATGGGGATGCTCTTAACTGCATGAAATAGTATAGAGATATAGTCAATAGTTGTGTATGAAGAAATTAGGCGGCAATCCGTTTTTCTTCGACACCATTGACAAATTTAACTCCTCTAATTACTTCTGCCAGGCGTTGCGGATGGTGAAGTCGAA
>Ga0126334_10000351_pt1 | contig 13729 bp, 27 predicted proteins | sample InaspJWI49metaG_FD_94491 | JGI IMG/M metagenome (GOLD analysis project Ga0126334, IMG submission 94491) | Marine gutless worms symbiont microbial communities from Oahu, Hawaii - Inanidrilus sp. 2 OAHU.JWI-49 metaG | ecosystem: Host-associated > Annelida > Digestive system > Unclassified...
ATACAGCGAGGATATCTCGCTCTTCTGGACTCAGATGTTTATAGGTTTTAGGCATAATATCGAAAACATACCGCAAATGCCTTAAAACCTGAAAGTGTTGCACTTACTTATTGAACTCGGGCTATACTTTTTTCATCAAATATGAGTTTTTGAAATCGTATAAAAACGCTCCCCTAAATAAAACTCACTGCCTTTGGGAACATCGGTAATAATATTTTTGAAAGTCAATCCGACTTTTTCTAATACCTTAATTGAGGCAATATTATTCGGTTTAACCCCTGCAACGATTTCCTCCAGATACAGTTCCTTAAAACCATACTCCAAGACAGATTCTGCCGCTTCTGTCATATATCCATTGTTCCAATATTTTGGAGATAACCCAAAAAATATTTCCTTTTTTTCTGGCATAGGTTCAAATGGTTGTAGACCACACCAACCAAGAATGTCATTTGTGTCCTTAGATATAATTGCTAGATTTGTGCCCGTAAATCCAACTTTTTCATTCTGTATATCCCTTTCAATAAACCGTTCGATAAGATCTTTAATGTCGTTTAAATCAGGTACACTTTCAGGAAGATGTTCGAATATCTTAGGATCATTAAGTGTCTTGGTAAATTCATCAGCGAATTCCATTCTGAAACTGGATAATCTTAGTCTTTTTGTAAGAATCAACATTAATTTTATTATTGCGTATGAGCGGGAACGCCCGCGGCATAGCGCGTCCTCCTCCAGCCGATTGTTCTAAGCCACCTAAAAATTACACTTAAACTTGCTTTGATATTTCCAACCGTTGACAACTAATGTGAAATCAACCCAATTTTGCATATTCCAAACTTGTCCTTTGACCATTTTATTATCGAAGTCTAACAACTTAATTCCATCAGCAGATATTCTATCACTTTCCCAAATCAGTCCTTGAGGCGAATAGGCATATAAATTCGTAAGGGTGCTAGAGATAAAAAGTTCACTTTCTGGAATATAAACCACTGATGTTAAATAGTCGTTAACAGTTTTGTATAAAAGATTACGAGAATTTACATCTACTATGTAACCTTGACCACCTGAGATAACAAAGGCTTGTCCATTCTCATTAACAATAGCGTCATGCGAGTTAGCATAAAAACCCTGTCCAAAAATTCCACACCAATCTTCATATGTATCATCAACGAACTTTACCCAGGTGCAATTGCCAGTCGCGTCAAATCGGAATTCATCTATGGTTCCGGATATTGGTGGGGAAGAAAGTATTTGTAGTTCAGTCATAATAAAATCAAGGCTTACAACGTTTGAATTAAAGGGTTGGGCACGATTTCTTGGCCCCATCCCTCTCAATTGATTTGTTTGATGCAGAGTCACATAGATACTCTATTAATTGATCGATGCTTTTGAAATTTAATAACTCCTCTGCTTCATCTAGAAAGTCATACTCTTTAGTTTCATTTTCAAAAAAAATTTTCCCCAAATAGCCCAGATCGTAAACAAGCCAATAATTTTTGCGTATTAGGATGGGAGAACGCTGATAGCCGGCCAAGATTTTTTTTCCGATAGACCTTTTCTCCTTGCGCCTATCCTTTTGGACTGTGAAAAAGACTTCAGATGCATCAAAAATGTAAGTATCAATGTGCCCGCACTTTTCACAGAAAAGCTCTTTTTTTTCAGTCCTCCTAAAATGCAACAATTCGCCGCATTGCGGGCACCGGTGTTTCAAATGATATGTCTGTTTATCAGTAGACATATGTGCATCGAATGTTCAAGTTGAAACGTGCGCGGTTTTTGCGCGTCGGTTTCTCCCGCGATTTGTTAGCAGCGACCTAAATAAATGCTATTCTTGCACGGCCTTTCCGCAAAACTGCTATTTTCACGCCGTCTGCTCCAGTGGTTTGTTGGGCCTGCGCCATCGGTTGGCAACCCGAGTCACGTCATTCAAACTCAAGGCCTGCCAAAATCCACTTCGCGAACCTTCGGATCTCCTTTCTCCAGCGTTATGACAACCATGACTGCCTCATTAAAGATCAGATTTTGCAATTTGCTTCATTGATTTGATGCCTAATGCTGTTAATCAGCCGCGCTGTTTTTTGCGTCGGCTGATTTGGCCTTGTTAGACGAAATTCCGTTACTTAATCTCTTACAAGTCCCGGTGTTCGTTGTGTCTCGCCTTTCCGGCGATCCGGGTGATCCCTTTCGTGAAATTGTCGAAGCCCCTCCCGAGTTGCTGCATCGGTGATCGAACGATTAAAACATTCGGCCTCAATCCTTAATCCATCCGCTAAAGGTAATCCAAAGCCACGGACGGCAGCCTCTTTGTCTGTTCTCATAGCAGGCTGTGGAAGTTCACAAATAAACGCGGCTAGTTTTAGCGCATGTTTGAGAGAACCGCCCTTGGGTACGATCTCGTTAACAAGCCCAATTTGTTTAGCTTCTTGCGCATTGATAACACGACCGGTAATGATAAGTTCCATAGCTCGACCCATGCCGATGATTCGTGGTAATCGTTGTGTGCCTCCATCTGCCAGACCTATGTTCCACCGCCTGCAGGTAACACCAAACGAGGCATGTTCTTCGGCAATGCGTATATCCGCAAAGCAGGCCCATTCCAAACCACCCGCGTACGCCACTCCGTTAATTGCCGCGATAATCGGTTTATAGATGTCTGTCCATCGACTTGGGCCTAATATTCCAGGTTGTTCGCCGCGATTATGTGATTCAATCTCCGATGGTGTCTTCGGCACCAGTTCATCTCCGGCAGAGAGATCGCCACCGGAGCAGAATGCCTTATCTCCTGCACCGGTAATAATCGCAACCTTAGCGTTCGCATCGTCTCGAAAATCCGTCCATGCTTTTATTAACTCCAAGTGGGTTTGCGGGCCGATGCAATTACGTACACCAGGGCGGTTGAATCGAATGATCCTTGTAGCTTCGTGTTTCTCGTAATTTATTTCTGTAAACTCCATAGAATCTCCTTATGTTCGGTCTAACGGCTAAGCTGTGCAACGCGGCTATTTGCGTCTGCACCAGCGTCTTGCTATGCTCCCGCGCCTGAATCAAGTTGAGATTCTAACTTTTTTGCTGGGATTATTCTCTGTTCAATATCGTTTCCGATTTTGCGTTTTATCATACGCAGATCGTATTCAGATTGAAGACTCAACCAGAATTGGGCCTCAACGCCAAAATATCGTTCAAGTCTTAGTGCGGTGTCAGCAGTTATGCCGCGCTTGCCATTTACGATCTCGCTTATTCTATTAGGCGGCACAACGAGATCCCGCGAAAGCTTGTTAATGCTAATATTCATCGGGCCCATAAAATCCTCACGAAGAATTTCACCCGGTGTGATTGGATCATGTAAATTGTTGTCATTCATTTTCGCACCTCAATGATAATCGACGATTTCAACATTGAAGGCATTCCCGTCATGCCATTCAAAGCAGACTCGCCACTGCTGGTTAATTCTAATCGCATACTGCCCCTTTCTTTTGCCTCCGAGGGCATGGAACTGATTGCCTGGATTCAGCATCAAGGCATTAAAGCTGGGGGCTGCATGCAAAACCGCCAATCGCCTTCGCGCCTGCCGCTCGAAGGATTGGAACCGTTGCACTCGTTTATCGTTAAATAGTTTCACAGTATCTCGACAGGCAAATGATTTTATCATATGTGGAAGGTATTACGCTGTGCGTAATATGTCAAGCGGTATTTTAGCTGGGCATAACGGCTGAGCTGTGGGGAGTATGCCTTTCGCGTCCCCACCAGTGGTATGTTCGCTTAGGTGCTTTTTATGTATTTCTTCAGATCACGATAATAGTTTTGGTGCGGGCCAATCATGATCAACTCAAGGTTTTCATCAACTAAGCGGTAGGCTAAAAGATACTGAATTGTTTTTAGTTTAAATTTGTGTACGTAAACACCCCGTAGGTCACCCTTTTTCCCGGTGCCAATCGCAGGGTCTTCTATGATGCGTTTAATTTGTTTGTCGAGTTGAGATTTCTGGGCTTTGCTGAATTTTTTGACTTTTCGTTCGAAGGACCTTGATTGAAATATTTTCATATTGCCCTATCCGAATTTGTATTCCGACATTTCACCTTGTTCTAACTCAGCGATTCCGATCAATATTTCTTTAATCAGGCTGTATGTAAGGTCGGGGTTTTCCTCGGCACATTTCCCAATCCTGGCCCAGTGCTCGATTTGCCCGGTAATGGACCGTTTGTCAATTTTGCTATAAATTTTAGCCTCTTTGACTAGTTCGCCCGAGACTCTGACTGCAGTTGTCATGGTGGGACCTCCTGTATGATTTTGTCGCAATATAACACATTATGTTGCATTGTGCAACTTTTGGAAGTTTGTTTATTAAGCGAACGTTTGAGATCAGCTGCGGCGGATAGCCGTCCACTGAAGCGACATGTTAGCCTTTGGTTATATTATTTCAGACTTTATCCACATTATACTCTATTTTAAATATTTGCTAAGAAATGCTCTTACCTGAAGGATTGCATTGTCTGCAGCCGCTTGATTGTATCTTATCCTATGTCCGGTAATAACGGTATCAACCCCTTCTGCATCGAAGCCGTGGTATGAGTCGGAGTAAATCTTCAGCATGACCTCATTGCCGGTCTGTGCCGTTGGCATCATCTCAGAGCACATCCAAGCAGGAGTCCAGTCGTCCTTTTCGCCAATCATGATCAGCAACGGTGCATTAAAGTCAGTGGAGTATCGGTTGCATAATGGATAGAATGCAATAGCTGAACGGAACGGATTGTCTCGCTTTTGCCGAATTACAGAAAGTATTGTGAAGCCACCGTGAGACCATCCCATCACTCCAATTCGGTCTCGATCAACAAAAGGAAGGTCAGAAAGATAGGATTTAGCGTCATACGCATCTTTAGCGCGCTTAGGAACTATATAATGTATAAGGGAAGCATCTGCACAAATACTTGACATGTCACGTGGCCCGAAACTGTCCACTTGCAAGACCACATATCCCCAACTTGCCAATCTACCTGCCCACTGAGCATCTCGGAGAACCGAAATGCCACCGCAGCCGTGTAGCAGCACAACGGCAGGAAATCGTCCATCGCCTTCGGGTCTCGTTAACTTCCCCGTTAGCATTAGCGGAATCCCGGACAAGATTGTATCGGTGCCTTTAAATCTTACCATATCAGCAGCGATTGCTGATGTCGAAGGCAGAATTACAAGTATCACTAAGATGCCAATTGATCTGACCATAAGCATCGCCTTAAAGATTTGTTATAACGTGGGAGCCTATTCCGGTATCTCAGTTATGGGTCTTTTTACTGGCTAACGTCGAAGGTAAACGGCGCCGAAGGCCTCCGGTGCTCCGCCTTGTTAGCTGAAATTCTATTGCTTCTACCATTTTGTGAATTCCATCCGATTTTCTGGCGGCGGTTGATCGCCCCATGCAATCAAGTGGACTATACGACTATCTCCATTGAGCCGCCGGAGGCACGATCGATCAACAACGTGTCCATCCAATCCAATAACAATCGATCGATCCTTCAGAACATAGAGAAATCCATTCTTCAATCTTCCCATGCCATAGGGTGGATTGCCGGCCAAGAAGTCGCTAAGGGTATCTCCAGTTAAAGGCAGTTCATCGCCCTCATCAGGAATGTATGTAAACTCGCCGATTTCCAGGTATTCTCGGAACACATTGCCACAGTCGGCTTCCGATGCAACTAGACCGTAAACCAGTCCCGTTGGATCAATATCAGTTTCGTGCAGTGACATATGCAGATAACGGTTGAACTGTGCGGCGCATGCTTTTAGCGTCCCCACCAGTGATATGTTTGAGCTACTTGTAGTGATACCACCAGTTTCCATCAGTTTCTCGATCTACCGTCTCTTGCGACTCAATATCAAAGGATACGTGTTTCCTTACTTCATTTGGCCAGTGATACTTTTCAAGTAAAGACCTAATCTTGTCGTTAAAATTTTGATCCGTCTTTAACTGGTCTTTTTGTTCGTCTGTCTGGACTCCCACAACAAAAACTAAATGTTTAGGGTCTATATAGTAAGCCCCGAAAGACCACACATTTGGTTTTATTCCGGCCTTTGTCATAAGCAACCTTATCTCAGATTCAATGCGCCAAATTTTCCATTTAAGGAATATCTTCATTTTCTGGCTCTAACGGTTGAGCTCAGACGCGTGCGGTTTTTAGCGCGTTTAACTCCAGCGATTTGTTATCTTAGGTTTTTATTTTTCTTGATTATTAACAATCAATTCAAGAATCTTTCCTAAAGAATCTGACCGATACTCTTTCAAATGAAAACCCCAGTAACCTCCAAAAGACCAGAAATTAATTAAAACACCCATATTATCAGTTCGGGAAACCGTACAACTATATTTCTCTCTCTTCTTCTTTAGTGTAAGTACGCATTTCCATTTAGAGTAAGGATGAGACGGATCAAAAGGCTTGGCGACATTTAGCGCTGCTAATATGTGGGATTTTTCTGATCGAGATTTAACAGAAATATCCTTTTGTACCAAATTATACTCTTTTTTGTAAGCATGCCAAGGTCGTATTACAATTTCATCGAGATCATTAATATCAGCACTTAAAATCGGTGTAATGAAATCATCTTTGTGCACATAATAAGTATTAGTAACATAGAAAATTGATGAAAGAACAATAGCGCAGCCAATTGTTATCTTGACTAAGCTTCTTTCACTTTTTCTTGTTGGTGCCTCGTTTGAGCCCATATTATTTTGAAAGATAACGGTTGAGCTTAGTGGCGCAGTTTTTCGCGTCCACTACAGCGGTTTGTTCGCTTCAGCGGTACACGCTACTTCTGTGGCCGATCTTGATAATCCAGACTGTCAGTTCATTATCTTGGATGGAATAAACAATACGATATTTTCCCTGTCGAACACGGTATAGTTCCTGGCCGGTAAGTTTTTCGCAACCGATTGGGCGGGGATCGTCCTTCAATTTCTCTACTCTAGACAGGATTCTTTTCAGGTGGCTTTTCGGAACCTTTCTCAGGTCCTTCCAAACCGATTCCTTGAAAAAGATTTCAAATACGGCCATCTTTTTTCAGCCTTTTGACCATTTCAGAAAAACTGATGAGAGGTTCGTCAGCCCTCTCCTCAAACGCGGAAATGTCCTCCGCATCCTCTGCAAGGGCATCCTTGACGGCTGTATTCACAAGCTCAGATATTGATTTGGAAGTTTCTATTGATTTTAATTTCAAAGCCTTATGTATAATTGGGTCAAAATACACAGTGGCACGTTTAGCGGGTGTTGCCATAATGTCACCTCCTATGTTTTTGTGACACTATAACGCTATAACGTTGTGACGTCAAGACGTCAATTTGGTGGAGCGAACGGTTGAGTTAAGGGGTTGCGCGCGTTTTTATGCCCAATCCCTCTTCAATGTTTGTTATACAATTAGACAAAGTCTTTCACTATGCTCGAAATTAATACTAGTACACCGAGCGAAAGAAAAATCCAGATCATGATCTTCCATGATTTTTTAGCTTTTGTACTTGGGCCAAAATCCCAGATGTCTGGATTGGTTAATGTACTAATCGGGAGGTTTTTTAATATGCCTTTTGCCTCATCGGCATGATCTGGGTGAACTAAAAGATTATAAAAGGTCCCAGGTGCCATTGAAGGCTGAAAAGGATGAGCCAATCGTAACCCGCAAGCAGTCTCTAGTTGCTTATGAAATGGGATATTTTGTGCTTTCAGTGCATTTGAAGCTATATCATGGTCCAATAATTTCCCAGTTTTCAACACACAAATAAAGTCTGTAACTTCCTCGCTTTTCATAATAATATTTGTATAACGTAGAGGTGAGCTGTGGCCCATATGAGTATCTAGCCTGTGCGGATTTTTACGAAAAACCCCACACTACAAGCCGTCAGCTCCTCTGATTTGTTAGGCTTGTGACTTGCATACCTGTATTTTCAATTTACTACATTCAATTGATTTTTCCTCTCAACTGGCAGAGGTTTTCTTTGCAATCACCCGGATTTCAATGAGTGTCCCTTTTGTAATAAGTTCTGCCACGCCAATAGCGGTCCATGCTGGATATGGTTCAGATATGAATTCGTCTTTTACCTTAATAAACGTTTCTAAATGTTTCCGCAGTCCTACATGATATGATGTCATTTCAACTACGTGATCGAAATTAAGTCCTGCTTGAAACAAATTATTTTCGAGGAACTTAAATGTCTCTCGAAATTGTGTCTCCGGATCATCCGATATGCTGAGATCAGGCCTTGCTCCCGTCACTCCCGAAAAAAACACATAATCACCATCATCAATGCCAGGCGATAAATGCCAATCCTTTGGAAAGTGCGAGAATTCAGGTGAAACAATGACTTTTTTCATAATCTATCACCTATTTCAGCAGCCTAACGTTTGAGCTAAGACGCGCGTGGGCTTTGCGCGTCGGCCTTCAGCGAATTGCTATGAACACCTATTTTCCAATGTCTGTATATAAAACATGCGCCTAAGTATGATAGCAACAATGCTATTGAAAAAAGTGTAATTGCATTTATTACAACATACTTAACGTGTAGCGAACTCAGCTCATTCCCCTCAATAATTTTATTTTTCATATTTTTGTTCATTTTTTCAATTGATTGATGCAAATCTTGATACTTTTCCGTTCTCATCAATTCTTCATAATCTTTGGATGAATAATTTTTAAGAAAAGGGTGCATTAAAGCTTCAAGGGCGTAGATTGTAAAGAATAAGAGGAATATAAAAATAGCTAATTTCAATTTTGATTTATTTGGCTTCAGAAATTTAATCATTTTTTTGATTCATAACGCCTAGTATCAGCGGCCAGCCGAAGGCCGGTCCGTCTGCATACACTTGTTATGTGTCGATCCGCTTCGACCGTGCGCGACGAATCAGTCGCAAGATTTGTTCTGCCGCGCTGTGATGGCTGAAACGTAGTTAATCAGTTCACAATTTGATATAAGCTGCGATAAAAATAGACACCATGACCATCTCAGCAACCAGTGGGAATACGACTTTATTGTCAAATCCATCAACCGTAATTCCCACGCACCGGCCGACAACGACGACACTCATAGTCATTGCCACTGCCAGGAAAAAGTTAGAATTGCCCGTGATGAGACCAGTGGCCAGCACCATTGAAGAGCCGATGAACAAGCCACCGAGAAAGCCGCGGATCGTGTTGAGACCAGCTGGTCCCTCCGATTGGACAGCAAGAATTTCGATCATTGACTTGGGTGCGAACATAGTTCTTACGCCGAGACCAACTAAAAACAAACAACTTAGGCCTACTAGGCCTTGAAGTACAGTTTCCATCACAGGAACTCGCTTATGGCTTGAGTTTTGATTTCGGCATTCATATCAGCTCTCTTTTCACTCTCAGAAACACAACGTTTGAGCTAACTTGCGTACCAGAAACATTTCTGTTAAGCACGTTAGTTTTTCCCCTTCAAGTCCAGCGACTTGTAATGAATCGCTTTTAAAACTAAGTGATTAGGAGAACTTTGCTACCTAGAATTGCCACCTTTGTTGGGGGGTGGCAGGTTTTTTTTATATATTGCCTCCAAAACAAAGGAAATTATAGCTATACCAAAACCGATCCAACCCAGAATCAAAGGTATAACTTGAATCCAAGTGAGAACTATCAATCCAAGCCCTACCCATCTTGCCATCATTAATATATAGCCTAAATCCAATTTAGTGTTCTCCCTAATTCATAACGTTTGAGCTGAGACGCGCGCGGTTTTTACGCGTTTTACTCCAGCGATTTGTTATGTTTGTTCGCTCTTATATAAGTGACGATCTTGTAAAGAAAAAAGGCTAATAGAGCTACTACTGGATAAAAAATCATTGAAAATTCTTTATATTTATCAGGGGCGATCCCAAAAATGTTGGATACTAACTCTGCCTCATATTGCAACCAATTTTTTTGATAAAGAATTCTCGTTAAAAATGCTGCTATTACAATAATGATAGCCGAGATTAAAAATATTCTATTCATACTCGGAGCTCGTTCCAACATCGAGCCACGCCGATCGGAATAATCTATCCTTTCGAGATCCAATCCATCAGTGTCAATAGTGGTGCCGCACCTACAAAGGTGTTTACCTTTAGGTATCCATTTCAATTCTTTTCCACAATTTGGACATGCTTGGGTCTTGTCATTATCCATGAATTGTCCAAGCGGTTGAACTGTGGGGCGCGTGCGTTTAGCGTCTCCACCAGTGGTTTGTTATGGACAGGGGTCTATTGATGAGCAGTATATTCGTCCAGCAAACGGCGAATCATTTTTTGGTACTGAGTGTTGTATCTCTTTGCTTCTTTTTTAAAGAAATCAACACTCGTCTTGCTGAGAGATATTGTGACCTTGACAGTCTCATCTTTCAAGGCAAGTTCCTTCGGCGAAGGTAGGAAGTCAGAAATAACCTTCACCTTTTCCATTGGCTCATCCGTGTATTTGATTTTGCTTTTCATATATCTTTTTTCCCTTCCGCCAGTACCCGGCTCCAAGGATCCTGATTTTGCGTTTTCGGTATGTAAATCGTACCGTCAGAATTCCGCCGGCAACTTTGCCCAGACAGTAATAGCGTGTTTCGTCTTGGCTATGCTCCAGATCCTCGAGAATTATACGGCTGTGATCGAGAAAAGCAAGTTGCGCCAGAGCAAATGAGACACCATGTTTTTCCTGGTTTATCATGTCCTTGTCGGAATCTCACTCAAAATCAGATTGTCTTGTCATATGGATAAGATACGGCGGGGGAAAATATATGTCAATATATTTATATGGCTATTTATATGGTTATTATTGTCCATAACGGTGTAAATAACCGGACGCAAAAAACAGAGCGCAGAGACGTTTTTTGCGGTCCGAGTTAATTTGCCTTGTTAAGCATGTTTTAGTAAGCAGGTTTAAACTTTTCTTCAAAGTTCTCTGGTTTGGGCACAATTTCAGCTCCGTTAGATGTGACTTTTGCATAGATTTTTAAATATGTAGGAGACTCACTAACTTTCAATTGATGTGTAGAGCCAAAGTTTGCAATGTCTTTATGCAGTAAGTTGATAGTGTGATAACCCTCAGCAACAGATAAAATTACGTATTGGCCGATATTTAACTGTCCTACGCCTTTACCATTATGGTGAATATTTATTTTCCCAGAGTTATCTATACCGTACATCAATATATTAGAGTCATTGAAAATTACTAGTTGAATGACTCCGCTCTTCAATGGCTCATTTAATGATTGTGATGGTAGACTTACCTCTCGTACTGGAGGAGTGGCTGCACAGCTAGCTAAAACGGCAATGATTCCAATGGTAACCAGTAATTTGATTTTCACAATTTCTCCTAAATATGCTTAGCGGTTAAGCTGAGACGCGAGGTTTTTTCGCGTCGTTCTCCAGCGATTTGTTAGGCGTTAGTCCCATTAATATTTATCACCCCAAAGAGTGATTAACGCGTGTATGTTAAAAGCTGCCCAGAATAGATTAAATAAAAAGGAACAAATGTAACTTTTTCTGAAAACCTTCCTTTTCATTCCAAAATACGCGATTAAGGAGCAAATTACCGCCACAAAAATAGAGGGGATATACTGAATGTTCCAAGTCTGTACTGGATAAGTTTTTATGCGAGGAAGAATGGTACCTTCTGTCAAATATACCCCGGCAATCAAAGCAGGCACTAAAAGAAAAGATAAAACTAAAATGGCTATTTCTCTCTGTTTTTCCATTTTATTATTGTCGTCTAACGTTTGAGCTGAGACGCGCGGTTTTTGCGCGCCATCTCCAGCGCTATGTTATATTCAATCTTCCCTGTGTTTTATTGCAGTGTAAATTCCAACTAACAGGTTGAAAAGAACAACAACCGTAATTCCTATCCAATATTCATAACTTTCGTGAAACTGTTGAAAAAATTCACTCTCTTTCCGATCTGGTAGGCCAATGACGAAGCTGCCCACTATTCCAAAGAGTAAGAAGAAAGCTCCCCAGATAAGATGATTGTATTTGGTTCTTGGCTTCATGACGTTCAGAGCTATCCAAAATGAGATTTTCCCAACAATCGATGCTTCTCCTAATCTTTTGCTAAAGAGCATAGAAACACCCACTAAGAAAGCCATCCCACCAGAGAGGTATGGTTGATTCGCCAGGCTCGGAATCACATATGGCCCTGCAATTAGGATAGTTAAAGAAGCTATCCAAGTAAGATCAAAAATGACTTGAGGCCAAGATTTGTTATTCATTTGAAAATTGTTTTGAATATAACGGTGCCATTCAGAGGCTGGCAGGAAAAGATTGCCTTTGTAAAAGCAAAGGAAACACGGACTACCGCTAGAGCCAAGCCACTCGACCCTGCCAGTTCTTCTAAAATAGCTGGTTATATAATTTTTTGCTTTACGTTGAATTATTTTCGATTTCTCTCTTTTTTGTTTGGCTTTATAAACGTTACTAATACCGAAATAAACAATAACAGTAGAGGAAATATCAACGTAATTTTAGCAATAAGTTTAGAGGAAGTGTTAAGTAAAACTCCCCACCCTAAAATAAATGAAGTAAAATAGATAAAAAACCAAATTGTCCTATTGCCTGATCCAACAAGAATAAGAGCTATCATAAGGGATACTATGTATCCACCCGTCAAAACTATGGGGATAGCATCGTGAGCATAAGAATACTGAGGAAAAGTAAAAATAATTAATGCGATAATAGAAAATAACTTTATCATAATGATGTTAATTGTTCACAGTATATAACGGTTGAACTGTGGGGCGAATGATTTCCTCGTCCCCACCAGTGATATGTTATAACACCTCTGAATTACACAAAAACATATAAGTTGACAATACGAGTATCAATGCGTACAATTTGTACAAAATGAACATACTGTACTTATGGGGTGCCTATTATGCTTAATAAAATTACCACGGCTGATGCCAGAAAAAAATTTTCAAATATAATCAATAGGGTGGCTTTTGGAGATGAGTCTTTTGTTCTGACTCGTCGTGGAGAGCCAATGGCCGCCCTGGTGTCTATGCGGGAACTAAAATTGTTGCAAGAATTAGAGGACCAAATTGATATTGACGATGCGTGGAAGGCCAAAAGCGAACCCGGCGAACCGATCCCCTGGGAAGAACTGAAAAAGGAGCTTGAAATTTGAGCTACCGGATAGCGGTTAAAAGGTCTGCTGCAAAAGCACTCAAAAAGCTCCCCAAACCTGATAGAAAACGAATAATCGAAAAGATTGACAGCCTGGCTGAGAATCTTCCGAATCCGGACACCACTAAGATGAAAGGGAACAATCCTTTTCACAAAGTCCGCACTGGTGATTATCGCATAATCTACGAGGTTCAAGAGGAGGTCCTTGTAATTCTGATAGTCAAAGTCGGCCACCGCAAGGATATCTACCGAAACCTACCGTAATTCTTCTATTCAATTTTATTGTTATAACGGTTGAGCTGAGACGCGCGCGTTTTTTGCGCGTCATCTCCAGCAATATGTTAAGCTAAGTCTCAGTATATATAACTATATTGTTTAAACAGGCTTCAAAAGACTCAATTAGATATTTATACTTGCCAATTGATGGATAAATTTCATTTAGCGAGAATCGTAACATTCCGTCTTCTATCCTGATTTCATACCTGCATTCAACGTTTAAGTGCAACACTCGGCTTTAAAGGCTTCGGCCGGTGTTTTAAAATTTAGACACTTTTTAGGGCGATTGTTAAGCCATTTTTCGATCTTTTTCAATTGATGTG
>Ga0126334_10000353_pt1 | contig 13632 bp, 9 predicted proteins | sample InaspJWI49metaG_FD_94491 | JGI IMG/M metagenome (GOLD analysis project Ga0126334, IMG submission 94491) | Marine gutless worms symbiont microbial communities from Oahu, Hawaii - Inanidrilus sp. 2 OAHU.JWI-49 metaG | ecosystem: Host-associated > Annelida > Digestive system > Unclassified | place...
AATGTGAAGACGGAATTCAACTGCATCAACAAAGAAGTGATAACTCAGCCAGCACACAAGCCGTTATATGGCCAAGTCCGACTTGGGTCCAGCTCCCTTTTATCGCTCAGCTGACCACGTGCAGATGCAACTAACTGCGACGTGACTGGACAGTGCAACTAGACTGAGTCGATCGCCGGCGACGACGACGCTGTAGCTTTGTACACGGCGCGCCAATAAAAACAACCCCTTACGAAAAATCCTTTATCTCTGCAACTGTAGCAGATATTTTTACTAGATTTATAGATTATACAGACGAGGATTGAGGTTATGTTTGCAGCAATTTTCGTTACAGTTTTTATATGGTTTAAAAATTACACCAACTTGAACTTCAAAATGCATTTTTCTAATTGAACTGTAAGCAATTAAACTGTTCTAATTTCACTGGAAAACATGAATGACCGTAGAATTCGCAGGTCCAATGGATTATTATGTTTAGGGCGCGATGCTGGAACGCTGTCGGAGATAGGACGCCAAAGCCAACCAACTGAAGGCTGCTTTGTTGACGAATGATGATATGGAATGATTTGCCACCGGAGTTGGTCGACAAGACAGTCGTATCATCTCGTAGCAGACTTACATCGTGTGTTGCTGCAGCTGTGGACATTTTGGACACTGAGTCGGTGCGGGCTGACATTCTTCACTGAAACGATTGAACTGCTGTCGAAAGCTATGCAAAGTTTGATTCGTAATTGACGAATATTCAATGCGCCACTACACGTTCAGTTAGAGAATAATTGAACTATAAAGTTTAAACTGTTGTATCTATTGCACCATGTCAGTTGTTCTAATGAAATCTGCGGGACATGTTGCGGAACACTCACATATAAAGTAGGAGAGTTTGGCTCAAATTCGCAGCACCATTGCTGAAATACAGCGGTTTTCTAGGGGGTTGTTTTTTATTGGCACACCCTGTACGTCGCAATGTCACAGCCACGCCGACGCGATTATATGTTGCACCGACAAATAGATGGACACCGAGCCACAGCATATACCGACCGGCTACGTCTTTCATTGTCCACGTCCGAAACATTTTGCTGTCGATTTGCAACATTTTTGCCCGCCCGGCGCAGGCACAGCGGGCTATATGTTCCGCTTCTGTTTCTTATTTTCAAAGATAGGCTACCTCTCAGGCCAATTATCTCAAAGTCTTCCGGGCGATCTTCGCCAAATTTTATGGTTCGTAGAAATACGGCTGCAGATGATCAATCTGAAATTAGTTTTTCGATCTCTCCGCAGACGTTGCCTTGGCAACCAATTTTTGAAGGTTTTATCCACATAACTGATTTTCGTCACGCCAGTAGCTAGTGTCGCAGCCGGGCAGGCTAATGTTGGGTTTTGCATTTACGTTAGGTTTTTGCTGTACGCTTTAAAAAGCGTTCTTGCAATGTTTTCTTAACGCACTTCTTGGAAACTCTTTGACGAAACTATTTTGTGTCAATTTTGAACAAAGTATAAAATGTGCTGTCTTATCCATGTATACTTTGACTTTTGACCCCAGGGTCAGTGCACACCTAGAGTCTGCTATTATCTCCACTGGCGACTTGGTATTGATGGCTCAAGAGTTTGAACAAACAGACATACAAACTGAGAGACGCAACTGAAAGCATTACCTCCGCCCCGACTAGCTATCACCGCCGGCGTGAGTTACTGTAGTAATGATGTCAACATGAAATACCCATGCATCCATAATCTTTGTTATGCAAGAAACCCTATTAGTCTGGAAAAGTTTAACAAGCAATCTTTTCTCTATAACAACATGGGTTTTAATACATTCACAGCAGCGTTGGCACCGTCAGAATTCAGTAAAAAAGGTAAAGGTAGCCCATACTCGATTACCTAGCGTAGGGTTCCCGAGTTGATCCCAGTTCTTAACAGTCAGCCGGCAGGTGATGTGAATCATAAACCAGACGGTAGGCTGCCATTACTTTCTGCCAGGCCTGCAGTTACCCTCGCAACCCTTAAGAGGGCTGCTACCAATTTTGCTGCTTGGTGAACAGCGGCACAATGGCTGTGAACAGTTTGCCTAAGACTTACCCGACAGTGTCGCGACTGCGATTTGAACCCGGGCCCTTCTGCGCCTGAGTCCAGCACGCTAACCACTCGGTTACCGAGCCACCAATTCAGTGTGTTACGTGAATTATTATTAAATATTAGCCTATTCAGTCGGTCGGACATAATTCGCCATTTCATCTTGGCCTGGTGGTTGTTCAAGGGAGGCGACGATGCGGCAGCGATGTGGTTAGGTCGGTACGGTGAGTATAAAGAGAGATGGTGTCGATAATTCGGTGAAGATCAATAGCAGACACGTGAGATCGAGAGAGATGCTGATCGATCATCGACAATCAGCAGCAGCAGCAGCGTCTTGACTTTACCGTGCGGCACCACCATGTAGCCGGCCAACGAGTGCGTGCAGTGAGCCGAGGTTTTACGTTCCACTCGACGACTGAGACGGTGCGTTTGATGTCGCAAAGAACGATTCATATAGCGGACAAGACGAGGAAGCGAGGCGACGTAGGCGGGCCTCACAGCGCTGCTAGCCTGCGACCGTGTAGCGGCTGAACAGAACTTCAGACTAATTTGGCAAATTGCCGAATTGAAGTCTTGAATCATTTTATTAGCACAAAGCTTGAATTGCAGGGCAATGCAAATCATAGTTGTGAAGTTCTAAAAATTAATTGAAAGTTCAAAATAGTTCGAAAATGTTCCAGATGTAATAAAGTTCCAAAAAGTTCGACATCCACATTCAATGCAACTGTTCGACATTCTCAATATTGTAACAATGTTTATGGCTAGGATGTTAATCGGTCAAAGGTCACCGACTCGCCCTGTCTAGTGATGTGACTTTCATTTAATTTATTATCATGATTATGTTAACAGTTAACACCGTACATTAACCTTTAAAATATTTGTACTTATGTACGTAATTATTTGCATTTTTTGACTTCATGAACTTTACGTTATTTATAATAAAGTTTATAAAAATCAAGCCAATAATAAAGTTCAAAAAGATCGAATTTCACAACTACGATGCAAATAGTGCAATAATGTTGCAGTCTAATTTTCAAGTTCATCGACATTATTGAAGTGATACCAGTGTTACATACATTAGCTCCGCCCACACCCGTGCACACGAGGTATACGAATCGCGTCAACACAGAGAACATTAGAGGTGTACGTAACATCCCACAACCCATTCGACACACATGATAGGTGCAGTCATTTCAGACATGCAGTCAACGAGGGACTCATTGACACGTGTATAGTGAACGATATTGAAAACGATATCAGCATCAGTCAGCTGGCACTTGCTACCCACGGAACGGAACAGTTTAGAAGAAAGCCCCCAATCGAGATTGCACTGCCATTTAGCAACATTTTATCCGACTGAGCAACGATTTCGTTAGAATTCAGCTGTTGCTTTTTCGCGGTTTTCTAATTCAGATCTATTTTAGCCGCGGTTAACCATTTCTGTTGCTCACCTGAGAAATCGCGTGGAAACAAAAAGTGTGACTAAGAGGAAGAAGGAAAACGACACATTTTTGGCCTTTTTGGCATCGCTGTAAAATGACCGTGACATCGTTGTATGCAACTTTTTTGATATCTATATGTTCATTCTGTCGAGGACAGCACGCTGATGTCAATATTTGACTAATTCCGCTTTTCTTTCGTTTTTCTGGGGTTGCCAAAATCGGCCCTAATCGCTATACTTAAGACTCCTGGTAGCATCTCTTTTAATTCTTGGTTACGATGCCATCGCATCGTCTAACAGAGTAGTATGGTGATGAGGGTACTGACGCGAGGTGTCGACGGCGTCGTCGTCAGCGTAGTCAGGTAGTGCACGATGCTTGTAAGCGCGCATGCGCGAACTAGTCGCGTTGATGACGTCACGGTGACGTAATCGCCGCTGCAGCTGCCGGCGATCATACTCCGCCGCCGCCGCCGCATCTTGACCGACGCTCAACTCAGCTGTACACCAACAGTCGCTCGGCGATTTATGCACACTGTAACGTCGCACTGATCCGCTATACGATCGCCATCTTGTGGATAGACAATGTTATGGCATGTGTGAAAGCTAAGTAAACATAAAAAGATAAAGTGTGCCGTACTTCATGAGGAGTGTAGGCGGGGTGCTCATCTCCCTTCATTATGCCGAGAGCCCGTAGGTGGATAAACCACTGAAGTCTTGTGATGCATGACCAGTTCGACGCCAGACCTTCGGTTACCTTCCAAGCCATAAGCCACCACCGCTCGTTGACTGCGAACAACTTGCCCAAGGTTGCAACCTAAAAGTGAAACGGCCGGGACTCGAACCTACGACCTTTTGACTCGCAAGTCAAACGTCATAATAACTACACCACCAAGCACGCATTTAGTTATTTATCGCCTTATTTAGATAAAATTAAATCAGTTTAATAAAATAACAAAGCGATATCAAAACAGCAAACATTTCTCACAGTTTTATCCACAAGATGGTGGCGAAAACCATCTGGAATACAGATATGGAAAGAAATTACGTCACTATCGCCCTATGTAGATAGATAGACTTATTTATATAGCGCCTATAAATTCAAAAAGAGTCACTAGGCGCTTGGTGTAGGGCATGCAGTGTCTAATCAAGATGCATACTGAACGCAAATCGACCTTTAGACGAGTTTACCAGCGCTGGTTCTTATGGCCCCTCGAGTAGCCTATATCATATGATCGCCTAGTACCAGCTTCCAGGGCCTGGAATACGTCAATTCATGGCGCCGAACGCACTGCAACTAAGGCGTCAAAGGCATCGAAACCCGAGGGGGGTTTTACTGAACTTCTCTGTAAACCCACGAAAAAGTGAAGCTTATTTGAATCCCTGTTTTAAGACAAAAAATCCAATTTAATCTTAAAATATTCGACTTATCTACACTGTAATAATTAGCTGAGCTGACAGTCAACTTGTCTGTCTTTATCTGTCCGATTTTACACGTCCATTTTACTACGGCACTCGTCTACTCGGATACAAATAACCTTTTACATGCTTTGATAGTTTCACTTCATCGTTCAAACTAACCAGTAATAGGCCTACAACACTGTTTAAATTTTGTACTAAGATAAATTTTGTGTGATAAATCGCTTATTGGCCGAATGGCGTCTACTAATTTCGGCATTCATAACATAACATAACATATTTGTTTATTGCGAACTGTCAAACCGCAGTTGTACACAAGAATAAAACAAAAGCGCCATGGCAACGCCGCGCCATGGCAACGCCGCTATTACTCATATTTGGGTCTCGTTGTTAACTAGTGATTACTAAGCAACACGCAGAAAACTTCGAACGACAACGTATAATTCGGCAGCGTTATGCGGACAAAAGTCGCGAGTCGGTATTGGGCGATAAAAAGCGATGGGATGAGACAAAACAAAAACCACGCGTCACATCAGAGAGAAGCAAATTCACGCCGTCGCTATGATGAGCGTCGTTAGCAGCAGCAGCATCTGCATCGTCAGCCCGGCTCTGCACTGTGGTCAGATAACGACGTCACCGACTTAACTGCATCACTGAAACGCAGTTTCCCGCCGCTAAACGCCAGCGACGATGACGTCACCTAATGACGTCATCGTCGCCGTCAGTCGGTCTGTCGGCGAAACTCAGCCGATACGTAGGACTTCAAACTGCATACGCCGTCAGTTATTGCCACTGCCTGCATAGTATGCAGAGCAGGGTCTATAAAACTGCCGGATGTCCGTCCATCTGCCTGTCCCGTCCAGCCGCCGCTGCGGCGGGTTTGCTACTATGGGCCCGGCGGGCAGGACATATCGATCGACAGAGGCGGGCGCCGGCGGTCAGCAGCAACGGCGCCGCAGCACGGTGGTCCGCAGCAAATGCGGGCAGTGTCATGTTGACAGCCGAGTTGACTTATTGACTTGACTTCGTTGTGGCGTTGTTTATGCGTTGTCTGACAACGACGCGCGCTCACGATGCCGACGCACATTTGCATATGCATGAGACGGGTTTGAGTGGCACATTTTTAAATCTCTGACAAGGCAGTGGTCAGTGTTGGTCACATTTGTTTACGCGGATTGCGTATGCGGTAAGTGTATTAAAACGGTGCCGCGTCCGTCGGTCCGTCTGTCTGTCCTAGAGGCAGCGTGCACAGCAGCAGCAAAGTGCGCGGTAGCAGCAAAGCCGTGCAGCAGCAGGCACGCGGGCCGCGTAAATTCTGGTCCGACCGTAATGAGGTCCAACATGCTTGTGTTGAGAGCGACTACTAAGAGTCAAGTTCGACCGATCGAGAGGACTGGAACAAGCGCGAAATCACAGCAACGCCAAGATGTGTGTACGTTTTCACGGGCGTACAGAACAATACTTAGTGAATATTATCAGTATATCGACGAGCTTTTATTACCGCGCGCGCAAATGCTGTCGTCGTGGGTCAGTGTGTCGAATAGGAAATCACGGGCCTATCGAATGGCACCAGTGACCATGAGAACGATGAAGGTCACTTTAGCTGTTTGATACCTTCTACTCCCGTTCATCGAAGTGAATATAGCACGTATTAACTGCGCTGTGTGTACGTATGAATCGGTAAGCATAACTGCGGCTTCTATTAAAATTGTTGTATCAAAACTGGAAGATTTCTGAAGGTCCAAGGTCTCCGACAGTCACGCATCCTGTGAAAGTGGAAATATCTCAGAAATGGTGCAAGATACACTTGTTGCTACGTACCACCAATGGGAAGTGTCGTATGGCCTACGAAATCGAGTTATTTTCGATGAATCTCAGTGACACTGAAGGTCGTTCACTTGTCGTAAGGCTTTTCAAGTGCAAATACGTATAGAACAGTTATGCAGCACTCTGAAACATCTCAACTGATACAGCGCGTTGTTAGGTCCCTCTGCAATAGCTGCGTTTTTTGTTACTACTATATTGTGCCTCCGCTCATAGGGGGCATTAATCAATGCTGCTGTGACCCGACCGTCTGTCTGTCTGACCAATGCCTATAATTCAAAAACGGAGGTTTTTAGGGCTAGCTCCTCCTAGTATAGAACACTAATAGGAAACCCATGCCGGAAGTCAAATCCATTGGTCTGCGTGACCATATGTCCACTAGAAGTGGCCGAAACTGACGATACCTTATAAAGTATTTTTACTCCGTCCCCGATAGGGGAGCGGAGTATTGTGATAAGCGTGTCCGTCTGTCTGTCTATCTATGCGCGTGCGTGTGTGTGTGTCTGTGTGTTTGTCTGTCCACGATCATATCTTCGGAACTACACGTTCGATCTTCATCAAATTTCTGTGCATTTTACCTATGACCGTGGCTCGGTCCTCCTCTGGCGGCGTGGTGATACGTTATATACTTTCGGTTTTATGGATGACGTCATATTTGCTCATAATCCAAGTCGACGTCGCCGCCTAGCTGAAGCACAGCGCACATTCAGCCTTGGGCTTGGCTACAAACGGCGCAGTAATACCAGTTGCAGTCAAACGGACGCACAGGACTACTTTTCGGGCACTTAAAGTAACTTCCCAGCTGGCAGCACCGGGGCGGAGTCTGCGAACTATGACTGCTTCGTTTACTGTGAAATGACACTGGGTGGCCAGGCATTAGCATAGACTAGACTGGAGAAACCAGTGTTTTCGTGTCGTGATCTCGTGCGTGTAATATATCTCGCTCACTGTAGCACGCATCAGGTGGAAAGCAGCGACATTCGAGCTTTTATTCCATCTTCTCCGGTCTCTGCGTCTGCTCACCGGCTTCCTCTGTCAGTCTGCCATCGTGTATATACTTTTTCCCTAATATCTTCCGATATGGTCATTCGCCCTGTTAGAGATATCGCGCGATGCTCTACATACATTAGAAAGGTTATTGCACAAAAGTCCCGCCTCCACAAATCAGACGAGCATTCTTCCCATTCACCTCGTTTACAGGCGGGACGCGTTGAAAATCAAAGACTTTATGCGCTGATATTCGACGTTGGCAAATGTAATTTTGCGTCGTCTGGACGACATATCACTGTGTTACTGTGTGCTGTTTGAAGAGACGACGTGCGAGCTGGTGACGCCTATGCTGGCGACATTCATTAACACTGTCATGTAGAGGCGCCACGCCCACGGCTGCTGCCGCTGAGACGTCGTGGCGTCGCTCGTTGCTATGACAGCGAGCGATATGACGTCACGCTCACTTCTGCATACCCGGTTGACTCGCGACGCCAGTAAGCGAATATAAGACATTTGTCCCTCAGACACCTGCCTCCTCCAAAAAAATACCATCGTGGACATCTGCTACCCTTCAACCCCCTAAACTAACCCCCTAAATAACCCTGAACGTCAGCTAACCATGATAACGCAACTCTAACGCTAAACAAAACACTACCCTAATCCAGTAAAATAACGACACCCATTACTTAATCCTATAAACTCTAGTCCCCCAAACCTAACTAAGGGGCATATGTACGGGGTGGTTGTTATGGAGGGGCGGGTGTCCGGGGAGCAAATGCCCGGTCCCGCGCGAGTACAGCACACCTGCAGTCAGTCAGCCGAGTGAAGCAAACACTCGACACAAATTTGCAGCATTTTGTCGTCGCTGAACACGACCAATTAGCTCGCGACGCAATCAGCAACATTCCAAACACACCGGCGGCAACGGTGAAATGCTAGAGTACAAACAGCGACGTTGAACAAGTTGGCAAGACGCGCTGCGATGCGTCAAAGGCGATTTGTAATGCGAAGTCTGTCAGAGACAATAAATAACGCGAGTTGGTATACATAATGCAGTGTGCACATAATGACTGAATAGCGGACAGTGGTCGTTCAAATTTCCACGTGTCGTCGCTCGCACGAAGAACACTGCATCGCGGAATTTTATTCTGTTTTACATACAAAACCGGCGTCTTTGGCATCGCGTAGACGCCTCCGGCTTATCAATGTTGAATGAGCGGGAACGGTCAGAGGTAATCAGTTCGAGGCTACTACAAAACAACCGCAACAACGGCCGAAACTCAGCGGACACCACGGCGCTGCCGTCGGGCCGAGCTGAATAATAGATGGACCGGCGCCCGGCGACGAAAGAGATTGCGGACTAGTTTTTCGCGGCGAAGCGACGGCGATTGTCGGCTTAATCACGCGGAAGACGCTGTATGAAGCGTCGAACGACTGATGGAGTGCGAGCATGCAGCCGCCGCCGAGACGCTGAGCTGTCTCTGTTCTTTATGTTGTTCAAGGTGATTAGCTGTAAAGAACAGACCCGACTGGGCGGGCTGAGGGAGTGTCCACCGTCTCTCACCTCATCACTTAGACCATCACAGCTCACTCTGGACTGCGTCGCATAGGCTATATACCGACTGTACCGTATGTCTGAACTGTATATATACCGTATGTCGACTTGCTAAATTATCAGTACTTAGACCAACTGCATCACTCCTCCGCAAGTTTGATAAAGAAATTTTGGTTGCAGTGTCTAACCTCATGAATGTCGACGTCATTCCGTCTGTCTAATCACAGCTCGTAAACGGCGAAACAAGTATAGCCAATACCGCTGTCAATCTCAATGACATTGACTCACCTTGAATCTGTGCTCAAGGTCAACAGAAAGTCACGAATATAATTAATACAACGTGCAGTAGCGTACGTAGGGTTTTCCGCGCCCGGGAGCAAAAGCAACGAAGTGCGCCCCCGAATTTCAGGGGAGGGACCTCATGCGCCCCGGGTCCCGATAAAATGCCATACAACAGAGTAAATAAAGCCTGAAGAAGTTGCATCCAAACTAGCAAAAGTTTGTTGCGATAGGCTATTTTTGTGTTTTGTGGTCGTTAGTCATAAACTATTTTGATGCACCTATTTACGCCCCCCTCGGCTGTTGCGCCCGGGGGCAACTGTCCCCCTTTACCCCCGTTAGTTACGCCGCTGACAACGTGCACGTGCACTAAATGTCTGTCTGTAGTGTGAACTGGCTGACGTCTGTGTAAGAGAACATAGTACACAGCGAGTAGTGACAAACACTAACAAGCTGGCTAGCTGCGCTATGGGTCCGCGATCAAAATCCAGTTGATGTCAATTTTTCAATTTTTGTACTTTTTTCCCCATATTTTAGACTTTTAAAAACTACGTATATACCTTGTAGATTATGACTTAAGACTAACTGTGCTATTGCAATGTTTGCGCAACCAATGATGGCACAAAAGCATGGCGCGGTTTCCTTGTGACAGCTGAGCGTCTTTTCTTACTTCTTTATAGTCAACTAGTACGACTGTCGTCTCATTTTGATTACGGTCACGGGACAACTATACATAAGCACTACTATTGTTACGCATGTCACATATCACTTACCGTCGTTCATACTTGCACCTTTTTCATTGCTACCGGTTCTCATTGATACTGGTAATTAAAATATTATCGTATGGTCTTTAAAACTCTTTTCCGTAAATAACACAGTCACTCCCGGTTGCTGGCGCATTTCTCGACTTTGTTTTTGTTTTCCAAACCTCGTAACGACCAAATATACGAAAATCACTAAAGATATGGCCTGCCTTGTGGATAAACTGTTGAATATTTGCAGTGCACAGAGTTCTGTTTTCGACGGAATGTTGGTGTGCGCAGAGAAAGCAAAGTCTTACTTAACAGTAACACAAAAGTCGATGAAACTCTCCGCATTTGCCTGCTGTCCTGCTACAAGCAAGTAAAGCTGAGCATTGCAGCACGGCTGCTTCTGCTGCGTTCTGCTAAAGAAATTCGTTGTGGTTGATCGCTGCGGTCCGTGTCGTGTCATTACCGACGCCGATGCTAATAAGTTCGGTCGTGTCCGTCCGCTCGTTTCATTCTAATTTTTTGAACCGTTTAAAATATGACGTTGATTTTTGGTTATTTGTGATCATGACTGTAGCTCGCTAGGGATTGAAAATCGAGGTCATAGGTTAAAGTTATAAGTTAGGATTATGGTTAGCAAGGATGGCAACGCGGTCGGTCTGACCTCGATTCTTGACCGAGGGCATTTTTTCCTATATGAACTACACCATGAGTCAAAAAACAAGACACCAAACTCCTGCCCATAACTTCACCAAATATTAACCGATTTTCAGACTTTTTCACAGACGGACTCAGCGGTAAATTTGCAACAAACGGATGTTTGAATATTTCACCACGCCTTAAATATGTCGCTACACAACCTTGTGGAATATGAATGTGCAAAAATGGCATCAGTCTGAAATATGTATTGTAGTTAATGATAAATCACAAGGTCGTGTAGCCCAAGCATTTAGGGCGTGATGAGTTACTTTACTATACATTTATCATCCAATCTGCTGGTGAAATAATTTTTAAAATTGGTGAACATTTGGCGAAGTTACGGGCAAAATGGTTGATTGTTTCATGCGCCCCATTCGTTTTGCACTTTCGTCCCCAAAGATGCTGAACTCGCCAGATAAACTGAATAACTTGTGTATTACGGACAGAAACTGTTACTAATCGTTGTTATATTGATAGGCAGATCAATATGAGTTATTACCAACAAATATCACACTGCTGTAGACCAGTTTTGACTTACTGACCGATAGACTGATGCCATCAGTGACTGACCGACTGCTGATCATGTACCGCATTTTGCTGCGACAGCTTTTCTTTGTTGTGGCAGTTGTGTACAGTGGGTCGTGGGAGTTTTTATACGGCCGATGTAAACAACTTTTTGTTAGTGAATTAAATAATCCTTATTTCTCCAGACGTTTATTTTAAAAACAATGTTTGAGTGGCTAAGTCTAGCATAACACTTTGCTTCACTTACTCCTTAAACATCACAGTTTTTTGAACACAGATATTTCACCAGGTAATATAGCGACACGTTTCCGGTGTGGTGGAGTATTTTATTGTGACTTTGTTAAAAAATTTCCTACTGAGTCTAACAGTGAAAGAATTATGAAAATCAGTTAACATTTTGCGAAGATACGGGCAGGAGTTTGGTGTATTGTTTTTTTGACTCACAGTGTATATATTCGACAGTTACAATAACGATATCTTTCTGACGTTCGCCGATACATTAAGTGCTGACAATCAAATAACTGCAGATCTAAATCGTCAGCTTGCTATGAGTCCCTATGACTACTGCATTTGTATATTTCTCGAGTTTTTCCTCTGAATATTTATCGTTAACTAACTGAACATATCGTGGCTAGCGTACTTAGCCTATAACGGGCTCTATGATAATACAGGCCTACACTGTCTGTAGTTATTGCGTCCTGCATACAGACATGGGATGATGGGATCCCTTTTTGCAGTAGCCCAGATTATAGCCAGATTAGCAAAACAACTCACCCATCGCAGCGATGAAGCAGAAAAGCATCACCGACAGCTGGTGAGTCATCTTGCGAAACTGTTTCAGCGACTGTTGTTTCAGGCTGCACTCTCACTGTCCGCCGCTGAACGTCGGTCAGTCCGCATTTTGTGTAGCTGGTGTCACTCGGCAGTAGTAGAATGAAGTCCAACGAGCCGTAGCCGTCCGCATTGAAGTCGAGAAGTGCCGTACTTTTCGCCGTTCCAAATCACTTTTAAACCGCGTGTTTGTTACCGACAGCGTTCGCGGGCAAGTGCTGCAATCGGTCGTGTCCGTCCGTCCGTTTGTTTTCATTCTACCTTCAAAACAAACAACAGACGTCTGACCTTGATTTTTGCCCGTGTGTTGGTCGTGACCAGTGAAAGTAAAAGTCAAGATCGTAGGTCAAGGTCAAGGGTTAGGAAGGATGGCAACGCGGTCGGTCTGACGTCGATCCTGGATCGAGGGCAGTTTGTTTTCTAGTTATACAAACAGGCGAAGGTTGAGACGAGCACGCCGCGGACACAGACTAGTAGCGCTGTCCGTGCTACTGCTGCTGCTGTGCCTGCAGTGAGTTGGCTGCTGCATCCGCTCTGTCCTGCAGCACCAGCGTGCAGTGCAGTGCAGTGGTGATCAGGTGCTCGTGCAGTCTACATACCGACACGTCGGCCCGCCGGCCCGGCCGCTGCGTGTCCGCCGAGGCGTCACTGCAGATAACGGCCGCGCCGTCGTACCCGGCGCAGCGCCGCGCTGGCGTCATTGTGAGTGACTGCCGGGCCGCCGCCGCATCACTGCGCTACGAGTTCACTGACCTCATGTAATGACAGCACGACCACCATCAGTAGCAGCAGCAGCAGCAGCAGCGGCGGCAGCAGCATCATTGAGTGTCACTGCGCCATCACGCCGTCAACGCGCCCGATCACTTGCAACTAATTACTGACTGTAGCCGCATCAAACTCACTCGAGTTGTCATTAGCTCGCCACGGCTGCGCGAAGTACAGCCGAAGGCCGGGTTATATTCTGCCTTTGTTTCATATTCAATTCATTCGTTTCATCTTTATTTATAACGATTTCTGCCAGACCAATTAGCGGACCGATCTCAAGTTAGTTTCTCGATCCCTCAATGGACGTTGCCGTTTGTTTGTTTTATCGGCTTCTATCCACAGAATTGAGTTTTGTGTGTCATTTCCTATGCGGCGTACGACAAGAAGTGCAACTGCTGCGCTGGACGCAGGCAAACCAATTAACTGACCAGTGATTCAGTGAACAGTAATTGACAGGCGGCGAGGGGGTTAGCCGGGCGGGATACCGA
>Ga0126334_10000354_pt1 | contig 13619 bp, 7 predicted proteins | sample InaspJWI49metaG_FD_94491 | JGI IMG/M metagenome (GOLD analysis project Ga0126334, IMG submission 94491) | Marine gutless worms symbiont microbial communities from Oahu, Hawaii - Inanidrilus sp. 2 OAHU.JWI-49 metaG | ecosystem: Host-associated > Annelida > Digestive system > Unclassified | place...
CGATACGAGATGCTATTTTAACGTGCGCTCGAAAGCCGACATAAGTCAGCTTAATCTACCGCACGGAACCGACAACTAAAAATGTGTAAAAACAGAAAAACTAAAAAGTAAAAAGACGGATACAACTCCAGAATTTATATGTTCTCAGGACTTTGAGCTGAAACGCTCAAATACGCCTGGCTCCAAACCACATGGGCGTTTTTACAGAGACACCACCTCTGAGCAAGTTGTTCAATTTACAATACCTAACATTCAGCAGCCAAGTGCAACCGTTTTAAACGCATTGCTGTACCTCCGACGATTTGAGAAATGTTTCCTTCGATGCATTCTTACGCCTACTGGGACCGTCTTGACTTAGCTCGATTGTAGACTTATTCTATGTAAGACTGCTTGCTGGACGTGAAAAGTCCAGTTAATGTTGTGACGCCTCTGTTTTGGCGAATTTGTCGTCGCAGAGTTTGCTGAAAATATAGGCTTGCACTGCGTCAGAAACAAACTGACCGTCTACGTGTCATTATTATTAAATAATTCTTAATAGTGCGCGAGCTGATAATATCACCATCGTCTAGTATGTTGTACAACAGATAACACATAACACGAACAACTGCATGAACAACTTACCTGAAAGTTGACGAAAGAAACATGAAATATGCAGCGGAATAGCATATGGGAGCACATTGCAATGACAATAGTGAAGTTTGCATTCGAAATGCCGTCTAGACAAAACACTCCAAAAAGTCACTTTCATTGTTTATCTGAGATTACGGCGTTCGTTTGCACCAAAAATGACATTAGTTTGGTTTCATTATCACGCGACGTAGAATTTAATGTAGCACCTAACACTAACACTTGTGGTTCTGGCTGGCTATGTAAAGACACGTTCACAGCGCAGCATCAATACAAGTTCACACCGAAAGTCACATTGCATTAATTTCTGCGAGAACGTTGCGGATTCCGTAGCAGTGTATTTTAGTTCTTTTTAGTTTTTTTAAATGTTTGCCGTTTGTATGTCTAAACATTCTACTTCACTGTTGATTTTTCGGAATTTTGCAAAGGTCCAGGCCTTTTAGTGACAATTTCGTATTTTAAACTACAGGCTACTTGGTAAACCGACCTTCAGCAGTATTACGTCTTGGTATGTAACCAGCCACCCAGGCAAACTCAGCCTTCCACACTCAGGGGATGGGAAATGAGTACCAGCCACTCGAGTGGCAATGCTCTGCAGCTGGAAAGGTAACCGTAGGTCTGGCGTCGCACCGAATATGCATCACAGACTCTGGTATATCCAGCTAAGGGCTGGCAGATATGTCATCCGTCAACCCTCATATGTACTAGGAGTATAGTACCCTTTACTTTTTAAGTCGTCCGCTCTAGGAAGTAACGATCTAGCTTATTTTTGCGCTGATAGAATATTTAATAGTGTGAGAGAATATTTAACAAGAATGGACGACCATATGCTGGGACGGGTCTCAACAGCTCTAGTTAGCGACTTTTCAGATTGTTGGTCTTTCCAGCCACTAGCTGGTGTGTAAAAGTGAATGCAGAAACCGAATACGCGGCACAGTCTAAGACAGATTTTAATGTGAGGAAAACTCAACCAACGTAAACCAAATGTCTACCTGCTGTACACCGCTAGACACATATTAACAATATATGTTACAATACGTAACAGCAATATTAACTGTGAAGTTCACAACACACATACAGCTGAGAGAAACGGGATAAAATCCATCCACAACCATGTCGAACGAATTCACTAACGTATATATTCAATGAAATCAATAAAAGTGATAACAGTGATGGAAAGCATAACTTCAGGGTGTCCAGAAACAACAGTAGCAGTGTGCACTTGCACTAGTATTTCAATTGAAAAAAAACACATTGATTTATGTCAATAAAAAGCCTACTACAAAGTTGGCGAGTGAAATTAAGTCGTTATAATTTAGCGCACTTTCAACGGTCTCGAGATTGCTGCTAATAAAACAATTATGGCTCAAGTTTCCGGATTTCGTGTTGACTATAGATGATTCGATAAGGACATTGCATAATGATCGTAATGACACATTCACGGTTGTCATCGTAGCCGGGTTCAGCCACGAAGAACTTGAGGTTTTCAGGGTTTGGTGCACATTACCCGTGTTCACGGTAACACGGATTTCCCTTTGGACACCCGTGAACACAGGCCGTGTTGACGGGCCATGAACATAGATGTCTCAAAGTGACCCACTGTTGGTTCACTGGTCGTGTTCTCGGCCCGTGATCAAGGGTACTTCGGGCAGTTCTTAGAATCGAAGAGAGGCTTTAGAGACGCTAGTTTGCTTCTGTCAACAGAACATAAGGCTGTGTTGCGACTGCGCTTGACAATGACGTTGTCGAGAAGCGTACAGTGCGTCGGGAGTGGGTGAAACTCGTGCTGTTAGAATCTACAACGCGCTTTCGATTATTCAACTGCAAGACATTTCTGAACGGGAAAGTGACAGTGTAAATTTTTACGGGTTAACTGGCTACTGTTAGTCTGCATCTAAATCCGGCCTTGATCACATACAGCTTAGAATCCATCAAGACAGATACGTGACGCGCACACACAAAAACGGGGGAATTGAAAAACAAACGAACAAACGAACGAACAAAAACCGAAACGCTAGACAACAATTCATCGATCGTATAAACATCGTCACAAAGAAAAAGGCAACACAGAGCCATCTACGGAACGATTAGCGAACTACCGGACTACATATGTCCTATACGTGCACAGTATAACAATTAACTCACCGAAAACACGTTGGAGTTTGCTATAGTTATTAACTGAACTGAGATCACAGATGTGCGAACAAGCATACCGAGTTACAATGCATTGAAGTTAACGTGACTACAGTGGCTTAATATAAGCAAAAATTAAGAGAATAACTGGCAATAAAGGCCTCAGACCGCAGCAGTGAAATGTAGATATATTTCTGGCAACAATATGCACAGAGTAGCATAAGCATCACCTGCATCGATCTTATTTTCGAAGACTGCATCTTTACAGACAATTGGAAAGAAACAAATCTACATCCACCGTAGGCCTATCAGCCACATCCAGTACGACGACGTGTACTTATTATACCCGCCACCAAAGTGGAGACATTAAGCGAAACTGTTGTGCGTTCGTTTGTCCGTCTCCCCCCGTGTCTGTCCGTCTCGTTATTCACGCACAAAGAAATACACTATACACAGCCTAAGTTAGATTATCAGAACAAGAAGACAGAAACACCACGCCGACTTCGTCGTCCACAGAAACTGGAAGCGTGAAATATCCCGTCTCTATTCTTTGTCTATTTATTAGGATTTATTGTTATTATTAACGCAAAAACAATTCACAACACAGTGAGTATTCAAGTAAACACATTAACAAAATCAAACAGCAGTGGGTAACGGAAATCGTCTCAAGTTCGAAGTATACGTCCAAAACAATGAAAGTGTCAACGTAAACAACAATAACACAGATAACATTAACCGACGGTAGATAATAACGATGATGAATACGGTAAACGTAACGCTAGGTCTACTGACGATGAAAAGGCTATCCAAGCGTAGTCTAATTACTCGAACCACGTAAATAAACTGGTTTTTATCAGCGAAACATCAGAGAAAGTAGAAAAATGAACAACACTTTCACGGGTATTAAATAACAAAATCAACGAGTCTTTCGTAACTTAGAAATAGAATCTAGTCTACCTGTCATCAAACGTTTACCTTCTATGCACAGTTGCATAATATAATTCAATCAAGAACATTCCATAGTATAGAGGTGTGCACGGAAATGGGAAATAGCGGGTTTCAATAGGTCATGGGTTTCCCGTGGGATGGAATAGAAATGTTGCTCAGAATGCCAATGGGGTCTGAATGGGAATTAATGTGACTGGAACGGGAATAGCATTATGACAATAATGCAAATCACTTTATTTCTAATTATCATACAGTAAACGTGCGTTTTCTCAAATGAAATCATCGAATGGCACGGTAAACCAAAATTTATTTTGAGCCATGTTTGTCTGAATTGTGCGCAACCTGGGAATGCGCATAAAGTCACTGATGGAATAGCACGGAATGACAATCACAGCACTGTGATTATTATTCCCGCACACCTCCACCTCGTATACACTCGGCACATAACGAACTACTCGACACAGTGCCGACTTCCCCGACTCGAGGACAACTACTATAGGTTTATATCGCATCCAGCCGTCTCTGCTCCCTAATGAGCACGATGAAATTGTCGCAGGATCGGCATTTTTCTCCTACTATACGTCAGTTTTGTGACCGCGAGTCTCAGAATCTGTTCAGCTCACACGTTCATCTACTTTTATGCCTCATGTTCGCTCTTTAATGTTTTCCGTTAACAGCCGGAATCGAGAGCGATTGTAAAAACAGCCTGACGGTCTTCGATACAATGCAAAAGTCGCACGGCAAGAAAACGTTGCTGCCGGGCAAATAACACAATATAATATCCTACATAAACGCACGTCCAACAGGTGGAAAAGTGTATTCACGGTTGAACATTTAACGTAACAGACAGGAGACGCGAGAGTAGACCGTTGTGCTGTGCAAGACAGCACTTTCAACGTGTGAAGACATACGAATGTATACGCGTATTTTTGCATTAGCCGGGTAATTAATAACTGCAACAGAACCACGACACGGCGTCTATTTACCGATATCAAATACGCAACATCAAAACTGACTGGCAAGCGTGCCAATATTATGGGTCGACAGCGTCGCTTGCGAAGTACATAAACACAGCAGGAATGCTACACTAGCACAGAAATGTCTACGTGAGCCAAAAAGTGTTATGTACAGACTTTGCAACGTACATATGTAAAACGTTCAACAGACAACGAAAAACGGGCGACGTTTTGCGCCACGTGCTGCAGACCGTCAATGGAGCATGCCGAGAAACAACGGCGTGACTAATAATTAATGCATCGGCGTATCGGTTCATCGGCCGCTATCGGCATTCAAAACACAGGGAATCCCTGACAGTGATATCCTTAAACACGACACGTCATTTGCTGTATGTTTATTTCCGGTTACGAATGGCGCATCGTTTCTGTAAAACAGGTGAAAAATTAGGCTTGAAGATAGCAGCGTTCGTGTTAAGGGTTATGGTTGAAGTTTACGGTTAGGATTAGAATTAGTATTAGGGCTACGGCTAGTTGTCGCACCAGCGTATGGGCCAAGAGTTTTAAGGATACCGTATATTTCCTATGATTTGAACGCCGATAGTGGCCGATATGCCGATACGCCGACGCATTAATTAATCACACCCGCGAATCGTTGTTCCCGCAGCAAGGTCCGCGCGACAGACAGACACACACACGTAGATATACATGACCGATATTGCTAACAATGACTTGAGAAAACGTACACACATGCGGAGAAAACTTCCGTACTCCGCAAGCAAACCCGTGAGAGGACTGGACCCGCGTGAGATTAGTACAGATGCTGCATAACTCGTGACGACCTATTTAGCGCTTTACATTATGACACTGAATGTTGTTTTCACGCATTGAAGGCTAGTACATGTAGCTAGAAAATCCCGCCAAATGAACTGAATGAAGCACGGCAAAATAACGGCCGGGAATTTTGCCAACTGGCTGGGGAGGGGCCATCAAACGCTCGGTGGTCCATCTAGAGAGTGCTGGGGATATCGCATTTTAGAGTTACTCAGTTGTAATCAGCATTAACAGACGATACAGCGAACGATTCGACAGATACTACAGAATGAAGGAGAGACAAGATGCCGTACGTACCGTGAGAATAAACATCGTAACGATACGATAATAACAACAATATAGTACGTAAAAATCGCGCGACGGTCGCGCCCGAACGCCGCCGGCGTCTTTTATTATTGCATGTATTTCTACCGACCGCGTTAGCGGGCCAGGTACTGCAAACGGTCGTGTCCGTCCATCCGTCTGTCTGCTGTTTTACATCAGCTTTCGAGCCAACTGACCTTTTTGTATGCGTATGGATCATGACCATAGGTCGTCGGAAATTGAAAGTCAAGGTCGCAGGTCAAGGTCAAGTTCAGGAGTAATGTAATGACGTTGGAATAAATATCGAAAATGTTCACTTGATTCTAGTTTAGCTGAGCGTGTATTATAATGATGAATAGGAGTATAACGTATTCGTGACTTTAATTTCGTATTCCGTATAGTCTATTAGACTAATTACTCTCCCTGTTGCTTTATCAGTCTTTCAGTACTAGTATTTTCATTTTTCTTAAAGTTAGGGTTAGCAAGGTTGTCGAGACTAAGACCGAGACAGAGATCAAGTTCTTGAGACCAAAGTCTTGGCCTCGTGACTGGCCGAGCCAAAATTATTGCCTCCAGATTGACGCCGAGACCACAGGGGCCATAATCTCGGCCTTGAGACCGTCGCCGAAATTCTGTCTCGACACCAGTCTGGTCTCAGCAGTCTTTAACAACTCGGACGCAAGGCGGAGCGGTGGTAACGCGGTCGGTCGGACGTCGATCCTCTAGTGTTTCGGCCGCGTTCAGCAGGGCGGCGCCACCTAGCACCGCGCGGCGATGGGCTGCGGAGGCTGCGACGGCGGCTGGTTGGACGCCGAGAGGTTGGCGTCGACGATGGAGTACCGGGCGTGCATCGAGTCGCTGGAGGTGAACGACTGGCGGTGCTTGTAGGGCAGCTGCGAGACGGCCGACGCCGCAGAGCTGCAGCTCTCCTGGAACGCGTTCGCCACACAGATCTGCGCACACACAGTCATCGTAGCGACATCGGGAACGAACGTGTGCCGAAAATTACAATAAATCACACGATAAATTTATTTCTTTTAACTGCAACCAGCATTTCGGTCGAATTTCAAACCATAGCAGTTTCCGAGTGCCGGGGACCACATCAGCAAACCCGCCGCAGCAGCGTTCGGCGGCCGAATGATGCGACGGACAGACAGACGGACGCCCGACAAGTTAGTCAAAAAAATAATAGAGTGGCGTTTTGGACGACGATGTACATCTAAATAAAATATTACCTAAATTGAATATTTTCTCGTTGTTATCGCTGGAACACGTAGTCAGCTTACCTGGAGTAGGCCTACAGCAATAAGTGTGTTTCTGTTCTCGTACCAGCAACACTTACCTAAAACTTCCATAATCAGTTTTAGGCCTCATCATGCGGCCTATTGCTACATACGTCGCACGTTCCGTGGTCTTTGTTGGGTACTCCGGTACTGAATCGACCGAGATGTCGTTTGGGGGCAGACATCTGTGAGTCCAAGGATTCGTGTATTAGATGAGGGTGCACATCGGCGCCACTTGGCGAATACGATTGAACGATCTGTGCCATGCGCAGCGGCGATGCGTCCTTATATCAAATTAGCTTATGATGTGCCACGCGTGTTTCACTTCTACCATTTCTTGTGCATTGCTCGCGTCTGATGAGTAGTAATAAAGATTTACAGTCTTACTTACTTATTTGTAATCAATGGCAAACAGACGGTGATTAACTACTCGCATCTCTTCGTTTGCGGTACTTTTTTGAGAAACAAAGCACGGCTCCATACTTTGTAAGTTCCGGGACTAACTCCCCGGACTGTTTGCCGTTACTTCTGAGCATATACGTTTCACGTTTTGTTTTTACCTTTTTAACTTTTTTGGTTTCGTGAGGTAGATTAAGCCGACTTATGCCAACTATTCAGCGCACGTTTTATAGCTCATCTTATCGTAAACTTAAGTTTCGAAAGTGCAGCAAAACTTGTGACAGTGGATTTCTGTCACATGGCAAAGTTTACTTTCGTAAGCGACTTTCAATACAGACTTTGCTGTGTGTGTGTTATGGGCCTTTCATTGTCTTTAGCATGGCGGTAAGTAACCAAGGTTTTACCAAATTTTTTAAAGGTTTTTTAGGTTTTACGGATTTCGTCAGGTTTTTAAAATTTATATTTTGCAAAAGCGCTTTTAGTTGTAGCCTACCTATGGCGTAGAGAGCATGTTACAAATCCAGCTGCGTCATTAACTACACATACCTTGATATAATTGCCGATTTTAGTCAAAATAACTTGAAAAACAACTTAAGGCTACAGTTGTCTGAGAAAAAAATGTGAAAATTTAAAACCTAAAACCTAACTTTAAAATTTCCCAGATTTTAGGTGTTTAAAAGCTAAAATTTAAAAAACCTACTATTGCCGGCTCTGGTCTATACAGCTATCTTATGCAGATGCGTTATCTTAGCAGAAGTGGGAGCCGAAATGACTATGATTATGACAGCGATATAATTAAGACCTATTGACTTTGTTGTAAACTAGGTATCCTTCACTCAATGTTTCATCGACCACTTTAACACAAAGTGCTCGACAAACACAGAACGTATCTGCCACTGTTACATGCATGTATGGCCGATAATAATGTATTCCTCCTGTAAAATTTCATCTCCTGTTGCAGTGTGCTCTGACTTATGATCTTAACCGTCGAGCTTGATATTGATAGAGTGAAGATCAACTGTCACGCCAAACATATGGGTCAAAGGTCATTTCGTTCAAAAGTTATTGTCCGGAGACACACACCCTACCGATTAGTTTACCTGTACCATGCAACTGGTCGATAAAATGAGAAATTATTTGGTTGGGAGTTCTCGTCATAGTTGTATCAATGACAACATGAATTCGAGACGACAACACGAGCACCGTTTAATGAACGTTGCAATGCCTGATGAACGTTTAAGCACGGCGCCGCACAGAATACTAGCGAACACACCGTTCTATATCCGCGACAGAAAATACCGCAAGGAACGCGTAGGCTTAAGACGTCCGGCCCCGAGGACCGACAGCATATGCGGCCCTTCCTATAAACAATTTCAAGTCAACGCCAATCGTATGGTAAACATTTTGCGCCTGAGCTTTCTGAGATACCGCGATCTTGACATTCGATTCAGAAATAGCATTGCGAGCTACAGGTTTCACGTTAAATGCCGTAAAAGTCGATGATTAAAGGTTGATTAAAGAAAGAAGCATGAATGTATTAAAGGATACGACAAAATCTAATTAGAAATTAAGTACGCAAGCAGATTAAACGTGTTATCGATTTGACAACAACGTACACGCTCCTACCGGGCATTTTCCCGCACAACAGGAACACGTGTGAAAGAAGCAAGAGAGGTTTTGATGAGAGTCGTGAATGTCTGCGGTGTACAACCTGGTCGGCAGGCGCGCGGTGACTTCGTTGTCATCGTCAGAACGCTAAAGAAGGTTTTTTTCTGTTTTGAGCTGCAAGTCCGGGTGGGATAGGCGCATGGATGGACGGCGGACAGACGGACGAACGAACGAATGAGCAGACGGAGTGCAATGCGCAATGAAGTCATCATGTGGGCAGGGCCGCATAAAACTCAACCTATTCGGCTTTTAATCTAGCATAGGCCTACAGATGCTCGTCTGGCTGCCACAAGCGTGAAGTCGGTACAACCGTTTCAGAAAGGTTGCCTGTGCAAATATCTTCGAATTACAAATTTTTGCAGCGAACAGAATTGCAATGCACATAGTTTGAATTTAAAATATAATGTGTTAATTTAAATTACCGAACGGATTGTTTACACTCGACTATTTGCGAAGCCAAATTTCACACAGAAACATCTGAGCCACGTCTAATACTGTTTGTAGCTTACAATATAATAGGCGTCAACTTCGAGGAAATGAAAGCAAACCTCCCTAATACGAGTGTCAGAGTAGAAAAAAATGACATTTTACGCTCAATAACGTATCGAAAATTTTGGCCGCAGGACTGCCCCAGACTACCTGGGAGAGGTTAGACAGGAAATGTTTTAAATTCCAATGTTAACGAGTCGTTGTCTGAGTCGCCACTGAGTTTACGCTTGTACAATGCCTATAATGCCCAAACCATGCCGCACGACCCAACGCGACAAACGGTTTTGTCCAGTCGGGCCAGGCGGTGTGAACTAAGCATAACGTACCCTTGTATAATGTTCCTGCTACAGCCGGTCATACTAAAAAGCGAAAAGACGCGAAGAGGAACGAAAAAATGACAGCGGCAAGGAGTCGAAACAAGTAACTGAGGTCTCGCAGAGGGACAGCGCGACGCTTCATAATTTGCTTAATTTGCCTAAAATTTGCGTGAAACGGGATTGAAAATGACGACTGTGTTTGACCGATCACATCCTTGAAATACTTATGGGCTACTTACCGGAACGTTACAATTCCATCATAAAATACCTAAACCTGCCAACTGTTTAGATATTCACAACGTAAAATGTCAACAGTTGCCGATTTTCGCTCTTTAACTGACGTAAACTGAAATGAAATAATACTAGGTCTACACCGTGTCTCAAAAACGCCACCATTACTTTTGGAATAACTCGGTCACAAGTAAACTGATTTGAATAATTTTTGGTATACATAATCCCGAAGAAATTTGACGTAAGCAATATTTTGCTGTTGTCCATGCACCTCACCTGTAAAATGTAGCCACTGTACCTTAAAAACTCAAAAGTCATTTTTCAGCAATAAGTTGTCTTCAAAACTATTTTTTTTGCCAATGAAAACTTTTTTTACTGTAGTTCTCTTATGAATTCACAGAATGATTTGGTATATGCGACAAATGCAATGAAGCAGCATATAGCATGCATAACATCCGTGCCAGTCGCATCAGCTCTTTGTTAAGACATGTTTTGAATGCTAGCACAGCAAAGTGATAGATCAATGTCAAAAGAAGACTGGAAGACCGTGTCGCCGTAGACGACAGTGACTTTTAACAGCTCCTTGACACTAGTTATCTGAAATTCAAGTTTCTCGACAACATAATAACGAGCTGTTTTTCAAAGTTGTCTAATTGTCGCGGAAAATCATATAACTTCGATCATGTAGCAAAAGTTCTGCATTTCACAAGGTAGTGCAGTGACAATTTAGGGGTGGTGGTCAGGCGTATAAGAACTAATATCAAATGTCTTCAGAATTCTCTGAACCAAAAATTATTAAAATCGGTTCATTATTGAATGAGTTATGCAAAAATAATGGGAGGGTGGCGTTTGTTTCTGAGACACAGTGTGGACTCTAGTAGTTTCGCTGCATTTTGACCCACATGTTTAATAGTATAACGTTGATAACATTGTTATCGTAGAACGAAAGCGACTGACTGTAGCATTAACAATCAGCTACGACAAATACCGCACATCATGTCTAATAAAACTGAGTCTTTAGCAACCAAGTTGTCATGGCAACAACTATATCGTATTAGAGGGATATATAGAAGATAGATTCAGTTGCCACGGACGAGCACACTGAGTGAGAAACATTCACATGACACCTAACATTCAGACGACAACACGACATAGCTCGCTTAACTACTCTCGAAATGACTACATTAACCGATGTCATTCAACTTATTTGGGAAAAAACGATTTATTATATTTATGTCTTAATGCTTACTACGGTATTTACGGTATGATTATTTTTGAATGTAAGCTAAATATTACGTTATGCAGTTGTGTGTGCAAGCTGTAGCAAAATCAAAAAAACGTGAAAGCCCGAATAACACAAACAAACTACAAAACAATGTACAAACTGATTACGATAAGAAAACAACGGTATCGTCCAACAAAGTCATCAGAGAATTCATGCTACACCACTACAGTCTATGGCTATACACGGCAAATAACGCAGCAAATTCAAACGATCAAATAATAACAAACAAATCATATGTTTAAAATTATAAAATCAAGATATGAACGAACGTAACAATACCCTACAGAAATAACAACACTAACACGTAACACCAAACACGAAGTCTGTGCAGTTTGCAAATATATATCTAGCCAGTAATATACACAGGCCCAGGCCAATATTCCTTAGGTATAGATTACTGAGAAACAGTGACAGCTGTTATGCCAAAACTCCTACGATAACGTTCTCATTTTACAAAATGTCATTTAACTTAGCCAACGGTGACGACAAGTACTGTTTTGACCTCCGTATGTCTGAGTGGGTAAATTTATGAAATTTGGGAAATAGGTAGACTATGACCCAAAACATTTTTATTAAATGTAAACGAGGGATTAATCTATAGGTAAAGGTAAAAGAATGTAGCAGTTTGCAAGACACCTCACCGCTACGGGAATTCACATGCCATATGGGATCACACAGTGTTACTTGCCACCCGGCAGAGGTGACATTCCCGCCCTTCGGTTGGATTAATCCAGCGCTGGGTTAGGTTTAGTTTTAGCGCACCTGCATAGCGGTGGTCTGTGCTCTACCGAGTGCCCTGCAGTTAGTATGTTTTGCTGAAACAGACTCGTGACAATTTAATGTCCCGCTGAGAGTATGAGACAAAGAACTATCCAGAAGATTAGTCAATTCTCCTGCAGCTGACTGAGCAAGAATCGAACCGGCGACCTCTGATTTAAGACTCCGAAACTCAATCGTTTACTAAGCCACTGCACCCAGTATCAATGCTACATGCAGGAGACGTGATAATTGCTATTATTCTATTATTTCTACGTACGTATCCATCTTATAAGTCATTATGGTGAAGCTTAAATATTAAATGTTGTTATCTGGTAAACCATGGAAAAATTTGTCGAATGCACGAAACTGGCGTGACTGTGTAACTTATCAATTTGTCATCATTTTCTACCGATTGTAGATGCAAACTCTTTTGTCAATATCTGAAATAAATGCGAACAGAAACTGACAGGTTGCGCACTTGCAAGTTTCTCAATATTTTCTAAAATCTGGCGTTTATCATAAATTTGATGTTTTCATTCAAGTTATTTTGAGATGCGGACACGTGATGCTATGGCAGATGGACATTGGTCAACTTTTACAACTCAACTCAACCCAAACCAACCCAACCTTGCCCACCGGATCTCGTACTGGACCTTACTAAATAACAAGGTTATTTTGATCCGACCCTAATCATGCGTATCACTGAGTGCCTCTGCGTCGAAGCCATATGACATTTCTCACGCAGAACTGTTCTGCATCAGTGTTATGCGCTAGAGTACTACATGTGAAAATCTCAAAAGTTACTGCCCGACTGCTATTAAACAATTTCTCGCGCAGATTCGTCATTCCTGGGTCAATTTTCTGACAAAATTCGGAGCCTACCGGCGATACAGTAAAAGAAGACCCGAATCCTGGTAGCAGCCGTGCAATCCAGTCCCCAATAAGAAGTGTAAGAAAAAGAAAACACGTCGCACGAAGTGGCTCCCGACCCACTGGTTGACCCAACCCACGTCCACCTCTCTATGCCACCGTTGTGTTGTGTGTTTGATCCACTAGTGTTCGACGGATCTGCATGTAGTTGTATGCTGTAAAAGTCAGCAGCACCATAATAACCCGGATGAACGACAACCTAAAGTAGAAGAAGAACGTCATAGAGATCCATACAGCCGATTTCACTGAATATCAGACTCAACCCAACCCAACCCAGTGGTTGACCAACCCATGTCCATCTGTCTATGCCACCATTGTCAACGGAGTTGCAGTGTCATCACGGCTGCAGTCCTTGTAATTTTCTTCTCTCTGGGTATTGTGATGACAAGTCTATTACCTGCAATCAGATGCTGTTTTACTAAACTGGCTAAAATCAAACCCAACCCGACCCGATCCGACC
>Ga0126334_10000357_pt1 | contig 13599 bp, 8 predicted proteins | sample InaspJWI49metaG_FD_94491 | JGI IMG/M metagenome (GOLD analysis project Ga0126334, IMG submission 94491) | Marine gutless worms symbiont microbial communities from Oahu, Hawaii - Inanidrilus sp. 2 OAHU.JWI-49 metaG | ecosystem: Host-associated > Annelida > Digestive system > Unclassified | place...
CTCTCTCTCTCTCTCTCTCTCTCTCTCTGTGTGTGTGTGTGTGTGTGTGTGCGTGCGTGCGTGCGTGCGTGCGTGCGTGCGTGCGTGCGTGCGTGTGTGTGTGTGTGTGTGTCTGTATCTGCCTGTTGGACACAATCGTGAATCATGGGAAATGCCGTTCTGGATGTGGACTCTGGTGGGTACAAGGAACCATGTATTAGACGGGGACCCAAAATCATAGCTGAGGGAAGCGCAATTTGGGCCCTCCTGCGATGCGGCCTTTCGTCAAAATTTTTGGACCACTTGTTTACGTTGATACATACGTGTCTGCTGGCAATCGACATACAAATAAACCTAATGTACTGTATATTGTTAAAGAAAAATTGATGTTCCAATCGTTATTGTTTACCGGGACAAATTTCGTTGCATAATGCCAGCAAGGCGCAACTGTTAGAAACGAAATAGAACCAGTTTGAGTTGATAAAGCCTCCATAATAGACAACTGGCCCCGCCGTGCTGATGTACACCGTGCCCCAAAACGTCCACTTTTTATTTTTTGAACAACTCCGTCAAAATTAACCGATATTTATGACTTTTTTCACGTTAAATCCTAAGAAAATTTTCACATAAAAATCTTACACATTTGTCCACCTCATATGTCAGGTGTAGCCACTTTACCTTGGAAAAACCATAGAAGTCATTTTCAACAGTATTTTTTCGTTCATATTTCTGGTTATTTACGTTATCTCAGAAAAAAACAAACTGTAATCCACTTGCCCTCCCCACCTGAAATGTCACCACACTAACTTGTGAACTGCAAAACTTTTTCATCTGACTGAAGGTTTGTTGCATTCTTTCAAACGTTGGAGGCTCTGAGGAGAGCCAGTTGTGGGTTGTCTTCGGTGACTCTGAAAAGAACCGGTTGTTGTGTGTGGCAACTGGAATGTCAGGCAAGCAACGTCACAGCAAGTGTTCAGAATGACCATCTTCTGCATTAATATATGCTTCCAGTCTTTTTCGACACTGCTCAGTCGCGTAGTACACCATGCTGTGCTGAAATTCAGCCCATGTCGCAACAAGCCGCTGCCGCAAGCCTCAACATGTCCTTATCAATACATGCGCTCCTCCTGTAGCGTGCCCAGACGCAGTATACTAGGGCAGTGGAGATAATAGGAAGCAGTAAACAACATTAACGGCTATAGCTGCAGTACAACAGTTGCTATTTTGTTTTTTTCTGATGTAACGTAAATAATCTGAAGCATATGAATAATAATGTTGAAAATGCCTTTTCTGGATTTCCCAAGGTAAAGTGGCTACATCTGACAGTTGAAGTGGAAAAATCTGTAAGATGGTCATGTCATATTTTCTCAGCATTTACATACCGAAAATTATTAAAATCGGCTAATTTTTGACAGAGTTGTTCAAAAATAAAAAGGTGGACGTTTTGGGGGGACACAGTTTAGTTGTAGTATGGACCTGTCGTTTGCGTGCACTAGATAGACTACTAGGCATGTCCGTTTCATTGAAATTATGAGGTTGAAAATACAGATCTATACGGCGGGGGATGCGCTTGAGTCGAAGTTTACAATTACAAACATGCGAACATGCCAAGCCATGTGACATTTATGTATCACGCCTTTGCTTTCACAGAATTTTTTCAGAAACGACTCGGTGAGTTAGTCTGCCGTCGTTGCATTGTGTAAATTGACTGGACATTTAGGCCTAAGGTACTAAAGTACCGGATATTTTTGTACGTACACTGATGTACAGAGTTGCGAGGAAGCGATAGAAGACAAAGTCATTTATTACGCACCAATACTCATTGGCATTGGTCTCGGTGTCGCCATGATTCAGGTTCGATTTCGCGTGCTACTTCCCCCAAACGGTCGCTGTTGAATTTCAGTATTAAGAATTAAGATCCGATTTGTGTTAAAATATTTGCCAGTACGCTGCAGAATGTAATTGCTAGCATAAATGTAACAAAATCTCAGCAGTTGAATGCATTTCGTTGGAAGTCAACGACAATTAATTAAGCTAAAATTGAAAAAAAAATCATTGTGACTTAGTTTCAGTAAAATCCAGATTGGTTTTACCTTTCTGGTACCGGCTCACCTGGGTAGTCCCGGAAAAGGGCCGTTCAGCGGGTGTGTGTGTGTGTGTGCGTGCGTGCGTGCGTGCGTGTGTGTGTGTGTGTGTGTGTGTGAAAGGAAAACCAATCTCAGAAATGTCATTGTTCTCGAAAAACGAACGTGCGCAGATAGGAAGACGTAAGAAAAAAAATAACGTTTGATAACTGTTATTGCTTATTGTTTCATTTCATATAGGCACCGCTGCAGCGGGGTCTGGTCTTTGTCCCGCCTATCAAGGATTTCCCGCATTTTCGATATCCATAGGATGTCTTCTTCTCACATGACTATTTATAGGCCTGTTATTCCTCTTCTATGAGCACGCAGCCTGATGTGTCAAAATGCCGTCGATTTTTAGACGCTTTCAGCATAGTCTACTACTATGAGTCACGGCAACCGCACCTCTGCTGTACCTTGCTTGCAATGCGCATACGATACGAGATGCTATTTTAACGTGCGCTCGAAAGCCGACATAAGTCAGCTTAATCTACCGCACGGAACCGACAACTAAAAAGTGTAAAAACAGAAAAAAAACTAAAAAGTAAAGCGACGGATATGTTCAGAAGTAACAGTAAAATGCGCATGATAGTGTGCTCAGTTGTAGCAAACTAGCAAAGTCGTATAAATGTGCGTATTCTGTGCAGACAATTGGCATCATCTTTGCCACGTGTTTGTGCGTCAATGTGCCCGCGAAGGCGTCCGGTTACAAACGACATCACCACGGCTGAATCAATCCTTGCCACTGATATCACGTCCCATTGTCTACGTTCCCATTCCACTTTTATCGCTCTGTCGTCAGCGTCGCATCTTTCTGGTTTAGCTCTTCTTAACATCCATGTTGTTATCACTTACTCATAGGCCTACTTTATATTATAGACGGTTGTGTATAGCATATCATAGGTCCATAAAATGCACGCATGATAACTGCAATACGCTACATCTGTCACATTTTACCGGTATACTACAATGTTAGCCCCATTATTGATACTAATGTGTAAATTAACGTTGTATGCAAGTAATTGTCTGTGTGTTGATATTGAGAGTTTTGTTTTTAGTAGCCTATGTAAAACACATTTTGTTTAATACTACACATGCAGCATTTACATTATTTGGTTATAACAAGAATGCAAAGTCTAAAGCCGCGGTATAGGGTGTTGGCGAATGAATTTCCCCATAAACTTTTTGACAGCAATTATACAATTCTTTTCTTTGCTGTAACTCATCTTACCGTTTCAATCAAATCACGAAAATACACATTACGTTAACTACACCGTGAGTCAAAAAAAGACACTAAACTCTTGCCCATAACTTCTCCAAGTATTAACCGATTTTCAAAATTCCTTCGCTGGCAGACTCAGTGGTAAATTTGCAACAAATTCATATTTAAATATTCCATCACACGTTAAATGTGTCGCTACACTACCTTGTGAAATGTCTATGTTCAAATATCGCCATGCTCAAGAAGTAATTGAGGCAAACTGCCATGTAAAACTTAGCCACTCAAAAAACTCTTTTTAAAATGTGTCTGATAAAATATTTATTATTTAATTCGGTAACAAAAAGATGTTCACATCGGCTATATAAAAATGTCATTATCGACTGTACAGAACTGCTGTAACAAAGAAAAAGATGCTGCAGCAAAAAAATGCCGTACATGATCAGGAGTCACCGATGGCGTAAGTCTGTCAGTCAGTAAGTCAAAACTGGTCTGCAACAGTTTAATATTATTTTCTTAATAATAAACCCACGTCAATATGCCTACTAACATAAAAACAATCAGTAACAGTTTCTGTCTATCATACACAAGTTATCTTAGGTATCTGACATCTTTGAGGGCAAAAGTCTAATGCAAATAATTCTTTCACCGGCAAATTGAATGATAAATTTGTAATGCAGTAACCGATGACAACTTAAATGCTTATCTGTGCTACCTTGTGATTTATCATTAATCACAATACATACGTAACCGAAAGCATTTTTAATGACCGATCAAAGCGGTCACCTTTTTAGCGGTCGCCCTTAGAGGTCATGTTTTGCGGCCTAAGACAAGTTAGTGCTAGTGTAAGATCTCCAGCTGCAGCGCGCGGCTGCAGCGACTGGAACTGCTGCTGGGCGGCAGGCGACGCTCCTTCTCCGGCAGCTGGAGTGCCGACGCCGGCGTCTGGGCCGGGTACGCCACTGCCGGAGAGAACTAGACTGGTGCTGGTCTCTATGTCTGGCGATGAATGCATCCTCTGGCCTCTTAACACAAGAGTTTAGTGTCTTGTTTTTTGATTCATGGTGTAAGCGTACTAAGTAACTGAGTCGCAACTCGCAACCCGCGAAACTTGGGGGAAGTGGGGAACAGACAACCCTAGTCATGCGCTCGTTTTAACAAGAATATGGCTTATTTAAGTGGACGAAACGCCTGCTTAAAGACGTATACACTCCATATTCGTTTATTAGTACAAAAGTTGACAAAACGCAACTTTACAATAAAGCTAAAATAAAATGAGACGGTGACGTGACATGGACTGAAGAGAAAGTTAATGTAATAATATATGTAAATAATCAGTGTGACAGTGACTACATCGGCATGTAAAATCCGTCTTGGCGCACAAGAAGGCCATTTGGAAGCGTTAGACCTATACCCCGACGTATAGCCTTACACCCACCAGTTTGTAACTTTGTTCAGCCCACATGGCGCAAATGATAAGAAACAGGACAGAACCATAGCCTAATGGTTTCTAGTTCCAGTTTGTTGCAAAAATGCAAGCCATTTCTTTTTGCTCACCGGTTGTTAATATTCGGAACAGTTTGCCAGACTCAAAAGTCGTCTACACAAACACTGGCATGATCCAGCCGAAATAACTGGAACGGGAAGTGCTTGAATTTGTATTTGATGTTGTTAAGTTAAAGATAAGACCAAAGACGAATACCTGCGCCCATTTGTTTGCACTGGATTGGATTGGATTGTTGACGCTGCAAATTGATTACCAACAAATACAGTATGTGATATACATTTCTCAAATTCGATCAGTCAATCAAACCGTGGCCATTTAAGTAACGAGCGAATCAAAGTCGCTAAAATGCCGACAGTCAAATCAGCAGATCACTGCAATTCAGCATTCAAACATCAAATCGATAAGACCATAAAACCGTACGTTACAGCAACCTGCATTAATCATTCAAAAACCTGCAAAAATGTTAATGTAAAATACACAGTCCGCGCAGCACCAAGCGCACGCGCACCTGCTGTCATGGAAACGGATCACAACATAGAGTTGGCGTATGTCGTTTGTGTGTTTACGTTGGATACGCTGGAATTAGTAAAATAATAAAAGGAATAAAAAAATAAGATGGAGAACGCATATGATCATTGTTGTCATATAGTTGCCGAGCATCATAGTCCAATCACTGGCTTGGACTCGAATCAGTTTACATTCCGTTTTCATGCAGAACAGAAGCGTGCGTTGCAACACGATCAGCTGGTGTCAGCGCTGTCTTCGTCTGATACGGTCAACTTCGAGCAGATTGCGGCCGATATGGCTTTTTCATTCGGCAGGAAAAATGCAGTCAGTGTACTGATGGAACATGTCCAGTATTCGCGGTCAAAACTCAATTTCATTGAGGTCGGAGAACCGGATGGTCCCCAACACAAGCCCACGTTTGTTTCTCTGAAAATTTCACTGTGCTTCTTTGGCGTCGTGAATTCTGTATAACCATGTTTGAAACTTCGTGTTTGGTAGTATGTAACTATCATAGTCCCCCGCAGTTAATTCAGAAATTCCATAAATATGGTTGTCCTGCACCGAGCCAAGTGTATACTAAGCCAGGTGTGGTATCTCCGACAGTTTATTGTCATCCCGTAGACAGCCATACTCTTTATTAATGGCGGACCAAATAATTTGGTTTACAGGATTTATAGACTGGTCAAACTACTCGTGTTCAAAGTGGTGAGCAGGATTTCATGAGTCCAAATGAGCACAGCGTCGAATGATACAATGTTGCTATTGGTACTTTGCCAGAGTTTATCCATATTTCGAGAGACAGTTAAGTCTGTCCAGAATAGTGATGAATACAAAAACTCACTACATTACTACTCTACTACACCCATTTAACAGCCTCTTTTCTAGGACAACCCCCGTAAGTTGGTACCAGAACGGTAAAACCAGTCTGGGTTTAAATGAGGCAAGAGATGATGGGGCTTTGGGATACTGTCGCATCAGCCGAATCATGTGCAAGCAATCTGCACCCCGCCCTGCTCCAGACAGATAACCACACTAACACCTCATCATTTAATTTTGACAGACTGAATGCTCTTCTTGACACCAAACCAACAGGGGCAAAGCACTGAAGTTCTACATATTACATTAGTAAAAACTACACTGTGTCCCAAAAAACGTCAACCTTTTAATTTTTTGAATAACTCTCAAAAATTAACCGATTTTAATAATTTTTGGTACGTTAAATTTTGAGAAAATTTGACATTGAACATCTTATAGATTTGTACACCTCACCTGTCAGATCTAGCCACTTTACCTTGGAAAATCCAAAAAAGTCATTTTTCAATGTTATTATTCATATAGTTTAGATTATTTACGTTACCTCAGAAGAAAACAAATAGCAACTGTTGTACAGCAGCTTTTTGCTGTTTACTTACTGTTGTTTAGTGCTTCCTGTTATGCGCATAGCCCTATTACTGCATCTGGGGCACGGTATGGGAGGGTGCGTGTATTGATACTGACATGTTGCAGCTTGAGGCAGCGGCTTGTTGCGACATGGGCTGAATTTCGGCACAGCATGGTGTACTGTGCGACTGATCAGTGTCGAATGAGACAGGAAGCATGTACTAATGCAGAAGGTGGTCACTCTGAACACTTGCTGTGGCACTGCATGCCTGACATTCCAACTGCCACATGTCATAACCAGAGCCAGTGACGACAACCCACAACTGGCTCTCCTCAGAGCCTCCAGCATTTGAAAGAACGCATCAAACCTTCAGTCAGATGAAAAAGTTTTGCAGTTTACAAGTTAGTGTGGTGACATTTCAGGTGGGGAGAGCAAATGGATTACAGTTTGTTTTCTTGTGAAATAACCCAAATAATCAGAAGTATTTATGAATAATTCTGTTGAAAATGACTTTTTTTGGATTTTCCAAGGTAAAGTGGCTACGTCTGACAGGTGAGATGGACAAATCTGTAAGATTTGCATGTCAAAATTTCTGCGGATTAACGTGTCAAAAATCATTAAAATCAGTTAATTTTTGACAGAGTTATTCAAAAAATAAAAGGTGGACGTTTTTTTGGGACACAGTGTATATATTTATTTGAAATGTATCGTGAAGTACTGTAATAAGATACAACACATTGGTAGAGAAAACTAAACCAAGTTGAATTATAACAGAAATTTATGCACCTTATTTTTATATTTTGTCTTGGTTATGTGCAATCGCCAGATGTAATTTTATTAGTGCCCAGTTTGACAAATTGCACATCTGTTTTGGAGATCAAAAACTGCTTATGGTTTGCTTTGGTTATGCAGTTTGTGCTGTGCTGTATTGATATGCAGGTTTACAATGGTTGCTGTGATTGACGGATATCCATATACAAGAGTTAGAGCTGGACGTAAACGAGACTGTAGGTCTGGAGCAGCATATCTGGCATGGAAGGACATTATTCACACTCAGCAAGAACAGGTTGGTTATACACTAACACCATACAAACATCAGCCTGAGTTATGCCAGTTATGGTGCACCTTCACACTTCATAAATTGGTACTGTACAAAAATCTTATATTGAGTGTGAACTTGTTCTTTTTTAACTGTGTTTTGAATTCGACTCAACACACTTTTTTGTTTAGTATACTTTCTTATTTGATGGTGTAGATGTGTGATTTGTCAGATATCAAGTCGTAAATGTATCTTACAATTCAGTCATGATAAAATGACAGTTTTGTTATATCTTCAGTACTTGCTAACAAACCAATGACAAACAGTCAACTCGTAGACATTTTATAAAATAATAAATCTGAGCATTTTTATTGTTATTGTAAAATGTATTGCATACTTGTAGGCCTATATATTTTTGATGCTGTTACCTGTTTCAGATAAGTTAAGTGTGCAAAACAGGAAGTACTGTTTTTTAAATACTATGATGCTTTTGCTATCGTTAGATGGTTCACATTCTACTGGGTGTTTTTGTAAGCTTGATTTTATTTTTGTTCGACATATCTGCAGTATTGATCAATGCAGAAGAGCAATCTCTTGCCAGTGGCATTTACCAAACATTTCAGTTTACTAAACTGTTCAAACAAAACTTTCTAACGAGTAAAGTAATGACTGTAACTGGAGGTTATAGTCTGCTTTATTGTCAAATGTGTTGCTGCTTTATTGCCATTGTAATCTTTATGTCTTGCCATTCAGCTTTTGACGAGCATTTTGTAAGGTGTTTTCGGTTATTTCTCATAGTTGTTTTTGCTGTTGCAGTATCGAAAGATGCAATTTGACTCTTCATCTAGTGAGCATGATAAGATGGCAGCTTTGTCGTATCTTGAGTACTTACTTCAGATTGAAAGAAATCCAACAGCTTTCTCTGGTCGGCGAGTTCTGGCAGCTGTCCTCATGAAGAGTCCTGACAGTAGCATCACTGTGCTTAGTTTAGGAACAGGTAAAACCGAACATATTTATTTATTTATTTAGCATTCGCGAACACAGACAATAAAAAAATAGTAAGAACATTCGACTGCAGGAAAACCAGGCAGAATAACTGCGCTTATGGAAGCCCATTAAAACATACAAACATACAAACGTAAAAATAACCATGAACATAATAACACAAGCTGGGAACAGATAAGGTTCAGTGCACAAGAGACATAAGGTCAATAGATTTTAATGAGGATTTAAACTTATGGAGGGAGCTAAAATTAACGATTTCCAGGGAGACTATTCCACAGCGTGACAACGCATTCTGAGAGAAACTTTGATCGAGATGTACAATTACTGAACTGCTGATACAGCTTGTAAGAATGACCACGAGTGTTGCTTACACAAAACTCTAAAAAAATTGGAAAAAAATCGTCGGCATTAACGCAAACAAGACCAAATAAAAACTTGTGTAGCACATAATGAGATCGAAACGTGTACGGCGTGATTGTACATTTTCCAAGTTTAACATTTTTACCGCGCGATGCTATGCATCTGCGGTACTAGCCATGGCCCTGTGTCCGTCCGTCCGTCCGTCACAAGTCTGAGTTCTACTAAAACGGCTAAACGTAGGATCACACAAACAACACCTCACAATAGACCAGGGATTCTAGTTCTCTGACGCCAAAGATCTCTGCGAAATTCGACCGGGGTCTCCCCCTACGAGGGCGCCAAATGCACATGGGGTGGGTCAAAATCGGCGACTTGCGACAAATAACCGGCTATATCTTGAAAACAGTATAAGATAGACTCATGGTTTCTATTAAAGTCGAATAGGAAGTCGTATGCGCTCTATCGAATGGTGACATTGTCGATGACCTTGAGTGACCCCTAAGTGCCCCAAACTATCCCAGTTTGTACATTTTGCACCGCTTCTCATATCTTCGTAATGAGTGTAGTTATAAACTTCAAATTTGGTCTGTAGGTTTACGGTAGCAAGTCCCAGCCTGCTGACGTCAATCCATCCCTGAAAGGGGTGTGTTCAGGGTCATGTGACCCGTTTTAGAATTTTACACCCCATGCAAAATCTTCGCAACGGCTAATGATAGAGACTTCAAATTTTGTACACGGGTCGGCCATGCAAAGTCTGAGTCTTGTGATAAGTGAGTGTTCCCTAAGTGGGTGTGGTCAGGGTCACGTGAGCAATTTCTACATTGTGGACTTAGAAAATTTCGCCACAGCAAGTCGTCGGTAAACAGGTGATATACGCAACTCGACCGTCGTCCGTTTGTTTATGACACCTATAAGACAATGGAAGTGACTTGCACATGTCACGGTTGAGTGCACATGTTTATTACACATCGGCCCACCTTTACCCTCTAACTTCATAACTTTGATTTGTTCAGGACTTGACATCCAAGTAGTTTCTGCACTGTTGCGTGGCAATTGGCAAGATTTCAACTGACACGACGCATTGCGCGGTCCCTCGGCTATAGCTGAGCTTCTTGTTAGCCATTCATATACACCCAGCTTTTTAGATTGAACTGTAAGTTCTGCTTTCTGTCATGTTGTGCTTTTATTATGATAACTTTGACATCACACTTTTGCTGTTTTATGCATTTTATATGTGCCAAAAATTACTGAATGTTATCAGTGCATTTCATTATTACAAGCAAAAAGGTAAATCATTGTTGCTGAATTCAGTCCCACCATATTGTAATAATTCTGCTGAGAATAACAGATTTTCAAATATTTCAGCACAAACTGAATGCTGTTTTGGTGCACTGTATGATGCTTTAGTAGACAATGTCTTATGTGTGTTAGGCAGTCGATGCATCCTGAGTGCATATTTGAACCTTGATGGCACAGCAGTGAATGACTCACATGCAGAGATTATTGCAAGAAGGGCTTTTGTCAAGTATGTTATGCTGTACTGTTATTTCAGTTATTGTCATTATTCTTAGTGGTTGATTAATGAATGTCAGAAATTAGTTGATGATGGTATAAGAAGAATTACACTTATTTCAGCAACAATTTGTAACCTGCACATAGGTGTAGAAAGGTTTGATTACTTGTAACATATACAGCAGATACCTCCGGAATTAGATATTATTAACGAATGCATTTTGTTCATTCACATACTCTGTAATAATGTGTATATTTCTCCTGCCATAAGGCTGTGACATCTCATTGCTGTTTTTCAGTAAGGCGCTTGCTAGTAATTTGAGCCGGCCATCTGGCTGACTTCAGTTGCATGCTGGCTTAATTGCTTCTAACAACCATCACTGGCTCAAAGCACCATAAAGGGGATGAGCTCCCATGTAATGGACCTTGTTGTCTGTGTAAATTCTACTTCTTCTTCCTCATGGGTGTGAGTGGGTGAATGTTTCTTCTGGTACCGGTTCACCCAGGGTAGTCCCAGACAAAGGGACGTAAAATGGTTGTGTGTGTGAAGTTAATGTCATGTCTAACTCTTAACAGTTTGTGCCTCAATCTGTTGATGAATATGCTTGTGGCTTTGTGCTGTTAGGTATATTTACCGTGAAATATTTGCGTTCAGAACAGGTGACAGTGACTGTATACTGGAGCAGTCGGCCACTACTGGAAATAGTTTGTTGCGTGTTAAAGTTGGTACCACATTCCACCTGTATGTCTCAGCACCTCCATGTGGCGATGCTTCACTGTTTTCTCGGTCATTTTTCTCTGCAGTATTTGTTTGATTTAGTGCTGCTTACATGAATAACAACACGTAAGCTTATGTAAAAGTTAACCTTAGCATTTTTATTGTATGCATAGGTGTATGAACTTTGTACACACAGTTGCGTTTTATAATTGCCGTATCGTTACTGTCATTTTCAGTTTGTCGCCATAGCATTTTATTGTATCTACATGTATGTGTATGAACTTTGTACACAGTTGCGTTTGACAACTGTTTTTAAAGAATAAAAGATGAGATGAGATGATGATGACCTTGGTAGTATGTCTGCATGCTACATTGCAAACCCAATCATCCTTGCAACAGTGGATGGCCACCCACATAATACACCATAGTACCGTTTGTCTCACATGTGCATGTGCCATGCCTAATATTTTGTAGATAAGTGTCAGTAAAGCACTGTATAATCCTGCATTTACTTATATTTTATGTAATTGTTTGGGACGTCTTTATTACTATAGTTAGCTCATTGTCCCGGTTGTCCCGGATCAAAGGCCGTTAAACGGTCGTTGTTGTTGTTGTTGTTGTTGTTAGCTCATTGTCATTCATGTTTTATAAACGAGATCGACTGTAGCCATTAGTTGAGAGATTGCTTAGTGTAATCTAAATCTTTCTGTTTTCAGTAGAGCACTTGGTTGACATATAATATTTGTTTTGCAGAGAGCTGTCTGAAAATTTGCCGTCTGCTGATGCTGGTATCAGTTTGCTGAGAAAAAAAATAAAACCTATCTACAGCAGCAATGTGCAAGGACTGCTGCGCACAAAGATTGAAGCAGGTTGTGACACACATATCTGGAGTTCGTAGCTTACCAAAAATGTTTGCTTTTATGCCCCAGCCATCAAATTTAAGCCTTATGCAACGCTGCCAATTGCCATATGATTATTTTCTGGCTGTTTGTTTCGTACTCTTAGCTCAAAAACAATGCATTTTAAAGCCGTGTATACTACACTGTGTCCCAAAAAAGTGAGCCTCTAAACATTTTGCAACAGCCATCGCAAACCTGCACCGATTTAAATGAAATTTTACACACACAAGACGACATCTATTTTTGTCATTGACGTCAAATTTCATATGAATCCCTTATTCCGTTTACGAGATGTTCAATTTTTCAAACTGTTGTCACAAATCTCAGTTACCGATACAAGTTACTTCTTGCTGACGTCATCTGTGGTGACAGGTGTGACGTCAGTGCGTGTTGATAAACAAACAATATGTTATCAAAAGAGGATCGAGTTTTAATAAAAATGCTGAAAGTTGAAAAAGGATACGATGCTAAAAGATTAATTCGTCCAGTCTCTTCGAACATCTGATTTCAACATTTTGACTGTTCTGACTGACACCAACTGCGATGGAAACTCATGACTTGTGGGTAATGTTATTTAAAAAATTCATATTTCAGTAACGTCAAGGCGGATTTATATGAAGCTACGTAGTAATGTTTGTAACAGATGTCGTCTTGTGTGCGTAAAATTTTATTTAAATCGGAGCAGATTTGCGGTTGTTGTTGCAAAATGTTAAGGGGCTCACTTTTTTGGGACACGGATAGAGCACGAACAGGCCATATATACCAGCGTCTTGTTGGACGCGACCGTGCCCCACGTGTTGCGCACGCGGCACTGATAGTAGCCCTCGAGTGCGTCGACATCGTCGCCTTCGATGTGCAGCAGCTCGTCCGTGCGACGAAGTACCACGCCGTTGCGCAACCACTGCCGTCTTCAACGCATCACACTCACTCACTCACTGCTGCAGTTATCACCGATGCTCAGCAGGGTCTATCAGTCTGTCTGTCCCGTCGATCGACAGCAGCGGCGGCGTGCGGCTGGTTTGGTGCCGACTGCTGAATGCCCTGCGGGCGCGTGTACCAGCTATTGATCGATATCTGCCGCAGGCGCCGGCGCTCAGCAGCAAATGCGGGTAGCGTCATGTTGAGAGCCGAGGGACGAGGCTCAACGGAGACTTGTTCAAGAGAAAACACGCACCGTAAGACTCATCTTAGCGCAAGATAGAATACTACTACTGACATTGGTGTGAATTAGGACCCGATTTACAAGAGAAAACACGCACCGTAAGACTCATCTTAGCGCAAGATAGAATACTACTACTGACATTGGTGTGAGTTAGGACCCGATTTACAAAATATCTTACAATCTTACGA
>Ga0126334_10000360_pt1 | contig 13572 bp, 8 predicted proteins | sample InaspJWI49metaG_FD_94491 | JGI IMG/M metagenome (GOLD analysis project Ga0126334, IMG submission 94491) | Marine gutless worms symbiont microbial communities from Oahu, Hawaii - Inanidrilus sp. 2 OAHU.JWI-49 metaG | ecosystem: Host-associated > Annelida > Digestive system > Unclassified | place...
TCCACATCAATTGAAAAAGATCGAAAAATGGCTTAACAATCGCCCTAAAAAGTGTCTAAATTTTAAAACACCGGCCGAAGCCTTTAAAGCCGAGTGTTGCACTTAAACGTTGAATGCAGGGGTAGAATGATCTCGCTGGGATCGCACAAGAATTCGACCATGAAGGCCCCTTTGTGGTCAGCTGCCTCTTGCAGGGCGTGCTCGATCTCATCCAGCCTGGAAACCCGGCGGTAGGGGATGTTGTAGGCACCGGCGATGGCACCGTAGTCCGGGTTTTTCATGGGCGTGCCGGCATACCGGCCGTCGTAGAACAGGGTCTGCCACTGGCGGACCATGCCCAGGTACCCATTGTTCATCAAAAGGATTTTGACATCGATGTCATGTTCCATGATCGTGCCCAGTTCCTGGATGTTCATCTGGAAACCACCGTCCCCGCTCACCGACCACACCCGTTCATCCGGCCGGGCCAGCTTCACGCCAATGGCCATGGGCAGGGCGCACCCCATGGTACCGGCCCCGCCCGAGGTAAACCAGCTGTTGACGGTCTGGAAATTGTAAAACCGGGCCAGCACCATTTGATGCTGTCCGACGTCGCCGACGATCAGGTCCCGACCTCCGGTCAGATCGGATAGCCGCCGGACGATCGTCTTGACCAGCAACTGATTTTCCGTGCCGATCCCGGTGTCGATCTCGGCCTGCAGCTGGTCGGCCATTTCCCGGCGGAATTCATCGATCTGCTTAAACCACCGCTCGCGGGGCCGTGCGGCCAGGGCGGGATCCATCCCCAACAGGTTGAGCACCTGCTCCACATTGGCGTTGAGGGCCACCGTGGTCTTCACGATCTTGTCGATTTCGGAGGGGTCGATCTCCACATGGATCACGTCGGCCTGGGCGGCAAACTCGTCCAGGTTACCGGTCACCCGATCATCAAAGCGCATGCCCAGTGAAATAATCAGGTCGGCATGCAGCAAGGCCCGATTGGCCTCCACGGTACCGTGCATGCCCACCATGCCCAGGCTCACCGGGTGGTCCACCGGCATGGCCGAAAGCCCGTGCAGCGTGAATGCCACGGGGATATGCGCTTTCTCGGCAAAGGCCTGCAGTTTGGACCCGGCGTTGCTGGAGATGACACCGTGGCCGCAGAGAATGATGGGGCGCTCGCTCTTGTTGATCAGGCTCACGGCCTGCTTCAACCGGTCCCGGTCCACCGACGGTGAATAGTGAAAACCGGGCAGCTGCGGCTGGCAGGTCCGGGGATCAAAGCTGCAGGTGTTGTCGGTCTCCTGCAGCTGGATATCCTTGGGAATGTCGACGACGACCGGCCCGCCGCGCCTGGTTTCCGCCACGTACATGGCCTCGTGAATGGTGGCTTCGATGTCGTCCACGGCCAGCGGCAGATAGCTCTGCTTGGTCAACGGCATCATCACCCCCACCTCGTCACTCTCCTGGAAGGCATCCGTGGAAATGACCCCGGTGGGCACCTGTCCGGTAATAGCCAGCACCGGGACAGAATCCATATAGGCGTCGGCAATGCCGGTCACCAGGTTCATGGCGCCGGGACCCGAGGTGGCCATACAGACACCCGTGCGGGGATCGGCGGTGGACAGGGAAGCCCGGGAGATACCCTGGGCCATGAAGGCCGCGCCCTGCTCATGCCGCGCCATGATGAAGGCGAGGGTGTTTTGCTTTTCCATTTCGTCGAAAATGGGCATGATGGCACCGCCGGTGTAGCCAAAGACATATTTCACGCCATTGTCGACAAGCGCTTTGAGGACCAGTTCCGTGCCTTTCATATCGGGTTGTTTCCCTTGTATGTGCTGTTTGTTCCCAGAGGTTGTTTCGGGAAAATGTGACTCTGGCACGCGATACACGGTCCGAGACAGGGTGTTGGTTTCCGCCGATGAGCCTGCAGCGCAAGCCAAATGACAAAGCAGGAGGGCACCGCGCATCCGTCGTACTTAGAATAAGTAACACTTTTTAAACAAAAGGCAAGTTGGTGAAAAATAAAGCAAGGTGAGACAGTTAACGACGCCGGCAGGACCTGTGGCGGCCTTATAAACATGAAAATTCATACTTATAGTTTGACATTTCATGTTTTGTGTGAAACGGTTCCACTATGAAATTCATAAATCGCAAGATGGATATTGAAGCTGTAACCGGGTTAGTGGACACTTTTCCCGTCACCGCCATCTTGGGGGCCAGGCAGTGCGGCAAAACGACGCTGGCCCGGGGGTTGGATCACGACCACTATTTTGATCTGGAAAATCCCCGGGATCTGGCAAGACTGGATAATCCCCAACTGGCCCTGGAAGACCTTGAAGGGCTGGTGGTCATAGACGAAATACAGCGGCAGGCAGACCTCTTCCCTTTGCTGCGCTACCTGGTCGACCGAAAAAGACCGCAGAAATTCCTGATCCTGGGCAGCGCTTCACGAGAGCTGATTCGCCAAAGCTCCGAATCCCTGGCCGGCCGGATTGCCTATTATCACCTGGGCGGCCTGCGGCTGCATGACGTCGGCCCGGGTGCCTTGAAGCGCCTGTGGTCTCGCGGCAGCCTGCCGGATGCTTTCCTGGCTGCAACCCCCGCCGAGAGTCGCATGTGGCGCGACAACTACATTACGACATTTCTGGAGAGAGATATTCCCCAATTGGGGATCAATATTCCGGCCCGCACCCTGAGGCGATTTTGGACAATGCTGGCTCACTATCATGGTCAGCTTTTAAACTATTCCGAGCTGGCCCGCTCTTTCGGCATCTCGGACATGACGGCCCGCAAGTACATCGATATTCTCGAAGGGACTTTCATGGTGCGGACACTCTCCCCCTGGTATGCGAATCTGGGGAAACGTCTAGTCAAAAGACCGAAGTTATACCTCCGGGATTCGGGTCTGTTCCATTCCTTAATGAGTATTGAGGACCTTGATCAATTGAATTCCCACCCTAAACTGGGTGCGTCCTGGGAAGGTTTCTCCCTGGAATGTGTCTGCCGGAGTATCGGGAAAAAGGATAACGAGTATTACTTTTGGAAGGTTCATTCCGGTTCAGAACTGGATCTTTTCTGGCAGCACGCGGGAAAAAATTGGGGTGTTGAATTCAAATATACCGATGCACCGACGAAAACCCGCTCTATGAGCCAGGTTATTAAAGACCTTGAGCTCGAACATTTGTGGGTCGTCTATCCGGGACGCAAAGTATATCAGATCAACCGGCGAATAATCGCCCAGCCGCTGATTCGGGTTCCGGAAAAATGGGCCTACACAGACCTTTCATAGTTAAAGGCAAATCCCCGTTGGCCTGCATTTATAAATCGCTCAATCCATTAATCAGCCGCAGACGAACGCAGGCTATCCAAACAACTGCTGTCTTTGAAACCTTGATCTTTATCGCGAAGCGATCGAAGGAAGTTTTTCATTTTGGATTGCGAATTGGTGATTTTAGATTGAAGGCATTTTACCAATTTATATAAAAAGCTGAGCGCAGCGAAACATTAAATCTAAAATCCGAATTCTAAAATCTAAAATTAAGTCCTGCCTTTGTCTGCGTGTGTCGAACGAGCAAAGCGATCGGGCGGCTAATTCCGGGTTTTTGTGTTTTCGTCCTTCACTTGACCCCTTGAACCCTTGGCCCCTTGACCCCTTCCTTCAGCACCCTCCCCCAGCCCCTCCCGTCAAGGGAGGGGGGTTTTCCTGACCTCCGGCTTCCGACCTCTGAATTCTGGATCTCATCCTTCTACCTTATACCTTAAACCTAAAACCCTTTTTTGACACATAAAGAATTATCAGGGGTCGGCCCTTAAAAGAGTAACCCCGCGCCCGTGGATACCTTTTTGATAAAATTGGCCAGCGCGTAGACGCCCCCGGCGCGGGCGGACCATTTGACGGTAGCGCCGCTGTACAGGGCGATCTTTTGCTTTTTTTCGACCTTGGCGAGGAACTGATCGACATGTTTCTTGTACTTGATTTCTTTATCGATTTCGTTGCTGCCAGTCCGTATCTCTTTGAGCGCCTTATTGACGACCGTTTCGATCTCTTTCAGCATTTTTTTCTGTTTGGCGTTCACATGCTTTAGCGGTATTTTGCGCCCTTCATCCAGGGCTTCGTTGAGTTTGGCGACCACTTTATCGCACTGTTTTTCAGCTTCGGCGATTTTAGCGGTGAGCTTTTTCACATTGGCCCGGGCGCTGCTCAGGCTTTTGTTGAAGAGTTTCGATAGCGGGGACGCCTCGGCCAGCATCTCTTTCAGTGTTTTTTCGGCACCCCCCAGTTCATCGTAATGTTTCGCCATATAGGCGAGATCCTCTTCCACGTCAAAATGCGCCGTCTCCAAATCTTCGAAAAGTTCGGCCGCCACCATACTCAGTTCGAGTGCGGCTTTCAATGCCGAGAGCATGCTGACCGAGGCTGCCCCGAGCGTGAGAGCCATGGAGGTGATGGCAACGCCGATGGTGGTGAGTTTTATAGCGATGGATACATAAGCGCCGCGTTTGAACGATTTCAGGGCATCGATACGGCCGACCATGGCATCAAGCTCGCGTTGAACCGCGTTATTCATCATCTTTTCGCAGCGTTCGGCATGCACTTTGAGCGTATGATTGAGGTCTTTGATCAAGGCGGCATGTTTTTCTTTTTTTTCGGTTTCAAGCCGTTTGTCCTCCTTCATGATGACTTCTTCAATAGCCTTTTGCCAGGGCTTCATGGTTTTCAGGGCAACCTCCCCCAATTTTTCGATGCGCAGCCCCTCCGCCTTTTGCTTAAATAGGTCGCCCAGGAAAGAATCCATTTCCACATAGGCGGTAACGGTTATGTCGCCCATGTTGAGCCATTGCGGCTTTGCATTACCGTTGAGCTTAAACGATCGAATGATTTCCGGCTTGACCATGCGGCCGGTCGGTACCGGCTGGGCTTCTTTTTCAACCCGTTTGTAAATGTCCTCCAGAATCGATTTGAGCTTGGTAAGCTCCGCTTTGATATCGGTATTTTCCCGGAGGCTGGCATTCAGCACCTTGGAATATGACTCCTTGCTTTTGAAGGCTGCCAGGCAGGCCTTCTCCTTTTGGGCAAAGGTTTTGGCTGAATCAAAGTTTTTTAGCGCCGCTTCGACACCGGTCCCTTTACGGAAAAACCCTAGAAACTTTTCGGTGGGTTTCTTTTTCCCGGTTACCTTGGTGAAATTTGTTTTCGCGGTTTTCCATTCTTGCTGGTAACCCATGCTATTGCCTCCATTTGGTGGGTATCTGAATCAGTCTTCCGTCTTCGCTAAAAGCTACGACGGATAAGTCGACGGACTGCTTGCGGAAAAAACCTTGAACCTAAAAAACTGTTTAGCCGCAGACATGAAAGACAAGAAATCAGAGACCAGATGTCCGACGTCAGTTCTCCGACCTCTTGCTTTTACCGGCCTCAGGTGTCTGATAGCCGACCTCCAGCGTTCTCTGGCGTCCGACCTCCGACGTCCGACCTCTTGCTCTTCAGGTCTTTATCGCGAAGCGATCGAAGTGATTTTCCATTTTAGATCGCGGATTGTTGATTTTAGATTGAAGGCATTTTGCCAATCTACATAAAAGCCTGAGCGCAGCGATTCCTTAAATCTAAAATCCGAATTCCAAAATCTAAAATTAATCCCTGACTTTGCCTGCGTGTGCCGAGTGAGCAACGTGAACGGGCGGTTAATCTAATTTCGATGTTGAACTCGCTAAAGAGCTTCTAACCCTGCCACCAATCTGTCCACGTCGGTTTCATTGTTATAGTGAACAAGGCTGATCCTGATAATACCCTCAGCCGTATCCTCAATGCCAAGCCCTTCAAGACATCTTAACGCATAGAAATGCCCGTTGCGCAATGCTATTTGTTTTTCGACAAGGTATTTAACGGCATCGGAGCAATCCACACCGTCTAATGTCATGGAGATCGTTGCCGCCCGTGAACCAATTTCCGCGGTATCCTGACCAATAATCCGCGCACCGGGTATGGCCTTGATCGCCTCCAGAACCCGGCTGGCCTGAATGGTTTCGTACTCGGCGAACAGGTCGAAGACTTTGCAGGCATGGGTGTGGAAATCGTAGTGGCTTTGTTCGAAATGGTGGTGATAAATCGCTTCGATGTATTCCTCGATCCCGGCCAGGGCGGCAATCTCCGCATGCAGCGGCCCGGTCGGGTTGAACTTGTAGTGGGGGAAGTCCCGGTTGAAAAAGTGCCCCTGGGGTTCGAGCTGGTCGAGGACTTCCCGGCGGCCCCACATGACCCCAATGTGGGTGCCGAAGGTTTTGTAGGTGGAAAAGCAGTAGATGTCCAGCCCGCTGGAGTTGACATCCAGCACCCGGTGGGGGGCAAACGAGACCCCGTCGCCGATGGCCAGGGCGTCGACCGAATGGGCGATCTCGCAGATGGCCGTATAATCGTTCATCGTGCCCACGATGTTGGAGCAGAGGGTGAAGCAGACCAGGGCGGTTTTTTCAGTGACCAGTTTTTTAAGATCCTCGATATCCAGCTCGCCGGACTGTGGGTCGATCCGCCACTCCTTGATGGTCGCGCCGAACGCTTCCAGCCGTCGCCAGCACCCGATGTTGGCCTCGTGGTCCTGGTTGGTGACGATGATTTCGTCGCCCGGTTCGAGCAGGGGCCGGATGGCCTGGGCCAACACGTAAAAATTCATGGTGGTGGAGGGGCCCAGGGTCAGCTCGTCAGGATCGCAGTTGAGCAGCCCGGCCATGGCCCGGTACCCGGCGTCCATGGCCTCGCCGGCCACCACCGATGAATCGAACAGGCCGTAGGGCTGGACTTTGGTATAGCGGAAAAAGTCGTGGAGGCGGTCGATGACCTGCTTGGGGACATAGGAACCGCCGGCATTCTCGAACATCGCCCAGCGGGCGGTGTCGGGGTTTTGGAAGACGGGATACTGAGCTCTGATGAAGTCTAAATCCAAATTCATTTAAAATCCTCAATTAGCCGCAGACGAACGCTGACATCATCTGGCCGACGTGGCCAGATGACAGTTGTCATGCCCTTCGGGCAAATGAGCGGCATGGATAAGAGAACAGCTGCTGAAATTGAAGCATTGGTTCTTTATCGCGAAGCGATCGAAGCAATTTTTGATTTTTGATTACTGATTTTAGATTGGAGGTGTTCCGCCAATCTAAAAAAAAGCCTGAGCGTAGCGATTCCTTGAATCTAAAATCCGAATTCCAAAATCTAAAATTAAAGTCCTGACTTTGTCTGCGTGTGTCGAGTGAGCAAAGCGAACGGGCGGTTAGTTCCGGGTTTTTGTGTTTTCGCCCTTCACTTGAACCCTTGGCCCCTTGAACCCTTCTCACAGCCCCCTCCCCCAACCCCTCCCGTCAAGGGAGGGGGGCCTTTAATGACACCTAACTCCCGGAATGTCTTTCCCTGCATTTACGATCTATTACTCATTTCCTTCGTCGGCCTGTTTGAAGCGGTCGGCCTGTTTTTTGTTGATCGCGTCGATTTGCTTTTTCATCCTCTCCATCTGCTCGACCTGTTCTTGCCCACTGAGATCCTTCACTGCGTCGTCGACATGCTCCCTCGGTTCGCTACCTTCGCAACCGCTGAAACACAATGCGGCACAGAGAATCAGGATGGAAAGGCCGGCGCGAATTTTATTTTCCCGTTTCATGATGTGTCCTCAAGTTAAACTGGATCGAAGTCCCCAACTTATGAATAGTTGCGGGGTTAAACAGTAGCCCCAATGAACCGCAGGCAGGCGGTCAATGGCAACCTAAAATTAGCCATCGAGTTAATTTTTGATTTTATATTAAAGGACGTTTTCCATTTTAGATTGCGGATTGTTGATTTTAGATTGAAGGTATTTTGCCAATACATATAAAAGTCTGAGCACAGCGATACCTTAAATCCAAAATCCGAATTCCAAAATCTAAAATTAAGCCCTGCCTTTGTTTGCGTGTGCCTGCCGGGCGTAGCCTCGTGCGAAGCCTGGTCGAGTGAGCAACGCGAACGGGCGGCTAATCAATAAGATAGAGGTCGCCGCACATCGTTTTCGATCCAGATATAGATTTTCCGCTGACTTGCAGAGATGGTTCCCAATCGAATTTTAACAAACCCTAAGTGCCCGGCTTTGTCAACGAATAGATAAGCCGAAAAGACATGAAATTGCAAGCATTAGTAATGGTTACTGGTACAGGCTGGCTTTATTTAGTAAGCGCGTTTTAGGGCAATCAATTCTTATCGCGATTGAGTTCTTTCTGTACCGCACGGGCGAATTGATCGAAGTTGTAGGGTTTTTTCAGGTAGGCCCCGGCCCCCAGCTCCTGGGTCATGCGGGCCCGCCGGGACTCGGAAAAGCCGCTGGCGATAAGGGCCTTTTGCCCGGGAGCATACTTGAGGATGCGACGGTAGGTTTCGTAGCCGTCAATGCCCGGATCCATGATCATGTCGAGCAGCAGCAGGTCGGGTTGCGTCTGCTGTACATAGGCCACCGCCTCTTCGCCGCTGGCAACTGCCTCGGCGCTGTATCCCAGGCGCTGCAGCATGGCGCAGGCAATTTGGCGCTGCTCCTCGACATCGTCGATAACCAGGATCATTTCGCCGTTCCCCTGGGGCAACACGGAAGAATACCCAACGGTTGTGGCGTGAGCGGATTCTTCGACCTCAGGGAAATACAGGGTAAACTGAGTCCCGCGCCCCACGGCGCTCTTGACATCGATATATCCCTGGTGGTCTTTGACGGTTCCCCACACCACGGCCATGCCCAGGCCAGTGCCGCTGCGCCCCATGACCTTCTTGGTATAGAAGGGTTCGAAAATCCGTTCCAAATCCTCGGCCGAGATGCCGATCCCTTCATCGGCAACCCGCAGAATGATAAAATCGCCGGGTTCGATCGAGTCGTATCCGGGCACGGGTGTGTCGACATAGACGCGCTCGACCGAGATGGTCACGGCACCGCCGTCGGGCATGGCTTCGACGGCATTGGAGGTGAGGTTCATGACGGTTTTGGACAGATGGACCGCGGACCCTTTCACATTGAAGCTGCCGTCGCCCATATCGGCCTTGATGTCGATATTGGCATGATAGGAGATCAATTTCCGGAACTCGGGGCTCTCCAGATACTCGGTGACGATATCTTTCAGGGAGACCGTCTCGGTAACGGCCACACCCCGGCGTGCCAGCGTCAACAGGTCCTGGACGATGGCCGCGGCGCGCTGTCCCGAGTTCTGAATCATTTCGAGCGGGCTCTTCATCGGGTGGCCGTCTTCCAGGTCCAGTAAAAGCAATTCCGGATAGCTCATGATGCCGGAGAGGATGTTGTTGAGGTCATGGGCAACCCCGCCGGCCAGCATACCGATCGCCTCCATTTTCTGGGCACGCAAAAGCTGGCTCTCCATGCGTGTCTTCTCAACTTCAGCCTGCTTTTTGTCGGTTTCGTCGATGAAAATCAAGACAATGTCGTCGGTGATCAGCTTGTAGGCAAAGTACTCCAGCCACAACGCCTTGGAGCCGCCGTCATAGCGCCTGACAGGCACATGTTCGGCCCCACCCTTCTGCCACACACGGTGAAGGACCTCATCCAGGCCCAGATGGGCGTAGGGCGATGCGATCACCTCCAGCGGAAGACCCAGGACAGTGTCGCGTTTGGCAGCAACGATTTTTTCGGCCGCCTTGTTCATGTCGGTCAGGACAAATCCGTCTTGCTCCGGATGCTTTCGAAACACCGCCACCCCGTTGCTCATGTTGGCAAACATCTCACGATAGCGGACCTCGCTTTGCTCCAAGGCACGTTGGGTCCGTTTGCGCTCGCTCATCTCCGTTTCCAGGCTGGCAACGGCATTGGCCAGCTCGGCGGTGCGGTCGGCTACCTGGCTCTCCAGATTATCCCGGTGGGTGGCCAATTCGGCGTCGCGCTTTTCAATCTGGGTGAGCATCTCGTTGAAGCCGCCGATGAGTTCACCGATTTCATCGTTCGTGGTCTTCTCGGCCCGGACCGCGTAGTTCGCCTCGCGCGTGATGAGCCGCACCTTTTCGGCCAGGTTTAAAATAGGTCGCGAGATCAACAGTTGCAGCCGGGCGGAAAGGAAAAAGGCCGCGACCGCCGCCGCCAGCAAAACGCCGAGGACGATCAACACATACAGGGTCAGTTTTTCATTGAACTCCTCCAGATTAACCCGGATAAACACCTGGCCGAGGGGCTCGCTGCGAAACAGGATCGGTTGCACCAGCATGAAGGCATTGCCGGTGAAGTGGTGCTTCTCCGAAGGTGCGCCCGGATCGATAAAACCCGGCGGCAAGTCCGCCAGGTGATCGGCTCCGGCCGACGGCTGTTCGGGCAGGTCTGTTTCGCCTTGACCTTTTTGATAAGCCGCGAACAGGCCTTCATCACGCCGGATTATCGCGGCGGCGGCCACAAACGGTTCCGCGCTGAGCGCTGCCAGCGTTTCCCGTGCGGCGTTCGGATCCTGGAATACCAGGGCGGCCGAGCTGTTGATACCGATGACTTTCGCCAGGGTCGAGACGCTGTGGATGAGCTCGTTGCGATAGGTTGTCCGCTCGTTTTGGATAAAAAAGATGGCCGTGAGAACCAGCACCGGCAGACAGGTCAGCATGGAAACGATGGTCAGTTTGGTCTGCAGGGAAAAGTTGTGAAACCGTTTCATGAGCCACCGCCTTTTCCGCCCGGGACGTTGACGATGGTGGCGATGCGCAGCAACTTTGAGCTGACCTGGAGCCCGGCCGCTTTGGCGGCCCCGATGTTGGCTTCGAGACCGATGCGGTTGCCCCGGCGCAGCAGATTGATCACGCCCCCGCGTTGGCAGAAACCGGGACTGGCCCCCACGGTGAGAATGGCCTGGCCTGCTACGGCGGCCAGCAGTTTTTCCGTCTCTTTTTTCCCGGCAGCGGCAATGAAAAGGAGGTGATAGCCGGTCGGGTCGGCGGTCTCTGAGAGGCGTTCGATGACGATCGGCCGTTGGCCGTGACGCTCTCCCCGGATCACCTTCCGAAATATCTCTATAAAGTCGGACGCCTCGTCATCGCCGTAGACGGCAATCCGCAACGGGGCCGCCGGGTCCGTAAACGCTGTGGGCGGCCACTGTACAAAACTGGTCAGGTTGAACAGATAGACCGCTTTGATCTGGACTTCTGAAAAACCCCGCGCTCCGGCGGGAAGGGTAGTGGCAGCTATAATAACGGGTAACAGCAGAAAGCCCAGAATCCTGCGCAGAAGGGGTCGCAGGGAGAGTATATATGGCTTTTGGGCTTTCAAGGAATACATCCTGTCTCAATTCAACGACTTTGGTCAACCGGCCTGCAATCGCAAAGGCAAGCCACCAACCGGCGTCCGGATTTACAGTTAGAAATTCCAGGTCACTTTGGTGTAAACACTGCGTTCGACTTCGGTGGAACGCGCTTGAAAAAATAGATCCACGAACTCGAGATGCTGGTCGTCGGCCAGATTCCGGCCGACCAGGGCGATTTCCAGGTCGGTGGAGGGCTTCCAGGCCAGGCGGGCATCGAAGGTCAGATAATCGTCTATCTGCAGCGCCGGCAGGTCGTCCACATAGCGTAACCACAGGTCCAATTCAAAATCACGGGGCAGGTCCATGGCCGACCGGGCACTGAACTGGTTCTGGGGGCTGGTTCCAGCAATCTGTGATAGTCGCGGGTCTTTGTCCATCTTCAAATAGGTGTAGGCCAGATCCAGCTTCCACCATTCGATTGGGATGAAATTGGTGGCGATTTCGATGCCCCGCGTGTCGGCGGACTCGCCATTGATTAAAGTTTCCGGCGACACCACGTAGGGCGGCGGCCCGGGTACAAAGGATTGGGCCCCGGTGGTGGACGTACCCAGGTCTTTGTATTTGTTGTAGAATACGGCCACATCCCAGAGCATCCGATCGGTAAGCGGGAAACGATAGCCAAGCTCGTAGGCCACGACTTCTTCGGATCGGACATGTTCACTGCCGTTGACCCGCGCCCGGACAGGAAACGGGCCTGGATTTTGCGGCGTGCCCGGAGGCAGGGTCTGCAGCTCAAACTGCACCTCTCTCTCCGCCCGGGAAGGGGTCCGCACGGCCCGGGAGACGGCGCCCCAAACCGAGTGGTCTTCGCGCGGTTTCCACAGGAAGCGGCCGGTGGGCTGGACTTCCCAATCCGTGTAGGTATGGTTTTCGAATTTCGTTCCGATGGTCAGCCAGAACCGGTCCGGCACCACCGTGATTCGGTCCTGGATGAACAAGCTGTAGAGTTCCAGCGTCTTTTCCAGGGGGTCGAACACAGTGTTGCGCAGAGGTTTGGTTTCATCCCGCGAGTTCCGGTACCCCAGGCCCCAGATGATTTCATTGGCCTCGTTCAGCATTCCGCGGTGCTGGAAATCGATGTCAAACGTATTGCGGACCTCGTCGAAAAGTTCATCAGCGGCCCGAGTGTGATCAAAATATACCTGGAGGGCAAATTCGGAGTCGTTCGCCAGGGTATGTTCCCACCGCGATAGAATATTGCCCCCACCCAGTTCGGATTCATCGCGGACTGTCTCCTGGTAGCTTGGCGGGGTAAGGGACGTGAACTCATAGGTAGCGTTGGCCCGCTGGGAATATACATCACCCTGCAGGGTGAAGGCGTCGGTTGTATCCATCTCCCAATCGAAACGAAAACCACTGCGCAAGGCAGACCATTGGTCATGGCCATCTTGCCCGTCGGCTTCGGCTCCGTGATCCCGATCATAATATTTGGCATACAGGCGCAAGTGCGATGTGTCCGATGTCCGCCAGCCATAACGCGCACTGGCAAATCCACGCTCCTCGGTGCCCACGCCGCCGCTTATCAAGCCGCCCTGGGTTTCTCCGGCTTTTTTGGTGATGATGTTGATAATACCGTTGACCGCATTGGCGCCCCACAGCGAGGCCCCGGGCCCCCGGATGACCTCGATGCGCGCAATGTCTTCGAGCATGGTATCCTGCACGTTCCAGAAAACACCCGACCAGCTCGGTGAATAGACTGTGCGGCCATCGATCATGACCAGCAGTTTATTGGCAAAACTGCCGCTGAAACCCCGGGCGGTGATGGCCCATTTATTGGCATCGATATGGGCGACCTGGATGCCCGGCACCATGCGCAGTGCTTCGGCGATGGTCGTGACGCCGGATCTGCGGATATCCTCATCGGAGATGACGAAAACGGCCGCGGCCGCATCCGATAGCTTTTCGGCTTTTTTGGATACCGAGGTCACTTCCAGGTAGGCCAGGTCTTCGATACTGAGGCTCTTCAGGTAACGGATATCGTCTTTCTCGGTTACCGGATCGGTCCTTGCGCCCGCAAACGGTGCCATCCCAAGCACAATGCCGATAGTCAATAGTATCAATAAATACAGACTGTTAAACGCGCTCATGTTTCCTTCCCCAATTTTCATGATTCATCCCTCATCTGGCCCGACCCGTTTTAAATAAGCGGTTGCTTGCTAACAACCTGCAACCCTCATCTGGTTATATCGGTACCTTCGGGACGAGCTTTAGATTAAAACCGGGAAAGCCGGGCAATGCACATAAAAGGCGATTACAGACAGTTAGCTTAATTGGGGGGTGGATACCTATGGTAATGTCGGGGGGATGGGA
>Ga0126334_10000363_pt1 | contig 13548 bp, 8 predicted proteins | sample InaspJWI49metaG_FD_94491 | JGI IMG/M metagenome (GOLD analysis project Ga0126334, IMG submission 94491) | Marine gutless worms symbiont microbial communities from Oahu, Hawaii - Inanidrilus sp. 2 OAHU.JWI-49 metaG | ecosystem: Host-associated > Annelida > Digestive system > Unclassified | place...
GTTAATCGGCTTGGATGTCGGTACAGCATGTAGCGATTAGATAGCCATCCACACGGCGTGATGGTTTAATATCTTCTTTGGCTGCTCTTTGCGGCTTGGGATAATGAAGAGCCGTTTCATGTGATGGTACACAGACAGTATTTTCAAAGAACATACGCTTTTTTGCATAAAAAAAATAATATAGCGGTTGTCACAAGTTACTTTTACTTGGAAATGTCATAAGAACTTCCTTATTTTGAAATGGCTCAAACGGAACGTATTTATGACAACCGCTATAGTAAACCATTTTCCCAAAATGGATGCAATTAGATTTACTCCTTCGCCATTCATCCAATAAACTCGTCCTCATGTTACTGAGATATACTGCAGACAGAGACTAAAAGTTATGGCAATAGGGCGATTACGCGCGCTTGCGCTTGAGAACCGTTTTTTACCGGCAACACACCAACAATGACCGTTGCCCCGGTCGGCGGCAGCGCATCGAGATTGGCTAAGTTTTCGATCTGATACTTATTTGCCTTCAACATGATGACGTGGGTTGCGTAATCCTTTGATGGGCCGTGGTCGAGACTAAGCGTATCGATGCCGATTCCGGCCACGTCGCGCTCGACCAATAACTCTGCGCTGTCCGGGCCAAATCCAGGAAAGTGCATTACCTTATCGTCGCCCATGTTGATGTACCTCTTGGGGTTGACGAAGCGCTTATGCCACCCCGTGTTAAGGATAACAAGCGATCCTGCGGAGATCTTCCCATGCTCGGCTTCCCAGGTCCTTACATCCGTGGCAGCCAATTGATAATCTGGATTCGCGGCCACCTTATCCTGAATATCTATGACCATTGCTTGGACAATAAGCTCGGAAAGCGAAAGCTGGTCGATCGGCTTATTGCCCTTGATGAAGTGGGATGGAGCGTCGACATGGGTACCAGTATTTTCGCCTGTCTCGAATTTATGTAGCTGGAAGCCTTGATCGTAGTCGACAAGCCGAATTTTCTTGAATGGAACACCACCCGGCCAGAATGGCATTTCACCATATAGGCGATGAGTGAGGTCAATGGCTTTCGTTGCCTCAATCCTCTGTTTCAACATCTCCGCAGCGTTTGCACTGGGCGATACAAAAACCAATATAACTACTACTAAAAATAGTTTACGTACATGCATTTTTGCCTCCTTTCGACACTTTAAGTGCCAGGCTAATTAAAGCAGGCGAAGCAACCCTCGCCGGTTAACACTAGTATTTGATAAGAACTCGCGGCTTCAAGAGCGGATCAAGAGAAAATTTAAATTGAGTAGAGGTATCAGATAAAGCGCAACATATGGAAACTTCGAATAGACGAAAGCAAAGAATAGTTAGCGAAGACGGGCCTGATTGTCAAGGCAACAATCTTGTTAGCAGGTTCTAAAAATTTGAGCATCCGCAACCTGGTTGCCCGAGAACGGTTTTTACAGGTAGGTTTCAACCGGATAGCCTGTCGAGAGCCTCCCTTCGAGAGCCTCAGGATCTGATGACAAGGTCGAATGATCAGAATCTATCAGGTAATGCTCCGCGTGCGGCGGCGATGGTGAATCATCATAAAAGATTAAGGTTTCATGAGGCGGGGCATTCGCCAGCGGAGGCGGTTTGCGTTTGACATCCCACAAATCCAGATGCTTGAGGATCTTTTTCCGACACTAATTTTAGGTTAATTGTTACGTTGCTGTGTGGGACTTTGTGTGGGAAAATCTTTCCAAAATCTGCTAAAATCGGCAAAAGTCTGACAAAATATGGAAATTCGGAATCAGTGATTTCAGTAACTTAAGTGAATTGAGGAGGTTAGGAAGACCGGGGTGATTGACCGAAAATCCCCGTGTCTGCAGTTCGATTCTGTCCCTCGGCACCAATAATTTAAGGCACTTACGTAATTTTTCGTAGGTGCTTTTTTTGTCTAAAAAGGTCCTAAAACGGGCACAACCGAAATAGGGTATCAACTTAAGATATTGAAATTAAGCATAAATTTTTTGAAGGCATGGGGACTTTTATTCCCGGTGCCTATGAATATGGCGGCAATTAACCGATTTAACCAGCAGCATTGATTCGCATCCGAGATATGATTGACTCGGATAAATGGTTTTATTGCCATATCCGGAGCTACACGGGCAGAACTCGATCCTTGCCTGAAAATATATTTGTTTGGATACTGTCATGAATTAATGATTTCGTTGGACCAAAGACAATCCAGAAAAATCTCCCACGGAAGAATTTCTATACCATCTTCCGTTCTTCTGGGTTTGGTGTCCATGGACATCACAATGTAACTGCGTGAAGAAAGCAAACAGCCATTATAGAAACGCATAAAAGCAACACCGTCCCCATTCCCCGTCCCTATTCCCCAAGTCGCAAATATGAATTTAAATGTATACATGACCCATATCAGATTCCCTTTATTTCGCCAAATTGAGCAAGAAACATGGACATACCAATAACAGCTTCAATGCTTTATGACTTTGTGCAATGCCCCCATCGGGTATTCCTTGATCTTTTTGGAGATCCAGCCCGACGTGACCCTGTTAGCGCATTTGTCCAACTTCTCTGGGAGAGGGGTAGTGCATTTGAGCGGGAAACAATCGAAAAATTGCAAATCCCATTTGAGAACCTCCGATTATATTCTTCTGAGGAGAAAGAACGGTTTACAGCCGAAGCAATGAAAAGTGGAGCGCCACTGATATATGGTGGGCGTATTCGCATAGGAAATCTTTTGGGAGAACCTGATCTGTTGCGACACCAGGGTACTGGGTATTTTGCGGGTGACATCAAAAGTGGATCAGGTTTCGAGGGGATGAGTGAAGAAAGTGTTGGGAAACCTAAAAAACATTATGCAGTTCAACTCGGCCTCTATACAGACATTCTCGATAAGCTTGGTTTATCAGCAGGACGCATTCCATTCGTTTGGGACATCCATGGTCAAGAAGTGATCTATGAATTGGATTCTCCTATTGGCAAAAGGGATACAACCAGTCTCTGGGAATTTTATGAATCATGCCTCGCCGATGTTTCATTGATTATAGAACAAAAAATCTCCACAGTTCCTGCTCTTTGTTCCATGTGCAAATTGTGTCACTGGCGTTCATTTTGCCTGGCACAACTAAACGAAATGAATGACTTAAGTTTGATTCCCGAGCTTAGCCGCTCAAGAAGAGATGCTATGTTGTCCCACATAAAGAATGTGAAGGATTTGGCAAATTGTAATGTGAGTAACCTGATACAAGGCAAAAAAACGGTAATTTCTGGCATTGGTTCTGGCATGCTGGAAACATTTCAAGAGCGGGCAAAACTTTTGGATCAACCAGACGCAGTTCCTTATCTCAATGAAAAATTTAGCCTACCCCACTCTGAAATTGAACTATTTTTTGATGTCGAAACGGACCCCATGAGAGATATCTGTTACCTTCAAGGATTCGTAGAACGCCATGGTCAGGATTTTGGGTCTGAAAAATACGTGGCCTTTTTCGCCAACCAACCAACACCAGAAGATGAACAGAAAGCATTTGAAAAAGCATGGAATTATATTCAGCATCGCCAGCTTTGTGTAATACATTATTATTCACCCTATGAAAGGACAATCTGGCGAAAGCTGCAGAAACGGTATCCAGATGTTATGACGGAGGCGGATATTGAAAATATGTTTTCACCTGATATTGCCGTGGATCTCTATCTGAGCGTTGTAAAATCCAAAACCGAATGGCCAACCAACGATTATTCAATTAAAACGCTTGCAACTTATCTGGGATTTAAATGGCGGGACAAGGAACCATCCGGTGCAGCATCAATAGAATGGTATCATCGTTGGGTTGAATCCAATGATTCTGCAATCCGGCAGCGCATTCTTGATTATAATGAGGATGATTGCATCGCCATGCGGGTATTGTTAGATGCAATTGAAGGTTTGCCAACAAAACATATTTAAGACTCTAATTCGATAAAGAAGTTGCTTCAATTATCTGTTGAAATTCAGATAAAAGAAAATCCATGATTATTGATATTCTGGATAAGGCGGATGAGGATCAATTGAAATTGGCTTATAAGGTGCTGTCTGCGGTGATTTAATAACGATCCTGTACACGGTATACTTCATTATGAAGATCGCTCCGTAAGGGTTTGATATACATTTTCCCAGAACGGATCGACCCATCCTGTTACCTTTATCGCAGATATTATTATTTCGATAAACGACCCGGGTTCTATCCGGTCAAAATCACCCGCGGCTTTGAGTAAATACATAAAGTACACATCCCAATTGTAGATCTTAATTAACGAAAATGCTCCACTAACATTGTTTTCCTTGAGATAAGCATTGGCGATTGCATTGTGTGCATGGTTTTTTTGCTGTTCATCGCCAATAATCGAGGCGATTTGCATTGCCGCATCAAAACATCCAATACCGGCAAGTCCACCCGCTAAAGTTGTCAGTGCGGATGATCGTTCTTTACTGTCAGAAATTGACAGGGATGCTTGCTTTGCCTCTTCGATTACCTCTTTGAATGTTTCATCACCGATGTCTTTCAAGTCAATAGCCAAACGCTTAAGGACCGATACTTTATCCTTCGGGTCTGAAACCATGCGGGCAATTTCCCGCGCCCGCTGAAAAAGTAAGACGGCTCTATCCGGGTCGCCTGAATGACCAAAAAATTTTGCAATCCTCATTAACCTCGCTGACCTGCCATAGTGGTCGTGAACATGTTCCAGAACTTCCTGGGCCGTTTCGAGATATTCATGCTGAATCAGGCTATCGACCAGCCTTGGAATCGTCATCTGTTTTAACCTGGCGTTGTCCGTTGAAATAATTTCTGACCAGATTTCCAGAAACATCGCCTTGGCCAGGGCTTTGTCAACTTGGGCCAAATGCGTGGCAACGTAAATTTTCCATCGAACACGATCGTCATTTAATTTCATTTCACCGACGACTTTAAGCGCCTCTTCCTTCACGATATCTATCAAGGGATGATCCGGGTTTAAAGCAGCTAATATATTACACCATGACATAACCTGATCTGAGCGATACTCAATTTTGGGCGCCAATTGCATGGCTTTCTCGAATTGTCCAATTGCAGCATAGGCTTTAATCGCGTGGCAGAACATGCCATCTGCATTTGGAGTGCCGGCTTTAAAACCGTCGATTAGATGTTCTGTCTCTTGGCCACGGCCGATCTCAATAAGCAATTCGACATAGTCTTCTAAAACGAAATACAACGATCTTTCATAGTCGTAGTCGCCACCGGAGAAAATGGATTCTGCCTCTTTAAAAAAAACTTCTGCACTTTCGGGATTATCAGCGTGGTACAACCTTTTTCCGATGCGGATCAAGCCTTCCGCTTTAATGGCCTGACCCTGTATTTCGTCAACCAATTGCTTTGCTTCATCGAGGCGCCTACATTTCGCCAGTCCAATAGCAATCGCCCGTCTTGCCAGATCTCTTATACTTTCATAGTACGAAATGTCCGGCATCATTTTAAATACTTCTTCGGCCTCCTCCAGCTTTCCGGCCGCTGCCAATTCTTCGACAATATCCCGCAAGGCATTTAATTTTTCCTTCTCATCCTGAATCAGGAGTGCGATTCGAAATGAAGGCTGGTAATAGCCGGATTCTGTGAGGCAGGCAGTCAAATCGTGCAACTGGTATTGATAAGACTCGCTATTATTAATGGCGATTTTTGTTAAGATCGCTTTATCGAGCACTGACGCCGACCGACTATTCCCAATGGTTGCCAGTATATATGCGTACGTGCTCAAAACTCTGACCAGAACCTCTTGCCCGGCGATCGCATCTAAAAATTTGTCTATTTTTTGAAAATGATTTAGTGCGGCCAAAATCTTGATAAGGTTCACCTGCGGTTGATATTTCAATCGATATAGAGGAGTTCTGGGTTGAACGTATTGCGGGTCAATCACATTGATGGCTGCATCAATGGCCTCATCGACAAGGGTGCCCGTTCTCGGATCGTTTATTTCCAATAGGGCCGGTGCCAGATCACCCAGACCGATTGCCCTTAGATACAGGTTGGCCTGATGATTACCTAAATCGTAATTGATAAGCTTTTCGGCCTCCTGAAGCTGTCCGGTCTTGATGAGGTATTTGGCGAGTTCGACAAATAATTGGGATTGGTCGAAACGGCTTTTGATTGCAAAAACCAAATCCCTGGCCTCCTCATAGCGCCCGAGCTGCAACAATAAGCTGATGTAGCAAAATCTCACCTCGAATTTCCAGTATGGATCATAACCGGGACTTTGTTCGTAGGATTCGACTTCACCTTTAAGGACATTTATTAGATCCCCCAAACGCTGATCGTTTGTTTTTATCAAGATAAGTGCCAGTTCCTTTAACTCCATAATCTTGTGCCAGCGTTCATTCAAAGCGTATACATTTTTCAGCGCCGCGCCTATGATTTTATCTTTATCACGAAAATCGGCAGCATAAGCCGCCCGGGCCAGCTTAGTCCAGGCACCGGCAGATACGTTAGGCTGGTCACAGGAAGCAATCAATGAGAGAACCTTGTTATGCAATTTAAGCGATTTTTGGTCGTCGACCGTCTTGAAAGCAGGCATAAGCCTGCAGTAAATGTCAACTTTTTCTTTTAGATCGCTGAGAGCTCGAGATGTGTCGAGAATTTCAAAAAGCAATGCCTTTTTCGTTTTGCCATTTTTCTTAAGTTCACTATATACAAAGAATAGGCCATTGCATCTTGCATAAATATCCTGGCGTAACTTGGCGTATTCTATCGCTTCTTTCTCACGGCCCAGCAAGGTGAGGGTTCTAAGATCGGTATCACTATAGAGTTCAATATTCAGATTGACGATTATACGGGCAGTTGCCAGATGAACCAGCGATGTCGATTTCGGATTTCTTGGCCGGGTTACGACCTGCCAGGAGAGATTTACATCTTCCAAAAAACCTGCATATAAATAGCCTCCCCTTTTGTAACGTGCCTGAAACCAGTCGCGCGAAATGAGTTTTTCAAGCAACGCATGGTTGCCGCTGCGATATAGATGCTTCGCTAAATGGTTCAGACCGTAACGATCGCAAGAATCCCAATTATTTTTAAAATTTATCCAGTAATATTTGGAAATCTTATTGTGATATAAAGATTCATCTAAGGGAAAGTCGCGGTTGCGATTGTCGTCCAGTAAATATTCGGCAAATGAACGATGATATAACTGATACCTTCCACCTTCGTGCGTTTCATCCAAAAATTGTTTTAACGCTGCGACAATGGATTTGACATAGCCAAGCTTCACCGCGACCAAAGCAGCAATTTGAGCCGGACTGACCGCCTCATATACAACAGCCATCACCCCGAGAACTGGCAGGCAAATATTTTCCCAGCGATCAGGCTGCGTGCCCTTCTGAATGACAATGTGCTCGTCAACGATATCAATGCTCGATTGCCACGCCAATTTCAGAAGCTTCGACACAACAAGATCGCTGTCTGACGCAGTTACGGTTACATCAAGGCCATCGACCTCGATGTTTTCGACCCCGGGTATCTGCTCCCATTGCCTGATCAGGCTGGTTGCAGGCCGGTCAACCACTTTGAAATTCAGCGTATCTTTGAGAATTCCCCGAATCTTTTCAACTGCAAAATAACGATAAATATCGTCTAATCCCCTGGGAATGCTAAATTGACGTAGATCGGTATTGCCGTTCTGCACAAATTCTCGAATTTCATTGAAATAGTGATAGAGGTAAAGAAAGTTGTCCTCACTGCTGGACTCAAGATCGGTGATGTATTTTTTCAGCTCTTCCGGTTGCCAGGTGGCCACGATTTCATTGATAGGCGAGGCCTGCATAACATGCTTGATATAATTGCGAATATCCTTCTTCGTTTTATCCACGTAATGCGACAAATGAAGCTGGTCCTGCGATTGAAAGCCGGCCAAGTAATCCTCCGGGCGGGAGGTCATCACGAAACGCAGGTTGGGTGGAAAACTCTGGTCAGTTGCACGGGGGATTATATCTCCGATTCTGGGACCGGGGTGGGAGAGGGATTCGTCCAATGCATCGATGAAAATGATGACTTTTTCATCTTTGTGCAGCTCATATAACCGCTGTAACGGGCTCAGAAGCGTCACGTGTAAAAGTTCCGGTTCGCTTAACGCCTCTGTTACGTCAATGAGTCTGCCAATTCGCTCACCCACAACTTTGCTTTCACCCAGGGCGGCCCCAACCCGCACCACGACATCACGATCCGGTAATGGCAAGAAAGGTAACGTGTAAAGTTCTTGTATGAAACGTCCTGTTACCCGGGTTTTGTTCTTCGCCAACCCGATATTTACGCTGGTTTTGCCTCCGACCGGCGCCCTAAAAATGGCTTGACCATACTTCTGATAAAGCTGGGCACCTATGGATATGAGCATCGCCCGCGGGGCCACTCCGGTCGTTCCACTTTTACTTCCGACCCGGATGAAATGCCTCGGTGCATTCCATGCCTCGGCCAGATATGCCATCAGCGCCGTTTTGCCGCTTCCCGGTTCTCCGACGATAATGAGATGACGACCCTCTGGATTGTCGCAAAATGAGGCAACCTTTTGAACGAGCCACTCCCGGCCGATGAAATTGGATGGGTTATAACGTCGGTAGATAATGTCGTGAGCAACGGTTATACGGCCAAATTCAGCTGCCATCACATTGCTTCTTTGGTTTGCAATCTTGTTTACCCTGCTGTCTTCAGGAGTCCTGTTTGTGTTTTATATGCAGAGCATGTTGAATCAGTTCGCCGCGGTCGTTCTCATTCAGGCTCTCAAAAATAGATAAGAGGTATCGCGACGCCTCATCAGTCGAATCGCCACCCGAATCTCTGCCGACCACTATACCGTCTTTTGAAACGACTGCACCGGCAATGTCGACATCGCCGTCTTGAAAAGTATCGGGACCGCGAACGCCTCCCACGTATCCTCCCTTAACCCAAAGCGCTCGCACCCGAATACCGGAGGCCCGAGGCTCTTGAATGACCGTTCGCTTCCGTCCCCACCCATAGGACAGGATACCCAATACCGGTATTATATATAGCAAGGCACGCAAACCGGAAGGTATCCCCTTGCCGAAAACCACCAGACCGATAACCAGTATCATATAGGCAAGTAGAAATATAAAAATCTCTGAGGTCAATTTGTCGAACGCTTTATTAAGGGTAGATTCGTAGGGGCCTCCGGTGTTTTTCACGTTCTCATCTGAATGCGTTGAGCCGGGAGCTTCTTTTTGACTTGAGTTAATTGATCCGGTCATTTGATTTCACCTGGTTGAAATTTTTTGTGTTGTACAATTTACCGAAAATGAATGCGGCATGGACAGTGCTTAGTCAATACTCAATATCTATTTTACAGTAATGTAATCAAACCATTTTGGCAATCAAGATTTAAGCAAGTGCAATATTCGTAACCAACACCAAATTTATGGCACGTTCTCAGGTTTTAATGTTTTGATAGAATTTAAAGTACTTTGAATGGGCAACGAAAATGAGGGTCACCCATTAAAAGGCCCCGAGTCAAAGCTTGAATTGTAAATAGGAAACAAAATTTCAGATGCTTAATTCACTATTCAAGCTTTGATCCCCTACTCGCTCGTACTCAGTCAGCACATGGCAAAAGTTAACAGTCTTGATTTGGTCTAAACTATTACGCTACATCACCCTCATCGATTCAGGACACCCGCTCCCCGTTATGACCTCATATATCTGCCTCGCCGTTTCATCAAAAACTCTATTATATTCCGGATTCTGAATATTGCGGCCAAGCACTTTTATGCCTTTTTGATAGCTGAGCATATCCAGTTTCATATCAATCTCCACAGCAATTCTATTTAATAGCGCCTGGCATTGAGCTTGATCGTTCCGCAAAATTCCAGCTTTTGTGACAACAGGTTCTTCTAAATCCATGTCCCGACTGAGGTCATTGGTTATCTCGATTGCTCTCTCCAGCGTTTTATATTCTTTTGGAACAGTTGCCTTTATGAGTTTAAATACTGCATCTAAAGGATTCAGACTGATAAGCTCGGGATGATGAACATAACTGTATTCAGCGTGAAATTTCACATCCGGACCCTCAACACCATACAAGCTTTTGCCATACCAGTTTTCAGTGTATTGAATAATCTGCTGCTCGCTCCAATCGCCCTTTGGCCTAAAATAGGTCCAGGTGACCTTTGACAGTTCGTCCAAGCATTCTTCAACGGTGTTATACATATAATCAGCGAAATGTTTACCATCCTCAAAGATGTCAATTCCCGCAAATTCAAGTCCTGGCAAAGACGCCTGTAAAATTAATTTATGATCCCGAACGTTATTCAATATTACAGAATAAGCGTTTCGCTTCCACGGCACCATTTCGCTTTCTTCAAATTCTGATTTCATTGGAAACTTCATGTCCTTGAAGGCACTTGGCGTGATCAATACAGCACCGGTATCCGGCGGCAGATCGAGTTTTTCCATAACATCGAGGTAAAAATCCCATTCATCATCGCCGCTGATTTGCATTGGCAGCAGCTGGCCAGGACTTTCAAGGAGTTGCTCTTCCATCATTAAAAGTATCAATTCTAAAGTGGCTTGTCATCCGGATTCAAAATAATCCCCGCCTGCTTTTTGCCGGTTTTCAGCTTTTTTGAATATTGCCTCAGCTCTTCTTTGTATTGATTTTCGACGTTGTTCGTCCATCTTTACTTTTCTATTTTACTTATCGGTTTGGTTTAATTTTCGGTCGGGAAAATAATTTTCAAACTCCGGCTAATATCATTATCACGATTGTGAATATTTGGGTAATAATAATGAAAATCAAATTGAAATGTGATAATGAAAGTGACCGATATCGGCACCTCTTTTACAACCCAAACAACCATATTTACAGCAGAGGAGAAAACGATGGCTCTAATTCAAACTGTTGAACCCGACAAGGCAGAAGGTAAAGTTAAGGAGATTTATGACTTCATGCAGGAAAATGCCGGCGTAATTCCCGCTCCCCTGCAGCTGGCAAGCGCCAGCCCCTGGATGTTGAATATGGTTTGGCAATCGATTCAACATTTTTCCCAGCATCCGAATTTGGGATTCGGGCTGCTTTCCAGTATACGCTATCTGGTGGCCCAACAATACGATTACGCTTTCTGCATTGGTTTCAATAAGAATATGTTGAAGATGCAGGGGTTGTCAGATGAAGATATCGAAAAGATGGAAAAAGATCCTCTCCAGGCACCTTTGGATGACAAGGACCGGGCAATGGTGGGCTTTGTGATGAAGGCGGTCAAAACACCCGATGATGTTGAAAAAGAAGATTTAGACAAACTGCGTGATCAGGGTTGGACGGACAGCGAGATCATGGATGCTCTGGTGCACGGCACCAATATGATCGGATCCAGCATCCTGATGAAGACCTTCAAAATGGATCAAACGTGTTGATTTCACAATCCATGAGCGGCGAAGGCGAAATGATAGTGGGAGCGGATTTGAAACAAGTTAGGTCTGATAGACGATTTGATAGACGCTTCGAACCGAAATCAGACCCTATTAGACGAAATAACGTCTACTAACCAGACTCGATTGAAAGGTCTAACGCCTTGAATTATATATGATATCGGTATGTTACGAATAGGTTGGATAGTCGGCGCACTTAATTTGGGAGCAGGAAGTCGGGGGTTCAAATCCTCTCGCCTCAGCCAATTTGGATTCAGACGGACAGCAAGTTAGTTAACAACGTCCTATATAAATTCACTAATAATATACTATTATTCCGCACAACCCACTATATGTGCCTCAATACCGAACCGTTCTTTTAAGGTTTTTACCAAATTTTCAGCATTTTTACGATTCATCTCTTCAGATTCAAAAAAATAGCCTTCACATTTCCATACAACTTTACAAGGCATTATGTTACCCTTTCTTATATCGAGTACTAACTCTCCGCTTAGCCGGATGGCAATCGAGTGCAGTAAAATTGCCGGGCTGAAGCTGTTGTCATATTATTTTTCTTTCTCTTGATTTAATAATTTAACCTCGATTGTCTGATTTTTGGGTATCAAGGAAACCTTATCTGTGATCTCTTTTATATTTGCCGCCACCTCGTTGATAGCGGAGTTATAATCTATTCTCGATTCTCCAATTTCCTCAAACTTATCTATTATTGATTCCACAATCTCACGGTTTTCTTTTAGTTGGGTTTGAAATTGCTTTGTCTGACTTATGCTATTCTGATAGTTGTTGTACATGCCATATAGGCCCAGAAGTATTGAGACACCAATTGCTACCCATGTCGCTAAATATTGTTTATTAAACTTGATTTCGTCTTCAGTTGAAAATCGATTGATTACCAGTTGTTTCAGCGCTGGGGAAGGCATTACTTCTTTGTCAACATACTTTATAAGCAAATCAACTAAATTTTGGTCATCAATCTCCATGCTAAAGGATGGCATATTCACCGCCCCCATACCAAATGTAACAACTTGCTCTGTACTTTTTGCTGATATAAAGAAGATGGCTAATTCTTCTTTTTCCAGGTATCTAAACAATATTACGTGTTTGATGAGTAATTCAACAAGTTTTTGTTGTCTTTCAATCCCCCAATTATACTCCTCATTAGTGGGCTCGGTATTCTGTGTTTGAAAAAGGAACACGGCTTTTCTATCGATCTTATCAATTTGAATACGAGTACCTTGAAGATTTGACATGCTATCAATTATGTTTATCAAACTTCGAGAAATACCACTTCCTTGAGTGATTTTTCGGATAATACCTTGCTCTTCTTCATCGAAAATTCTCATAGCTTTCCTAAACTATACCGCCAGCATTAGCTGCACAAAAAACGGGCAATATACATTTTAAATTAGATCAAAACACCGTCAGTTTCAGTATTTTCAAATTTCTAAATTACAATTTATATCGGAAAATTTTCGTGAAACTAAAGCAATGGTAAAAACTGTGTGGGACTTTGTGTGGGAAAATATTTCCAAAATCTGCTAAAATCAGCAAAAATCGGAAAAGATGTGGAAATTCAGATTCAATGATTTCAATAACTTAAGTGAATTGAGGAGGTTAGGAAACCCGGGGTGATTGACTGAAAATCCCCGTGTCGGCAGTTCGATTCTGTTCCTCGGCACCATTGATTTAAGGCACTTACGAAATATTCGTAGGTGCTTTTTTTGTTTTAAGGGATCCAAAAACTGGCACAGTTCAGATCATCCATAAATTAAATGATCTGAACTGATGAAATAATATCACTCCGCCAACCTTTTTAATGAAAGACTCCCATCCAATCCCACATCGGACGGGGGATCTTATCTTTTTAGAACATAATTAGATCTTTGAATCTGTGATAGTTGCCGACAACAAATTCTTTGGTACCAACGTTCCCTATTTCGTATTTTTTCGCCTCCAATGCCTTCCTTACGTTTCTCTCTAAGATTTAATAACCCTCAATGGAGATATAGTCAATAGTTGTGTATGAAGAAATTAGGCGGCAATCCGTTTTTCTTCGACACCATTGACAAATTTAACTCCTCTAATTACTTCTGCCAGGCGTTGCGGATGGTGAAGTCGA
>Ga0126334_10000365_pt1 | contig 13538 bp, 9 predicted proteins | sample InaspJWI49metaG_FD_94491 | JGI IMG/M metagenome (GOLD analysis project Ga0126334, IMG submission 94491) | Marine gutless worms symbiont microbial communities from Oahu, Hawaii - Inanidrilus sp. 2 OAHU.JWI-49 metaG | ecosystem: Host-associated > Annelida > Digestive system > Unclassified | place...
CGGCGATCTCGTCAAGGCTTCCGGTTGCTTCCTTGCGGTAGCGTGCGATAAACGGGATGGTAGCCCCGTCTACGAGAAGATCGGCCGTTGCCTGAACCTGGAATTTCTTCAGGTCCAGTTCGGCAGCAATGATGTCGATGTGTTCCGGATTGCGCATACCTTTTGTCCAAGACTCCTACTGGATGACCTCTTAAAATGTACAAATTTGATCTATTTTGAATTCTTCAATGATAACAGACCGATGTTTTTAATAATGTTTTTACCTAAAAATGCCGAAGATAATAGTTGGACAGTATTGGACTCGTTTGATCCGGGCAATGAAAAGCGTCTGGCACCTATTATGAAAGTGTTCGCTGAAAGTCAAGAAAAAGCGCTATTTGCTTGGCGGTTTTATCATATTATTGTACAATTATAGTATCTTTTATAATAAAGCTGGATGTCGACGATTGATCCTGGGAACGGTCAGGTCTTGCGTACCTTATTACATGGGTTCATAAACAAATGACACATTGATATCATTAATAAAAACCGTCATCGACCATACGAAACAGACCACCTATCCATACCGGGGAGCAGCCTTTGAAGCATCGGAAATTATATTACAAACTGAACATCATATTCAGCCTATTTTTCCTGTTTCCGGTCATCGGGTTTCTTTATTTTATTTACGCTCACAACATGATGTCCAACCGGTATGTTCCGCTGTATTTAATCGGGGTACTTGTTTTCTCCTTGTTCGGCTTCATCTTATTGAGGAACATATTCGATAAGATTGCGGAAATTTCCGAGACAATTTCCCAAAACCCGGTAAACGATGTTACCGAAGATTTGGGTCAGACCCATGCGGATGAACTGCAAACTATCGTCGAAACCTATAACGCCATTCAGCAACAATTCAACAGCACCTCCACCCAGCTGGAGAAAAAAGACTCTGAAATCTCCATTCTCAAAGAACTGTCGGAACTGTGTTATGTAACATTTGATCCTGAGGAAATTTTATATGTGACCCTGGAGCGCGCTTTGATGCTGACCGGCTCGACTCTTGGTTCGATACTGACCCTTGAATCTAAAAAACGTAAGGAATTTATGGTTAAAGCCAGCGTGGGGCTGGGCGAACTCGTCAAGTTGGGGGATCGAATCGATTTTGAGACCAGCATTGCTAAATACGCAGTTATCAACAAATCCCCGCTGGTCGTCAAAGATATTGAAAAAGACCGGCGTTTCGGAAGGGCCAACCTGCCGCATTACGGTACAAAATCCTTTGTCTGCATGCCGATTAAAACCAGCAAGGAGATTATCGGTGTGTTGACGCTTTCCCGCAAGGATGAACCACGGACATATTCCCAGGAGGACATCGAGGTCCTTACGCCTCTGTTGAGCAATGCCGCGTTTACTTACGAAAATCTTCGTCTGATAAAAGAAAACGAACGGGGCGCGCTCCAGCTGCGGTCAATCGAAAAAATATTTAAAATCATCAATTCCAGTTTCAGGGATAGTGAACTGTTGCAGGCTGTGCTCGGTGAAATCAGAGTGGTGGTTCCTTACGATATCGCGCTTGTAATGTCCAACAACAGACAAAAGTCGGGCCAAATGACGGTATTTGAATTACTGGCCCAGGGGCCGACGAACATCACCAAAGGCTCGCACTTCACATACAAAGGCACGATTATCGATAAAGTCTTCAAACAGGAGACAACCGTTCTGATAAATGATACCCAGCAATTGCTTGAAAAAAACGAAAAGGGCGCTTCGAGGGGCGGCCCCAGTGAATTCGAAAAGGACCTGTTGGTCGCCGATGGCCGCAAAAGCTGTTTGCTGACTCCCCTGCGTACCGACGGCATCGTAACGGGGCTATTGGCTTTTTCTGCCAAGTCGCCGGGTCTATTCGATGGTATACAAAACCTCATGGAGTGGGTTGCAAACGGCTTGTCCATTGCCATAGAGCGCAACCGAGTGTCCGCCGCCGCTCTCAAGCGCAAACAGGAACTGGAAACCATCAAACAAATCGGCAGTGCCTTGGCGTCATCGACGTTCGATACCAAACAAGTCCTCAAATATACAATGGACATGGTCCGGATCCTCATGAACGTAGAGGCCGGTTCACTGCTGTTTCTCGAAAACCGGGAACTGGAGCTGGCCGTTGCCTTCAATACCAGGCTGAAATCGATGAAAAAATTTCGCCTCAAAATCGGGCAGGGTATAGCCGGATACGTTGCCGCAAGAGGCGAATCGATGATTGTCAATGATGCCCAGAGATCACCCCATTTTTTCAACGGTGTTGACAAATATACCGGTTTCATGACCCGGTCGGCGTTGTGTGTACCGATGATCACCCAGGGTAAAGTGATCGGCGTGGTCGAAGTGCTCAACAAAATCAACGGGGATTTCACCCAAAATGACGAAGATATTCTGCAGTCGATCGCCGCCTCTGTAAGTATCGCCATTGAAAATGCCCGATTGTACAAAGAAACCGTATCCATGGCCGAGCATGAACGCAGCGTGCGCCGAATGTTTCAAAAATTTGTGCCCAAAGAGGTGCTGGATACGATCATACAGGGTGAAAAAACCGTTACGACGGCGGTGGACACGATTAAAACCGTTACGCTGCTAAATATCGACATCCGGGGCTTTACGGAGCTGGCCATGGAAATGGGCCCCCAAAAGACCGTATCGCTGCTGAACAACTTCTTTTCCGTCATGGGAGGTATCGTATTCAAACATAACGGCATCGTCGATAAATATCTCGGCGACGGCTTTCTGGCCGTTTTCGGTGCACCGGTTTCCAGTATCAGCGATGCAGACAACGCTGCCGCTGCGGCCCTGGAAATGAAAAAAGCCATCGGAACCGTAAACAATGCTTTTCGGAAAGATCTGGGCCTGACCTTGAGTATCGGTATCAGTGTTCACACGGGGGATGTGGTTGTCGGAAATATCGGTTTTTCTAAAAAAATGGACTATACGGTGATCGGCGATGCCGTCAATATTGTGTTCAAGCTTCAAGAACTCACCAAATCCTTCCCTGACGGTATCATCATCGGCGAAACCACCTGCCGCACCGCCCAGAACCGCTTTAAGGTGCGCGATATTAACAATGCCCTGGGAGAACTAAAGCTTTACGAGCTGATAGGCATCGTCAAGAATTGATTCATTGATTTTGTAATCTTGACAAGACAGGGTATTGTCAGTAAATTCTTCTGCAAATCGAAATGCTGCATACCGGATAAGCTCTCGCCGGCCATCCGCAACACCGGGCGTATCGCAAAAATCATGGAGGTAATCATGGAAAACAACTCGGGATCACTGAAGGGTCATTTTCTTTTGGCAATGCCCAGCCTGAAAGACCCGAATTTTTTCCAAACGGTAAGTATTATCTGCGAGCACAATGTCGATGGCGCCGTAGGTATCGTTGTAAACCGTCAGCATGCAAGCCTTTCGGGAGAAGATATATTCAAAGAGCTTAAGATGGACTATGTTCCCGGGACGGCATCGATTCCGGTTCACATCGGCGGGCCGGTTCATATCGGTGAAATCTTTATGATACATGGTCCCCCGTTCGATTGGGAGTCCTGTCTCATGGTGACCCCAACAATCGCGATGAGCAACACCAGAGACATTGTTGAATCGGTAGCAATGGGCCGGGGACCGGAATCCTATATATTTTCGCTCGGATGCGCCGGCTGGGGGCCGGGACAACTGGAAGCCGAAATCAGGGACAATGCCTGGTTGACCATTCCGGCCGTGGATGAGATCGTATTCAGTTGGCCGATTGAGAGTCGCTGGGAAGAAGCGGTGAGAAGGATGGGAATCGATCCGTCACTGCTCTCCAATACAGCCGGCAACGCTTAGGCTTCACGAAGAAATAAATTCACAATTTTAGACGTTGGGGCGCTCGTCGGGCAAGGCGCGAAAACTCAGGAATATCGAAATATTCCGAGTTGTCGCAATATAGCCAGACGGGATGCATCAACGTATTAAGTGCCCAGAGGAGATGCATCGGCGTATAAAATGTGAAATATTTCTTGAGTGAGCCCTCATGACTCATTGGGGTGAACATGGTAGGGAGTGCAAAGGTCATATTTGGGATTGAGTGCCGGTTTCTGCCAAGGTCAAATGTTGCCTGGTGCGGAACGAGAGCCTATTATTACGCCTGAGCCTTTGACTTTTGTTTTGTGTTCGGCTTTTTTTTCTTTAGACAAACCTTGTCTTTCCGGACAAAAGCGCAAAGTTTCGGATTATAGTATTCCTTGCAATTCAGAGGATTGTATAACGGACACTCCGGGTGTTTTTCAGACATAAACGAAATATCCTTTTTAGGAGATAACTCAGTTTCAATTACGGTGTCGGCAGCTCAAATGGGTCCCTGAAAATACTCATCCAAAGCCATAACACAGATCCTCAAGGTTCACAACCTATTATATCCGATCAAGGCTTGTCGGAAAGTATCGTTCTTATTTCTGCAATTTTTCCAGACTTTCTCGGGCAAACCCGATATTCGGATCGAGTTCCAGGGCCATGACATAGTAGCGAACCGCTTTATCCGTCTGCCCCATATCGCGATAATTTGATGCAATATTAGCATAGTCGATAGCCGAAGTAGGGTCCAGCGCAAGAACCTTTTTGAAACAATCAATGGCCGCTTCATGCTCTTTTAGCTTGAAATGGCAGAATCCCATCAGGTTATAAATGTCGGTTCTTTCATTGTCGTATTTTTCACCTTCCTGCAGCACCTCGAGTGCCTTGCGATACGCCTGCATTTCTTTGTAGCAGATACCCTGATACGAATAAATTGCGGCGATATCCTGCGGTGTCGGTCTGCGCTGCAGCGCTGTTTCAAAGCACTGCAATGCTTTGCGGGGGTCGTTAAGGGACAGATAACATGATCCCAGATAAAAGCTGACATAATATTTGCCGGGAAGCAATTTTTCCATATTTTCCAGCTCCGGGATAGCCGCTTGCGGGGCCTGGTTTTCAGTGATCAGTTTGGCCGAAAACATACCGACGCTGGTCCCCAGGGCGCGTTCTCTAAAATGAGCCCCTGGAACGATGGTATAAAAGGCCGGTACCTGCAGCAATGGGTGCATGGTGTCGATAACGATTACGTCCAACCCCCGATCCGACAGGGCTGCAATGCAGTTTTCAACCTCGACCCTGATGTTGTCGTCGGAGATATCCGGAAGATCGGTGATCCCGATGGTTTTGTCGGCATTGGTTACGAAATCGGCATCTTGGAGACGGGTGAATTTCGGAAGGCCGCTGGCCACATAGTTGGTGCCGCTGTTAAAATCACCGGCCAGCTGGGCCACTTCAGTCAGTGCACGGCTCAGAGCTTTTTGAGGATCGGGCGTTGTCCCGGCCGTCCAGACAATCTCGCTTTTTTCAGGGAACGTCGCGGGATCGTAGGCCATTACACCGACGGTCGGAATTCCCATGTCCAGCGTAAAATCGGTTGCCCACAGTTCGATGCCTGCGTTGCGATATTTTTGAATCATTTCCACCACCAGCGGCTCGGTGGCCGAATCCAGATCGATGGACGCTAATTTCAATTTGTTGTGACTGACCACCGAGGAGGTGTGCCTTTCGACAATCTCGCAAATACCCTGGCTGAGGGCTTCTTCAACACAATTGCCGGCTGAAGGGCCGTTGAACTCGTTTATTGAATAAAACCAGTTAAATGGAATGAGAACCTCTTTCTTACGGGTGAGATTGTACGCCTGGGTCCATTGCAAAGGAAGCCTCTCGAAGATCTTGCGCGCGGCGTCCAGGTCCTCAGAGGTGTCATGCACGGATTGGGCGATCATTTCAAAGGGCAGGGCACGGTCATTTAAATTGCGATGTTGATCAACAAAAAAGTTTGCCGGATTCTTGGCAAAACTGAAGAAGCTGAATCTTTCCGACAGTTCCATAACAGCGCTGGCTTCAGCCTGTTGAGGCGTGGCGCCTTTGCCCATCTGTTTTTTTGTTCCGGTCAGCTCCGCTGCATCCCGACCGCAATAGCTGAAAAATATTGGGATATCCAAACGGCCGTTGTCTATCCGGACCGCCTGTTCCAGAATATCCAGTTTCAGTGCATCTAATTTTGATTTCAAGCGCTGCACCGTTTCTTCCGGCGGTAAAATTTTGTCTTGATCCTTGGTGTAGCGTTTATAGGCGTCATTTAATTTTATATGGACTGACATGTTTCCCTCCATGGCGAATTCACTCTAATCTTTCAACTTTAGTCACTCATTAGTTTAGCTTTGGTGTGCAAGAATTCGACATTCGAATGCTTTCTCTCATGCCGAGCTCCCAAGACGGTAATCCTTACCAAAAAAATAGGGAATATAAAACCAGTTTTTTAAATTGACCACCGGATATTATTCTGTTAAAAATGTGGCAATTTGTGGGGATGTAGCTCAGTTGGGAGAGCGCAGCGTTCGCAACGCTGAGGTCGAGGGTTCGAATCCCTTCATCTCCACCAAAAATGTATGAGCCAGCCGGACCTGATTAAGTCCGGCTTTTTTTGAGGTTGATTCTTTTATTGTCTCAATTCAAATTTTATTCGCGCTTTAACACCCTAATCCGCCCTCAGTAGGACTGTAGTGACAATCTCCTTTATTCATCCGCTCTGCATGGGAGATTGGCCTAATTTTCAACGTTCTCTTATTCCGTTATTCCAGATTTTCGGTTTATAGTGACTTTCAAAATTTCGTTCCATTTGCACCAAACTATAGATTCACTAATTTACAAACTATAATATTTGCTCTTACATAAAATGAAAGAGCGACACGCGGCGCAAGCGCCTGCGCTGCGCGAGCGATACCGTGATCCGGTATCTGGTTTCCTGAATCTGGCATCAAGCGTTTAATAAATAGAATCTTAGCTGCTAGACAAACCTTGGATAACGGAACATTATTTTTACAACCACTAAAATTTCGGTTTTTTGTAAAAAATTCCTGCCGTTGTAACCTTTAAGTCGCGAATGTCTCTTTAATATTGAGCAGCCAATAGCCCGGGCTGTTCAGAAAGGTGTGCGAAAATCTGCATTCATCTTTCCTCCTTACAGCGCAAGGAGACCGGTTACCGTAAGGCACCGGGGGGGTTCCAGAGCCTTTCCATATCTCCTTGCGCTCTGGTTGGCTTTAATTGTAACTTTTTATACTTTCACGTCTCATTAATAGTACGTTGATGGTTCGTCAGATTCGGAAAGGCTGAACCATCAAAAGAGGACGACTTAAAACACCGTGCTCTTGCCTCTGACCTCCTTTAAGGGTGGTTCCCGTATGAACCACCCTTTTTTTATGTCACTCCGTAACCTTTTATTCTGATTTGTCTCTTTTCTTAAGGTGAATCCTACAAGTTGGCGCCATCATACGCCATCAAGGTTGGTTCGGATTTGAAGAATCACCCTGCGTTGTTTCTCTCCATTTTTGCCTATCTCGTAGTCTAAGCATCAGTGGCACTGCGGATACGGCGGTGAAAAAACCCTCACCTGGGATTATTGATCCGTGAATGGGGTGACCTGCGTCCTGAGAGTTAAGAAATAACTTTCCATTTTTGTCGAGTCATGGCGCCCGCCTGGCAAGGTGTGAGGAGGGAGATTCAAGCTATTTAACCGACGAGCTACGCTGTAAGGCACACAACAGCGAGAGGTAATACCGTGCTGAGGAAAAATCGGAACAGATTCGGTCACGACCCAGGCGAGCGTATCAAGCTGGGTTGTCATAATTATTGCGAATTCGGCATCATGTCCAGATGTACGGCCGGAAACACATGGGAAGAACAGCGGGTGTGCAAATTTTCAAGAAGATCGTCCACAGGTGATTGGTGCATGCACTATCGCAAAAATATGGGTGGGCATTGCGATTGCGTCAAGGCTCAAAAAGAGCTGTCGCAGATGACATTAAACAAATGCCGCAATGAATGTGATCTGCCCAAATGAGGGCTTGACTTGGGGTGCCGTGATATAATACGAACGAACCAAAAAACAGAGGTATGCTCATGGCGCGATCATCCGAAGTGGTTCGTAAAACAAAGGAAACGGAAATCAGTCTCAAGCTGAATGTCGACGGCAGCGGCGACTGTCGTATTTCCACCGGCATCCCCTTTTTCGATCACATGTTGACCCTTTTTACGGTGCACGGCTTTTTTGACCTTTCAATATCGGCCAAAGGGGACCTTGAGGTTGATTTTCACCATACGGTCGAAGATGTCGGGTTGGTCCTGGGTGAAGCGTTCCGGCAGGCACTCGATGACCGAAAAGGCATCATAAGATACGGTCATGCGGTCACGCCCATGGATGATGCCCTGTCTGCGGTGACAGTCGATTTGTCTAACCGTCCCTTCCTGGCTTACCATGTGGATACGACCCCGGGAGCCCTTGCGCCTTTTGACATTTCGCTGGCCAAAGAATTCTTTCAGGCCTTTACCAATCGCTGCGGTATGAACCTGCACATCAATGGTTACTACGGCGAAAATCAGCACCATATCATTGAATCGATTTTTAAAGCCGCCGGAAGGGCTCTTGACCAGGCAACAACCCTTGACAAGCGGATAAGCGGCGTGCATTCTTCAAAAGGTGCATTATAGCGCGTTTGTGACGATCCGGCGAACATCCAGCGACGACGGCCCCTTTCAAAAACTCGTGTAACCTGCGCTTTGCATGGGCACAGGCTATATCCTAAAAATTCACCAAACAATCATGATCCACGGAATTGGCCGCAAATCAGCAGATACCTGTATCCAGGCCTGTATTTTCATTGCTGCGCTGTGGGTTGCTGCCGGCTGCAGAAACGACGCAACGCTGCCGATTCCGGACTTGTCGCAAGCAGGCATAGAAACTGGTTGAAAGGATTTCCCAGACAATGATTATTATACCGGCCGTCGATATAAAAAATGGCAGGTGTGTTCGTCTCCTGCAGGGGCGCAAGGATGCCGAAACAGTGTTTGCCGACGATCCGGCTGCAATGGCCGCCAAGTGGGCTGGTGACGGGGCGCAACTGATTCATGTCATTGATCTAGACGGTGCCTTTAAAAAAGCCCCCCGAAACCAACCGTCCATTGAGAAAATTCTCGACACAGTCAATGTTCCGATCCAGGTCGGTGGCGGTATTCGTGACGAGAAGACCATTACAATGTACCTGGATGCAGGTGTCGACCGGGTGATTCTCGGCACCGAGGCCATTAGAAATCCGAAATTTGTGGCCTGGGCCTGCAAAACATTTCCGGGCAGAATAGTTGTCGGAATTGATGCACGCGACGGGCTGGTCGCCATCGAAGGCTGGACCCAAACCACCCGCACCAAAGCGGTGGATCTGGCAAAACGGTTTGAGGACAGCGGTGTAGCTGCCATTAACTTTACCGATATTCATCGCGACGGCATGCAAACCGGGCCAAACATCGCAGAAACCCGACGGTTGGCAGAATCGGTTTCCATACCGGTTGTTGCTTCCGGCGGGGTATCATCTATGGAAGATGTCAAAAACCTGTTGCCTTTAAAAGTGGTTGGTGTTGAGGGGATAATTACAGGAAAAGCACTCTACACGGGTACATTAATTCTAAAAGAAGCTATTTCCTACGTTATCTCAAAAGCTTAGAATTTATGTCCATGTTTCATCAAATATCAAATTACTCAAAATAACTCTTGACAGAAAAAAGGATAGGAATTATATTGGCCTGCTAACGCATGTGACCCCAATTTCGAGTGCAAAATACATGGAGCATATCATCATAAACATCGTCAAGCGTCGCTTCTATCAACATGAGCGCATAAAGCAAATTGTAAAACTTCATCCCATTTAAAATCCTCCATCATTAATCTATCTCCTATGTTCCATAGCAATGGAGGGTGCTCTTCTTGGCTGGACAAATCCCGGAAGATAAAATTTCAGAAGTTAGAAATAGTGCCGATATAGTTGAGGTAGTATCGGAAGTTGTGCGCTTGAAAAAGACCGGAAAAAATCACATCGGTCTCTGCCCGTTCCATTCCGAAAAGACGCCATCGTTTACAGTAAGTCCGGACAAGCAGATCTTCCATTGTTTTGGCTGTGGTGTTGGGGGTAATATTTTTTCATTCCTGATGAAGCAAGAAGGGATAACATTTCCCGAAGCGGTCAAATCGCTTGCCCGTCGTTACAGCATTGAAATCCCGACGCGTAAATTGTCACCCGGCCAAAGAAAGCGATTGAGCGAGAGGGAAAATTTGTTCGCCATCAATCGGATGGCGCTTGATTTTTTTCGGCATTCGCTGCATGAGCGTCCGGCGGGAAAAGGAGCCCGGGATTATCTAGCAAAACGCGGGATTAAGCCGGAGATCGTCCACGATTTTCAAATTGGGTATGCAGCCAAAGGCTGGGATAACGTATTAAACTATTTGATCAAGAAAGGACATCGACCGACACTGATTGAAAAATGCGGTCTGGTCGTTGCGAGGAAAAATGCGGACGGACACTATGATCGATTTAGAGATCGCGTCATTTTTCCCATTTTTGCGCTCAACTCGCAGGTGATCGGTTTCGGCGGCCGGGTTTTGGATGATTCTCTACCCAAGTATCTGAATTCGCCTGAAACACCGCTGTACAACAAAAGTCGATCTCTATACGGGCTGCATCTGGCCAAACAACACTGCAGGGCGCATGAATCGGTTTACATAGTCGAGGGGTATCTTGATTTACTTGCGCTTTATCAGCACGGATTTCGTAACGCTGTTGCAACACTGGGTACCTCACTGACACCCGAACACGTTCGTCTTCTGCGCGGATGCATCGGCGAAAAAGGTAAAGTAATCCTGGTGTACGATTCCGATGAAGCGGGGATAAAAGCTGCGCGACGCAGTATTGCCGTATTTGACAAAGGATTTGTGAATGCGCAAATTCTTATTTTAAAGACCGGTTATGATCCGGATTCCTATGTATTTGAATTTGGCGCCGACGCGTTCAAGGAGGCGGCCGACAAGTCCTTAGGGATCATATCGTTTCTGCTCGATTTTTCCATACGCAAATACGGACTGTCCATCGGGGGAAAAGTTCGCATCATTTCCGAACTGCAGAATGCTTTGATATCTATCAGCGACAATATCGAAAGGTCGCTTTATATCAAGGAGATCTCAGAACGTCTCGATATCGATGAAAATGCAATACGGGAAAAATTGCGTAAAAAATCAACATCGCTGGTAAAAAAGGGTTCCCCTGCAGCAGCCGGGGTGCCGGATGCCGGTATCACGATGGTAGGGCAGGGGCGCAGCGATGCTGTGGATCGCGCCGATCGGGGATCGAGGATCGAGCGGCAAATCTTGTCTATGATGCTGCAATTTCCGGCTATTTTATCCGAAATCCGGAAATTGAATGTTCTCGACTATCTGGAAAATGAAACGCTAAGGTCCATCGGTGAGGTCATCTTGCATCATTTTTACCCAGCGCAGGGATCGCGAACGGTATCGGATGCCGGTCTAGGCGACCGGCAAAATGACCACATAGCAGCGCTGTTAGATGAGATCGATGATGAACACAAACGACAGTTGATTACCGAACTGACCAACAAAGAAGAGCCGTGGACCATTGCGGGCTGCAGCAAGTTAATTCGGCATTTTGTTGATACCGGAAGAAAGCGTGCGGGAACCCGGGACATCGAAGACCGGATCAAGGATGCTGAGCGGAAAAAGGATCACAGACTTCTTGAGAAACTGTTAATCGAAAAGCAAAACATGGCCGTCCAGCGCAACAAACAACGGATGGCCATGTTAAATAAATATTGAATATTTTCGATTGAAAAAGCCAAAGGCGGACAAGAATTGAAGATCCAAGGTACTGCAACCGTCAGATCCGGGTTATGTATCGACAGAGTAATTATGCGCTTAAAAAACAAGCTTAATGTGCGGGAGGCAAATATTAATGGCAAAAAAATCCGCTAAAGCACGGGCAAGTTCAACAAAGGGCACGCGTAGAGTTTCGACAAAAAAAACCGTGGCAGAAACAAAATCTACCAAATCTCGCAAAAAGGCCTCGACCAAAAGTATATTCGAAAAGTTCGAACTTCCTTTTAAAATTAACAAGCGGGCCCTTAGATCGCTGATTTCAAAGGGCGTTAAGCGGGGGTATCTGACTTACGACGAACTCAACAAAGTGCTGCCTGATGATATGCTTTCGGCTGATCAGATTGAAGAAACGATCATGCTTTTCTATGATCACGAAATTCAAGTTCTGGATGAAAAAAGCGTAAAGAAGTCGATCCAGGCCAAAAAATTGCGGGAAGCCAAGAAGAAAGAAAAGGCAAAAGCGGTTGCCGACTTTGGATCTGTAACCGACCCCGTAAAAATGTATTTGCGTGAAATGGGTTTGGTTACGCTGTTAAGCAGAGAGGGCGAGGTTGTAATCGCTAAAAAAATTGAAGCCGGAGAGCAGGAAGTGTTGCGGGCGCTCCTGGATACGATCGCCGGTGTTGAATCCATCATCGAACTCGGCAGTCGGATTGAACATGGTCATCTTCGGCCCAAGTATGTGCTGCGGGATATTGATGAAGGCGATACATACGTGGATGAAGTCGTGCAAACCGAAAAATTTCTGAATACCATCCGTTCAATTATTGAGATTCATAGTGAAAACCATGGACTGCGGGTAAAACTTTTTACTCAAGACCTCGATCCGGATGAAATGCGTCGTCTGAGAAGATCGATTAATAGACGCAATACAAAGATATTCGAATTGCTCAAAGACTGGCGGCTGGAATCCAGCATCATCGACAGGATCGAGGAGAGCATTAAAAAACAAATAGAATGGTTCGACCGAATGAACCAGCAAATAGCTAGATGCGCGACTATCCTTGATGCGCCATTGCGCGAACTCCACGACAATCTACAATCCAAGACCCACTTTATCAAATGGGCGGCGAAAAGAAGCGGTTTAAAAAAGGATGATCTGGCCACATTGTACGGCGAGATAATACATATTCTGAACCATATATCGGAAAGAGAAAAAGAGCTTAAGACAAACAGCCGGGCCTTGAAGCGAGTCATGACCAATGTTGATGAAGGCCGATTGAGGGCCAAGCTGGCAAAAAGCGAACTGACCAAAGCCAATCTCCGTCTCGTTGTCAGCATTGCTAAAAAATATACCAACCGCGGTCTGCAGTTCCTCGACCTGATTCAAGAGGGAAATATCGGCCTGATGAAGGCTGTCGATAAATTCGAATATCGCCGCGGCTACAAATTCAGTACTTACGCGACATGGTGGATTCGGCAGGCCATCACGCGGGCAATTGCCGATCAGGCCCGTACGATTCGAATACCGGTGCATATGATAGAAACCATCAACAAGCTGATCCGAACCTCCCGTTATCTGGTTCAGGAACAGGGACGTGAGCCTACCCCGGAGGAGATTGCGGAAAAGATGGAGATCCCCCTGGATAAAGTGCGCAAGGTATTGAAAATCGCACGGGAACCGATTTCGTTGGAAACACCGATCGGCGAAGAAGAAGACAGTCATCTCGGTGATTTTATCGAAGATAAAAAGTTCATGCTGCCGTCAGATGCGGCCGTAAATTTAAATCTTGCAGAACAAACCCGCAAA
>Ga0126334_10000366_pt1 | contig 13514 bp, 16 predicted proteins | sample InaspJWI49metaG_FD_94491 | JGI IMG/M metagenome (GOLD analysis project Ga0126334, IMG submission 94491) | Marine gutless worms symbiont microbial communities from Oahu, Hawaii - Inanidrilus sp. 2 OAHU.JWI-49 metaG | ecosystem: Host-associated > Annelida > Digestive system > Unclassified...
GCTTGCCCAGACTGAATCGCCTTCAGGGCTTTATTAAAATCGAATTTGTCTGTCATTATCAATTCTCCTAACAGCATTATGCTGCACATTAAAGAATTGACACAAAATTTCTAACACTCCTAGTCACAGCCCTTCTCGCAGGTATTTTTGTTAGACTGCGGCCTACCAGCCCTGATGGAAATATTTTGCTCACCACGCTTTACGCGATCACTCCGATCTTTCTGATTATTGCCACCGGTCACCTGCTATTCAGGTTTCGCGTGGTCGGCGAATCGGTCTGGTCCGCGATCGAACACATCTGTTTTTACCTGTTGCTGCCCGCGCTCATCATCCGCACACTCAGCCGCGCCAACTTGTTAAGCGTACCGGTAGTCGACTTCATGACGGTGCTGGTGGTCGCGATCCTGGGCATGTCGCTATTATTGATTATCACGCATTGGTTATTCAGAAAACGCTTCCCGCAAAGCGGGCCCAGTTTCAGCAGCCTGTTTCAGGGTGCGACGCGCTTCCACGGATTCGTCGCGATCGCGGTAATCGGTCCGCTTTATGGCGACGCCGGCATCGCCCTCGGCGCGCTGGCGCTCGCGATCATGGTGCCGCTGCTCAACGTCACTTCGGTTATCGTGCTATCGATTTACGGCCATAACGATGTCAAACCCGCGGCCTCGGCCGTGGTCAAGAAAATCCTGACCAATCCACTCATCATCGCCTGCGTTATCGGGCTGTTGTTCAACTGGCTGGGAGTTCACGATATCCTGTTCGAAACGATCGAAATCATCGGCGCCGGAGGCCTCGGGCTGGCGCTGTTGGCGGTCGGTTCCGGCATGAAATTCGGTCATGCGGCGCGCTACAAGCTGCTGCTGACGGTCGGCGTTTTAACCCGCCTGATCGGCATGCCGGTCATCATCATTGCGATGTCCTGGTTGATCGGGCTCGAGGGTCTGGCGCGCAGCGTCGCAATTATTGCGGGCGCGGTGCCGACCGCGGCCTCGGCCTATGTGATGGCGCGTAAAATGGGAGGTAACGCCGAGTTGATGTCGAGTATCGTCACCTTCCAGGTCATCGTCGCTTTTTTTACTCTGCCGCTGTTTATCTACATTGCCGAACGGCTTTGAAGGGAGCTAGCCACCACGCCGGATATCAAATAATTCTGGATCGGAGTAAATACCCCGATTCATTTTTCTCCGATCCAGAATTAAACGATTTCGTAGCAACCGCCGCAGTGGCAATCGGCGCGACTGTGGCGGAGCGACGGGTTGGGCAATCCAGACGCAACTCATCCGGGCGGCAACAGTACGAAATTACCGAAATGTTCTTTCTTGAGGAATTCCTGCTGCGCGGCGGCAATTTCATCGAGCGCAAAGGTTTTTGCCAGCAGCGGCATGATCTCGCCGCTTTCGATGTAACGGATCAAGTTAGGAAAGACCGGCTCGTCCCATGCGGTACAGCCAATCATGTTCAAATCCTTTAGATAAAAATCACGCATATCAAGACTAATCAGTGGCCCCGCGATTGCGCCGGATGAGGCATAGCGGCCGCCGCGCCGCAGCAATTGCATAAGCGACCCAAAACCCGGGCCCGCGACATTATCGATGATCACATCGACGCTGGCCGCGCCCAGCTCGCCAACCAGGTTGGTATCGCGCGCAATAATGCAGTCGACGCCGATTTTTGTCAGCGCCTCGATTTTGGAGCGGCCGACCACCGCCGTGACCCGCGCGCCGCGGCGCTTGGCCAACTGCACCGTAGCGGAACCGACCCCGCCGGAAGCACCGGTTACCAGCACATGGTCGCGGGCGCCGACCGCGGCGCGATGCACCATGTTTTCGGCGGTGCCATAAGCGCAGGGCATGGTGGCGAGTTCGGCATCGCTCCAGTCGCAGTCAACGGCGAATACCTCGCTCGCAGGAACCTTTACATATTGGGCGAAAGCGCCGTCGAAATCCGACGCCATCCAGATAGTCTCCCGCGAATCGAAGCCTTGCAGGCGCATACAGGCACGCACCAACACGCGCCGCCCGATCCAGGCACCACCGACATCCGCAGCCTGGTCTAAGACCTCGCCGCAGCAATCGGTTCCCTGGATAAACGGGAATGGGGTGGTATCGTTCCAGCCGCCGTCCGCGACGGCGGTATTTTGCCCCGCGGCCGCGGCGGTCTGCTCGGTGCCGTCGCTTACCGCGGACGAATACCAGCCGAGACGCGTATTGATCTCGGTATTATTGACTCCGGCGGCGAGCACTCTTAGCAATAGTTCGCCGGGTCCGGCCCGGGGCCGCGGCACTTCTCGATAATCGAGCCTATCGTAGCCGCCATTACCGCTGGTCACGACCGCTTGCATCGATTGTTGGCCGGCGCGCAAGATGAAACGCTCCGGATCAATGGACTTTAAATAGCTTAAATTTGGCATTCGTCCGACCTAATACCGGCAGCATAGCCGCCGACTGTAGAAAAGTCGAACCGCGGGCTCATGAACCCGGCAAGTCTCCTTGCGGCAAAGGACTTCAAATTCCAGCGCAATTATCCTGTCTTACCAACCGGGATTATTCAGATGACCGGAGACAGATTATGGAAATTCATCTCGGCAGATACCTTTTCAGCCAGCGCGATATCTATTTTTTCGAAGCTGATCAAGATGGGGAATACAGCGACAAGACGGTTACCGGATCATTGTATCGAGGAGCACGCAAATCCCTCGCCAGAGGCGGTAGCCGATTGTCGTCCAAGCCAGCGCTGGATATGATAGCCACCGTGGCCCTGGATCCGGACTACTGCATCGGCAAAATAAATGCGCATAGCTGAACGACGAATGTAGGCTGTTGCTCGACGCGGTGTTCGTCGACGGCTTCGCCGACCGGGAAAAAAACCAACGCCGCGACCCGATGGCCTGGCGTTCCACCGCGCGCTGCCACGACTCACCTGGATTTGCTTGCTTCCCAACGGTAGCAGCTGGAGCGGCGCTTTCGTGCAACGCTTCGCCCCGCTGCGGTATAACCATCGCCGTGCCGTCATTCCGAGATCCCCGCTTACACCGGTAGAACTGTGTATCGGGCGACGGGAGAGCTTAACGACGATTTACCGGCACTTCGTAACCCGGCTCCTCGGGTTCGTCGTCGACCATCTCCGGCGGAAAACCAGGCGCCAGAATTTCAACCCCGACCTGTTGTTCGAGCCGCTTAATGATATTCGGCGACAGTTCGCGCGGCCCGAATAGTTCCTGCCCCTGTTGAAAAATCCGCTCCAGCAAAGGCGCTAGCTCGAGCTCGATGCCACCGCGTTTGGCGACTTCGTGAAACAGGCCGATATCCTTGCATACCAGATCCATGGTAAAGCTAATATCGCGACTACCGTTGAGAATGACTTGACTCTCGGTTTCATGCACGAATGAATTGCCCGACGAAATTCGAATCGCTTCATAGGTTGTATTCAAATCCATACCGGCGATCTTGGAGGTCACTAGGGCTTCACACAGACTCAGCAAATTTGCGCTCGCGAGGTAGTTCGTGACCACCTTCAACACCGAGGCGGAACCCAGATCGCCGGTATGCAAAATTCGACGCCCCATCGCGGTCAGCAATGGCAACATGGTTTCGAAAGTTGCGCGCTCGCAGCCGGCAAAGATCGCGATGTTGCCGCTTGCTGCACGGTGGCAGCCACCGGAAACCGGGCAATCCACGGCGGCGGCGCCGATCGCTTCGACCTTGTCACCCAGACGCAGTACTTCATCCTTGTCGGTGGTGCTCATTTCCGCCCAGATTTTCCCCGGCGAGAGGCCCGCGAGAATACCATCCGCGGCCTCCATTACCGCCGCGCTCGCGGCCGGACTGGGCAAACAGGTAATTACCACATCGACGCTGTGCGCCATAACCTGCGGGCTCTCGGCCCATTTGGCGCCGGCATCGAGAAGCGGCTGTGCGACGGCTTTATCCAGGTCTCTAACGGTTAAATCCACGGCATTACGCAACAGGCTAGCGGCAAGTTTGCCGCCGACGTTGCCAAGGCCGATAAAACCAACTTTGAGCATGACTCTCCTCCAGCGCGGATATTAAACTGCGCCGCATTCTACGCCCCATTTCCAATTCCGGTAAACAAGATTATCCGGCGGCGGCAATTGCTAAAACCGATACTGGATTTAGGCGCCGGGCGTCTTTATACTCGCGCAGCGTTGCTACTCTACTTTCACGTTCGAGACCTGTCTGATGGCCAAACTTACAACTGTGTACTGGCGCGATATACCGGCCCAGGTGATCGCCAAGGAACGCCGCGCTACCGCCAAACTAGTGCTCAGCGAACGCTTCGCGGAAGCGATCGACAAGGCCGCCATGCGCGCCAAGATGGCGGGTACCGATGCCTACCTGGAACAATGGCGGCGCGAAGATGTTGCCTGCGGCCGCGACCTGCAGGCGGTGGTCGACGCTGCCGCTGCAGCACTGGAACAGGCTTACGACGAGACGCGCCTCCAAATGCTAATCAACAGCGGCGGATTGGAAGGTTGACGTTTTTAGCCTAACGGCGCGATCAGATCCGGACCCTCGTTGCGCGAGTTGCCGACCGACGTGTCGACCGCGTAGAATTCGTAGTCCGGCGCGCTGTCGCGCATTAGGCGATCGGCTGCTTCGGTATTATCGTTCGAGCAATCGAGCCAGGTTTCGTAATCCGGCGCTGCGATAGTTACCGGCATGCGCTGGGACAGTTGACTCATCGACCCCTTTGCCGCGGTTGTAATGACCGCGCAAGACTGGATCTCATTGCCTTCGGCATCCTGCCAATGCTCCCCGATCCCTGCCATTGAAAACAGCCGGTGATCGATATGACAGCAGTAGGGTTGCTTACGCCCGTTTTCGAGCCTCCATTCATAGAATCCATTGGCCGGAATCAGGCAGCGGCGGCGCTTGTAGGCATTGCGAAACGACGGTTTCTCGGCGACGGTTTCGGCGCGCGCGTTGAACATGCGGTTTCCCATGGTTACGTCCTTGGCCCAGGACGGGATCAAGCCCCAACGGTAAAGATCGAATTTTGCGCCGCCGTAGGCCAGTACCGGTGTGGTCGGGGCGATATTGTAACGCGCGCTGAACAGATCGGGCGGCGGCGCATTATAGTGTTCGATGATATCGCCGGCTTTGGCATCTAGAAAAAAACGTCCGCACATGGCGCCCCCTGAATCAACTGTAAAATCTGCGCGAAAGCAGCATAATAGCGCAGTTTCATCGAGCCGCTACAAATGCCGCTGCTTCAGGCCAAAAATTTACATCACAGCTACGGTGACCAACCGTTGCTCGACCAGGTCGACCTGACCCTGGAGCCCGGCGAGCGCGTGTGCCTGGTAGGGCGTAACGGCAGCGGTAAATCAACCCTGCTGAAAATTCTCGCCGGCGACATCAAGGTCGACGACGGAGAAATCATCCACGCGCCCGAGTTAGTCATCGCTGAATTAAAGCAGGAGGTGCCGCAAGAATTTTCAGGCAGCGTTTACGATTACGTCGCCCGGGGCATCGGTGAGCTTGCCGAAATCATTACCGATTGGCACCACGCGGCGCTGGCGGCGGGCGGCGATGCCGACCAGCTGAACCGGATGCAGCGCCTGCAGGATCAGATCGAAGCACATAACGCCTGGAACCTGGAAACTCGGATATCAAGCACGATTTCGCGGCTTTCGCTGCCGGCCGACCAGCCGTTTGAAGCACTCTCCGGCGGCTTCAAGCGCCGCGTCCTGCTGGGACAGGCACTGGTAGCGGAACCCGATCTGTTATTGCTGGACGAACCCACCAACCATCTCGATATCGATTCGATCCTGTGGCTCGAGAACCTACTGCTCGGCTTTAAAGGCACGCTGGTATTCATTACCCACGACCGTAATTTTCTGCGGCGACTGGCGACCCGCATCATCGACCTCGATCGCGGGCAACTGACCAGCTGGCCGGGCGACTATCGAAAATACCTGGCCGCGCGCGCCGCACAACTTGAAACCGAGACCCGGCACAACGCTTTGTTCGATAAAAAGCTGGCGCAGGAAGAAACCTGGATCAGGCAAGGCATCAAAGCCCGGCGCACGCGCAACGAGGGTCGCGTGCGCGCGCTGGAAAAAATGCGCGCCGAGCGCGCTCAACGGCGCGAGCGCAGCGGCAGCGCCAAAATAACCGCACAACAAGGCGATGCCTCGGGTAAGATCGTGATCGAAGCCGACAGCCTCGGGTTTGCCTGGGAGCGGCGCCCGATCGTTCGGGATTTCAGTTGCAAAATCCTGCGCGGCGAAAAGATCGGTATCCTCGGACCCAACGGCTGCGGTAAATCGACCCTGATCCAGCTATTACTGGGGCGGCTGGCGCCGCAAAGCGGCTGGGTTAAAACCGGCACTCGCCTCGAAATCGCCTATTTCGACCAGCATCGCGAAACGCTGGATCCGCAAAAGTCGCTGCGCGACAACCTCGCCGCGGCCGGCGACCAAGTAACGATCAATGGCCGCTCGCGCCACGTCGTGGGTTACCTCAAGGACTTCCTGTTCAACGAAAAATCGATCCATATGCCGGTCAAGGCGCTGTCCGGCGGCGAGCGTAACCGGCTGTTGCTGGCGCGCCTGTTTACGCGCTCCTTTAACCTGTTGGTAATGGACGAGCCGACTAACGATCTCGATATCGAAACCCTGGAATTGCTCGAGGAACTATTGATCGAATACCAAGGTACGTTGTTGCTGGTCAGCCACGATCGCGAATTCATCGACAATACCGTAACCAGCACACTGGTGTTTGAAGGTTCGGGCCTAGTTCGGGAATACGTCGGCGGATACCAAGACTGGTTGCGACAGCGGCCGCGCAGCGACCAACAAACCGCGGCGGCGGAAAAATCGGTTAAATCAAAACCCGCGGGCGGTAAACGCTCCCCCCAGCAGAAGGAATTGCATGCCCTACCCGGCAAGATCGAAAAGCTGGAAGCGACGATAGAAGCCCTGCAGCTGAAATTGACCGCGCCCGACTACTATCAGCAGGAGGCCGCAGTCATTCGCAGCGAGCAGCAGCAGCTACAGGCCTATGAATCTGATTTACAGGCATTGTATCGGCGCTGGGAGCAGCTCGAAGGCGACTAGGCAGAGGATCTTGTCAACTCGAGCCAGACGCCGCCGGTTATCTGTTGCAGTTGCTGCGGGCTCATGTGAAACACCGATTCCGGTGTTCCCGCCGCGGCCCAGATTTCGGCATGGCGCTGCAGCGATTCATCGAGCAGGCAGCGCAACGGCTCGGCATGGGCAACCGGCGGCACGCCGCCGATCGCAAACCCGGTTTCACGCCGCACAAAATCGGCGTCGGCTTTGCCCAGCTCGAGGCCGGTGTCACGCCTAACTTTCACCAGATCGACGCGCCGGTCGCCGGCGCACATGACCAGCACCGCCCGCGCGCTGGCCTGGTCCATGAATATCAGTGAATTCGCGATCTGACCGACAGCGCAACCAAGCGCCTGCGCCGCAGCCTGTGCCGTGCGCACGGCGGCCGGTAGCAGCGTGATTTCGAATTCGATGCCCGAGGCTTCGAGAACATTCTTAACTTTTTGGTTGGCTGCTTTCATATTTCTCCTCGATTCCTATGAAGCCTGGGGACAGATCTGAAGATCTGTCCCCCTTGCAATAAAATGTTCGCGCACAGGTACTAGATGATATCATTGCCGCAATATGCAGAATTACCTAACCGCGTGAAACATAGAGAGGCGAGCTCAGATCACTTAAGCGTCATACCTCGAAACAAACACGGCATTTCCCGGAAATCGATATCCGATTCCGCGCTCAAGGTGTTGTACCGGCTGTCCAAGTCAGGCCATCGAGCCTGCCTGGTTGGCGGGGGTGTACGCGATCTGTTGCTGGATATTCAACCCAAGGATTTCGACGTTGCCACCGATGCAACGCCGGAACAGGTCCGTGAGCTATTTAAAAACAGCCGCATCATAGGGCGTCGCTTTCGCCTGGTTCACATCCGCTTCGGCCGTGATATTATCGAAGTCGCCACTTTTAGAGGTTATGACGAAGACTCGTCCAAAACCGAAACCGATCTGCATGGGCGCATTCTGCGCGACAACACTTTCGGGGAAATCGAGGAAGACGCGATCCGTCGCGATTTCACCGCCAACGCGCTTTATTACGATATCCATGATTACGCCGTGCTCGATTATGTCGGCGGCATGGCGGACATCGAAATCAGACAGCTGCGGCTGATCGGCGATCCCGCCAAACGTTACCCGGAAGACCCCGTGCGGATGCTGCGCGCGGTGCGTTTTGCCGCCAAACTCGATTTCGGCATCGAGGCGACCGCCGCGCAGGCGATATACGAGTTCGGCCATTTGCTGGCGGTGATTCCACCGGCGCGTATGTTCGACGAAGTCATAAAACTGTTTCATTCGGGCCGCGCGGCGCGGGTGTTCGAATTGTTGCGCGAATACGGTTTACTGAAATATCTAGTGCCGGCGTTAGACGAATGGCTGCAGGACGATCCGTCGGAGTCGATGCTCGATTTTATCGACCAGGCCTTGGTAAACACCGACAACCGCGTCAATACCGGCCAACCGGTGTCAGCCGGATTTATTTTCGCGGTATTGCTGTAGCCCGTGGTACACCAACAGGCTTCCCGCATACAGTCGGATCGCCAGAAAATGATACCGGCATTGATGCAGGTCGGCGAGACCGTGATGAAGCGCCAGGTGCGCCACATTTCGATTCCGCGCCGCTTCAGCCAGATGGCGCGCGATATCTGGAGTACGCAACCTCGATTCCATCGCACCCAGGGCAAACAACCGCAGCGCTTACTCGGCTACACCGTGTTCCGCGCTGCCTACGACTTTATGTGTATCCAGACCATGGTCGGACTGATGCCGCATAAACTGTGCCGCTGGTGGACCGAGTACCAGGTCAAAAGCGACGCCAGCCTACAACCGCAACATAGCAAGAAACAGCGTCCGCGACGACGGAGGCGAAATGCCGGTTGAAGAGGTGTTTATCGCTCTCGGTAGCAATATCGGGGACTCCGCTACCATCGTCGATGAAGCGATCACCGCGCTCGACAATATTATCCAGTGCCGGTTGCGCAAACGCTCATCGCTCTACCGCAGCGCCGCGATAAGCGATATTCCGCAGGATGATTACATCAACGCGGTGGTAAAAGTCGAAACCGGCCTCGAACCGCTGGCGCTGCTGCTCGAGTTACATGCAATCGAGCACGCCTATTACCGCAATCGCGCAGAAGAACGGCGCTGGGCGCCACGCACCCTCGATCTCGATATCATCCTGTTCGGCAATCGTTGCATCGACGACAGCCACCTGACTTTGCCGCATCCGCGATTTACGCAGCGCCGCTTCGTGCTGGAGCCGATGTTCGAGATCGACGGCGACCGCTTCATTCCGGGTTACGGTAGTCTGCGATACCTGATCGATAACGCGCCGGCAGTCGAAATGGAAAAGCTCGATTAGATGGCCGCAGCGTTTCGTTACATCGTGATAGAAGGCCCGATCGGGGTCGGCAAAACCAGCCTGGCAAACAAGCTGGCGAACGAATTTGGCAGCGAGCTGCTGCTGGAAAAGGCCGAGGAAAATCCGTTCCTGGCAAATTTTTATCGAAACCCGCGGCAATACGCGTTATCGGCGCAGCTGTATTTCCTGTTACAGCGCGCGCAACAAGTACAGGACTTTCGCCAGAGCGACCTGTTTCGCGGCACCTATGTCGCCGATTTCATGGTCGACAAGGATCGCCTGTTTGCACAAATGACCTTGAACCGGGATGAACTCGAACTCTACCAGCAAATTTACACCCACTTGACGCTGAACGCGCCCCGTCCCAACCTGGTGATCTACCTGCAAGCGCCGGTGGCAACCTTGCGCGAGCGCATAACTCGTCGCGGCATCGAATACGAACAACAAATTCGCGACGATTACCTATTGCGCTTATCCGAATCCTATACCCGGTTTTTTTACGACTATGACGAAAGCGCCCTGCTGACGGTTAACACTCAGTCGGTCGATCTGATCAAAAATGACCGGGATTTCGCCGCGATCCTCGAAAAAATCGGTAACATCCACTCTGGACGCCATTATTTCAATCAGTCATCATTCGCCCTCTAATCGGGCCCGCCTATGTATATACCCAAACCGTTAGACAACAAGATCACGATCCCGCATCTGAAAAAAATGAAACAGGAGGGTGACAAGTTCGCCTGCCTGACGGCGTATGACTATAGTTTTGCCGGCCTGGTCGAAGATAGCGGCGTCGAGGTGGTGCTGGTCGGGGATTCGCTCGGCATGGTCATCCAGGGGCACGACACCACGATTCCGGTGACGCTGGAAGATATTTGTTATCACGGCAAGGCGGTGGCGGCCGGATTGCAAAACGCCATGCTGATGCTCGATATGCCGTTCGGTTCACTCAATTCACCGCAGCAGGCGATCGACAATGCCAGCTACCTGCTGAAACAGACCCAGGCCCAGGTGGTCAAACTCGAAGGCGGCAAAACCCAATTAAAAACGGTCGAAACCCTGGCCGAATTCGGCATCGCTAGCTGTTCGCATCTCGGCTTGCAGCCGCAAATGGTAAACAAAATGGGCGGCTACCGGGTGCAGGGCAAAGCCAAGAGTGCAGCCGAAGAAATGCTGATGACGGCGCGCGACCTCGAAGCCGCCGGCACCGATTTGCTGTTACTCGAATGCGTACCGGCGGTATTGGCCGCCGAAATAACCGCGGCGCTCGATATCCCGGTAATCGGTATCGGCGCCGGCAGCGATGTCGACGGCCAGATACTGGTATTGCAGGATGTGCTCAATATAACCACCGGCAAGAAGCCGAAGTTTTCCAAAAACTTCATGCAGGGTCAGGCCAGCATCCAGGCCGCCATCGGTCGCTACGTCAGCGAAGTCAAGCGCGGCAAGTTCCCCGATAAAACCCATACTTTTTCCTGAGACTCGATCCGTGTACCAGGCCACCAGCGTAACCGAACTGCATCAATACGTGCAGCACTGGAAAGATCACGGCCAGTCGATCGCCTTTATCCCGACCATGGGCAATCTGCATAACGGGCATATTTCGCTGCTGGAAAAAGGCCAATCGCTATGCGATCGCTGTATTTGCAGCATCTTCGTCAACCCGATGCAGTTCGGGCCGAACGAAGACTGGGATCACTATCCGCGCACGCTGGCAGCCGATATCGAAAAACTCGAGGCGGTCGACTGCGACCTGGTTTACCTGCCGAGCGCCTCCGAACTCTACCCGGAAGGCCTCGATAAGATCAGCCAGGTGTCGGTGACCGATCTAACCGATAATTATGAAGGAGCGCATCGTCCCGGCCACTTCACCGGGGTCGCAACCGTAGTGCTGAAGCTGTTCAACATCGTCAAACCCGATGTTTCGGTATTCGGTAAAAAGGATTACCAGCAATACCGGGTGGTGAACAAGATGGTGGCCGATTTCAATCTCGAAGTGCAGATTATCGGCCAGGAAACCACGCGCGAAACCTCGGGGCTGGCCACCAGTTCCCGCAATCAGTATCTCGACTCGCAGCAGCTGGAAACCGCCGCGATAATCTACCAGCAACTGCAGCAGACCGCGCGCGCGATCGAACAAGGCGAGCGCGATTTCAAGGCGCTGGAAAACGCGGCTATCGCCAGGCTCGACGATGCCGGTTTCGACACCAATTATTTCGTCGTATGCAATGCCGCAACGCTGTTACCGGCAAGCGCCGACGATCGCGACCTCGTGGTCCTGGTCACCGCGGCGCTGGGTCCAACCCGCCTACTCGACAATATCGAAATCTCACTCTGGTAAACTATTCGGCGTAAAGTGCAGCCATGGCGGCAACGCGTTGACCGACTCTGGCGCGCAAAGCCGCCGGTTCCAGCACTTCGACTTCAGCGCCGTATTTCAGAATATCCATCACCAGCTCGGGATCCTGGCTATAGGGCACGCGTAGAATGTAAAACCCGGCGGCATCGTATTCACCGGTTTGATCCGGATGCCAGGTTTCACGCGAGACCCAACGCGCCGTTGCAGGGCTAAAACGTAACACCGCCCGATGGGTAGCGGCGCCGGAGAAAATGCCGTAACCGCTCTCGAGTTCACGATTCAACACCGCCTCATCGACTTCTTTGGCCGCTTCGGGGGTAAGACCCAGCGCCTTAATCGCGTCGATCGAAAAACTGCGCAGGCCGTGGCGCAGGTGACACCAGGCGTCGAGATACCAATTGTCGCGATAATAAATCAAACGTTGCGGCGACACGCGCCGCTCGCTGCTGCTATCGCTCGGGCGGCTGTAATAAGTCAGGTCGACGCGCTTACGCGACAATAACGCCTGACACAGGTCCTGGAAGTACTCGCTGCGGTAAGTCTTGGCAGAGTGCGGAACGATGCGAATGCGGCGCGCAATCTCATCGGCGCTGTGATCGCCCTCGTCCAGCAGCATGCGGATGCGCGAACGCAGCGGCTCGATGTGATTCGACAATACCCCGGGCTGCAGGTTGGCGAGCAGCGCATCCATGCTCAACAGAGCCTGGATTTCACTGGTGTTAAACCACAGACCGGGCAGTTGAAACTGTTCCGCGCCCGCGTTCTGTTGATAACGGTAACCCCTGCGCTCACGATCCCAGACGATGGGTGCCATGAGGCGATCGCGCAAATATTCGAGATCGCGCTTAAAGGTCGCCGGCGACACTTCGAGCGCCGCGAGAAACTGCGCCCGCGTAACCACGCGTCGATTGGCCAACAGCTGATCGATCAGGTGAAATCGTTCGGTTCGGTCCAATAAATGCCCTGCCTGAAACTATGGCTCATCTTATGAGCCACCAATTTTTGCATAATAGCATGAATGATTTCCAGGAGAAGACCATGACGCTGCTAAATCGAATGCTGTACAAACTATCCGCCTATTGCCGTTGCCGTGTGATCAATGGTCCCGACCGTCGTCCTTACCTCGAGCGTTACCACCTGCTGCGTCTGCCATTTGGTTACCAAGTGTATCTGCACCGCTTCGTCGCCAGCGATCCGGGCCGCGGACTGCATAACCATTCCTGGAAACATGCACTGTCGTTGGTGCTGTGCGGCTCCTACCGGGAAACGCGCATGCTGAATGCTCGCGCCGACAATGCGCTGCATGATCGCTGGCTGCGTCCCGGTCGTTTGAATTTCATCTCCGGTGAAGTATTTCATCGGGTCAACCTGCCCCACAACGCCGAATGCTGGAGCCTGTTTATGCACGCGCCCAAAGCCAAGTCTTGGGGATTCATCCAACAGCAAGAGTATTGCGATCATAATGATATCGTGACCCAGGCCAGTAACCCCTTGTGGTGGCAACAGGCCGAACGCCCGATTAAATGCCCGCAGATGCGGCTGCCCTGCACGATATGAACTCAAGCTGCTATTAAGACAGCAAGAATCGGAGTGACGTGGTCAAGCTTTTTGATACACCCCAGTTAAGCGGCATCCTTCATTTCCAGACATTGTTTTTCATAATCGTTCGGGCTGACATAACTCAGCGTCGAATGTAATCGATATGGGTTA
>Ga0126334_10000367_pt1 | contig 13462 bp, 8 predicted proteins | sample InaspJWI49metaG_FD_94491 | JGI IMG/M metagenome (GOLD analysis project Ga0126334, IMG submission 94491) | Marine gutless worms symbiont microbial communities from Oahu, Hawaii - Inanidrilus sp. 2 OAHU.JWI-49 metaG | ecosystem: Host-associated > Annelida > Digestive system > Unclassified | place...
TTATCCTGGTTCATGGGTGGTGTATCCTTTCCTTTTTAGTGTGGCCGGTTGACTGCTGCTAACAATCTACCGGTGGATACACCGCCTTTTCCTTTAAACACAACTTTTAAATATAACTCCCTTTGATATCCGGATGAATCCTTTACTGCCGACCCCGGCTGGAACCCTCTCGAACAGGTGATCCACCAGCTGGCGTAGATACGGTTTGACTTCTTCGTACTGCAAGTTGGTAACGACCAGACGCATGCCGCAGTTGACGTCAAAGCCGATTCCTCCGGGAGAAATTACTCCTGTATCGGCAGACATGGCCGCCACACCGCCGATAGGAAATCCATATCCCCAGTGTCCATCGGGCATGCAGAGTGCATATTTCTGAATACCGGGCAAAGTGGCCACATTGGTCACTTGATCGAACACTCCCGTATCCATTTCATGAAGCAGTTTTTCCGTGGCGTAGATGCGTGCCGGAACCCGCATGCCTTCTTTGTGGGAGGTGGGAATTTCCCACACTATTTCTGTAATTTTCTTTATATTATCGGGCACATTCATTGTCTGGGCTCCTTGGAATCGAATTCTTATACCTTGAGCGGCAGCGGAAGAGGAATGTTCGAGAATTGGCGTTGTTCGAGGATATGGTGACATTTAAAATTCAGCGAACATTGTTATTAAATTAAACACCACAGCGTCTTGCGCAAGTCAGGTAAACGGTCGAACCGACACATACGACAGCGATATGATTAAGGTCGACCGATTGGCAATGCAAAGGGGCATCGCGCAGAATATCCTATTTTTCCCGGTGTGGAACAATGCGAATTCGAGTGCATCCAGAGTCACCTGCCGCAGGTCTGCGGGTCGCCTTGTCAGACTCCACAGTCATGGTTACACCGGTTTTTTGATGCACCATTGCTTGATTTTCCTCAAGCGATACATAGTATTTATTAGTGCTTACCTGGCACATCAATTCAAACTACTAGTGAAAAGGAGATATAAAATGGAAAAAATGCCAACGAGAGATATTACAGGAGATTGTGAAGGTGATTGCCGAGATCGTGTGAAGGAGGGCGAGGAAGAACGCCAGAAGGAAATTGCCTCAAAACCTTACAACGAGCCTAGCCCATCCAGTCCCCCTTGGACCAAGCGCAGAAACGATCCGCCGGGAGCATTAGGTGGAAAGGTATGAATCTGATATAACTAAAACAATTCCGTTCAAGGAGACCCATTCTTTCTCGGTCCCGATTATTAATTCATAACTTCATAACACTGAATAGAGAACTCTCCTCCTTTTCAAAATGTGGCTGGATAATCAGGGAGACAGATAAAGCACACAAGAAGATGCGGGGAGATTGAGATTTCAAACCATGCAGCGACTCCGTCTGCGATACTGGTGGTAGATGACCTCCACACCGCAGACAGGGTCTGCTGCAATAGTTTTCTTGGTGCAGTCAAGCGGATTATTCATTTAAATGCTTTCCGCAGCACCAACCTTTTCTACCTTTCCATTGTTCGGCACAATGATTCTGTCGCTCATAGACTTTACCACTATCAAATTGGGTGAAATGAAGATTATCGCCGCTGAACGCGGCTCAATGAACCAGAATCTGACTGAGAAAGGATTTGGTTCTTTCTTGCGAAGGGTTGTCAAAAAAAGCTGCCGGCGGGGCAATCTCAATTAATCGGCCATCATCGATAAAGGCCACCCGGTTTGCGACCTCCCTGGCAAATCCCATCTCGTGAGTCACCACCACCATGGTCATGCCCTCGCGAGCCAGATCGCGCATGACATCCAGAACTTCCTTGATCATCTCCGGGTCAAGGGCTGATGTCGGCTCGTCAAAAAGCATTATCTTGGGATGCATGGCCAGACCCCTGGCAATCGCCACCCGCTGCTGCTGACCACCGGAAAGGTTACTGGGATAGCTGGCGGCTTTATCGCTCAGACCGACCCGTTCCAATATTTTCATCCCCAGAACTTCCGCATCTTTTCGTTTCATTTTCCGAACCCTGATAGGGGCCAGGATAACGTTTTGCAATGCTGTTTTGTGGGGGTAGAGATTGAACTGCTGGAATACGAAACCGATTTCGGCCCTTAGACGGGTGATATTGGTTCGTGAATCCTTAAGCGACTGGCCGTCAACGATGATCTCGCCCTTCTGAATAGGCTCCAGTCGATTGATACAGCGGATCAAAGTGCTTTTACCCGATCCGCTCGGGCCGCAAACGACGACGACTTCTCCGGCATCCACGTGAAAATCGATGTCCCTGAGGACGTGATGGTCAGCAAACCATTTATTGACCTTTTTGAAGGTGATCATCTCAAAAGCCTTCCGAATGGCGAAGCAGCCTAAATGCCGGTTTCAGGTCTCGATAGCCAGGCGCTTGTTCAGATATCGTCCCACAAGCGACAGGCTATAGCAGACAACGAAGTAGGCCAGGGCCACGGTGAGGTAGATCTCGAAAGGGATAAACTCCCGCGAATTGATGATCCCGGCCGAACCTGTCAACTCAATGACACCGATGATCGAAGCAACCGAAGTAAATTTGGTCAGACGCACAAATTGGTTGAAAAAGGTGGGAATCATGCGGCGAATGGCCTGGGGCAGGACAATATCGATCATAACATAAACCGGATGCAGACCGGTGGCCAGACCGGCCTCGATCTGTCCCCTGGGGACCGAATTCAGACCGGAGCGCACATCTTCGGCAATATAGGCGGCGATAAAGATAATAAATCCAATAATTGCAGCCTGGTATGCGGAAAAGCGCATGTCAATGATAGACGGCAAACCGAAATACACGACAAACAGTACCACCAATAAAGGTGTACCTCGTATATATTCAATATAAACGGCGGCTGCTATTTTTAGAGGGCGGATGGAACTGGAACGCAGGACACCGATAAGAATACCCAGCAACGCGCCGCCAAAAATGACCAAAAGGGCGATTTTCAGTGTAAGTAATAGTCCTTGAAGCAGATAAGGCATATTTTCTATAATAATATGAAACTTCATGTCCGAATCTCAAACAGGACCTTGGATCAGAGCGAATTCGCCCTCGAAGTCCGCTCCCGTCGGGCAAATAACAAATTAAGTGATTGGGTCAACAACGATACGAAAATCAAATATAGAATCGAAATTCCAATATAGGCCTCAAAGCTTCTGAACGTGTCGCCCTCGATGGCCCCTGCCTGAAAGGCCAGTTCCGTTACGGCGATCACCGAAGCCAGAGACGAGTCCTTGATCAATTGCGAAAACATCCCGGCCATGGATGGTATGACGATTCGCAGGGCTTGCGGGTACACGACATCCATACGAGTCTGAAATCTGCTCAGACCCGAAGAAATCGCCGCCTCGGTCTGTCCGGCAGGAACGCTCTGAATACCCGATTTGACGATTTCTGCGATGTAAGCACCGGAGTGAATGGCAAGGCCCAGGACAGCGCACCAAAAGTTGGGAATGCGCAAAGCCGAAAGGCCAATATACCAAAAAAGGATATGCACCAGGAGTGGAATGTTGCGGGCGAACTCCACATAGGCATAGGCTGCAAATCGAAACCAGCGATTGCGGCTGGTGCTGACGGTACCGGCCATAATGCCGATAATAATTGCGGCCACAAGGGCCACTATCGAAAGCTCGACCGTTATAACCAGTCCGGTCCACAGTGCCTCACGGTACCGCCACAAAACAGTCCAGTCGAAAGTATAATCCAAGATAGCGCCTTATGCGAGAAATTGCGGCGGGTCGCACCCATGCCCTGCTGGCCGGGTACCCCCGCCGGGGAAAAGTCCGGTTTACTAGGGCCAGATCTCCATTTGAAAATCTGGATCACTACCGAACCATTTGTTATAATATTCTTTATACTTGCCTGATTTCCATAGCTCCTGCAACACACGATTAATCAGATCCCGCATATCGGAATCTCCCTGGCGCACACCCATGCCGAAGGGCTCGGTACTGAAGCGCTGACCGGCCAGTTGAAACGTTTTATCACCTTTGGCAAATCCGAGGAGAATGTGGTGGCTCCCGGTCAGGGCGTCGGCCCGGCCCTGTTTCAGAGCCATCCAGGCACTTGCATAATCCTTGAATGCAAGCTGCTTGGCCTGGGGATTCGCCTTTGCAAGGTTCTTTTCCAGGGTGGTGCCTTGTTGGACAGCGACGGTCTTGCCGCTCAGGTCGGCAACGCCATTGATGCCACTGCCTACTCTTACGAGGATGGACTGGCCGCCCAGGTAATAGGTTATCGTAAAGTCGATGGTTTTATCCCGCTCTACGGTGTGGGTCATCGATGCGGCCACCATATCCACGTTCCCGCTAACCAGCAAAGGAATGCGGGTCGGGGAGGTAACCCGGACATATTCAACCTCCACGCCGATGGTATTGGCGATTTCCCTGACCAGATCAACGTCGAATCCGACCACTTCGTTATTCTTGTCAACAAACCCAAACGGCACGGTGCCATATTTCACACCGGCCAACAGCTTCCCTCTCGCTTTGATTTTCTCCAATGTGGAATGTTCCGACGCGCCACAAACAATTGGCGCGATGAACACCGACAGCACGGCCAAAAGTGACAATGTTCCCATCCAGTTTCTTTTCATGGTTACCTCCTCATAGTAAAAGTTTGAGGGAAATCTTCTCTGCACAGGCTTTGCGGCAAGCACTCGCCAAAACCGCAGATGATGGATGCATCTTCTCTTCATATATGGCCCGTCTCAGAGATCAAATACGCTGGTGCATTTCCACTAACAGTGGTTGGATACTTCGCTAGGCAACAAAGCATTTTTTAACATAACGTTTGATGGATGTGCCTCTTTCAGAGCAGTGAATAACATACTGGATTGAATTGGGACTGTTGCGTGTTCCGCGTTACGGGGTACGGATCTTCAATAGGATAGTATCCTTTTCTTTAACGCGCAACCCGCAACCCGTAACTCGAAACATCTTCTTTTATTGCAAAAACAACTTTATGCCTGGGATCGACAAGAAATTGTCGATATGAATCTTTTAAGCGCCTATTTAGGCTGTCACTCAATGATCGGCATAGTACTGCCCAATCCGTCTGACAGCTTCCTCCAGAAGATGAACTTCACTGGTAACACTTATCCGAATGTGACCCTTTCCCGCGCTGCCGAAAACGCTGCCGGGGAGAACGGCAATGTCGAGTTTATCCAGCCATTCGGTTGCCACTGTCCAATCGTCTTGTTCAACGGCCGGAAAAAGGTAAAAAGTTGCCTCAGGCGTATTGCAGCTTATTCCGGGGATGTTGTTCAATTTAGCGGTCATCAAGTCACGGCGGCGTTTGAATTCGGCCACATGTGCGGTCATAATTTCCGCCGGCAGCGCAATGGCAGCCTCGGCGGCGGCTTGAATGAAAGGTGGAACACAATACACGGAATGCTGAATTATTTTGCGGATATCTTTGCCAAAATCGCGGGGCATCGCGAGATATCCGATCCGCCATCCGGTCATACCGTATTCTTTGGAAAAGCTGTTGACTACTAAAAGACGATCACACGCATTTTCGATGGTTTGAATCGATATTCGTGATTCCGGCTCGTAAAGTATGTTTTTGTAAACTTCATCATACAAGATCCAGAGATTGTTCCCTTCCGCCAGCCGGATGATCGTTTCCAACTCCGACTTTGAAATGATCCGGCCGGTTGGATTGACCGGTGAATTGACGATGATCAGCTTGGTGCGTGAAGTGATGGTTTTTTCGAGGCGCTCGGGATCTATCTTTTGCAAAGCAGGCACCACAACGGGAATGCCTCCGGCCATTTTTACACAGGGGCCGTAACTTACCCAGCAAGGGTCCAGAAGGATGACTTCATCTCCCACCTCCACAGCGGACATAATGCCTGCGAAAACCGCAAATTTACCTCCTGGGGTAATGATAATTTGCTCGGAAACATATTCATTACTCGACTCCAGGCTCAATCGGTCGGCAATGGCACTTCTTAAGGAAGGTATTCCCGGAGAGGGACCATAATGAGTTTTTCCATCCTTCATGGCGCGGTGAGCCGCTTCTATCACGGACGGGTGGGTAGGCAAATTCGGATCGCCGCTGGATAGCCCGATGATATCTCTTCCAGCCTGTCTGGCCCGGCGCACCCGCTCGGTCATTTCTACCGTGGCCGAAGGTTTCAGGCCGGTAATCCGCGATGCAAGCATCAATTCCCGGCTCATATCCTTCCTCTTTGTGCATCATTTTTATTGATAGCGATTACCCTCTTTACTTTTCATTATTCTCTATAGTTTCATAAAATGTTTATACAGCAGTTGCCTCAATAGTGGGAGTCTATGAAATGATAACTTTACGTGATTAACGCCTTACCGGGAAGGATGTCAAATTCTTTTTTCCGACTCTTGACGATATCATCGTTCATTTTGCTAGGATATCAAGAAGGGTGCAAAGATAGATTGAAGCCGTAATTGCTGTTGGTCTCACGGGTGATCACAGATTGATGCACCCGGTGCATTTCCGGGGTGACCTCCAGAAATCTCAATATAAGGAATCTATTGCGCCAACAATCCCTCTATCCTGTGCGCCTGATCAGAATGGAGCTACCAGCCAAGACACCCAAGATTATTAAGAATATTAAATTCATGGGCAGTGCGGAGCCATAAACAGCCGTGTCAATAAAACATGCAGCATCTACTCTCGAACGTGGCAATCGCGTGGAGGGATTCGGAGGGGGCGATGGCGTGGAGGGAGGGGGATCACCCGAGCCGAATATTCGGCTCGGGTGATCCCCCTCCCTCCACGCCATCGCCCCCTCCGAATCCCTCCACGCGATTGCCACGTTCGAGAGTAGATGCTGCATGTTTTATTGACACGGCTGTTTATGGCTCCGCACTGCCCATGAATTTAATATTCTTAATAATCTTGGGTGTCTTGGCTGGTAGCTCCATTCTGATCAGGCGCACAGGATAGAGGGATTGTTGGCGCAATAGATTCCTTATATTGAGATTTCTGGAGGTCACCCCGGAAATGCACCGGGTGCATCAATCTGTGATCACCCGTGAGACCAACAGCAATTACGGCTTCAATCTATCTTTGCACCCTTCTTGATATCCTAGCAAAATGAACGATGATATCGTCAAGAGTCGGAAAAAAGAATTTGACATCCTTCCCGGTAAGGCGTTAATCACGTAAAGTTATCATTTCATAGACTCCCACTATTGAGGCAACTGCTGTATAAACATTTTATGAAACTATAGAGAATAATGAAAAGTAAAGAGGGTAATCGCTATCAATAAAAATGATGCACAAAGAGGAAGGATATGAGCCGGGAATTGATGCTTGCATCGCGGATTACCGGCCTGAAACCTTCGGCCACGGTAGAAATGACCGAGCGGGTGCGCCGGGCCAGACAGGCTGGAAGAGATATCATCGGGCTATCCAGCGGCGATCCGAATTTGCCTACCCACCCGTCCGTGATAGAAGCGGCTCACCGCGCCATGAAGGATGGAAAAACTCATTATGGTCCCTCTCCGGGAATACCTTCCTTAAGAAGTGCCATTGCCGACCGATTGAGCCTGGAGTCGAGTAATGAATATGTTTCCGAGCAAATTATCATTACCCCAGGAGGTAAATTTGCGGTTTTCGCAGGCATTATGTCCGCTGTGGAGGTGGGAGATGAAGTCATCCTTCTGGACCCTTGCTGGGTAAGTTACGGCCCCTGTGTAAAAATGGCCGGAGGCATTCCCGTTGTGGTGCCTGCTTTGCAAAAGATAGATCCCGAGCGCCTCGAAAAAACCATCACTTCACGCACCAAGCTGATCATCGTCAATTCACCGGTCAATCCAACCGGCCGGATCATTTCAAAGTCGGAGTTGGAAACGATCATCCGGCTGGCGGAAGGGAACAATCTCTGGATCTTGTATGATGAAGTTTACAAAAACATACTTTACGAGCCGGAATCACGAATATCGATTCAAACCATCGAAAATGCGTGTGATCGTCTTTTAGTAGTCAACAGCTTTTCCAAAGAATACGGTATGACCGGATGGCGGATCGGATATCTCGCGATGCCCCGCGATTTTGGCAAAGATATCCGCAAAATAATTCAGCATTCCGTGTATTGTGTTCCACCTTTCATTCAAGCCGCCGCCGAGGCTGCCATTGCGCTGCCGGCGGAAATTATGACCGCACATGTGGCCGAATTCAAACGCCGCCGTGACTTGATGACCGCTAAATTGAACAACATCCCCGGAATAAGCTGCAATACGCCTGAGGCAACTTTTTACCTTTTTCCGGCCGTTGAACAAGACGATTGGACAGTGGCAACCGAATGGCTGGATAAACTCGACATTGCCGTTCTCCCCGGCAGCGTTTTCGGCAGCGCGGGAAAGGGTCACATTCGGATAAGTGTTACCAGTGAAGTTCATCTTCTGGAGGAAGCTGTCAGACGGATTGGGCAGTACTATGCCGATCATTGAGTGACAGCCTAAATAGGCGCTTAAAAGATTCATATCGACAATTTCTTGTCGATCCCAGGCATAAAGTTGTTTTTGCAATAAAAGAAGATGTTTCGAGTTACGGGTTGCGGGTTGCGCGTTAAAGAAAAGGATACTATCCTATTGAAGATCCGTACCCCGTAACGCGGAACACGCAACAGTCCCAATTCAATCCAGTATGTTATTCACTGCTCTGAAAGAGGCACATCCATCAAACGTTATGTTAAAAAATGCTTTGTTGCCTAGCGAAGTATCCAACCACTGTTAGTGGAAATGCACCAGCGTATTTGATCTCTGAGACGGGCCATATATGAAGAGAAGATGCATCCATCATCTGCGGTTTTGGCGAGTGCTTGCCGCAAAGCCTGTGCAGAGAAGATTTCCCTCAAACTTTTACTATGAGGAGGTAACCATGAAAAGAAACTGGATGGGAACATTGTCACTTTTGGCCGTGCTGTCGGTGTTCATCGCGCCAATTGTTTGTGGCGCGTCGGAACATTCCACATTGGAGAAAATCAAAGCGAGAGGGAAGCTGTTGGCCGGTGTGAAATATGGCACCGTGCCGTTTGGGTTTGTTGACAAGAATAACGAAGTGGTCGGATTCGACGTTGATCTGGTCAGGGAAATCGCCAATACCATCGGCGTGGAGGTTGAATATGTCCGGGTTACCTCCCCGACCCGCATTCCTTTGCTGGTTAGCGGGAACGTGGATATGGTGGCCGCATCGATGACCCACACCGTAGAGCGGGATAAAACCATCGACTTTACGATAACCTATTACCTGGGCGGCCAGTCCATCCTCGTAAGAGTAGGCAGTGGCATCAATGGCGTTGCCGACCTGAGCGGCAAGACCGTCGCTGTCCAACAAGGCACCACCCTGGAAAAGAACCTTGCAAAGGCGAATCCCCAGGCCAAGCAGCTTGCATTCAAGGATTATGCAAGTGCCTGGATGGCTCTGAAACAGGGCCGGGCCGACGCCCTGACCGGGAGCCACCACATTCTCCTCGGATTTGCCAAAGGTGATAAAACGTTTCAACTGGCCGGTCAGCGCTTCAGTACCGAGCCCTTCGGCATGGGTGTGCGCCAGGGAGATTCCGATATGCGGGATCTGATTAATCGTGTGTTGCAGGAGCTATGGAAATCAGGCAAGTATAAAGAATATTATAACAAATGGTTCGGTAGTGATCCAGATTTTCAAATGGAGATCTGGCCCTAGTAAACCGGACTTTTCCCCGGCGGGGGTACCCGGCCAGCAGGGCATGGGTGCGACCCGCCGCAATTTCTCGCATAAGGCGCTATCTTGGATTATACTTTCGACTGGACTGTTTTGTGGCGGTACCGTGAGGCACTGTGGACCGGACTGGTTATAACGGTCGAGCTTTCGATAGTGGCCCTTGTGGCCGCAATTATTATCGGCATTATGGCCGGTACCGTCAGCACCAGCCGCAATCGCTGGTTTCGATTTGCAGCCTATGCCTATGTGGAGTTCGCCCGCAACATTCCACTCCTGGTGCATATCCTTTTTTGGTATATTGGCCTTTCGGCTTTGCGCATTCCCAACTTTTGGTGCGCTGTCCTGGGCCTTGCCATTCACTCCGGTGCTTACATCGCAGAAATCGTCAAATCGGGTATTCAGAGCGTTCCTGCCGGACAGACCGAGGCGGCGATTTCTTCGGGTCTGAGCAGATTTCAGACTCGTATGGATGTCGTGTACCCGCAAGCCCTGCGAATCGTCATACCATCCATGGCCGGGATGTTTTCGCAATTGATCAAGGACTCGTCTCTGGCTTCGGTGATCGCCGTAACGGAACTGGCCTTTCAGGCAGGGGCCATCGAGGGCGACACGTTCAGAAGCTTTGAGGCCTATATTGGAATTTCGATTCTATATTTGATTTTCGTATCGTTGTTGACCCAATCACTTAATTTGTTATTTGCCCGACGGGAGCGGACTTCGAGGGCGAATTCGCTCTGATCCAAGGTCCTGTTTGAGATTCGGACATGAAGTTTCATATTATTATAGAAAATATGCCTTATCTGCTTCAAGGACTATTACTTACACTGAAAATCGCCCTTTTGGTCATTTTTGGCGGCGCGTTGCTGGGTATTCTTATCGGTGTCCTGCGTTCCAGTTCCATCCGCCCTCTAAAAATAGCAGCCGCCGTTTATATTGAATATATACGAGGTACACCTTTATTGGTGGTACTGTTTGTCGTGTATTTCGGTTTGCCGTCTATCATTGACATGCGCTTTTCCGCATACCAGGCTGCAATTATTGGATTTATTATCTTTATCGCCGCCTATATTGCCGAAGATGTGCGCTCCGGTCTGAATTCGGTCCCCAGGGGACAGATCGAGGCCGGTCTGGCCACCGGTCTGCATCCGGTTTATGTTATGATCGATATTGTCCTGCCCCAGGCCATTCGCCGCATGATTCCCACCTTTTTCAACCAATTTGTGCGTCTGACCAAATTTACTTCGGTTGCTTCGATCATCGGTGTCATTGAGTTGACAGGTTCGGCCGGGATCATCAATTCGCGGGAGTTTATCCCTTTCGAGATCTACCTCACCGTGGCCCTGGCCTACTTCGTTGTCTGCTATAGCCTGTCGCTTGTGGGACGATATCTGAACAAGCGCCTGGCTATCGAGACCTGAAACCGGCATTTAGGCTGCTTCGCCATTCGGAAGGCTTTTGAGATGATCACCTTCAAAAAGGTCAATAAATGGTTTGCTGACCATCACGTCCTCAGGGACATCGATTTTCACGTGGATGCCGGAGAAGTCGTCGTCGTTTGCGGCCCGAGCGGATCGGGTAAAAGCACTTTGATCCGCTGTATCAATCGACTGGAGCCTATTCAGAAGGGCGAGATCATCGTTGACGGCCAGTCGCTTAAGGATTCACGAACCAATATCACCCGTCTAAGGGCCGAAATCGGTTTCGTATTCCAGCAGTTCAATCTCTACCCCCACAAAACAGCATTGCAAAACGTTATCCTGGCCCCTATCAGGGTTCGGAAAATGAAACGAAAAGATGCGGAAGTTCTGGGGATGAAAATATTGGAACGGGTCGGTCTGAGCGATAAAGCCGCCAGCTATCCCAGTAACCTTTCCGGTGGTCAGCAGCAGCGGGTGGCGATTGCCAGGGGTCTGGCCATGCATCCCAAGATAATGCTTTTTGACGAGCCGACATCAGCCCTTGACCCGGAGATGATCAAGGAAGTTCTGGATGTCATGCGCGATCTGGCTCGCGAGGGCATGACCATGGTGGTGGTGACTCACGAGATGGGATTTGCCAGGGAGGTCGCAAACCGGGTGGCCTTTATCGATGATGGCCGATTAATTGAGATTGCCCCGCCGGCAGCTTTTTTTGACAACCCTTCGCAAGAAAGAACCAAATCCTTTCTCAGTCAGATTCTGGTTCATTGAGCCGCGTTCAGCGGCGATAATCTTCATTTCACCCAATTTGATAGTGGTAAAGTCTATGAGCGACAGAATCATTGTGCCGAACAATGGAAAGGTAGAAAAGGTTGGTGCTGCGGAAAGCATTTAAATGAATAATCCGCTTGACTGCACCAAGAAAACTATTGCAGCAGACCCTGTCTGCGGTGTGGAGGTCATCTACCACCAGTATCGCAGACGGAGTCGCTGCATGGTTTGAAATCTCAATCTCCCCGCATCTTCTTGTGTGCTTTATCTGTCTCCCTGATTATCCAGCCACATTTTGAAAAGGAGGAGAGTTCTCTATTCAGTGTTATGAAGTTATGAATTAATAATCGGGACCGAGAAAGAATGGGTCTCCTTGAACGGAATTGTTTTAGTTATATCAGATTCATACCTTTCCACCTAATGCTCCCGGCGGATCGTTTCTGCGCTTGGTCCAAGGGGGACTGGATGGGCTAGGCTCGTTGTAAGGTTTTGAGGCAATTTCCTTCTGGCGTTCTTCCTCGCCCTCCTTCACACGATCTCGGCAATCACCTTCACAATCTCCTGTAATATCTCTCGTTGGCATTTTTTCCATTTTATATCTCCTTTTCACTAGTAGTTTGAATTGATGTGCCAGGTAAGCACTAATAAATACTATGTATCGCTTGAGGAAAATCAAGCAATGGTGCATCAAAAAACCGGTGTAACCATGACTGTGGAGTCTGACAAGGCGACCCGCAGACCTGCGGCAGGTGACTCTGGATGCACTCGAATTCGCATTGTTCCACACCGGGAAAAATAGGATATTCTGCGCGATGCCCCTTTGCATTGCCAATCGGTCGACCTTAATCATATCGCTGTCGTATGTGTCGGTTCGACCGTTTACCTGACTTGCGCAAGACGCTGTGGTGTTTAATTTAATAACAATGTTCGCTGAATTTTAAATGTCACCATATCCTCGAACAACGCCAATTCTCGAACATTCCTCTTCCGCTGCCGCTCAAGGTATAAGAATTCGATTCCAAGGAGCCCAGACAATGAATGTGCCCGATAATATAAAGAAAATTACAGAAATAGTGTGGGAAATTCCCACCTCCCACAAAGAAGGCATGCGGGTTCCGGCACGCATCTACGCCACGGAAAAACTGCTTCATGAAATGGATACGGGAGTGTTCGATCAAGTGACCAATGTGGCCACTTTGCCCGGTATTCAGAAATATGCACTCTGCATGCCCGATGGACACTGGGGATATGGATTTCCTATCGGCGGTGTGGCGGCCATGTCTGCCGATACAGGAGTAATTTCTCCCGGAGGAATCGGCTTTGACGTCAACTGCGGCATGCGTCTGGTCGTTACCAACTTGCAGTACGAAGAAGTCAAACCGTATCTACGCCAGCTGGTGGATCACCTGTTCGAGAGGGTTCCAGCCGGGGTCGGCAGTAAAGGATTCATCCGGATATCAAAGGGAGTTATATTTAAAAGTTGTGTTTAAAGGAAAAGGCGGTGTATCCACCGGTAGATTGTTAGCAGCAGTCAACCGGCCACACTAAAAAGGAAAGGATACACCACCCATGAACCAGGATAA
>Ga0126334_10000372_pt1 | contig 13175 bp, 10 predicted proteins | sample InaspJWI49metaG_FD_94491 | JGI IMG/M metagenome (GOLD analysis project Ga0126334, IMG submission 94491) | Marine gutless worms symbiont microbial communities from Oahu, Hawaii - Inanidrilus sp. 2 OAHU.JWI-49 metaG | ecosystem: Host-associated > Annelida > Digestive system > Unclassified...
CTTTTTCTCGGTGTCGTTTCCGGTAACAGCCAGAAGGCGATTGATCTCGGAAATCGGGTCCTGGCTTTGATCCATCTCAACATTGGGTCCCGGATATTTGGGATTTGTCTGGCTGGCAAATTGCTGGACCCCGATCTGGGCCCATTGTTGATCGAGGATATCTTTGCGATCCCCGGGCGTGAGGATAGCGGACAGAACAACCCGAAAGCCCACGTCTTTGCTGTGGTATGCACCGTCGGCCAGAAAATAAGGCTGTTCTTCGCGCCTTCCGGGCATGATTTCAGCTTGGCTGCGGCGGTAGCTTCCGCCTTTTATGATAAACCCGCCCACAGCGCCGTGCTGTCTATATCCCACCGAAAAATTGAAAGGATCCAAAACCATTTCAGCCGCGTTGCCGGCCGTATCGAAAAGCCCTAAAGGATTCGGACATTTGGTGCCGATCCACGCCAATTTTTCAGGCGGTTTGGCTGCCTCCTGCTCATTGAACACAGCGTAGTCCCCGATAGGTCTTTCCTTTAATGGAAAAAATTCTTCCTCATTGATCTGCGACTCAATGACCTGGTGGCCGCCGCGGGCCGCATACTCCCACTCGGCTTCGGTAGGCAGCCTAAAATAAGCGGGGCGGTGGTTGGAAAACTTAGGTAGGAAATCCGGCGCTTCCTCTAGCAGCCATTCGGTGTATCTGCGAGTGAATTCGACCGCCTCGAACCAGGTGAGGTTGGTTTTGGGCCGTGGATCATCAGCGGAAAGCCGACCTCTAATCTGAGGGCATTCCTTCTCCATTACGGCTTTCCACTGGAAATTGGTAATTTCGTATTTACTGATAAAATAGTAAAAGCCCTTGTTGAGCTTATCTTCGGTCCCAGGGCAGCGCCCGTCTTGGGAATCGGCCAGCTCGGTAAGTTTAATACGCCAAGCGACGGGTAAATCTTGAAGCGTGAAAGGGCCTGAAACCGCCCCGGTTCGTTTTCCCTCCATGAAACTTTGCTTCAGGCGACCGCAGTCTTTACAGCCCAGATCGATCCGCATATCGCCGAAATATCCCTCAGCCGGAACGCAGACATGCCGCAGGATCAACTTGCCATCACATGGCAGGGGCAACTCGAAATCAGTGTCGGAAGGATTCGGATCGACCATATCTGTCAGGCTGGGAGTGGCAGATACCAACGCGCGTTGCCGCGATGGACAGTCTTGGGCACGAAGCGGCTCGGCCGTTAGAACAAGTCCGAATATAACAGCCAATCCGACAGTCGCCGCCAAGAGGCGCTGTAAAACAACAACGCGCTTTGAATCTGACTGCTCATTGCAGTTCAAGCGCGGCCAAACTGAATTGGATGTCCGTCTCCTTTTGTCAAAATTAGACATCACGGATAACCTCCGAGGGTTCGATCCTTGATACTCTGAATGCCCCGTAAACCGAGGCCAAAATGGATAGACCCAAGGTCAATCCCAGCGCAATCAGCATATGAACCAGTGATAGCCGACATACGTACTCGCCGGCCGCAAGGTAATCGGCAAACAGGCTGTTGATCATTCCCTCAACTATCCAGTACAGACAAATAGCCGTCAGGATACCAAGAGTGCTGGTGGTTATCGATTGGACAACCGGATACCAGATGATGTTGGTGGTCGAGAATCCTATCAGGCTTGAAATACCCAGATAACGGCTTTTGCGGTTTACATTTGCCAAGACATTGCTGGCCATGGAGGCAAAGTAACCCAGCACCGCCACGATGGCGATGAGGCTGAAAATCAGGCTGAACGATCGATCCAGGCTTTTGACCACCTCGATATCTTCAGCTTGGGTGTAAACATCCAGGCCACTGTCCATCAATATGTTGCGCAACTGCGCTACGTCATAGATTGAACGGGCATAAAGCCGAAAACTTGGATAAACTCTGGACCCGGACGGGCGCGCCGGGCCAGGCCAGCCGAAAACCTCGGAGCCGCGACCATCCCGGTAGTCTTCGGTAGCCTCCAGAAGGGCCAACCGCACAAACGCGGCCTCGCGGGGAAATGCCTCAAGGGGCAGCACGGCATCGATCTGCAGATTTACAGTGACGTGTTCTTTAATACTGCCTTTCGAACGCCCCACCTGTCCCATAACCTTCTGGCCCGATTTCACATTGAGCTTGCGGGCAGCAGGCTCTGACAATACAATCCGGGTTTTCTCAGACGGTATGCGGCCCCATTGCGTCAGCAAGGGATCATCTTCAGCGGTGGGAATAAGGGATACGACGACCGTGCGCGGCTTGCTGATATCCTCTTTATAAAGGATCATACTGGCCGCAATCGAACGCGTCTGCGGAATAACAAAGGCCACATCGGAGCGCTTGGCCATAGCTGCAAACCAGTCCGAACCGTACCGGCCGCTGCCCACCGGAGAAACTTCCCTGTTGCGGGGATCCTGGATCAAGCGGTCCGACATGGTGTTGATGATACCGCTTTTCACCCCGAATAGCACCAGCAGGGGTGCCAAAACCGCAGCCAACCCCATCACCGCGCAAGCGGACAGCAAACGCTCATGGAAGTAATCGTGCAATGCCAGACGAATAAGAGTTTTAAGCCCGTGCATCATTCTCCAAGTGGTCTAACCAATCACTTTGGCTCTCACAGCGCCATGATCGGAATCCTGTTCAAAATCGAACTTCACTCGCCTGAAACCGCGCTCACCCAGGCTTCCCCAGTCATGGGTGGCCATAATCAACGTAACACCGTACTCTTCGGTCAGAGTGGTAAACAATTGCATTATTTCCTCAGCGTTTATGGGGTCAAGGGAGGCCGTCGGCTCATCGGCAATGACCACTGAAGGCTGATGCGCCATGGCTCTGGCAATGGCTACTCTCTGCCGCTCCCCAACCGACAATTGGCCGGGAAGTTTGTCTATATGGCGCTCGATATGGAGACGTTTGGTGATGCCTTCAACAGTGCCTCTTCGCGGCAGTCCCAGCCCCCGCCGGCTTATGGCGATGTTCTCACGAACAGTAAGAAATGGAAATAGGCCACCGGTCTGCAGCACGTAGCCGATGTGCATCATGCGCGCACGGGCCAGGCTGTTCAGGGACTTGCGCTGCCAGGCTTCCATAATGTTCAAACCTTTTTGTTTTGGCGTAAAAAACGCGAATTCCCCGGCCTTATCCGGTCGCAGCACCATGGCCAGCAAGTCCAGCAAGGTACTCTTGCCGCATCCGCTAAATCCCACCAGGGCGACCTTTTCACCCTGGTGGATGATTAGTTCCGGCACCGACAATGTAAAGCCGTGCGCTCCGAGCCAGCTTTTCGTTACTTCCTTGAGACGAAAGACCTCATCCATCGCAGCGGCAACCGGGGCAATCTGAATTCTGGTCTTTTCCCGAAATGGACGCGTCAATTTGTTTTTCGCCAGCGGATCTCGGGCAGCGTCCAGCAAAGATCTCATCTTCTTCATATTCAGAAGGGCGCTCCTTCAACGTTGGTGCATCGCCTTTTTGTGACCCATTTAATCTTAACGGGTGGAGCAAATGCCCGGGCTACGGCATAAGGGCCAGCGGCACCCGATAGACCGCGTCACCGGGCTCTAATGCCCCGAAAGTTGCCCAATTGGTTATATCGTCGTGGATTTGGGTATATCTTCTTATCTTTGACTTCAAACTGTTGACGATAGCCTGCTGCTCACCCACGCTCAAGCGGTACCAATCCTCCTCGGTCAGCAGCATGATATTACTCCGGTAAGGCAGATCGTCAAGAAACTCGGCCAGAATACCCAGCTCACCCAAATTCTGGTTGGGCCTACGGCTGAACTGGAGCGGATCGCGCGATGTCTGGGCCGCTGCCGCCAGGATGCTCTGGAAAAAATCCTTGGACCCCGTTCTCTTGGTTCTCTGAGCCTGGTCAAGGATCACCTTGAGGCGCTGACTCAGATCGCTGAGCTGATTTTTAGTCAAAAGCACGCTGACTTTGAAGGTGGGCGTGTCGGGTCGTGTCAAATCCATGTCCGACACCCAGGCAGTGACGACCTCCGGCGCTCTTACGCCGCCGCGGCCACCCAAAAAATCCAGCTGCATCGCATATCCCAGTACAGCGGCTTTGCGCACCGCTTCCTTGACCACATCTTCATCCTGAGTTTCAGCGGGAGTCGGCGCTGCCAGCCGTTCACTGGCACCTGTCGCCCGCACGAGTTCCACCATCTGGCCGGCAACCCCTTCGACCACCTGTCCAAATCCCTGCACACCGGTTGCCGTCCGCTCGGCTGCAATTGGAACATACAGGTCCCCGATCCTGGGATCGGAATGGCCGGTCAAGGCTCTGTACTGATCTGCGGCAGAAGCATGGTTCTTGAATCTTTTCCCTGAGGGTGTTTTCAGATGGAGGGCAAAAATCTTTACCCCTTTGGCTGCGGCCATATCTGCTACCTCGGCTTCGTTCATCCCTGTCGAGGAATATGGATCATCGTTACGAATAGCGCCCGCATCGGTTATTAGAAATACGAGCCGGGAAAGGTACGGCGTCCAATTGAGATCTTCGAGGGTCATCTTCAGACCTGCAAAGGCGTCTTCGTTGAAGGAGTGGGTGGAAACTTTGGCCTCCTGTGTCTGAGCCAGGGCAGTTTCGAATTCCTTGCGTTCGCGCCCGTCCCTCAGATCGGACAGGACTCTGGCCACATATTCAACGCCCGGGGTTTTTTGGGTGCTATTGCGAAAAGCGACCAACCCAAAGGCCACCCTATCCGAGAGACCGGCGTTTTCGATGGCATCGTATATCTTGCGAACAGCCTCCCGGGTGCGCTCGATATAAGGTCTCATCGAAATGGTGGTATCGATTACAAATACAATGCCCGTGCGCAACACCACTTCCTCCGGAAGTTGTCCCGTGCCCGGATCGATGGAAGCGACTTCCAGAAATTTAACACCCTCAAAAAGTTCAAGCGCCTGAAAGATCGGCATGAGATAGAATCGATCGCTGTAAACAGCTTCTTGCGGTGGTTCAACTGCTACAATCGGAAAACCGGTCGGCTGGGAGATGTTTCCCGATTGAATCGCCGTAAACTTATCGCTGAGCTCGGTAGCCTGATCGCCGGGGGAGGAGGATGCGGCAACATTTTGAAGCGATTTCAAGTTGTTGAAAAAAAGCGCCGGCTGTCGGCCGGTCCTCTCGGTAAAAACAAGGGTCAAGGCCTGGTTCCAATCCGAAGTGTTTGAACCTTTTATCCAGCCGTTCGGCCCTTCGGTGCTTGAATACCCGATTTCCAACCAGGGTTCACCCCCCACCGAAGCCCGCTGGTAAACGTAAAAAACCGTAAAGGGTTTGATCCAATCTTCAAGTACCAGGGCTAGATTCCCGGCGGTGGCAAATAGTTTAGTCCCGGGATGCGTGATCACTTTCTGATGTAATGTTCGCTTTCCGGGTATCAGCAGTGGTTTGCGCTGCTGCGCAGCGGTGGTTGCCGCCCAAAGAAGCGGCAGACCGACAAAAAATACAATCAACGCGATAATAAATCCGGCCTTAGTCTTGGGTCTTAATGTCTTGTTTTTCATTGTAAACCCTCTAATATTATTGAGTTAAAGCCATTCTTTTAACAACTCGCGCGCCTCCCCGGACCCCTGGTCCGCCTTTTCCTGGACCCATTTTTTGAGATCTGACAGGTGATTTTCGGCCGGTGGCTGCCCCCCCGCCAAGGCCGTCTGATACCATTCGTAGGCAACCGCAGGATCTTTAATAATGGTTCCGCTGTCTCCGGTGTAGGTTGGATCAAAGTAGCGCCCGACGATCAATGCAGCCTCAGCATGTCCCTCTTCAGCAGCATACTCCCATAATATAAACGCTGCGTCGGCACGTTCCGGCTCATCCGGCAATGATTTCGCAAGCGCGACTGCGGCGTCCGGATCGATTCCATTTCGCATCGCCTCACGCACCTGTTCGAGCAGCGGCGCTGTCGGTGCATAAGTGGGGGTGATCGGTTTGGGTGCCGGTTCTTGAGGCGGTAAGTTGGCCATACGCGGCAATTTAGTTGGTTGGGATGGTTTGGTTACCTTCAACGGATCCGGTTCGGGCGCATCGTCGCCGCGAAACACCAGCCAAAGAAAGAATCCGACGGCGATAAACAAGGCGACAGTTGCGCCAAGAATGATCCATCGGCGCTTATCGGGCCGACGTTCATCTCCTTCTGCATAATATTCCACAGATCTTTCCTCTTAAAGCCAATAAGGTTAACACGAACAAATATATCTTAAGATGAGGCTATGTCTGAAAAAACTACCCGAATCCTGCCATTTCAAGATCTTATCGCGTCTCATTTTTTCAGTTCAGCCCGGTCATGATCGCGATCGTCCGTTTATCGATCGATAAGAACTCGCTTTTGCAGGTAAGATCGATAGCGAAATGAGGATTGTGGTTTTACCCCTGCGGTCTAACGATATACGGACTTTACAACCATCTTGCTAGTTAAGCATTATCGGAATCAAAAGTCAACCTTCTGCTCTTGCTCAGCTCGCACAAAAAATTATACCAATTTCTATAATTTCATAAGGGCGCGGCGGGCTTGACAAAAGCCTTGGCCCGTGATCTCAGTCCGCAAAATCTATCAATCAACCTGGTCGGACCCGGAAAAAGAGAGACCGATCTGGTGCGACAATCAGGGCACCCGGCGCGCCATCACCGCCGGTGTTGCAGTTGAGGTGCTGAAACAGGCGACGGTGATAAAAATGACCCCAGGCCGTTACGCTGAACCGCGCGAATTGCTCGTCCGGTAGTATTTCTAGATTCGGAGGCAAACCCCTAGACTACTGACCGGGCCGTGCTGGCGGAAGGCGGCCTGTAAAAGCGTACGAAACACGCATATTTATTCGCGAGTCCTTAGAGGCCTGGCCTCATGACCTTCCCTAATTCGACAATTATAAAATCAGATATATATTTCACATAACTGCCCAAGCACGTGTGGTGGGATTCAGGAATTTAGGAATTGAGGGATTTAGGGATTTAGGGATTCAGGATACATGATGCAGGGATACAGGATTCAGGATATAGGATACAGGGACTCAGGATACAGGATGCTGGATACCAGATACCGGATGCCGGATACCAGATACCGGATGTCGGATGCTGGGATTCAGGATGCAGGATTCAGGGATGCAGGACTCAGGATACAGGATGCAGGATACAGGGATACAGGATTTAATCCACAGATTTCGCAGATTACAATGAATGTGCGGTGGAGATTGCGAATTCTGCCGGGGTTAATACCCTGCGGCTTGCTGCATTAGGCCCTATTTAATGAAATCACGTCATGATCGCACATAAATTATGCCATAGCCAGATTGAATTTTTCAGGAATGCTACCTGTCGAGAGCCTCCCTTCGAGGGAATCAGGATCTAAGGACAGGGTCGAACGATCGATTTAGAAGATAAGACAGAGCGACACGCGGCGCACGCGCCTGCGCTGCGGGAACGATACCATAAATCTTCAATCGTCAATCGTCAATCTTCAATTCTTTCCTGTCCGGATTGGGGATTTAAAATCGGATTCTATCCTTATCTTAATTCCTCAATCCCTAAATCCCTAAATTCCTCAATCCATCACTCCATCACTCCATCAACCATCTTTTAGAAAGTTATCGTCATGAGAGAAAAGTGGGAAAAACAACTGGCATGCTTGATTGAATGTCCGCGCTGCAACAAAACCCTGGAAGCAAAAGACGAGCGGATTTTGTCTATCTATGATCATCAACCGATCTGTATGGAATGCAAACGCGAAGAAGAGCAAGGAGCTGATTACGCATCGCGTTCAAAACAGATGATCGAACAATGGATCTCGGAAACGGAATCACATTACGGCGACCTGGCGGGGTATTGTTACCATCACTTCAATCCGTTTAAATGTTGACGAAATGCAGAGGTAAGGAGTACTATGATGAGCTTTGCATACCGGGTTATCATTGCAGCGTCAATTTTACTGGTCGACCTGCTTATTCTTTTCTTTCCAGTGACAGCGGTGTTTCTGGTATATATCATCATTTTCAACCCACCGTGGTTCAGACAATTTTTAAGTGATCTCAATCATCCGAGCAACGTCTGAAGGAATTTGAGAATGGAAAATTTCGATGTATTGGTTATCGGCCGCAGCTGCCTGGATTACATAGCCGTTGTAGAGAGATACCCCGGAGAAAACCAGAAGGCGCCCCTCGAGTTCAGGTTGACCGAAGGCGGGGGGCAGGGCGGCACGGCATCCTGCTGCATTACGAAGCTGGGCGGAAAGGTTGCCTATGTCGGCAAGCTCGGTAACGACGAGGATGGCCGGTTTTGCCTGCAGCGCTTGACCGATTTCGGTGTCGGCACCCGCTATGTCGACATCGTAAAAGGCGGAGCGACTCCGGTAGCGTACCTGTTCGTAACCGCGGCCAGCGGTGCCCGAACGATTATTTATGAACGCAATGCACTGCCGCGAATTCGGGTGGACGCCACCATGGAAAAACTTCTCGGCCGCTCGACACTGGTTCTGCTGGATCCTGAAGTCACCTATCTCGTCCGAGAAATAAAGCGCCTGTCCTGTGGAAATGCGACCATCGTATACGATTGCGAGAGATGGCGCGATGGAATCGAAGATATGATGCAGGCAGCCGACTACTTTATTCCGTCTTCCGAGTTTCTTAATGCCGCAGAACTGAATTTCGACCACGCAACCCTTCCGGATAAAATTTTCAAATTAAAAAAAATGGTACACGGCCGTCTGGTCGTAACCAACGGTGAGGACGGGGCCTACTATCTGGTTGACGACAAGCTCTACCATGTTGTCCCACCGCAGGTAAAGGCAATCGATACGATCGGTGCCGGAGATAATTTTCACGCGGCTTTTGCCCTGGCTTTAAAAAAAGGATTCGATATTCACGGTTGCGTAAAATTTTCCGTGGCGGTGGCATCGCTGTCGTGCCGGGAATTCGGCGGCCGCAACGGGATACCCGATTGGCCGGAGGCGATTGCAGTGGCCGATAGGTTAAAAACAAGACATGTAGACTCGCATTAGAAAAGCTCTGGGTGAATCGGAATAAAATGTGCCCGGTGGGGCTGTAATGCTCCCTCGCTTTAGTGAAACAACAGAATTGATGAAATCGTAAAAAATTAAAAACATCCCTCTCCCTTGATGGTCCGACACAGCAGCGACAGCGGCGCCACTTTCTCGCCGGTGAGAGATCTGACGATGGCCGGACGCTCTGTCAATGGCTTCCAAATCGAGCAGGTTGGCGCATCGGTCTGTGTGATGTCATTGGGCTTCCGTCTTCGATCTTTAGAATTAAAAGATAAATGTGGGACCCGACACTTGGTGGTGGTTACATTCAGCCAATCGAATTCAATTGGGCGGCAACTTGCTCGAAGGGGTGCTCTAGGGATGGATATGCACCGACCTGGCTACCTCTTCCGATTAATGGCGCCTGATTCTCACCTTTACCGATCAAAACTATTCCAGGCCAAGTCATCAATTTTCGAATAACCTCCCTGTATTCCAAAACTAATTGCAGTTCCTCCAGCGGCTCAACCAGTTCTAACTCTTCCAGTATAAAATCCTGACGATAATACCAATACCAAGCTCCTATATAAGACAGATTCCATCAATAAAGGATGTAACTTTAAGGCTGACTTGACTTTCGATGGCTATTTGACTAGGCTTTAGAAAGACTTTACCCGGATATTTCACCAAACGGAGACTTTCATGAAAAATTCGTACAAAATCGGTGAATAATATGGCGGTAATTACCATTTCCAGACAACCGGGAACATACGGTGAGGAGATTGCGGCACGTATTGCCGGTCAACTGGGATTTACGTTGGTTGATAGAACGTATCTAACCGGACTCTGGCGTGAAGATGACCTTGACGAGTCAATCCTTGAAAGAATTGACAAGGGCCTGCCGGCAAATGCATCCGAACTGGATCCCGAAATCGAGACGTCTATCAAACTGCTGGCGGATTTACTCGTCCAACTTGCTGAGGAGCAGGATCTAGTAGTGGTGGGGTGCGCCGCCCAGGGTCTTTTCAGGAATCGAATCGGCACGCTGCACATAAAAGTGACCGCATCCCGACACATGCGAGTGAAACAACTGCAACACACCGAAAAACTGTCGGCGCGGCAGGCCAGGGGTCAAATCAGGGAACTGGAAAAACGCCGAATCCGATATCTGAGATATCTGCACGGAATAAACTGGAACGAACCGTCGATTTACGATTTAACACTCAATATGGATCGACTCTCGATTGGGCGGGCTGTCAATCTGATTCTTGCGGCAGTTGCCGAAACCCGGATCCAGGAAATACCGCGCGATCGGATCGTTGCGGAACTTTTGCCGGAGACAGAGGAACGGCAGAGTAACGGACGCTTTGTTCATGATGCCGAGGAGCAATTCGCTAATTTTCTTGAATTTTACGGTATTGCCTATGAATATGAGCCGCGTACGTTTGCACTGGAGACAGATACAGAGGGCAATATAATCGAAGCGTTTACACCGGATTTCTATCTGCCTGAAATGGATCTCTATATTGAGCTTACCACAATGAAACAAAGCCTGGTGACACGCAAAAATCGCAAGGTTCGAAAGCTGAAGCGGCTGTACCCTGACATTAATATTCGCATATTTTATCAGAGGGATTACTACCGTCTGATGGCTAAATTCGGTCTGCTGGAAATCCAGCCGGAAAGTTTAACACCCAAATCAAATACTAAATAGCGTCCGTCCCTGAATTTCAGTTCAATGCTCGAAAAGGAATAGGCCGGTGAAAGATATCAACCCGGACATTGTTAAAGTGCTGATCACGCAGGAAGCCATTGCGCAACGTGTTATCGATATGGGCAATGAAGTGGCTCATGCTTACCATGAATCGGTTCCCTTGCTGGTCGGAGTGCTCAAGGGGTGCAGTCTGTTTATGGCCGATCTGATCCGGAACATGAATATCGCCCTGGAAATGGATTATATCGCCGTATTAAGCTACACGGAGGCTCAGCAGCAGGCCAGTGGTGCCGTGCGGATCGTCAAAGATCTGGACAGTGTTATCGAAGGCCGCGATCTGCTTATCATCGAAGGCATCGTGGACACCGGAATGACAATCGGCTACATATTGCGAAACCTGATGGCACGACAGCCGCGCAGCATTCGCCTGTGTACGCTGCTGGACAAACCCGCCCGCCGAATTGTACCAGTTCCAATAGATTTTAAAGGTTTCGAAATACCTGATCATTTCGTTGTGGGTTATGGTCTCGATTTTCTCCAGCGCTATCGCAACCTGCCTTACATCGGAATATTAAAAGACGAGATTACCGGCCTGGCCCGCAATAAAAAAAATAATCACGCCTAACCCCTTTGAATGATTAAAGACTCCCGCACCCGGTATAAATTTTTTATAATTAACATTTGACATCTTCAGTCAGATGCTTAACATAAATTTAACCCCAAGAGATACGGAAACGAAGCTCGATAAAATGCCCGGGGACAAATCTCAAAGGAAACAAAAAGATTCGTCTTTGAGGGAAATTTGAGAAGAGAAACCGGGATGAACCTGAAAGGGTAAAAGTTGAGAGTCGGAGAAGGTCACTTGGGGCCACTTATTTCCAGACCCTGAAAAAATTTCCCTTCTGTTTTTTCCGCACCCCAATCCGCCAAGACGCAAATAAATTTTGATTTGAAATGTCAGAAATCAATGTGGCAACAACCTGCAGATTAAAAGAGCAAGGATTAAGACCGGCAAGCTGTCTAGTCAGAGTTGGTGGTAAACCTTTTCTTGCGTGTCAAGCGACTTTGAAACATGAAGGTGAGAATCTCTATCGGCTCATGACATCCATTCATCTATCTCGTCCGGAAAATTATCTCTCCATATATCAATCCGGTTGTAATTTTTCCTGCCGAAAATGTCACTCTTGGCATTTTAGTAAGGTAAAAGACGGCGAATGGTACACACCGGACCAAATTGCAACGATCGCCAAAGATTACGAAAAAAATGTGACACTTATTGAGCCAAGAGAAAAAGCAACCGCTTGGCACGCCCACGACACCTGTCGTTGCTGTGGAAGTTGCACACTTCACGGGAAGAGATCACCTTTGTGCCCCGGTCTCTTGGATCCGGATGCCATAAGTTTAAGTCCGCAGGGATTTGGGCCGGTCCGAAACATCGTGGCATTTACTGGAGGAGATATTGTATGTTGTCCTGAATTTTATGGTGAATGCGCGCTTATAATTAAACGTAACACGCGTCTCTGGGTCTTGCTGGAAACCAACGGATATGGGCTCACGCCCCAGAATCTGGATTATTTGAAGGATGCCGGTATAGATTCATTCTGGCTGGATATCAAGGCGTTTAGCGCTGAAAAGCATAAATGGCTTACCGGTTGTGCCAACGATCATATTTTAAGATTACCGGAAGAGATTCGTCGTCGTGGTTTTGTATTGGAAGTGTTATCTCTTTATATTCCAGGATTGATTGAATCTGATCAAATCGAAATGATTGCACAATTATTATACGACACGGATCCGGCGATTCCTTTTACAATCCTCGCTTTCTTCCCTGAGTACAAAATGAAAGATTTTCGATCACCGACAGTTTCGGAAATGGTAGAAGCATATCAAAAAGCAAAGGCAACAGGACTTCATAATATTCGTTTAGGCAATATTGGGATTTTTGCAGGCACACAGGAGGATATGGCTTATTTAACCAGCCACGTTGACCAAGGGGCATTTTAGATTTGATGATGAAACATTTAGTGGATAATATTAATCAGACTTCTTTTGTATAGAAATCTTAGCATTATCTGACAGCCGATCCTGTTGCGCTATGGTATGGATGCGTCAATCAAGAATCGAATCAGTTTGGCAGTTAACGTTGACTTGAAACATTATACGCATGTAGTGCATTAGCCCGCTATTCTATCGTAGCAAAACGAATTAAAACAGTTGGTCCCCTTGACCTCATCAGGTTTTTTTCTCCGGGAACAGGTCCGTAACCTCCAGATCCCTGATTTTGGCCAGGCAGTCCTCCATGGCCTCGTTTTCCGTCGCGCCCGCACCCTGGTATTCCTGCCTGGCAACAATGTTTATCAAATTCGGAGTTATATTTAAAAGTTGTGTTTAAAGGAAAAGGCGGTGTATCCACCGGTAGATTGTTAGCAGCAGTCAACCGGCCACACTAAAAAGGAAAGGATACACCACCCATGAACCAGGATA
>Ga0126334_10000374_pt1 | contig 13152 bp, 10 predicted proteins | sample InaspJWI49metaG_FD_94491 | JGI IMG/M metagenome (GOLD analysis project Ga0126334, IMG submission 94491) | Marine gutless worms symbiont microbial communities from Oahu, Hawaii - Inanidrilus sp. 2 OAHU.JWI-49 metaG | ecosystem: Host-associated > Annelida > Digestive system > Unclassified...
AGTTTTAGCCAGTAACATTACATGCCATATTTATGTTTTTATTAGGTACTTTAAAGTCATTACTGTGCTTTACTTCTTATTTATATATGTATACATATTCATGTATTTAATCCTATTCAGTTTGCAGTTTTATCCAGTAACATTTAATGCCAGCCAAAAAAACCCATGACTGTTAGCAGTGCCGCAAAATTGCAAATAAACAGTCACTGGGGAAAAAAACTGGTGCAAGTTATCTCAGCCCCGTCCTGCGGTGTTCTGCGGTCTTTACAATAGCGTCCTGCGGTGTTCTGTGGTGTTCTGCGGTTTTCAGGCATACCGAGCGATAATACAGTATTTTACGAATGCAAAGAAATTTCTAGGAAATAAACTATATTGCCAACAGTGTAGAACTGGCACAATTTCTTGCACAAGTATTTGCTGCTAATACCTGTGATAATACGCTAAAAGATAAGAAAAGCACGCACAACAAATTAAATTACTTTAACACATCGTACAATCTGTGGTACAATCGTACCTCGTTTAATGCTTGCTTCAGTGTTGAAAATAAGTAAAGACATTATCGAATTCATAAGGTGCAGGGTTATCACAGACTCACAGCACGGTGCTCACAGTATCGTCTACCACTTTCACGCGATGTTCATTGAAATGAGAACAGAGAGGACTTACCTGCTCCCGTCGAATCACATTGGATTGGTACAGTGTAATGCAGCTGTCTATCGTCAACTGACACTGCAAAGTTCCTTCGTACGGTATATACGCCGCTTTTATTTGTAGGTTTACAAATTTATGAGACTGAGCCAAAGACTGATGTCTCGAAGATGTGCGCCTCGAAACTTCATCACTGCCCGGATTTGTTGAATTTTGCTTTTCTTAGGCATTGGTCTATTGGTCCATGGACGCAAAGAATCAAAATTTTGAAAAACTAAATGATTAATACTTACTATTAAACGTAACATGTTACGATTATTAAGTTCGAACTGCAGCAGTTCTGACCTAATCTAAAACTAGCCTTAACAGGCCAGCCGCAAAACTTTTCACAGTTACGCGCCATCGTAGCTTATGTTTCGATAGCGGTGAAGTAACTTTGCAGTATTTTTTTCATCCGTATGCGTTTTCTGAAAGATCTGAGGTGTCTCAGAGACGGGGTATCAGTATGTTCACTCTAAACTCTCACACCAAAAAAATACTTATAAGAAATTAAATAGTCAGTACTAAAAAGGAAGGACATGCCACAATGCACGCCTGTCGCCTGCTACTTCATTATATGACACATTTTCAAAATAAGGTAATATGAAAATGTCAGTACTGTCAATACAAAAAAAACTTCTGAGATGAATTTACTCAACATCAAAAACTTCAATCACGGCATGTGCATTTACACTCACTGTACTGCTCGAAAAATAAATAACCGTATTCTTATTGTCCTGCAAACTGACATTAACTGAAATTTAACACCACAAAGCAACCAAACCTGTGCACTAAATGAATCATGCAAACAAAACTAAGAAACAGCTAAATTGAAGCAAACCCTTTGATTATTTTGGCTAGACTAGCAACAGTTCCGACTGATAGTGAAACACAACAAATAATTGTGTGCACAATTAACAACGAACTGCAGAAAGCATCTAAAAAGCGAACAGCACCAAAATGTAAGTTGTAATTAAATACAGAAAACAATCTGTAGTCTGCAATGTCACCCGTTACAATACTATGACTAACGACTCATGATAAGTAAAAAACAATAAAAATGCAATAATGATACTGAAATTATCATACAAATGACTACAGTCACACACACTCAGCACGCTGGCCGCGTGCTCAGCATGAAAATTACTGCAATGGCAAGACGGAGAAACATAATCATTTTGAAATGTTTGACAGAATATACTGTGAACTTACAAACTCAACCCTTGAGCAAAACTGTGCTAATCTGAGAAGGTCCAGAAAGAGGTACTGCTACTGAATATTGCAAAAACACGAAACAATTACATGCAGATGCATGGCAAAGCCCAACATTAGCCCGCCCAGCTGTGCCACAAGATGCCTGCATCCAGTGACACCCACGCATTACTACCAGTGTAAAAATCAGTTGCCATGGCAACATCCCTAGAGGGATCAAAAAACTAATTTCTTACTGATCGTCTACAGCCGCCGTTCTACCAATCCTGAGAATTTCGTATCAGCCCGCCATAGCGAAAGTTAACATTAGTTAACAAGTCACTTACACTAAGCTGTAAACTGGTTCAAGTTTTTGCAATGAATTGTGTTGTTTTGTTACAAAATCAAGGCTAGATTCCCTTGTACTTTAGCATTAAATCCCGCATTTTCAGTCGCCACTATCGAATCTCCTAGCTATGGCAGCCCTTCGCTATGGCATACTACAATCGAGAATTTGACGAAGATCGGTCTGGCAGATAATTGGTCTGATATGAATCATTAAAAAATAAATAAGAAACAGAAGCAGAACATACAATGCACTGTGCCTGCTTTCAGCAGCCGGGCGGGCTAAAAAGTACACAACAATACTGTATGTAATACTTACCTAAGAACGAAAGTATTGCAACATGTGCAGAAAGACTGCAAACTGCCAGCAATACTGCAATGGTAACAACCACGCAACTGATCAACATCAGTGATGGACTGAAGACACATCAGCGTCGACGTGCAGCAAAAACTCGAAATTCCACTACAAACGGCAGATGCACTAAACGTCACTAAGACAGCGACGGTGTTGAATATTCATTTCACGAAAGGCAGCAACCAGGAACGTCCGCAGGATTTTGGTTAGCGGGGGTCAATGCCCCCTTGCCGCCTGAGGCAAAGAAAATTTTGAAAATTTGACTACGAAATGGTGCATTCTGAGGTATAGGCTATATCTGAGTAAATATGTGGTCAGCATAGCGCCGTTCTCTACACCTGCCTGCCCTGACTGCTCTCAAAATATAACATAAACATAGAAAACTGCTCTTAATTGCATGTATTCGCTTTTTAATTTTTCATCCATTTTCCAGGGAGGGGGGTCAGCTGACCCCATTTGCCCCTATGTGCGGACGCCCATGGTAGCAACATCTGCCAAGCAAATGTCGGCACAGACAATTACTGGGTTTAAGGTTTGTTCACAGCAGACGAACGGAGCTGAAGAGAGTTCTGGACGTGTGTATTCCAATGGGAGTGTTCACAGTGCACGAACTGACTGAGCACCAACCGTCCTAGTCAGGGTTCGTTTCGAGCCGGAACGAGCCGGAACGCCGTTCCTGGTCTTTTTTGATCAACGGAACGCCGTTCCGGTCCTTTTCGGTATATAGCTGCAAAATTTAGGTTTCACTTAAATGACAGTGACAAATTTGCTCTCTTCGGCAGTAAAATGCCTTCAGCTTCAGGGGGGTTTTGCCCCCCTGACCCCCTGACCAGGGGCTCTGCCCCTGGACCCAGCTGGGGGCCCAGACCCCCATATAGGCTCGCGCTCCCGCGCTCGCCATATTCTTAGCGTTCCTGGTTCTTTTTCTTACAGGAAACGAACCCTGGTCCTAGTTTTGCTGCAGCCAATCAAGTCGTGGCGTTGACGTGCGTGTAACTGGGTCGTCTCGTTGCAGGTCAGTTCAGTTCAGTTCGTGTACGTTAAACAAGCCTTTACAATAATATGCAACACGATGTTGAACTATCTACAAACGTCTGTAAGGCAGAGAATCACAGAACACAGTCTGCACCGGTCATTTGTCATATTAGCAGCCAGTGGCAGATCCAGGCACCTTTGTCACGCAGTCGAAACAGGTAAAAAAAGGTAGCCCACACTCGATTACCGTAAGGTTCCGGAGCTGATCCCGGTTCTTGGCAGTCAGCCTGCAGGTGACGTGAGTCATAAACCCGGCGGCAGGCTGCCACTACTTTCTGAGAAAAGGTCCCAGTGAGTGGTCTGAGGGTCAAAATTATATTATATTAATAATTAGTAGCCCCAACTCCAAAAGAAAGGAAAACTAGAAGTCAACGGAAGCACACATGCATACCCACAGGGTGGGTCAAAAAAGTAAGCTGTTGTAAAATGATAGATATTTCGAAGGCTAGACAATAGTCCTAACGTTAAATATTCTATAATTTTGTGAACGGTCCAGGACTTGAAAGTTGGCAACACTAATTCTATTTCTGTGGTTAAATATTATATCCTACACACTTTTATGACGTCATATTTATGCAAGCTAGTTAGTGTTTCCTAGCAGTATTTTCACTGACTGCTTTCAGTCACAGAATATTTAAACATAAAACAATTGTGATGTCAAATATTTCACGTGAAAATATAAGACAATGCTTCATTTACTCTGTAGCTGTTAGTATTTGTTCAAGCTCCTCTTATCTTCTCAGTTTTATTGACATATTTGCTTAAAATCAACAGCTTACTTTTTTTGACCCACCGTGTATGTCCATATGCACAGACAGACAAACAACCCAACGGCAAAACATAATGCCTCCTGTCCAATGTACTGGATGGCGTGGCATAGCGACATTTTTGTCAATGTTTTTCATAGAGATGACAGCTTTAAAAAGTGACGAGAAGCACAAGGAAGTTCATACCGTACCAACAACCACCCTGGATTCGCCACTGGACTACTAAAAACGTCGTCAAACTAAGGCACGTCGACGGCATCGTTTGTTACAACCTGAAAATAACAGTCGTTGTTATCACAAACACTTTACAATGATTACAGTCGCAACAACAAGCTGTTGCAGTACTGACAGCAACAGGCCACATCGCTTCTGCTACCTACCAAGTAAGGTTGAGAATATCAACTGCACGTTGGACATTCCCCATACTTCACTATGGAATGGGAGATTTTCCCCAAAAAATTTCCCTGCCCTGGGCCAACACTAATAAATGTTTCCTTGGCCTACGCCCTTTTCTGGGACTAACCGGATGAGCCGGTACCAGAAAGGTTAAACCAACCTGGATTTTACAGAAGCAAGAGACAGTGAGTGGCATCAGCTGGGCCGCATGCAAGTCTGCACCTCGCTCCAGACAGATGACCATGCCAGCACCCCACCACTCAGTTTTTTACAGGTCGGATGCCCTTCCTGCCGCCCAACCAACAGCGTCAAAGCACTGAAGGCACACCTGAGTCCAATCGCAAATGACACCTCGGTTTGTTCAGCTGTTTTAATACAGCTCACAGTTGTGTCTAACAGACGTACACAGACACATAGACCACGCTACATCAGTAACAATAGGCCGCATCTATGCAGCATATGCATGTGATGTGGCCTAGAAGTAGTCACATCACGCTCGCATCAACCAGCACTATTAGCATGGATGAAAATATCTTAACTACTCTTACGATGATTATTATGCAACACACACAAAGCATTTGGTCTTAATGTGCTTCAATCAAAACGATGCATGATGGCATAAACATTTCACCTGCATCAATTATGCAAAAAGGAGTTTTCAATTACAAAAAAACGAATAATTAATTAGACATCAGACGCAAGAAAATTTTCTGGTTAAGAACAGGTGCAATGTATGCTGCTAAGAACAATGGGTTTATTAATACTGAACCTCCTGTAAAGAAAGGCATTATTATATGTACATAATATAACATTTTGCAACTTAATCTCTGTCCACGTTACCGAATAACAACAAACTGATGAGCAAGCAAGCAGGAGAAAACTTGATGTGTTGATACAACAATCTGCTATCACAGAGCTTGTCACAAGCACAAACAAACACTGACATTTTCAACCACATTTTTACAAAGTGTTGCCGTCAGAACTCCAGCTCTGGATAGAGTAATCCAGTCTGACTGCATGCATAAACTGGTATCAAGTCCATATTTTTCAACCTGCACTTGGACCGGGACTTCCACTACTAATCAAAAGCGGGCAACTTGCGTTCACCAGGAAAAATGTTTGGCAGTAAATCTGCAATTACAATCCAGGCCGGGAGTAAGGTAAGGTAGCTCATATTTGATTACCGAGCGCAGGGTTCCGGAGCTGATCCCGGTTCTTGGCAATCAGCCTGCAGGTGCCGTGAGTCATAAACCCGGCAGTAAGCCGCCATTACTTTCCGCCAGGCCTGCAGTTACCCCCGCAACCCTTAAGAGGGCTGTTACCAATTTTGCTGCTTGGTGAACAGAAGCATGATAGATGTGAACAGTTTGCCTAAGACTGTTATCCGACAGCGTCGCGACTGCGATTTGAACCCGGGCCCTTCTGCGCCTGAGTCCAGCACGCTAACCACTCGGCTACCGAGCCACCCCAGGAGCAAGTATGAAAAAGGACAGTCAAACAGACATTGAAAACAGTAGTAGAAGCATCTCATGCTCAAGAAATTATACCACCTCTCCGCAGAAAGATAATTAGTTGACATATTAAGAAGTCAAGTCAGACAAAAATAACAACATCCACACTGCAACTGTGCTAGCTGCAAAACAGCACCTGTTGTTGCATAAGTAACATCATTCACGAACGCCACTTTCAACAATCAACATTAATTATTTTCAGGAAAAACAATGAAAGCAACAGATGTAGTACAGCCAGCTGAGCAGACTGTGATGCAAACTTTACAGTTTTTTTTCACTTACACTATTTCTCACGTGTGCTCAATATATCAATATTTCTGAGAAATTCTACCTGCAAATTTGAGCTGTTGATTGGACATACTGGAACTTTATGCTATCTGATAAAATACTCCAGCTAATATATATCCCCTCTACCAAAATATTCATGTCAAATGGAAATTTTGGTGTGTTGTTTTTCAACTCAAAAGCCAACCTGTTTCACAATAGAAACCAATTAAGCTACTGGAGCTCTTCTGTAGCAAATAATGGTGATACTATGTAAAAGTTGGAAGCATTTATTTTACTACAAAAAAGGCGGGGACACATGCACTGTTCTACAGACAGCCCTGTGTATATGTATGTCATCACTGGCCAACAAGCAGTGAGATCAAACCAAGTGGATAATTCACTAAATGTGCTGAATTGAGACAGCACAGCATTAATATAAAGCATGATGCCAGAGCAACTCTGTTCATTAATCAAACTAAACTATCATAGCAATGTAATACATCACAAGAAACAAACACAGTATATTGGTCTACTTTGGTATTGCACTGCAGCCCTAGCCTAGCATTCTTGCATCAAAGAGCACAGAAAAACTGCGACAGAATCGTGCTCAACTTTGCATAAAAAATAATACTGTAATACTGCATACATTCAGGGTGACCACTGCCCACTTCCAGACCGTACAAACTTCCACCCAGATTTCTAGGTCACCAGCATAAGCAACAGAGACATAAACTATTCACTAAATGGCCATCAGCGAATGATAACTAAGATCATGTAACAGGAATTAAGATCGCAAAAGTGCCCCTGAAACACCAGTCTTGGTCAAAGCACTGTAGTCCAACTAATGCAACACTACATGACCCATATGTTTCCAACTTTCAAGAACTTTTCATCAGTTCAATGGCCTTTCCCCGACCTATCACTAATTCCATCATTTCTCCAAGTCTTACACACTGCTGGTCACACTGCATGATGGCCATCTTCGGTGGCGTTCTGAGTGAAACAAACATTTACACTATAATACTGATAATCTTGCAGTTTCTCTCTTGTCATAGTTTGACTAGTGAAGGCTGACTTGTAGCTAAACTAACACGCGTGAAACTAGTGAAACATGTCGTGAGCTGAAAGCAACAATCTGCCAATGACGGCAATTCAGACAGGCACGGTTGTGGCCACGAACTTGTGGCCAATAAGACACTGAAAACAAAGTGCAAACAAAACTCTTTTTCTTAGTCATTATCTCCCTCCAGAACAGTGGTCCTAGCAATAGTTTTCACTGTTTAGGCCACTCTAAAAATGTCTATGATGACGATGATGATGATGATGTACTCATTCGCCAAATGTTATATCTCTGTATGCCTAGGAGGACAGAATATTTAACACGGACCCGATGAACACAAAGGTATGATCCAGTACGAAGACCAAGTGAAATCTGGACGAAGATGGATACAAAAATTGTTTCCTAACGGATCACACTTTCAGCAATTGGGCCCACTCTTTTGAAATCTATGGCATTCAGAGACGAACAACTGCTGCTATTATCTGAACCACGACTGGAGGTCACACATCAGCAGACGACCTTGTGAAGGTCGAATCACTGCAGGTTAAGGACGCTGTTACCAGCGGCCACTCTGGCTGGCAAGGTCGTGGCGTCGTACCGGTGACGAGCCAACATCACAGAAAACACTTGGTAGTCGAGGCAACAGCAACGTCTGCTGCTTGTTGATGTCTGACAGACACAGCAACTAAATAGCAGTAGCAGTAGCATTAGCAGTAGTTGCAGTATTTTTCGTTTATTTTGATGTTGTCAGCTTTGCCTTCAGTGCTTTGACACTGTTGGTTGGGCGGCAGAAAGGGCATCCGGCCTGTAAAAAACTGAGCAGTGGGGTGCTGGCATGGTTATCTGTCTGGAGCGAGGTGCAGACTTGCATAAGGCCCAGCGGATTCCACTGCCACTCACTGTCTCTTGCTTCAGTAAAATCCAGATTGGTTTTACCTTTCTGGTACCGGCTTGCCTGGGTAGTCCTGGACAGAGGACCGTTAAACGGGTGTGTGTGTGTGTGTGTGTGTTGTCAGACGCAACGTAAACAGTTACACAATACACAAATAAAATGTCAGATTTTGACAGTGAGTAATATATACATACAAACCACTTACTAATAGGTATTCCAGTATAACATGTGTATAATAAAGTCCCTGTTATTAAGTGTACGGGTTTTCAGTATAAGTTCTTTATTATGTACGCGGGCCTAAGGTGATGATGATAATGACTAGCGCATCAGGAATATAGTGATGGAGTGTATGTTCCGTATTAGTAAGTAAGCAAGGATGTGTATAGCACAAAAAGTAAACTGGAAGTCAACAGGAAGCCAGTTAGAGAATGCCTCTGGTGGGCATGCATGCATGTACGCATGCACAGAGAAACAGACAATCGGAAAACATAACGCCTTCGGCCCCAATCTACTTATGAATAGAGGTATTGAGTCACAATGCACTGTACACCATTAATACTAATAATACTGTTGCAGACTGGCAGCAGCTCATTACTATGCCAAATATATTGTGGGTCACTTCCAAAATCTAATCCACTCTACTCCAGTTTCTCTGTTTCATAATGTGTTATGCTGTATATTTCATGAAAATAAATCCACCCATACGTTTTTTGAGTTCTACTGCTAAAAACACACCAACAAATGTGGGTGAAAGCATTGCCCCTGCCAAACCACAGCAGATGTAAAATGACTCAGTAAACAGATGTATTTATTGCAAGGTAGTGAAACAACTGACCAGCAATAGCAGTAAGCATCTTGCGGCGTGCGCCAAACGTCGAAATACCAAGATCCTTCAGGTCTTCGTCAGTCAGTGTCAGGAATGTCACCAAATCAATCTGTTGTGCCACAAAGTACAACACACGTTACACTTTTAAACTTTTAATCAACTGATCAAACAACTTCAGCCACTAATCCTAACAAACTGTAATTTTCTTTAGATAGTTTCAACACCAGACCACTGTTGCGATGGACTGATGGTCGACCTTGGTGTATCAAGAGCTGAAAATTTTCCAAGTCCAACAACCCAGTTTGGAAATGTCTTACTTTCTGAGCCTTCAGTGCTTTGACACTGTTGGTTTGGCGTGAGGAAGAGCATCTGACCTGTAAAAAATTGAGCGATGAGGCGTCGGTGCGGTTATCTGTCTGAAGCAAGCTGCAGATTGATGCACATTGTCCAGCTGATGCCGCTGCAACCCAAAACACCATCATCTCTCGCCTCATACCCAGGTTGTCCTGGAAAAAAAGAGGCCGCTAAATGGGTGTAGTAGTACTAGTAGTTCTGTGGATGGATGTGGACCCAATCCACCACAATGTATCTGCTCTCTGAGAAAAACCAAAATCCAACTCAGTCCATTTAGACATTTCACAATACACAGTACACTAGTATCACACATAAACTGTTCAATAAGCCAAACTGCTACCAAATTTTGCTTAAAATACAGCGTCCACTGTTGGCTCAAAATACAGCCGCCCAAACAAAACATGCCACAAACTGTCGAACTGCTAATGATTTGTCAACAGAAGCCACTGGAGATTGAAAAACACGTACACACACACATACACACACACACCCGTTTAATGGCCCTTTGTCTGGGACTACCCAGGCGAGCCAGTACCAGAAAGGTAAAACCAATCTGGATTCTACTGAAGCAAGAGACAGTGAGTGGCAGTGGCATCAGCTGGGCCATATGCAAGTCTGCACCTCGCTCCAGGCAGATGACCACGTCAGCGCCCCACCATTCAAGTTTTTCTACAGGCCGGATGCCCTTCCTGCCACCCAACCAACAGCGTCAAAGCACTGAAGGCCATTACAAAACACATAATTGTAAGAATAAAGAGATCATATTAACCTCCTGTTGCTGGAAAATGTCGGTATATTTTCCGAGTCCGATCCGGCTGAAAAGTTCCGCCAGGTCTTCTGAGCCATAGCCTGACAACCAAGTATCCGTTGTCTTCCTGCCCGCCATGTCGGACGAGTGATCTCGAGTACCGACCATGTCTGAATGGCCGGCAGCGCCGCGACACCACAGGTCTGAAGATGTCATGCCGCCATGCATCGCGGTGAGGGACACGCCCATTCTGCCAACTGCTCCGTTTCCATAGCGACCGCTGCTGGAGCCCGGGATGACGGCCGTGGTTGGCACTTCATTCAGACTGCTGATGACAGTGGCTAGCGTAGCAGCTGGATGTGATGGTGAACTATCAATGTCACTGCCGTATTGGCCGACTACAGCACAACAACCCACGGGCTCAGTGGTTGAATTACGCAGCAAGAGGTGGTGCGTCCCTATAGGCGACAGGCTTGAAGGGCCAAAGCTCGAGCCCGAAGGGCCGAGAGCAGAGGTGGGGTTCCCGACCGCCGAACAGGGGTTTTCGAGCATTCAAGGCACTGTGTTTGGCTTTTACGCCATTTAAATAGTGTTTGATGCTTGCAACACCTATCGACATCAAGCATGGACAAATGGAAATGACAAAATGACCGTGAAGGACTACACTTTTTTTTACAAAACATCATGCATTGAGAAAAATACTCAAATATAAACTGTGCAAAGTGGTGGATCCCAGCAAAAAGGTGCCAGATCTCAATTGTGAGGAACAAATATTGGCCCACATAATGCACTGTTGACAGCTTAATCAATCATAAGTAAAATCATAACGATTTCTTTTGCTTGTGGATAAAATAAACAATAAGAAGAAGAAGCAGAAAAACAATGACAACAACAACTACTACTATTACACCCATTTAATGGCTTCTTTTCCAGGACAACCTGTGCAAGCCAGTACCAGAAAGGTGAAGAGTCTGGATTTAAATGAGGCAAGAGATTATGGGGTTTTGGTATGCAGTGGCATCAGCTGGACAATATGCAAGCAATCTGCACCTCGCTCCAGACAGATAACCACACCAACACCTTGTCACTCAATATTTTCAGGCCGGATGCTCTTTCTGACGCCCAGCCAACAGTAGCAAAGCACTGGAGGCAACAACGACAACAACAAATGCACAGATATAAGACACAACCATTAGGCCTACTGATGTATTTTCGAACCACTTCCAAAGGTGAAAATTCCGAACTGAAAAAGTCAACAGAAATGAATCACATAACAGTTTCTACTATTGCAATATCTACAAAGAGACGATGGTGCGAAGCATTAGGATTACAGAGAAGAAGCAATGGCGTTATTTACATGGTATCAATACAATACATGACGTAACATTACACACAAATTACAAAAACAAAGACAAAGAACTGATTAAAACAAACACCAAAATTGGCATACATGGTGCAAGAGACAGAGCTGCAGGAGGCTGGGAAGGAAGACATCCAATGTTCGGCTGTGCAGGAATGTCCAGAGAGACAGATGACTGAAGGCTGCCATTACTGGCCAACGAACTACTCCATACGTCACTGCTGTTCAAATCCGTCTCTGTCGTCTGCATGGACAAACACATTTTGTCGTCAAATACATTCTACAAAATGTAGCAAAAGAAGAACGACAACAAACGCATTTTGAAGTGCAAACAGTGTCCAGGAAATCGCAAATCAAACAAGTCGTCACAGTACTGACAGCAAGAGGCTGCATCGCCGCTGCCATCTAAGGAATAAAGTTGAGAACACTTAACACAAGCCAGATATTCCACATACTTTACAATGAGCCGGGAGACGCCCCCAAAACTGCCTCTTTCCAATGGGGGTAACCGAGCCCCCATCAAATATGTGGTTCCTTTGGCCCACCCCAGTCCATACCACAAACGGCATCAGATCAGCTGTTTCAGCACAGCTGTGGTTGTGACCAACAGATACACAGACTGACAGACAGACAGACAGACGGACGGACGGACAGACAGACAGAGAAACAGACAGCTACACAAACAGACCATGCAATGACTGTAGCAAGAGGCCACATCTGTGCACCCCATGAACACAACACAGCCTACAAACTGTAACTGTCATTGAAGTTTAATATATCAAAGTCCGCCAACTGTAATTCTGGCAGAAAGTAATGGCAGCCTACTGCTGGGTTAATGACTCACGTCACCTGCAGGCTGACTGCCAAGCACTGGGATCAGCTCCTGAACCCTATGCTCGGCAATCGAGTATGGGCTACCTTTTTTATCATACGGCCACGTACCTCAAACGGTATGGAGTCCACATGACGCTTGTAGCCCCTGAATGCACCGTGACTCATCCGCAGTCGTAGGTCGGCGTCAGGCATTGAACGGGAGAAGCCGCAGCCAGACCACAGGTCGGTAGGCACACGCGACTCTCCACCAGGCTTGGTGTGGATTGCTGGAATGACAACAGCACCACAACAGAGAGTTAACAGTTGTCCAACAGGACAGCGGGAATGTATAAACATTATATTAATCACAATCGCGCTGCCTTCAGTGCTTTGACGCTGTTGGTTGGGCAGCAGGAAGGGCATCCGGCCTGTAAAAACTGAGTGGCGGGGTGCTGGCGTGGTTATCTGTCTGGAGCGAGGTGCAGACTTGCACATGGCCCAGCTGATGCCACTGCCACTCACTGTCTCTTCCTTCAGTAAAATCC
>Ga0126334_10000375_pt1 | contig 13142 bp, 17 predicted proteins | sample InaspJWI49metaG_FD_94491 | JGI IMG/M metagenome (GOLD analysis project Ga0126334, IMG submission 94491) | Marine gutless worms symbiont microbial communities from Oahu, Hawaii - Inanidrilus sp. 2 OAHU.JWI-49 metaG | ecosystem: Host-associated > Annelida > Digestive system > Unclassified...
CTTGCCCAGACTGAATCGCCTTCAGGGCTTTATTAAAATCGAATTTGTCTGTCATTATCAATTCTCCTAACAGCATTATGCTGCACATTAAAGAATTGACACAAAATTTCTAACACTCCCAACTGCATACCGATTCTGATCGATACGCCGATGGTTTCGGGAGAGCGATCGTCTTCCATGGTTTCCTGAATCGCCTTGGCGGCGAACACCGCCATATCGATATCGGTGACATATACCAAAATTTCGTCACCGATGGTCTTTACCAACTTGCCGCTGTGACGTCGCGATATTGAAATTAGCGCGTTCAACGCCTTGGAGATACGCTCCCTCGCCAAATCGTCGCCCATATTCTCATACATAGCCGTGCTGCCGGCCACATCGGCAAACATCACTACGCAATTGATCGTTTCTCGGGACACTAAATTACTTTTCTTCATGCCTACTGTCTGAGCTGTTCCCTATTGGGAGCCGTATTCGTTTCGATCCCTGTTGAAGCCTCATTTGGTCGGGGGCCGAATCCATCAGGCTGATACGGCATTTGCCTAAGTGTATATAGCATGTTGCCGAATAATATAAAGAATCAGGATGGGCTATTGGCGGAAATATAGTCGATCGCACGCCGAATCCGAGCGATGCTGCGCGGCTTACCGAGCAGCTCGATGGTTTGATCGATCGGCGGCGAAAACGAGCCGCCGGTAACCGCGACCCGCAAGGGTTGTCCGACCTTGCCCATACCCACTTCGAGCTCCTCGGTAATCGTTTCGATTACGGCATGTATCGATGCCGCATCCCAGCTTTCCAGCCCTGAAAATAAGCGGAGCGCGCGCTGCAAGGGTTCCAGGGCCGGTGCTTTCAACACTTTGTTGGCGGCTTTATCGTCATAGTGCTCAAATTCCTGAAAACAATAACCGATACTGTCCACCAACTCATTGATCGTCACTACCCGTTGTCGATACAAATCCACGATCGTCGCCAGATCGAAATCAGGATCATGATCAACTTTCAACCGCTCCAGCCGCTGCCTGACCAGCGCCACTATCTCAGCCAGCGGTAGACTCATTAGATACTGCTGGTTGATCCAGTTCAGTTTCTCGGTATTAAAAGACGAAGGCGCCCGGTTAAGCGCATCCAGTGCAAATAAATCGATCATTTCCTGCTGGCTGAAAATTTCCTGGTCGCCATGAGACCAACCCAGTCTTACTAGATAGTTCAGCAAGGCCTGCGGTAAATAACCGGCTTCAAAATACTCCATCACGCCGACTGCGCCGTGGCGTTTCGAAAGACGCTTGCCGTCGTCGCCGAGAATCATCGGCACATGCGCATATTCGGGAACCGGCGCCTTTAGCGCACGCAGAATGTTGATCTGCCGCGGTGTATTATTGACATGGTCATCGCCGCGCAATACATGGCTAATGTCCATATCCAGGTCATCGACCACGACCGAGAGATTATAGGTCGGACTGCCGTCGCTGCGTTTAATGATCAAGTCGTCGAGTTCGGAATTATTGACGTCGATCCGCCCTTTTACGTGATCGTTAAAACTGACGACGCCCTGTGTGGGATTTTTGAAGCGAACCACCCGCGGTTTCACGGGATCGGGCTGCAAGCCCAGATCGCGGCAACAACCGTCGTAGCGAGGCTTTTGTTTTGCCGCCATCTGGCGTTCACGCAACTCGTCCAGACGCTGTTTCGAACACTCACAGTAATAGGCATCGCCCTGTTCGATTAATTGATCGATGACTTCGTGATAGCGATCGAAGCGCTTAGTTTGGAAAAAAGGCCCTTCATCGTAGTCGAGACCCAGCCAGGACATACCATCCAGAATCGCCTTTACCGACTCGGGAGTCGAACGCTCGAGGTCGGTATCTTCGATTCGCAGAACAAAGCTGCCATTCATTTTTCTGGTGTAAAGCCAACAAAACAGCGCCGTTCTGGCGCCGCCAAGGTGCAAGACACCGGTTGGGCTCGGAGCAAATCGGGTTTTAATCATTAAGGTCGGGCTAGTATTGAGAAGCGCGGTATTTTAACGGAATATTGGCCGATAAGTCCGACTATTTTGGCTTTTAAAACCGTTTCTTCAGTTCCAGCACCGAGCCTGCTTTCTGCATATGGGTGTGTTCCAGAAAAGAGTTGCCGAGCAAAACTTCGGCGGGCTGCGCCCCGGCGATTACGTTGGCGTTGACATTGTTAACGCGAATGCCGCCGACAATGACGGCATCGAGCTTGACGGTCCAGGCCTGCACCAATGCAGAAGCAGTTTGCACGGTATTGGGGACACCTTTACGAAAATCGATACCGAGCTGCTTGGCCTTGTTACCGCTGAGAGTTACGAAGGTGGCGCCGGTGTCAACCAAAAAACGCGTGCGCTGGCCGTTGATCATGCCGTTGACAAAATACATCCCGATCGAATCGGGATAGATCTTTAGGCTGCTGCGTTCCGGTTTCTTGAAATTTCCGGCAATCGATTGATTCAATCCCAGTTTCACCGGTTTGCCGTCGATAACGACGACCGCACCGCGTCCCGAAGCCGCTTGCAGCAGCACGCCTTCGAAGGTTTCTCCCGTTCTAACGATTTTTTGCTTGTCGCCGATCTGCAGTAGCGCCTTGTTGGAGAACAGCGCTATCACCTTAACGCCATTGTCGGCGGCGAGCGTTACCCCCAACCACAGGTTCAACAGCGTTAGCAGCAGCATCGGACGCGGCAACATCTAATTCACCAACCACAGCACCAGATGCATACAGGCCAGGGCGTACAACCCCGCCAGAACATCGTCGAGCATGATTCCGAAACCGCCTTTGATTTTTTTATCCGCAATTTTAACCGGCCAGGGTTTAACAATATCGAATCCTCTAAATAGCACAAAACCAAGCAGTATCCATTGCCAGGCAAACGGTACCGCGATCATCGTAATCCAGTAGCCGACGAACTCATCCCAGACGATACCGCCGTGATCGTGAACCCCGAGCGCATCGCTGGTGTACTGGCATATATAGACCCCGATAGCGAACCCAAGGTTCACTGCCAATAGATACCAGGGCAGACTCAACTGGGCTAACAACAGGTAAAAAGGCACCGCGACCAGGGTACCAAAGGTCCCGGGCGCAACCGGAGCGAGGCCGGAACCGAAACCCAGCGACAATAAATGCAGCGGGTTGCGTAACAGCCTGGGCGAGAGCTGCGGGTTAGCCAAAGTGCCGATACCCTTGGCGTCGACTTATATCGATCGATTGTTCACCGTCGAGCAATTGATATCCGGATTCCGTTATTTCACCGATGGGCGTCAATCGGGTTTGCGGATGCGCACTATTCCAGCGCTCGATCTCGGCCTGGAAACCGGGCGGCAGGGTGCAGCAAATTTCGTAGTCGTCGCCGGCTTCGAGCGCGTACTCATAGAGTCCCTGTTGTTCAATCCAGAAGTCTACCGGTAACGCGGCCTTTTCGATTACGGCGCCACAGCCGCTGGCGTCGAGTATATGCCTGAGATCGGCCACTAGTCCGTCGGATATATCGATTGCCGAACTGGCAAATTCGCGTAGGAAAGAGACCAGTTCGAGCCGCGGCTGCGGTCGGTTTAACGCGGCTTCACTTTTCGCTAGTAACCTCGGCTCAAGTTCCAGTTTTCCCTCGATCTGCGCCAATCCTAGCGCCGCGTTACCGAGTTCCCCCGAAACCAGAATGATGTCCCCCACGGCTGCACCTCGGCGTGTAACATATCGGCCACTGGGCACGTAACCCGCGATCTGAATGCTGATGGCAAGCTTTCCGCGGCAGGTATCCCCACCGATCAACTGCAGAGCGTAGCTATCCGCAACCTGTTTCAATCCAGCCGCAAATTGCGCCAACCATTGCGAGTCGTCGTGCTCCAGGCTCAACGACAGCAGAAACCAGGCGGGGTAGGCGCCCATCGCCGCCAGGTCGCTGAGATTAACCGCCAGCGCCTTGTAGGCGATGTCGGCAGGAGCGGTAGACTGCGGGAAATGAATTCCGGCGATCAAGGTATCCATACTGATCACCAGTTGCTGGCCGGCGGGCACTTCGACCACTGCGGCATCGTCGCCAATTCCGAGGATGGTGCCGCTGGCGGGATCGCCAATACCCGTAAAGTACTGTTGGATGATCGCAAACTCGTTCGCCATCGTTGTCTCCGGCGCGCCGTTTACCTGGCCGCTTCGATTTCGCGCAACTCCCGACAAAGTGGATCGAGCACCCCGTTGACAAACTTATGGCTATCTTCGGCGCCATAGGTTTTAGCGAGTTTGATCGCTTCGTTGATCACGACCTTGTAGGGAATCTCAGGATGATGTTCCAGCTCGTGGGTTGCGATACGTAGAATATTGGTTTCTATGGGGTCCAGATGATCTTCAAAATTGGTGACATACTTGCGAAACTTCGCGTCGAGGGCTACGGCGCTAGGTGGAATCCGGTACAGTAATTCGAGAAAATATTCTTCATCGCCTGAAGACACCCCCTGCTCCTCTAGATAATGGTCTCTTATCCAGTCGAGATCTTCACCCGACAGCTGCCATTGGTACAGCGCCTGCAAGGCCTTGTCCCGGGCATGCTTGCGCTGCTTGATAAATCGCGCCTTGTCATTCACGTGGGAATCTTTACCTACTTGATCTTGCGCAACAGGCTGATCATTTCCATCGCGCTCATGGCGGCATCGGCTCCCTTGTTGCCCGCCTTGGTGCCGGCGCGTTCAATCGCCTGCTCGATAGTATCGGTAGTCAGTATCGCGTTCACTACCGGCAAAGAATGAGCCAGCGCCAGCGCAGACAGCGCCTTGGCGCTTTCTCCGGCGACGATGTCGAAATGCGGAGTGGCGCCGCGAATTACCGCGCCCAACGCAATCACCGCGTCATGTTTACCGGCGGCAGCGTAAGTTTGCGCCACCAGCGGAATTTCGAGCGCACCGGGAACATGGCTGACAGTGATATCCCCGGCGTCGATTCCTGCCCGCTGCAGCGTATCCAGCGCCGCACTCAGCAGGCTTTCGACGATAAAACCGTTGAAGCGTCCGACGACGATGGCGATTTTCGCCTGGTTGACCGTCAAGTCACCGACGATTTTGTTGGCATCCGTCATTGGGTTACTCCTGATCAGAATAATAATCTACGACTTCGAGTCCGAAACCGGCCAGACCGTGGAACACCTTGGGTGCGCTCAACAGCCGCATTTTACGCACCCCGAGATCGGCCAAGATCTGCGCACCGATCCCATAGGTGCGCTGATCGTCTCCATGATCTTCATCGCCATGCGCCTGGATCATCGATTCGATCATGTGCACCATGTCCTTGGGCGTTTCCGCCTGGCGCAGAAATACGATGACGCCTTCGCCGGCGCTAGCGATGGTTTGCATGACATCGCGCAACGGCCAGCCACGCCCTTGGGTTCCCGCCAGCGAATCGCTCAGCGTGTTTTGCACGTGCACGCGCACCGGAATCGGTTTATCGGGATTAATCACACCCTTGACCAGCGCCAGGTGCAGTTCCTGCGCGATGCTGTCCTCGAAGGCAAACAGCTTGAACTCGCCAAAATCGGTCGCGAAACGCGATTCGACAATGCGTTCAACCGTATGTTCGTTCTCGATTCGATAACGAATCAAATCCTCGATAGTGCCGATTTTCAAATCGTGCTTCATCGCGAATTTTTCCAAGTCCTTACGCCGCGCCATGGAGCCGTCGTCATTCAGAATTTCGACGATGACGGCGGCCGGCTCGAATCCGGCCAGACGCGCCAGATCGCAACCCGCCTCGGTATGGCCGGCGCGAAACAAAACGCCGCCCTTACGCGCCATCACCGGAAATATATGCCCGGGTTGCACGACGCTTTCGGGGGTCGCATCGGTCTCGATCGCGGCGTGAATAGTGGCCGCTCGATCGGCCGCCGAAATCCCGGTGGTAACCCCGACGGCGGCCTCGATCGAAACCGTGAAATTGGTTTCCATGGCGGCGCGGTTATCTCCCACCATCAGAGGCAGACGCAATTGTTTGCAGCGTTGCTCCGACAGCGTCAGGCAAATCAGACCGCGTCCGTATTTGGCCATGAAGTTGATGTGATCGGCGGTGACCGCCGCCGCGGCCATTAAAATATCGCCTTCATTCTCCCGGTCTTCATCGTCCATGATCACCACCATTCTGCCGGCTTTGATATCGTCGATAATTTCCTGAGTCGAGTTTAATTTCATATCTAACAAGACTGGCTTATTCATGATTGACAAATCCGGATTTTATCAGGGTTTCGAGCATCTGTTGGTCTTTGTCTGAATTGGCATCGGATCGGCCATGCAGCAGGCGCTCTAGATAGCGCGCGATTATATCGACTTCGATATTAACCCGGGCACCCGGCTGATAGTACTGGAAAACTGTTTGCTGCTGGGTATGCGGCACAATATTAACATCAAAACGATTGCCGTCGACGCGGTTGACCGTCAGGCTGCAGCCGTCGATGGCGATCGAACCCTTGGTAGCGACATAATGCTGCAGCGCGGGTTCGATCTCAAAACGGTAGCGAATCGAGCGCGCGTCCGGCTGCATTTCCACTATCGTGCCGATCCCGTCCACATGTCCGCTGACCAGGTGTCCCCCGAGGGCATCCTGCAACGTCAGCGCGGGTTCCAGATTGATCGGGCTGCCAAGGGCGAGTTCACCGAGGCTGGTCTTGCCCATGGTTTCCAGCGAAACATCCGCGCAGAAAGACTGCTCACCGAGCTGGATCGCGGTCAGACATACCCCGTTAACCGCAATGCTATCGCCAAGTTGCGCGCGCGACAGGTCCAGGCCGCCACATTCGATCGTGAGCCGGATATCTCCGCCCCGCGCTTGATTGCCGGCGACGCTACCAAGTGCCTGGATGATTCCTGTAAACATCAATCCAACTCCAAACTGTAGCTAGTCATGGGCAATGCGCTACCGGTGTCGAAGCAGGCACCGGCCTCGATCCCGGCGCGCGCGACCGCGCCGGCGTCATCGAATTGATCCCAGGCTACTTGCATCGCTCCCAGCGCAAATTCGGCGCCCGAACCGATCGCCCAGAAGCGAGTGTACTGCTCGACTTCGCGCAGCGAGTAAAGCCCGAAAATGCCGGCGCGATTCATAATTAGCGCATCGACCCGGGAAGACTCGTATGAATCGTCATCCTCATCCTTGCTGTTGAGAAAATATTCCTCCTTTAGTATCGGATGGAGCTGGCGTATGGTTTCGAAGATATGGAAACGGTCCGAGAAATCAACTTTGTCGGCATGCTTTTGCAGCAAATTTTGCATCACCAGATGATGCGCCGCGCTACCGACTATACCGATGTGGTTATGATCGGCAAAGGTGATAATTTTTTCGTAGTCGCTGACAAATTCAGCTGCCTGGCGGGTATCACCAAAACTGGTCAGGCTGTCTGCGGCAATGCACGCCTGTCTATTTTTTATTACGGCAACAATAGTCGACACGGCTAATCCTGTTCGAAATTCAAGGTTAAGCGCAAATCCTCACCAATTTGGCGGCAATCGCTAATGCGACAGGGCCTGCGCTGATCCATGGCGGTCAACTCGCCCAGATCGAATCCGCCGCGCGCCCGGCTGCCCAGTAAATGTGGCGCCAGGTAAAGTATCATCTCATCGGCCAAGCGCTGCTCGATCAGCGCGCCCGCGAGTCGGCTGCCGCATTCGGTATGCACTTCGTTGATACCGCGCGCGGCCATATCTTGCAGCATCGCACTCAGCTTTAACCGGCCCGTCTCGGACGGCGTCGTCTCGATCACCTGCGCGCCGCGCTCGAGCAATCGACGCTTGCGCTCGGTATCGTCGCTGCAGGTATAAATCCAGATCTCGCCCGCGTTGGCAAACACTTTTTCCCGACCGCTCAGGCGCAGCTCGGAATCCACCAACACCCGGATTGGCTGCCGTGCGTCCCGCGTCTGGCCCAACTCTTGATTCGACAGCCGCAGGTTCAGGGATGGATCGTCGTCGAGCACCGTCTGCGCAGAACTTAGAATAGCCGAGGCCCGAGCACGTAGGAATTGTACGTCACGCCGCGCAGGTTCACCGCTAATCCATTTACTGACGCCATTGGCCAGTGCGCTGCGGCCATCGAGGGATAAGGCCATTTTAATGCTGACAAATGGCAGCTGCCGCTGCATACGTTTTACAAACCCGCGATTGAGTTCGCGCGCCTGCGACTCGAGCACGCCGGTGATTACTTCGATGCCGCCGGCGCGCAACTGCTCGAGCCCGCGCCCGCCAACCTCGGAGTTCGGATCCTGCATCGCGACAATAACACGCGCCGCGCCGGCGGCGATAAGCGCGTCGACGCAGGGCGGCGTCCGGCCGTGATGGGAACAGGGTTCCAGCGTGACGTAAAAATCGGCGCCGGCCGGAATCTCGGCCGATGCAATCGCATTAACTTCGGCATGCGGGCCGCCGGTGTATTCATGCCAGCCAGAGCCAAGCATCGTGCCGTTCTTGACAATAACGCAACCGACGCGCGGATTGGGATGGGCGCTATAGAATCCCTTACGCGCCCGTTGCAGCGCTTGCGCCATCCAGCGATGATGCTGTCGCTGCGGCATCAACTCTCCTCATCGATCAAGGGGACTTGCCGACGGTGCTCTTCGGGGGTTGGTTCGGCGGCCAGGGTTTGAATGGCTTCCTCGAATGCCTGGATGTCCTCGAAACTCAGGTAGACGGAGGCGAATCGAATATAAGCCACCTGATCGACCCGCTGTAACTCGTGCATCACCAAGGCGCCAATTTCGCGGGACGATATTTCCCGGGTATCGATGCCGACCAGCTGGCGTTTGATGTGATTGATGGCGTCTTCGATCTGCTCCGCCGATACGGGGCGCTTTTCCAAGGCCCGCATCATGCCGCTGCGTAACCGCATCTCGTCGAAAGCGTCACGGCTGCCGTCGTTTTTGATCACCATCGGCATGTTCAGTAATGGCGCTTCATAGGTGGTGAAACGCGTTTCGCAGGACACGCATTCCCTTCTGCGGCGCACCTGGGCCGATTCCGACGCGAGGCGGGAGTCGACCACGCGTGTATCAGGCGTACCGCAGAAAGGACATTTCATGACGCGACGGCTTTAATTCCGGTAAACCGGCAAACGTGCGCAAATTTCGCTGACCTTTGACCTGACGGTTGCGATTAAATCTTCATTGCCCATATCGTCGAGAATATCGCTCATCCAGTTGGCCAGGTCACGCGAATCCTGCTCGTTGAAACCGCGCGTAGTAATCGCGGGTGAACCGATGCGCAGACCCGAGGTCACAAACGGCGACTGCGGATCGTTCGGCACCGAATTCTTGTTAACCGTAATATGCGCCTTACTCATGGCCGCGTCGGCATCCTTACCGGTAATCCCCTTACTGATCAGCGACAACAGAAACAGGTGGTTATCGGTGCCGCCCGAAACCACATCGAAGCCGCGCTTGATGAACTCTTCGGCCATCGCGTTGGCGTTTACCAACACCTGCTTCTGGTAGTCGACAAAATCATCGTCCATGGCTTCCTTGAAAGCGACCGCCTTGGCGGCGATGGCGTGCATCAGCGGGCCGCCCTGGGTACCTGGAAAAACCATCGAACTGAGCTTCTTTTCGAGCTCTTCGTTGGCCTTCGCCAGAATGATTCCGCCGCGCGGCCCGCGCAAGGTTTTATGGGTGGTGCTGGTGCAAACGTCGGCGATGCCGACCGGGCTGGGGTAAAGACCCGCGGCCACCAGACCGGCTACGTGCGCCATATCGACGAACAAATAGGCGCCGACCGAATCCGCAATATCGCGGAAACGCTGCCAATCCATGATGCGCGAATATGCCGAGAAGCCGGCGATGATCATCTTCGGCTGGTGTTCTTTGGCCAGCGCTTCGACCTGCTCGTAGTCGACTTCGCCGGTATCATTATTCAAGCCGTACTGGACCGCATTAAACAGCTTGCCCGAAAAGTTGACCTTGGCGCCGTGCGTCAGGTGGCCGCCGTCCGACAGGCTCATGCCGAGCACGGTATCGCCGGCATTCAACAGCGCGAAAAATACCGCCGCGTTGGCCTGCGACCCCGAGTGCGGCTGCACGTTGGCGTAATCCGCGTTAAAGATTTTTTTAACCCGTTCGAGCGCGAGTACTTCCGCAACATCGACATATTCGCAGCCACCGTAATAACGCTTGGCGGGATATCCCTCGGCGTATTTATTGGTGAGCATCGAACCCTGCGCCTGCATCACCCGTGGGCTGGTGTAGTTTTCGGACGCGATCAGTTCGATATGATCTTCCTGGCGCTTTGCTTCGTCCTGCATCGCCTGCCACAGATCCGGGTCGAAGTCGGCAATATTCATTGATTTGGTGAACATCGGGTTACCCTCGGGGAAAAAGAAGGGGATGATACGAAAATCTCCCATAAGTATCACTATAAAACACGACAAATTGCTCCTTTATAACGGCACAAAAGCTTGCAATCGCCGGAATATTCCCCATCTTTAGCGGGTATTGCTTAGTAACGCCACCAGATAGTAATTTTATATGGATTGCGTCGTTTCAGGTGTATAATCGGCTCATCTTCAACACAGGTATTGACTAATGGAAAACGTAGGTATTTACACCCCACCTCAAGCCAGGCCACAGGTTAGCGGCAGCGGATCGGAGGTATTTCAAGCGAGCCTGACCGTAAACGAACTGGAAGTCACCCAACCGGCTCAGGACAAACTACATGAAATTATCACCCAGACCGACGAAGATGTGTCCGCGATCCGAATTTACATCAGCGGCGGCGGCTGCGGCGGCCTGTCATACGGCATGACCTTCACCGACGAGCAGGGTGACTTCGATACCATTTTGCAATTCGACGGATTTAAGATTCTGGTCGATGTGGTGGCGTTGAATTATCTCAAGGGCGCACAGATTGATTATATCCAGGAAGTCGGTCGCGAGCGTTTCGTTTTCAACAACGTGTTTGCCGAAACCGGCGGCTCCGGCGTCTGCGGCGGCTGTGGTTCCGCCGGTGGCGGTTGCGCCTGATTTTCCGGCTGAGCGCTACTTGATCGCTAATTAAGACCCATCGTAACAATCTCGCAAAGCCCGGCACGCCGCCGGGCTTTGTTGTTTTAGCGGCACCATCCGGCAGCTATCGCATCGCCGCCTATTGTTCCGCGGCGCAGACGCTGGGTATGCCCATTATGGTGATTTCCAACAGCCAACATTCGCTGGTGCCGGATATTGCAAACGGCATTACGGTCGATTTCGGGCAACCCGAGGCCGCGCTCGAAACCATTCTGGCCGCAATCGAAGGCAAGCCGGTTGCCTGTGTACTGGCTACCGACGACAGTTGTGTCGAAATCTGTAGCCGGCTTGCACGAAAGCTCGAACTGCCGCATAACACAAGCGATGCCGCCCTGCTCACCCAGCGCAAGGATCTGGCACGCGAAGCGCTTGCCGGGGCCGGTTGCAATATCCCACTATTCCAACTCCTAGCCCTGCCAGACATAGATACTTTGCGGTTGCGCCTAAATTACCCGGTCGTGGTCAAACCGCTGGGCCTGTCCGCCAGCCGCGGCGTCATCCGCGCCGATAACGAAACCGAGTTCCGGACAGCTTGCCGACGTATCGACGCCATCCTAGAAACCGTCGGAATCACCGGTTTTGCGCGCCAGCACCTGCTGGTCGAGTCTTATATCGATGGCCCCGAATACGCAGTCGAGGGATTCATGGTCGGTGGTGATTTCAGATTATTAACGATTTTCGACAAACCCGAACCATTATGCGGACCCTTTTTCGAAGAAACCTACTACCTCACGCCTACCCGGTTAAATACTGAGCAGCGGCGTCAACTGGTCGAAGAAGTAACCAAATGCTGCCACGCCTATGGCCTCGAACAGGGGCCCGTGCATGCCGAGGCGCGTCTGTCGGCAGCGGGACCGGTTTTACTCGAACTCGCGGCGCGCACCATTGGCGGGCAGTGCGGACAATTGATCGAATTCTCGCTCCGGCAAAAGCTGGAGGAACTCGTAATCCGGGGCATGTGTGGGATAACGCCGGAAATCGACGACCAGGCGGAAGCGGCCGGCGTTTTAATGATTCCGATTACAGCCGCGGGCATATTGAAACGCGTCGAAGGCTTGACCGCGGCCATGCAAACCGAATTCGTCAGGGATATCGAAATTCACATCAACCCGGGCTATGAATTAATCCCGTTACCCGAAGGTGCGAGTTATCTAGGATTCATCTTCGCCCAGGGACCGGATTTCGAACAAACATATGGCGCGTTGAAAAGCGCCTACGGCAAACTCCGATTCGTTACGCAGCCGAAATGGACGCTGGAAAATATAGCCGGTTAATTTACTTTTTCGCGCCGGGCGCTCTGAATCCCTCCGGCTGCTGCCCGAGGTCACCTTCCTTGAAAATAAAGCCGAGCATATGCTGTTCGAGGATCGCCAGACTGGCCGGGTCGATGGTTGACAAGCCGTTTTCATTGATAATCATGGTCTGGCGCTCGATCCACTGGCGCCAGCCCTCGGCGGAAACATTGTCGTAAATCCGCTGCCCGAGTTGGCCGGGATAGGGAACTCTTTCGAGCCCCGGAGCCTCTTCACCCAGGACCGGACAATTTACCATTCGCGTCATCGATTACTACCCAAAAAAGCAGCCGCCAGCCGGCTGCTTGCAATGATAGCAGAGTTAGTCCGATCAAAACGCATAATTGACGCCTAGCGCCAGTACCGGCCAAACCTCCAAGTCATCAAGATCATCTTCCGCATCGCTTTCCAGTTCGGCCAGTCTGCTGTCAAGTTCGGCTTGGTTTAAACTGTTGGTACCACCGGTGTTTACGTTCGCCTCCAGATCGACATCGGGGTCGAGCAAGGCCACGCCGAGATCGATCGAAAACGAAAATCCGCCCTTGCCGCCCGCGCCGCGGCCCCAGCCAATACCAAGATAGGGTTGATACGAATCGCTGAGCTTGACCTCGCCATCGATGGAGCCTAGATCGTCTGTCGCAAGCGGTTGGCCATCGACGACGATATTGCCTAGTAGTTGGCCGCTAAAATCAAGAGACTGTTCAGAATTTTGTGTCAACGTAAAAACACTCGATCCATCAGATCACAGATCGAGTGCAGCATCAAGCCGGCCTTCAAAGAAGATGGCCAACTGCGATAGGGTCAGATTCCAA
>Ga0126334_10000376_pt1 | contig 13135 bp, 11 predicted proteins | sample InaspJWI49metaG_FD_94491 | JGI IMG/M metagenome (GOLD analysis project Ga0126334, IMG submission 94491) | Marine gutless worms symbiont microbial communities from Oahu, Hawaii - Inanidrilus sp. 2 OAHU.JWI-49 metaG | ecosystem: Host-associated > Annelida > Digestive system > Unclassified...
CACTATCCTTTCGCGCGAATCGACCGTTTGTCTGACGTCGCCGATACCCGGTTAACCGATACCCGGCATAAAAGCGCTAAATTCGCTAAAAACATGCTATACAGCTACGAATTGCCCACAACATGGCGGTACATAACGTACTACTAATAAGTAAGTAAGTATTTATCGTTTCGACCGCTTAAGAATAGCGTATTGGTAAAAAACTACGCAAAAGTTCAAGCGATCGAGTGCAAACTCCGTCATTGACGATAAGAAATGGAAGGTGATGGAAAAACCTTTCCAGTTCCGCCATCTTCCATTGCTTTTCCCTCGAGCTTATACCGAAGGTAGTACTAGTTGATGGCTATCTGTGTACCAAATTTTAACCCCCTGGCTTTCACCATCCCTGAGATTTAACCACTTAAACTTTTATTTTCGGAAACTTGTAACCCACAATATGGCGTCAGTTTTGCCCACAGCGACGCCGTCTTAAATTTAATAGATAGCCATCACCAAGGACTACCTGTGTATAAAATCTTGGCTTTCTACCCCCAACGGTTTAGGGGCCTGCAGAGGTCAAATATCCCATTGGTTCACCCACTGGCTTGAAGAATGGGAAGAAAATGAACGTGTCTGAACGGCATTTTTTCATTGTCAGCGTCTAGCATCTTCCTCGTTGAGGATAGCGCAGGTGTTATCAGTAATTCGAAACCCCAATATTGGGCCCCTAATTTCTCGCCCATTTCTTGTCGGATCTTTCCCAAATTTTCAGGGATGGAGGACCCCCTAAAGGTCTTCCATTCTCCATCAAAAGATCTCCCCAAAATTGCTTCCGTTTTCACCCAATTAAAAGGTTAGGGTTTGGGGCATCCAAACCACCTGAAATTGGATTGTTGGGTTAAAAATGGGTGGAAACGATTCCTTGGGCAAAAGTAGAATTTTGATGATTTTTGCGAAAAATCGTCAAAAATGTCGATAACTCACCAGAGGGAAGCACCGAAATGGTAATTTAAGCTAAGCCCTAATCTGAGGAATTTGTATACATAACTATAGCGCTGTAGTTCTAGCCATTTCAGCAGAAAACGTCGAAATTTCCGCAAAGGTCGATTTTTTCCAATTCATTTCAATGGGAAAAATCGTCCTTAAGAAAAAGCCTATAGAAAGCCAAGTACATATGCACTCGGTATGAACTTGATGACCCCGGGACCCCCCTGGGGGTCCTATAAAAGGCGCTCGATCGTAAGCATTTAGTCAGTCGTCGTCGTCGGAGCTCTACAGTCAACATCTCGCCATTGGAATAGCTGGCGGTCGTCTCGTCGTATAGAAACGTATAGGCTCGTATACGTATAAGCGGTATAGCATTGCGAAAGTGCGAAAGTGCGATACTTTATCGGCAAGTTTCGGTCGGAAATCGACGCGTCGGCCATCTTGTTGGTGGCTCTCCGCGTAGCAGGGACTCGGAAGTTCCTTCTACCGTAAGCGAATCTGCGATTTCGCTTCCGGCGCGTGGAGTTTTCCAGTGGAAGAACTGCTGACTCTTGCCTATACTGGCCGATAAGCTCCGGTGTATATACACCGTTGAGCATTACTGCTACTCTACACTCTACCGGGAATAGGTAAGACCGCTACCCCTTTCCTTTCCTATTGCGGCTATAGGTTTGCGGTCTTTGATTTCGGGGTAGATAATTTTATTTGTCGATTGTTGTTTGATTGTCGATATTGTCGGCCATCTTGAATGTGAAAGCGAGGCTACGGATAGTAAGTAAGTAAGCCGACTTGCGAATTGTCGTACGTTGTCGATGCATGTTGATCGTTGATCGTTGGATTTCATCCTTGGTTGTCGGCTTCATTGTCGTTGGTTGATCGACTCTTCCATCGGACGTTGTCGGATTTGATCTTCCACTGCGAATAGCCGTCGTTGATCGTGAACAGTTGTCGCTATTGACTTTAGTTGTCCGTAGCCATTACTGTTGCCGGTTGACTTTGCCGATAGCGAGTTAGTTATCGAAAGTTTAGTTGTCGATTTAAGAATAACTAACTTTGAGTTTTGCCGCCATCTTGTTTGGTGTAATAAATAAGTAAATATTTAAACTTGAATTTGCTTGTTGGTGTTGACTTGCATTCTTAATTGTCGGCTATGGCGTATCCATATACTCGCTCGCGTGCACGTAGCGAAGTACCGGACAGCGACGTTGAACCCAGCGACATCGCCCCGTCGGCGGCGACGTTCCTCCGCTTAGTATATTTGTGGGATCGCAAGTTGAGGCCGTTGAAGGATCCGGGTCGGTGTCGGCTGAGCCGGCTGGGCCCGTATCTGCCCCCACTCTCTCTCTCCTAGTGGGAGGCCCTCCATGCAAGGCAGTCACGGTATATTTGGGTCTGCGGGTCCTTCTCAAGTGGGGTCTCCGCCCTGGGGTACCCCAGCGGTCTAGCAGACCCGCCTGATAGTTGCATGTATACTGGCGGCCAGATGTCGACCAGCCTAGCTACCGGTATTGTAGCAGCGGAAGTTCATGCGGAACTTGAGTTATCGTCTACTTCGCGGCAGCCGCCGGCCACCGCCAGTGCCGCACGGCTGCCGCTTGAAGGTCCTACAGTGGCGCCCAACTACGATAGACCCACGCGACGCGCCCAGTCGTTGTCGGCGAGTACGTCTTCTAGCTTTCATTCGTTGTCGCCGCCTGTACTTTCGCCGGCATATAATGTTGAACTGTCGTAGTCAGTTCCACTTAGTAGGGGGCGAGCTGCTACGTCGCAGCGTGTTGTGTCGCAGCGTGCACGTAGTCTGTCGCCTAGCCAGAGTACGTTTAGCTATGGGGCACCTAGCCCCCAGATAGGTTCGGAAATAGAAGAAGACCGTCAGTGTTTCAGCCTAGCCTAGTTGACACTAGTGTTGATCGTGTGCGCCCAGTCGCAGCTGGTGCTGATGTAGGTTGTATGTCATTGCCGCATGCTAGTGTTGACGTTGGTGGCCCACGCCCGGCTGTCGTGGCCCACCCAGGTAGACTTGACGTTGCGTATGCGCGTACGTATGGTATGACTTCTTCAGGAATTAGGCCTACGCTTGTTGGTGTACCAAGCCAGCCTGGCCTGGCTCTGCCGTCTGTCACTGATGTTGCGTTTTCACATACACGTGTGCGCTCGGATACTCCTATGCCGTTGAGCGATGTAGGTCAGCATGGTTTAGCTAGGCCTACGTATGATCTGTCTGTGCCTACTGCTAACGATGTTGCGTATACACTGTCGTCAGGTAATATCGATGCTATCGACATTGCGTATACACCTGGCCCATCGTCGGTTGATGTGCCTAGGCCTACTGACGCTAGTGTTCATAGGCCTATGCCCGCTGTGGGTGTGCGACCACCCAAGTCGTCGGTGCCGGTAGATGTAGTTGGGCCTTCGTCTGGCCCGGCCCCGCACATGTGTGTTGATGTCGTAGGCCAACAGCGTCTAGGTAGGCCTACGTCGGTTGATGTTGCCCACTACCCTGGCCCACCGTCTGCGTCTGTTGATGTTGTGCGCCCACCGTCAATGGGTCCTGATGTTGTTAGGCCTACGCCCACTCGTGTTGATGTCGTGCACCTGTCGTCCATGGGTGTTGATATTACTAGGCCTATGCCTGTTGGTGGTACGCACCCATCGTCTATGGGTGCCGGCGTTCTACGTCGGCCCATGTTGCTTACCCGCCTAGTACGCAGCTAGGTAGTGGCGTTGATGTTGCGTCGCGGCCTACGTTGGCCGATCCTAGGCCTAGGACAGCTAATACTAGTCAGTATGCTGCCGTGTGTACGGGCGTACAGGTACAGACAGCAGTCGAGACTCTTACGGCCCAGTCGTTGTTGTTGTTGGGTTGTAGTACTGCGTCGCCTCAGTCGTCAGCCCACTCTAGCGTGCATGAGTGGCTGCATGCTTCTGGAACAGCCGCACCGCCGCCTAGTCCGGCTGGATCTGAGTCATCTAGTAGCTCCGAGCTACAACAGGTATTTGCTTCTGGTGCTGAAGCAGCGATGATGGTGCCATCCTCTGCTCGTTCGTCGCGTATGTCGCGTGCGTCTAGGCATAGTGTAACTTCGTCGTTAGCGATGGAAGTGTTTGGTTACTCAAGGGAGATGACCGGCCATGTGATGCAGATGGCAGGGCAGATGCAAGCTCAAACCCAGGCACAGCAGGACCAGGCCCAGAACCAGCTGAATCAGGTATTGGCTCAGACTAAAGCCCAGAGACTGGATGCACAGGCCCAGCGGGCAGAAGCTAAGCAGCGAGAGGAGGCCCAGCAGGTTGACGCTAGGCAGAGAGAAGATATGCTTATTCAAATAAAGATAGCCACTGAGCAGGCCCTGCGGAAAGAAAAAGCAGAACCAGGTGAGGCTACTAGGAAGCGGGAACAGCTTTTCGTGGAGCACGAGCTTAAGCGGCAGAAGGTTTTGGTAGAGGCTAACACTAGGAAAAGTTCAAGGCAGATATGAACCGGGAAATTGCCAACCTAGAGGCCATAGAGAGAAGGGAGGCTGAGTTCCAGCAGCTGCAAGAAAAAGAGCGGGAGCGTGCTACAGATGCGCAGTTGAAGCTGCGGAAGCTGGCGGCCCAGGAAATGAAGGAGCGTGTCCACCTGGAGCGGGAGCTAGTTAAGCAGCAGCAGCAGAGCCTGATACTGCAGAAGCAGCGGGAAATAGACCGCCTGGAGATGCAGGCTGACAGAAACTTGTTCCAGCAGGGGCAGGCTAATTCTGGTAGGCCAGCCCCTAAGGAAAAGTTGGCTACGGTCCAGCAGGAGCCTGCAACTCCGTCGCCTGAGGCTCCTGTTGTGTTGATCGACTCCGATACGCCGCCGCCTAGTCAGAATAGGCCTAAACCAGTTAGGCGCCCGCCGGTTATGATTGATGTTGGCATACAGGGGAGCCCTGTGCCCACTAGTGAGCCATCTGTCTCGAGTGTGTGTTGGTAAGTGAAGGCCCGATGCTTGGTTTGGCTACTGGGGTACCACTGCCTACTAGTCATGGCCCCTTAGTCATCCCCAGGGGCCCGGTAGTTGCTACTACTCCACAGCCACTGGTTAACCCGGATGTGGGTCAGGCCGTGTACACTGGGGGTACTCAGCCCGTAGGTTCATTGATAAGTAGCAAGCCCTTTGGTGACCCAGTGTCCCACTTGCCTACAGGCTTGGCTACTTGCGCGGCCTATGCCCAACAGTGTTTGGCGCCACCGCTCGTGCCAAGTAGCGTGTTGCCAGCACCCACCGCGTCTTCGTTTGGTGGACCAGCATCGACTCGTGTTGCGCCTACACTACCGACTAGTGTTGTCGCATCGATACCTTCGACTGTTGCTGGGGCAGACACTAGGCCGACTTATGTTAGCCTAGGTGTAGGCTAACATAAGTGAGCCACCGATTGTGGACACTAAGGCTGTGCCCCTTGCTAGCGTTGTGACTACGGTTGGTGCTCCTCCTACTACGTCTCAGGACCCAGTCGTCGGAAGTTCAGGACAGACTTCAGGTACAGTAGGCCCTGTTGTCCTACCTGCGCCCATGGTGGTGGTTAAGCAGCCTGAACCAGTCCGTTCATATACAGGTACAACCTCGTACAAGGCATACAAAGGATATTTCGAGCGTATTTGTGTTTATAACGAATGGAAGACTCAGACCGAGTGCGCTCGACACCTCCTGGTAGCCATGGATGGCGCTGCCTCCGAAGCTGTTCGGGGACTTAAGGCCGAAAAGGATTCGGACTTGGCTTTAATTTGGGAAGCCCTGTCCCGCCGCTTTGGGTTTATTGATGAGCCGGAGCGGGCCATGCGCCGCTTCGATGTTAGGAAGCAGCTAGAAGGAAAGACGCTTGCTGTCTTCGAGCAGAGTCTGCGCATGCTACACCGGGAGGCCTGGCCGAAGACGGACATCAAGTCACCCGAGGCAGACTCGCTTCTTCGCCGAAAGTTCATCGACGGCATACTCGACCTCGAGCTTCAGAGGTACCTTCGCCTTCACGCCACCAGCGACGACTTCGCCACCACGGTATTTAAGGCGGGACAGTTCGTGGACGCCAACGAGTCGTCGCGCACTACGAAGAAGTCAGCCCTCCGTACAACGTCGCCCAGCGTCAACTACCAGTCCATCGTCGACGGAGTGTTGGAGGCCCTGGCGCGTGATCGAGATCGCATGGCGGACGTCAACGCTGTCCACGCGTCCGGCTCTTCTGCTGCCACCGGCAACCGGAACAAGAAGGCACCGCTCCGCCAAGGGTCGCCGGCGCCAAGCAACTCGTCTGCCGGGAGTTCCTCCAGCCGTGCATCGTCAACTGGCCGCACGGTTCGATTGTTCCAAACCAGTCAGCGAGACCAGCCCAAGCACCGGCCAGGAATGCAGCCAATCCGCAGTCAAACTGGCAGCGGGGCTCGAACCAGGGCGATCGGGCCCCGCCGGCCAATGTACCTCCACACCCTCAGTCAAACTAAAAGCAGCTTGTGTCTCCGCTGAGACGCAGACTGACTTGACAGTGGAGAGAAGCCAGCCCGTCATTAACTTTCTTGATGCTACCGAATGTACGTTTGTTGATAATATACCGAATTGTTTTCCGTTAGGCGATGACATGGTTGTCGCCCGGTCACCCTGGGTGCCTGTTATTGTTGAAGGGGTCCGGGTACCGATGTTACTCGATACAGGTACAGAAGTAACGATCCTCAGCACCAACTTTCTGCATCGTCTTTTCCCAGGACAGGAATTCCCCGACCGGGGAAGGAGTGAGATCTCTGGGAGGTAATCATATTGCTGTAAAGGGACCTGTCACGTTGACAATAGAGATTTGTTGTCAGGTATTGCAGCGCCCTGTTTATTTTTGTGATGGTGCTGTAACGCCCTTGCTAGGGTACGATGTTGTTTCAGCCGCTTCTTTAGTCATCGATACTGAAGCGAGACAGGTGTGGTCTAAGCGCACTGTCCAGTGTGGTTACGCCGAGCAGTTCACGCCGCCTACTACTGAGTCGTCAACCGCCACCGACCCGGCAGCCGCTCGCCGATCGTCTACCACTGCATCAACTACCGTCAACTCAACCGCCACTGACCCGTCAACCGTCTACAACGCCTCAACTACTACCTCAACTGCCGCCTCCTCAGCCGCCATCAACCCGTCGTCCGTCCAACGTTCATCAACTACTACGTCAACTACCGCCGACCCGTCCACTACTACTCCGTCCGCCGCCAGTCAGCCAACTGCTGCCCTGTCTACTACGCCGTTGGAGACCGTTCGTGTGCCGTCGTGCGAGTCATCGAGGCCCTCTCACTGCCGCCTCTCCGCATCTACTCCATCACCGACCTCCGCCGACCTCGGTGACGCTGCACGTACGACAGCGACCGTTACTCCAGCCTCCAACTCCACCGACTCCACCCACCTCGATCCACTTGCTCCAGTGTTTACCCCACGGTTTGTTTCTAGTCCGTCTACTGCTCATCCATCCGTATCCGTTCTGCCGCCTGTTGACTCCACCTCCATTACGGATCCACATCCGTATGCCGTTGACGGTGATGTGCCAAGGTGTGACGAGCACTCGCATGGACGACCGCCGGAGTTCGAGTTGGACGGGGAGACTCAGCTGAAGGTGTCAGCACCGCCTCCGAACCTGAAGGAGTTGGAGCTGCCGGAGCACGTCAACGTTCTGTTCCTGCAGACCGTTGAAGACATCGACCTTCCGGACGACACAGCCCAAGGCCTGAAGTCGCTGCTGTATGACCATCGCGACACGTTCGCTTCGTCTTCGTCTGACTTAGGGTACTGTCCCTTGGTCGAGCACGATATCGATACCGGGGATTCTAGGCCGATTAAGCAGTCCCCGCGCCGATCGCCGATTGCTGCTATGGAGGCCGAGGACAAGATCCTAGATGAAATGTTAGAAACCGGTGTAATAGAGCCGTCTAACTCGTCGTGGGCTTCGCCCGTGTGTCTAGTTAAGAAGAAGGGCGGTACTTTTTGTTTTTGTATTGATTACAGTCGGGTTAATGCCGTGTCAAAAAAGGATGCGTATCCTATTTCGGACATCCAGGATGCGCTCGATAACTTGCGAGGTTCTAGGTATTTTGCTACAATCGACTTACTGAACGGCTACTGGCAGCTGCGAATGACGGATCGTGCCAAGGAGAGGTCCGCCTTCTGCACCAGACGCGGCCTCTTCCAGTTTACGCGAATGCCGTTTGGTTTGTCTGGCGCCTCAGGTTCTTTCTGTCGCCTGATGTCGATCGTGCTTCGTGACCTGTTATGGGTCGTGTGTTTGTGTTATCTCGACGATATTGTTGTTTTTGGCGGTCGCCTCAAGAGTTGTTGGAGCGTTCAAGGATTGTTCTCGATCGGTTGCGAGATGTTGGTTTGAAGGCCAAGCCTTCAAAGTGTGAGTTATTCAAGACGGAGATAAAGTTCCTCGGTCATATGGTGAGTGCAGATGGTATCAACCCGTTACCGGATAAGTTGGAGGCGATAAGGGATTGGCCAGTGCCCCATTGCCTTCGGGATGTTAGGGCGTTCTTCGGCCTGGCTTCCTATTATCGCAGGTTTGTGAAGGGGTTCGCCACCGTCGCCGAGCCACTTACCCGTCTCACTCGTAAGTTGGCCAGGTTCGAGTGGACTGATGAGGCACAGCAGGCGTTCGATGCACTAAAGAAGGCCTTGATTGGGGCTACCTCCCTGGCCTTCCCACTCCCTCTGGAGTCGTGTATCTTAGATACAGACGCCTCGGACGTTGCTGTGGGAGCTGTCCTCTCCCAAAAGGTTGATGGTGTGGAGTGACCGATCGCTTTCTTTTCTCGAGTTATGAATTCGACTCAGCATAACTATTGCACCACGCGTCGTGAGTTGCTAGCTGTTATCTGTGCGTTGCAGCATTTTCTTCATTACCTCCTTGGTAATCAGGTTGTGTTGCGAACTGACCACCACAGTCTGAAGTGGTTGCGGACATTTAAACGGCCGGAAGAAATTCTAGCGCGTTGGGTGGAAACCCTGGCCGAGTTCGATTTCACCATTGAGCACCGACCTGGCCGACTGCATAGCAATGTCGACGGAGTCTCTAGGCCATTCTGTAAGCAGTGTCTAGACAAGGTAACCAAGGTCCGGTGCCCGATGCGAAAGCGTCGACATGCATGCGAGCCATGTATGACGGGTTCTTTGCGGATTTCGGTTTGCCTCGCCAGTTGCACAGCGATTTAGGCAACAGTTTCGAATCGAAATTGTTCTACGAGTTGTGTTTGTTAGCGGGTGTGAATAAATCACATACAACGGCATTCCACCCGCAGAGCGACGGCCAGACCGAACGGATGAACCGAACTCTGCTTCAGATGCTGAAGACAACCGCCGACGACAACCCGGCCACGTGGCCCCAGCGGTTGCCTACTGTCATGGCGGCGAGCCGCATGACAGTACATAAAACAACCGGTATGACTCCTAACATGGCCATGCTGGGCCGGGAGGTAGTGATGCCCGCCGCGTTGATAGCCCGTCCCCCAGAGGAGTCACATCGTACTACGGTACCCTTCGTGCGCGATTTGAGGGACACCCTACGAGACGCTCACCAGCGGGTACGAGATGCCACTCGATTGTCGGCCCGGACGCAAAAGCTGTATTATGACGAGCGTTCGCGGCAGGCCGTGTTTACCGAGGTTCAACTCGTTTGGATGTTTTGGCCGAGGCCACCGGTCCGCCAGCGATTCCGCAAGCTACAACGTTATTGGACTGGTCCTTGGCGGATCGAATCGTTTAAGTCGCCACTAGTGGTGGTGCTGAAGCACACTCTAAAGCGTTCTCGGCAGACCGTCCACGTGGAACGTTTGCTGCCATGCAACACGCGACCACCAGTCGTGCCTGAAGTGGACTCCGGGATCCCTCCCGACTCTCAAACGCCTACGGACGGACAGGACATTCCCGACGGGGACAGTCAGCCGCTCCTTGACCTAGAAGAGGATGGTCAGTCCTGGGGGGACTCTTGAGTCCCGAACCCAATCTACTTCGGGAACGACGCGACCTGTTCGTACGCGTCGGCGTCTAACAGCGTTGGAGCCATACATTCTAGATTAGAATTATTGTTTTACTGCCAGGTTGTAGCAGGAGGTTGGGATTATGACTCCATAATCCCCACCAGTGTTTGTAAATATTGTATCGTTTGTGTTAGTACTCTGCCTTTGAGTACCGTTATTGTATTAACTTTGTATAATGATTGTATTGTGTTGCACTGTATGTTGTTGTACACTGTATGGCCACTCACTCACTCTATTGCCTTTTCTCCTCTGGACGCAGCAGTGATTGTGTTGTGATAGCCACTTAGGGTATTTACACTAATACCCTGTAGTTACTGCCTCCTTCCCTTGATGTCATCACGTGTGATGATGGTTGATGACTCATGTTGCTTCCGTAATCAGTATATGAGTCTCTGTGTGGTTGCCTACTTCGCCGGATGTGAATCTTTTCTTACCGGACGTTTCTTCTACCTGCCGATTCTGGACCAGAGAAGGGGAACCACGGACTATGGATGGGATCTCGCAATAACCCCACAATCCGTCCCCATTTGTGTATGTAGCGCTTTGAATACTATCTTTGCTTAATGATAGCAAGGTTTTGTAGTGTATAAACATAATGATTACTGTCTTAAGCTATTAGTAATCACAAAGAACGTATAGTAATGCTAAGAATATTAGCTTAATCATACATCTACTGGGGCAGGATAGATACTCTTTAGTTACTATTAACATTTGATTTTTCTTGTTAGCTAGCCCCAGAGATAGGATAGTAACCCTGTGTGTTGCTTAACAGTTATAATTATCTTTATCTTGTGTACACTTGCGGCACACCTTATGTGTTCCTTAACATTATTTTATTATCTACCCCAACTATTGCTGATGTAACAAAGATCGCACATCGGGAAAGAGTGCCTAACGGTACTCTCCCAAAATTGGGGAGGGTCCTTATTCCCTTATGGGGAAAGGCAACACTACTGCCGCCCAAGAAGAGAAGACTTTGATGAAGATGTGCCTCCTTGTTACATCAATTGATATGTCATCGTTTGAACATGTTGCTGCCGGAGTATGTTTGTTTGACAGACGCTATACCGCAAAGAATTATTGGCCAAGCAAGATTTATATCATCGTTCATTGCTGCTACTACGTGATTCCTGGAATACCGTCACATTCTTCACTGGTGTCGTCATATGGAACAATGATCCTTCACTGATGCTGCCAAATGGAACATCTACTTCATCTACGTTCATCTATGTCATCTACATCTTCAACATCTATTTCCATCTACAACTACATCGACTACAGTTTTGCTGTAGGCTTAGATAGCATTGCGCTTCGAGCAATGCTTGTTCTGCTGTAGGCTTAGCGCATTGCGCTATCAGCAATGCTCATCGTTCGTCAACGATTCTGCAACCTTCATCGATTCCTGATGCTACCATCAACTGAAGCTGGTCAAACACTACCCCTCATCCACATACATTCCTGATCCGTGTTCATCGTTCTGCTGCATGGTCATTCTTGCGCACTGTGCCGTGCAGTGATCGCGTGTTTGTTTGCTTTGCACCGTGGCAATGCCTGCGAACCTTCATCGACTTTGCGAAACATTTTGACTTTCAATTTAAATTGCATAGTTGTTTTTTAGTTTGTCTGTATGCTACGGCATAACATTTTCGGGAATATGTTTTGACTAAATTGAGGGTTGCTTACTTTAGAATACTTTCTGACAAATTTATATTATATTTCGCCAAAATTTATTCCTTCAGAAGATAAAATTATTTCTTCGGGAAATAAGTTTTAGTTTCTACTGTGTTTATTATAGCCCTTAAAAATTAAAAGAATGTCGGGTAGGTAAGCTCCATTACTACATTGTTGGGTATTTAATTCATCTAAATTCTTGTACACGCGGGACTACGCCCCTCATATCCGTTCGTGTTCTTGCATATTATATAATCTTTTGTCCTTTAATTGTCCCTTTACGCACTAAATTTCCTAAGAATTATCCACTGTCTTAGCTATTCATGAGTACTGATATGCCTATGAACATACTTTGGCTTCAGTCATTACCGTTTTGGTAAATTTTTTTCTAGTTACCCCTTTCTATTTAGACTCTGGGTCAGAGTCTCTCTACCATTGGGGGTAGTGTAGGATACCGCGAGTGTACAAAATAATTTGTCACCTAAATTGTCGTAAAGTCCCATCACTAAACCTTTCGCGCGAATCACCCGTCTGTCTGACGTCGCCGATACTTACCGGGCATAAAAGCGCTAAATTTGCTAAAAAATATGCCATGCCGCTACGAATTGCCCACAACTTGGCGGTACATGACGTATTACTAATAAATAAGTAAATAGTTATCGTATCATCAACTGCTTTATAATAGCATAGTTATCGATTTAACCGCATGAGAATAGCGTAAAGCTAAAAACTACGCTAAAGTTCAAGCGATCGAGTGTTATAGACGGTGGAAAATGGAGGTAATGGAAAAACCTTTCCAAACTCCGCCATTTTTCAGTCGTTTCCCCCGGGGTCACATCAAAGTTAGTACTAGTGGATGGCTATCTGTCCACCAAATTTTAACCCCCTAGCTTTTATAGTTTCAGAAATTTAACCCCTTAAACTTTTATTTTCGGAAATTTCTAACCCACAATATGGCGTCAGTTTTGCTCACAGCGACGCCATCTTGATAGCCGTCCCCAAGGACTACCTTCCCAAAAGAAATGCGCTTTCTAACCCCAACGGTTTAGGGGCCTGCAGAGGTGAAAGGTCCCATTGGCTCACCCACTGGCTTGAGGAATAGGAAGAAAATGCACGTGTCTGATACGGCCTTTTCTCGTCGTCAGCATCTAGCGTTTTCCTCGTTGAGGATAGCATAGGAGTTATCGGTAATTTAAAACCCTAATTTCTCCCCCATTTCTCATTGGATCTTTCCCAAATTTTCAGGGAAGGTCTTCCATCCCCCACCAAGAGATCCCCCAAAATTGTTTCCAGTATCCTCTAATTTAAAGGGCAGAGTTAGGGTTTGGGGCACCCCAAACCACCTAAAATGGGATTTTGGGGCTAAAAATGTTAAAATACGATTCCTTACCCAAAAGTATAAAAATAATTAATTTTTGTCAAAAATGCCGATAACTCACCAGAGGGAAGCACCGAAATTAGCATTTAAGTAAGTAAAAC
>Ga0126334_10000377_pt1 | contig 13118 bp, 12 predicted proteins | sample InaspJWI49metaG_FD_94491 | JGI IMG/M metagenome (GOLD analysis project Ga0126334, IMG submission 94491) | Marine gutless worms symbiont microbial communities from Oahu, Hawaii - Inanidrilus sp. 2 OAHU.JWI-49 metaG | ecosystem: Host-associated > Annelida > Digestive system > Unclassified...
GATCAATAAATATGTAAAAGAACCTTTAAATCTAATGGGTAACCTCAAAAAGTGTTACCCATGTCCTTGAACTTTTTGTTACCGAAGTTCTTGACTTGTAGAGCCCATAGGACGCGGCCCTGCAGGCTGCCCTGCGCTTCTCAAAGGGGAGTCCAAACCCGGGAACCAAAGTCAGCCCCCTTTGAGGGGGCTTCATGATGCCTCCCACTCTCCGGGAGGAGCATCACTATGCCGGGCGTCTCAGGGGTTTTTGCGGGCAACCGCCTTGTAGACAGACAACACATTTTCAAACACACGCTGCCAGGTGTAGTCCTGCGCGATCTGATCAGCCCCGGGGTCTTCGAAATCGGGCCTCTGCCTGACCGTGGGCAGCATTGACGCCAGGCTCTCTGCCAGCAAGCTTTCCAGTGGCGCTTCATCTTTTTTATAGGGCCGATCGATGGTTTCAAGTTCCGGCAGGTCGATCAGCTGGACGGTATCCCGGCGCGCCCGGCTGAAGATCTCCGTGAAGCCCGAAAGGTTGGTCGTGATGATACGGCAGCCGGATGCCAGGCCTTCGAAAAGTACCAGCGGCAGGCCCTCGAAAAACGAGGGTAGCACCTGGATATGGGCCTGTTTCATCAGCCGGGAGAGTTTCCGGTGGTTCACGTACCCATGCATGGTTACCTGTTCGCCCAGCCTTTCGGCGAGCGTCAGGCACATTTCATATTCCGGCCCTTGCCCGCCGCCGGCCATGTGCAGGTGCCAGTCCCGATCCTCGATTTTCTCCAGTGAGCGCAGCAGCCAGGGAACGCCTTTGCTGCGATTTAACTTGCCGGCGTAGAGGATCTCGACGGTTCCGGCCGGTAATTTGGGCGATCGGTTGAAAAGGGTTTCATCATAGCCGCCTCCGGTAACCACGATGCGCTCGGGTGGAAGCGCGTAAATCTGACTGATTGCGTCTTTCTGGTCATGGCTCAGGGCAATCACCCGGTCTTCTCCGGCAGTATGTCTTCACGTAGGGGCGCAGGTGCCGGCAGTGATGATATTGCCGCAAGTCCGTGCCGTGACAGGTTGTGACAAGCGGAACATCCGGAAACAACTCGCGTACCAGGGCGGTGAGTACGAACAGGTGATTGGAGTGAATGACATCGGGTTGAAACCGGGCGACAGTGTCTTGCAGCACGCGACTGAACGCACGCTTATAAGCGGACAGGCGCTCATCTTTCAGTTCCCTGAAAAGCGAGCTTTTATAGGGCATGACATCCGACATGCCGGCCACGGGAAAGGGCAGTTCGTCCGATTCGAAGACGACATAAGAGCAGTCCTGTGCGGCCAGCCCTTCAAGTTCAGGCACATTGCCGGCGGGAATGCCGGCAAGCATGTGATTTGAAAAGCCGTGTTCCTGAGCCCTACGCATGATTGCATGCAGGTAAATGCCGCTGCCGGTCTTTTCGGGCCTTTGTCCCAATACGTGAAAAATCTTCATGTAGCCTCCGCGGTTGTGCAGCCGTCTGGTTGAAAAGCGCCCTGCGCTTTATTCAGTCTTTAAAACCCGTTCTTCAGAGCCGGTTCAGAGATACTTGGCTATGCCCTTGAAGTGATGTGCAATTAAATTCGAAGCGCCAATATCGGATTTTAGTCGTCAATTATTTAAAACGCCCTCTGGGCTTGGCCCAACGCCTGGCCCTCCGGACCAGGTTTCTTTAATGTTTGCGCTGCGCATAGGCCCGGCGCCAGGTGATGGACATTTGGGGGTTCCGGGTGGGCCACCGGAAACCGAAGTGACCGCACAGGCGGCAGTAGGCCGCCATTTGGTCATCCAGCGAATCATCCGCCGCCGGCAATCGCCGCCGGCCCAGGTTATAGGGAAAGATGCGGTTGATGCCGCCGGCAATGGCGCACATGTAGTAGCCGGAAGGGGTCAGGCCGAGCCCACACTCCGCAATAATACGGCAGCCGCAGGAAAAGTCGGCCCAGCGGTAGTAAGCACTGTCGCAGGGGGCCATGTTAAAGGGCCTGAAAAGATGCTTTCGGGAAGTCTTGAGCGTGCTTTTGAGGACCACATTTTCCGGAAGCCGGGCGAGTACCCGGCGGACTTGACGGCCGTGAAAGTTTGTACCGAGGACCAGGCGCACATCTGGGTTGTGGTGCGCCTGGTAGTCGCTGAGCAGATCGACGATTTCGAAGATGCGGCTGTGGAGGGTCGGTTCGCCGCCCAACAGCCGGATGCGTTTCCACTGAACGCCGTGATCGAGACTTTCTTCTAAAAAGCCGGCAATGGTCGCAACAGGCAACTCTGCCCGGCTGGGCGCCTGTGTGCATGATCGGTTACAATTAAAGCATTTGAGATTGCATCGATAGGTGATGTCTATTTCGACATTTTCACGACTGGGGGCGTACTGTCGGCCGAATCGTCGTGCGATGAAGGCCTGGGCGCGCACGTATTGCCAGGCGTCCAGCAGCAGGCGCTTTAAGGTGACATTGCGATGTCGTGGTGGTAAACTCATCTACTCTCGGGAGCGGCCTCATCCGAAAGCCCGTGATCGTGCCGGCGCAGAAACGTTGGTTCGACGCAGTCTTCCGGTGCAATATGCTGCATATCGAGCGCGAAGCCCGGCCGGATTTCAGGGGCAGATTGCCGATAGTGACATGTCCCGTTTTACAGTCCCTAGTCCATTTAATCAATGGCTATCGGGACCAGTTCTTACCGTACAAGCCGGCTTCAAGCCGGCGAAATGGTGTCTAGAAGTTGCCCCGGTCGGTTTTTCCAGCGTACGCACAAGACTCCAATGACAAAAGGGCCGCCATGAGAGTAGGAGCGCAAGCATTCCGGAGAATACGTTCGAAATGCGCCGGTGCAGCCTCAATGGCGCGCCCTCGTTTGCATGGTCAGCCTCCCCAACCTTGCCAGTGCATGCAGGGCACTATTCGGCAATGGTGGCTTTAGTCCATGGTACGGGAAACACCGAAAAAGCGCTCCGGCTCCTTTTCACGACCATTTTCTATTACCCAGGCAAGTTCGTTTGCCAAGGACGCATCCAGTTTTGTCAACATATCAAGATCCTTTTCGGCCAATTCAACCCGACCCATCTGTACAAACAGAACGCCCCTGTACATGTAGGGCTGGGCGAGGTTCCCATCCAGGCGAACGGCGCGGTTGTAGTGTTCCAACGCTTCTTCAAATTGGGCGGTACCTTGTTTGCGCAAGACGTAAGCAAGATTATTGTGCGCCTGGGCGAAGCGCTCTCGTTCAGACAGTGCCTGGCGAAACTTTCTTTCCGCGGCCTCAAAGTTTTTATCCAGCATCAATTTGACACCCTGGTTGTAGTAGCGGATCTCTTTTCCCTGCGAGGTTGTGATACTGCTGCTGCCGGCGCCATATACGGGGCCAGTGGCCATGATTACCAGCAGCATTGCAATGAGTAAGTTTTTCATCGTCCAATCCTCCGATTTGTGGCAAAAATTTTGATGATGGTTGCCCAACGTAATTGGCTGTAAGCACCATTAACAGGTGAATATTAGCTACTGAACTGCGTGGTTTCAATGAGAAGGAATTTATGTTGCTCTGATAGGCAGGTCCTATCATTGTGACGGCCGTGCCGCACACGTGGCTGTATGCGGGTATTCCAACTGGTCGCCGCATATCGCATTGAAGGTGCGGTCTCCATCTTACCGACTTTGCACAACGCCGCTACGCGAAGGCTGATAGGGTGGGAACAATCAGTTTAGCTGAGGCAGGCAGTCAGACTGTCTTGGGCGCTTACCGCTTTGGCCATGGATTCGTATTTCGCCAGAACCAAGTCAAAACCATGTTTGCGGGAGAGTTCCTCGAGATAGTCATCCGGCAGGTACCAGCGCTTCTTGAACATTCCAACATTCCTGAATATGTCGCAATGTTTGGCCACCATCAGGTCAAAGGCTTTGCGCCGCATGCCCAAGGTTCGAGGCGCCATATCGAACGACGTGTAGCTGCGGTAAGGCCGGTTCGGCCCGTTTTCACGACGCGAGGGTTTCAAGATACGCTTTTCGAAATCCACGCCGTCACTGTCAGACAGCAATTGGGTGGATCTGGCAACCAGAACAGTGATCAACTGCCGGACACATTGCCACCTTTGTTTGGGGGGCAGGTTGGCGATGGGCAGGTCTGGGGATTTGCGAATGAATTGCTCACAGTCCATCATGATATTGCGTGCCCGCCAACTGGCGATTCTGATTGCTTTTCCACGTTCATAGGTCCACAGGCCGCGTCCCAGATAGCTTTTGACACTTTTTCCGGCAAACTTACGCAGAAAGAGCAATTCCGCCTTTATGTCCGAATAGAGGGTATAGCCGTCCCGGCCCCCCAAGAGGGTTTCTCTGATCTTGGCGAAATTGATGCGGCTATCGCCATCAAGGGCTTTTTCCGCTTTCTTTTTCAATTCCAACGTGTACTCGAAGATGCGCCGCGAGACGTGCTGCAGTTCACCGGATTCATATCTAACCGCGGATTGTTTGAGGATCGAATTCGGGCGAATGCCCAGGTTGTTTTCCAGGTATTGCAGCAGCGGTCGAATATCGCTGTAGGGAACCAGGTCCGCGTGTGCCATTGCCTGATACTCTTCCAACCACTGCCGGAGAAGCTTGTCATCGAGGCCGGCTGAGATAAACTTTTGGCGCATGACATGTTCAAAGCGCGCATCGATCGTTTTGATTTTTCCAGAAAAGATACGGTGATCGACTCTCGGATCAGGCTCATCCTTGAAAAATTCTCGATAAAGATCCGTCCGTGTAACGTCGTTATTTAAATATAACCAAAGGTCCACCATGGCTCTGAAGAACGTTCCGTCAATTTTCAAAGCAGCCTGAGGCGGCGCCGGTTTTCGAAAAAGCTTACGATAGTGACGATCACTGACCGAGAATACCCGTCCGTGCACCAGGTTGTAGATATGAAGGTATGAAAGCCCGGTCTGTTTTGAAAGGTTGGAAATGGACTTGGTGCCGTGAATGTTGAACAGGCTTCTAATGTCCCTGGCGGTTAGTGGTATGCGCGGTTTTTTCCTGCGGTTTTTTATATAATCAACCTTCATTGTGGCCCTCTTTGTTCCTCGATCTGATCAACGTGTTTCGGACTGGCAGGCCATGCGTCCCGCCGCCGTCCTCGTACTTAGACAAAATCTAAACACTATGTCGGCATATGCAAACCTTTCTATGACCCGGCCTTCGCATCCATCTCCTCGAGTCGGCGCGTGCGTTGACTGTCGCCTTATCCTGACATGAAGAGCCCCGCAGGCCATGTATGCCTAAAATATTAAAATAATGAGTTATAATTAGCTTGGAGTGAGGGGTATGTGTCTGGTCAGTATACCGGCCTAAAGTGGATCGGCAGCTGTCGCGGAGCGGTTGACAGGCGCTGTGGGCAGGCGTCGCATATATAGACAATATGTTGACAAGAATGTTTGCATTCCTATCTTTTGCCAGTGCCATGATGGGCATGGCATGGTGACGGGCGTCACCGGTTGATGCCCGCATTAACCCGAACAGGCAAGGAGGATATATGCCTAGCTTCGTGATCGCTGAAAAATGCGATGGATGTAAGGGCGGCGACAAAACGGCATGCATGTACATTTGCCCAAATGATTTGATGGTTCTGGAGCCCAACGAAATGAAGGCTTACAACCAGGAACCTGATCAGTGTTGGGAGTGCTTTTCATGCGTGAAGATTTGCCCGACCCAAGCGATTGAGGTAAGGGGTTATGCCGACTTTGTGCCCTTGGGCAGCAGCATCATGCCCATGATGGGAACCGAGGATGTTATGTGGACCTGCAAGTTCCGCAACGGACTCGTCAAGCGTTTCAAGTTCCCTATCCGCACCACGCCCGAAGGCACGGCAAACGCCTATACGGACCTGAAGGGCAAGGATCTCGAGAGCAACCTGCTGTCTACTCAGGAGGCCGATGGATACGAAGTGCCGCGGCCGAAAGACCTGGTTTAAGGCTCGACGTCCGCCGGCCCGCTGGAACGGCCTCGGTCGCGCACGGGGAACTGCGGTTCCCCGTGTATCTTTTCCAGCCTGATTCTCAATACCGCTGCTTCTTGACAGATAGCTTCACGAACAGTAAATAAACGTTTACACCTTATACACATCTTAGACAAACTCCATAGTCGGTTCTGCGAAACTGGTCTTCAACGGGGTTTCGGGGATAGATATGATGGACCAAACAGCGTTTTTAAATGTTCTTATGGCAACCGTGGAAAAGCACGGCTGCCGGATTGTTGACCTGGATATAGATAATCATATGATTAACTTAGATGGCCCTGATGACAAGGTCAGTGACTGTGCCCAAGCCATTGCCGAACTTTTTGGTGAATAACGTGGCGCTAGATCGATAGATTAAAAGATTAACGGCGCTTCCGGAAAGTGGTGTTGGAAATTGGTAGGGCTTTTGGAATCCTTAGCGCGGTCTAAGAACGTCTGCATTCATTTGGGAGTCACCCCAATGTCTAATCCTTCTGGTTTTCAGATAGGTTTTGTCAGCGCACAAACAGGTCTTTCCTCCCACGTGATCCGGGCCTGGGAGCGTCGGTACGAGGCGATCCAACCACAGCGATCGGCCACCGGGCGACGCCTTTTTTCACAGGCGGATATCGATCGTCTCATCCTCCTTAAAAAGGCTATAGAGAAAGGTCACAGCATCTCGAACATAGCCGGACTTACGCAGGACGCACTGGTCGCGCTGGCGGGGGCCTTCGCCGACCCGCCGGGGGCCAGGGCAGTTGAATTAGCGCCCCACGCAGATACGTTTATCCGAGACATTATTGCCGACTGTTTAAATGCCGTTACAGAATTAGACGGCAACGGCCTCTACCGTCTGCTCAAGCGAGCCGCCGTGAACTGCAGTCGCCGGGTCCTGCTCGACGCCGTTTTCAAACCCCTTTTGGAAGTGGTGGGTCAGGAGTGGTCAGAAGGATCCGGGCGGATTGTCCACGGGCATCTCGCGGCAGGCATTGTGCACGCCCACCTGATCCGCATGCTGGAGCATGCCTTCGGCGATGAATACGAGAAGCCCTGCCTGCTTATCGCCACACCTTCCGGCCAATGCTGTTATCTCGGTGCGCTGGCAGTGGCTGTCATTGCCCAAGATCACGGTTGGCAGCCAATTTTTATAGGATCCAATCTGCCTGCAGAGGAGATTGCCGCAGCACAGGCTCTGCTGGCTCCCCAGATGACGGCCTTGAGCATCACCTGCCGCGTCAACGATCAATTCATGCTTTCCGAACTGCAGCGATTGTGTGATTTAATCGATGACCGCTGTCCACTTGTCATTGGCGGCCGGGCCAGCCACATATATCTCGAGCGCTCCGATATACCGGCGATCAACTGGGTGTCCACCAATGAAATGATCGACCGGTTTCAATAGGTGGTTGGCCATCAATCCAGTTTTAGCACGGATAAGCTGGGCGCTCGATAATGCCAGACACGTGCCATTCGTTTCAAAACAATTCTTTTTCCAGTAGCCTTTTCGGAAATTATCCGGCCGGTAAAAATTGTATGCCGTCAGTGGTTGTCCGCGCAAAAAGCATGGCGGGCCCGGGCCGGGCCATGCCCCAAAAATCCCCCTTGACTCCACTCACGGCATCTATCAGTATACGCAATCAATCCTATTGAGACGGTTGGGAGGCGGGTGCTTGCAGAGCGCTTGTGAACGAACCAGTCTCCCTGTTTTAACCCCATCCAGAAGGGCGAAAGATGAAAAAAGGTTGGTGGGTTCTTGGACTTTGCGGCGTTCTAATGCTTGGCTGCTTAGCCGGCTATATCTATCTGTCGAAGGTGAACCTTTACCAGACAGATGGCCAGGTAAAGCTGCAAGGGCTCAGTGCTCCTGCCAGGGTGATTCGGGATGAAAAAGGGATGCCCTATATTTTCGCTGAGAACCTGTTGGATCTGATCAAAGTGCAGGGCTACGTGACAGCCCAGGACCGTCTGTTCCAGATGCACCTGTCCCGCCTGTTTGCCGAGGGACGCTTAACCGAGCTGGCCGGGGAGAAGGCCAAGGCGCTGGATGTTCGCATGCGGACCATCGGGCTGCACCGTAATGCGATCAAGCATGCCGGTATATTGAACCAAGAGAATCGTGCGTTGCTGCAGGTTTTCGCTGATGGTGTGAATCAATATTTAGAAGCCAACAGTGACAAACTGCAGCTCGAATTCAAGCTGGTCGGGATAAAGCCGGAAACCTGGAAAATTGAAGATACGCTGGCCATCATCTATTTTATGGGTTGGGGCTCGGCCGCGAACATGAAGACGGAAATGATTTCCCAGATGTTGGTCGAGAAAATCGGGGCAGAAAGGTTTCAGGAAATCTTTCCTCTCAATACCAATCCCGATGACATTGCCATCGCTTCGATATCCTCCCATGAGAAAAAATCAAACGCCCAATCCTATTGCCGCCTCGACATTCAAAAAGACGACTTCCTGATGGGCTTTTTCTCTGGGGCCAGTTCCGGCCTGGGAATTGGCAGCAACAACTGGATCAGTGGTAACCGTATGTCGGCAGGTGGCAAGCCGATCGTGGCCACCGACCCCCACCTGGATACACGTATGCTACCCGGCATCTTTTATCCCTCCGGACTTGTCTCGCCAAACCTTCGTTTAGTGGGCGTGACAGTGCCCGGGATACCCGGCGCGATCGTGGGGAGAAATCAGTATGTGGCCAATGGGGTGACCAATGCGTATGGCGATGCCCAGGATCTTTTTATCGAGACGCTAGACCCTGCCAACCCGAACCACTACCTTGAAAACGGCGAGTCTATTCCCTTCAAGGTCATCAAAGAAACGCTCAAAATCAAGGATAAGAACGCACCCTCCGGTTTTCGCGAAGAGGTGGTCAAGGTTCGTTTGACCAACCGTGGACCGGTGATCTCGGGTGTTTTAAAACCCCTGAAAACCGATAAAGTGGTAACGATGCGATGGGCCCCGTTTGAAACCATGCAGCCTGCATTAGGCATTGATTTCCTGCTGACCGCCCAGTCGGTCGCCGACATTCGTAAAATGCTGCGGTCCGCCACGGCCGCGCATTTCAATGTGACATTTGCCGATGTGGATGGAAACCTGGGCTGGCAGACCACCGGTCGTTTGCCGGTGCGAAGCGCAGGCAACGGGACGGTTCCGGTAGACGCGAATCGTTACCCGGACACCTGGAACGGCTGGATCCCTTATGAAGAAATGCCGCACCGGTACGGCAGCGATATAGATTGGATCGGCAATGCAAACCACAACACCGTCAATAAAGACTATCCTTACTACTATTCATCCTACTTTGCCTCTTATTACCGCTATCAGAGACTGAAAGAGCTGATGAATCAGCCAGGCAAAAAAACGGTGGCGGACCATTGGAATCATCAACGCGATGATTTGAATGTGTTGGCCCGGCGCGTTGCTCCGATTATGGTGAGAGCCCTTATGTCCAATCCGGAAACAGAAGATATGGCGCGCATCCTGAAAGCCTGGGATTACCATGATCGTGCCGATGGGAACGCGGCAACCATTTTTCAGACGATCTACCGCCATCTGGCCAAATTGACCTACGAGGACGAATTGGGCTCTGAGCTGGCAGCCGCCATGCTGGGGTCCTGGTATTTCTGGCAGGAGCGATTTGAAACCTTGATCGTGGCGGGTGAATCCAACTGGTTTGATATTGTCTCCACGCCTGATAAAAAAGAAACCCTGGCAGATCTCATAATCCGGGCGGCTCTAAAAGCCAAAGCGGAGCTTTCCGAGCAACTCGGAAACGATATGGATGCCTGGGCATGGGGGAAAGTGCACCAGATCGTGTACACCAATCCCATTCGTCGCAAGGGGATTGGAAAAGATTGGCTGGGGGGCGGCAGCCATCCCATGGGAGGTTCGGGAGAGACGCTCTACCGGGCCCGCTATGATCTCACGAAGCATGATGAAATAAAAGTCACAGCAGCATTGCGCATGGTTGCCGACTTGGCGGACACGGAAAAAGTTCTGGCGGTGATCAGCGGCGGTGTGACGGGCAGGACCTTCCACCCACATTTCAAAAACCAGATCGAGGCCTACCATAGTGGCGAAAAGCTCTATTGGTGGTTTAGCGATGAAAAGATTCAGGCGTATAAGCAGAGTGAATTAACGCTTGTGCCATGATGAAGGGCAAACCCCTAAAACTATAGTTTAACCATGGACCCACACGGATCAGTCACCGCCATAACTTTGCCCTACAGGCACATCGTACGATAAGACCTTCCACAGGACAGAAGCCTGGTAAGCCGCGATCGGATCACGGAAGTCGGGATATTATTTTGTACCAGACACCAGACAGATTCTGGTTGACAAAAAGAATCAGATTTGAGAATTTATAGATATACAATTCGTCAGATATCATACTGATATTACGTTTTAAATTTATTCCGCAACGAACACTTCCACCACCAGCACCTCATAAGCCACCGTTAGAATACACCTGAACAGTACCCAATCAGCAAATTCACTGTTTTGGCAGGCTGAATTGTGGAATCGAGTTTTGGGCGCCCTTAATACGGTTTATCAATCCCTTTTGAAACGACCCCTATATTCGTAATTGCGTGCCTGCTGCTGGCTTGCAAGACGTCCCTCGCGCTGCATTGTTAGAGGCCCTGGAATCTGGCATCCCCGGTTGGCGATCCCCAAGTAGGCCTTGGGGAGCGAATTCCAGGATAGCCAGGGCTGTCGTCAACATTGGAGTAAGGAGGTTTGAGCTATGAGCATTAGAGACTTTTTCTTGCCCAAGATCGAGCGTTCCAATCCTGAGGTTCGTAAAGAAGCGGTGCTTGAAGAGGTTGATCTTGAAGTACTGAAACAGGTAAGTGAGAACGACGACGACCCGGATGTGCGAAAGCTGGCGCTCGATAGAATTGAGTCTCTGGCAGTATCAACATCCGCCTAGAGACCGCAAAGCGATCCTGATGTGGGCTGGATCAACGAGCGTGTCGTTGGCAATTTGGCGTACGATACGAGGCGGATAGGTGCGCTCTGTGGAAAGTGGCAACCAGAGGTTCGAAGCCAGAGATCAGACATCGTAATCCGGAATATCTTGAGGCTTGACGTCTCCGGATCAGGGGCGGGAAAGGTAAAGCGTCTGGATTCAGGTGTCCGGAGTCAGGAAAGCATGAAAATCCAGCATTAACAGAAGAATACAACCGCCGCGGTGATTGGTTGATCCATCTGGATATCAGGGAGTAAGCTCTGGAATAGCCAGGGGGTCTTTGTTGAGGGCGCGGTAGCGGGCGGTTTCGAGGATTTGTACGGTCTGGATACGGCGCTGCAGGGATTGAATGAATCGTACCGGCCATTTTTTCTGGATAATGGTTTTGACGAAGCTTGGAATCCAACCGCCCATATCTCCGGAGAAGGTGAATTGCACCCGGGTTTTTTCTGCTGTGAGCGGAATGACCGCGAACTCCAGAATATCGATATTGGCTTGTACATGGTCTTCCCGGGCGTAGCCTTGGTTTACAGAATCGACGGCTGCAAACAATACCTGACCCGCATGATAAGTAATGGTCCCCCGCAGGAGAAATTCCCGATCTTTGAAAGGCCAGGGCGTCGTGTAGTATTCGCTGTATTCAAATTCATTGGTGGAATACTGAGCATGAATGGTGGCTTCTTTGAGTTTGGGCGCCCAATCGTTCTTGCGCTCCACATCCACCAGGGCCATGACTATTTTCTGGTAAGGCACGTCCAGGTCGGCCGTGGCCCGAAAAGGTAACTTGCCCTCGCCGGTCTGCAAGGCCTGGTAAAGATCGACCCCTTCATAGGTTTTGACGTATTCCCAGCGGCTACCGTAAGCCGACTGTGCCAGTACCATCCCCATGAGTACAAATCCGGCGGCACCCATCACGAAACATTTAGAATGAAATAACCGAAATGGTAAAAGTGTCACGATTTGAATCCATATCTTAAGCTGCCCGATGTTCCGGTTGTCCCCTGAGCCTTACAGGCAACTGTGTTTTCTTGGTAAAGCCACATGGCTATCACCCAGAAATATAGGGCCGCTGGCAGAATGGTCAAGTCACACCCCGGCATCGACGCCTGCGTCAAAATTCATTTTCACCCACCACCTTGAACTTTACATCCACAGCCACAATGTTTTACGCTTAACGTTCACTACCGAGCATGCATATCTGTTTTAACTTTGAAAAATTAACCAAAGGAGGCCGAGATGGTTACTATCGCCGGAATATCGGGAAGTCTGAGGAAGCACTCTTACAATGCCGGGCTTTTGCGGGCCGCGGTGGAAGCCGTGCCAGATGGATGTGATCTCAAAATCGGCAGTATCCACGGCATCCCCTTGTATAACGCCGACGCCGAGGAATCAGACGGGATCCCTACGGCGGTTGAAGAACTGAAAAATCTGGTAGCTGCATCGGATGGGCTGCTGCTGGTGACACCCGAGAACAACAATTCCATGCCGGGTGTTTTCAAAAACGCGATTGATTGGCTGACGCGTCCGCCGGAAGACCGAACACGGATATTCGGGGGGCGGCCGGTTGGGCTCATGGGAGCAACCCCGGGCGCCTTTGGGACCGCATTTTCCCAGTATGCCTGGTTACCGGTGCTGCGCGTATTGGGGACCCAGGTGTGGTCGGGAAGATTGATGTGGGTGAGCGGCGCCATGGGCAAATTCGACGATGAGGGGAACTTGACCGATGAGAAGACGAAAAAGCAGCTGGGCAACTATATGGATGGGTTTGTGGATTTTGTGTCTAAATTGAAAAATTGAAGGAAGTTTACCATTTTAGATTGAAGGCATTTTGCCAATTTATATAAAAGTCCGAGCGCAGCGAAACATTAATTCTAAAATCCGAATTCCAAAATCTAAAATTAAGTCTTGACTTTTTCAGCCGCAAGCAAGGCGGCGTTTCTCATTAAATGAAGAAAAACCCGGAAGGGGCATTTTTATTGACGGGTTTTAGATCTTGTGCCAGATTTTTTAGGTCCGTTCAAAAATCTGATCCAGAGTTCCTACAATTTCCTTCCTGCATTCAACGTTTAAGTGCAACACTCGGCTTTAAAGGCTTCGGCCGGTGTTTTAAAATTTAGACACTTTTTAGGGCGATTGTTAAGCCATTTTTCGATCTTTTTCAATTGATGTGGA
>Ga0126334_10000378_pt1 | contig 13085 bp, 13 predicted proteins | sample InaspJWI49metaG_FD_94491 | JGI IMG/M metagenome (GOLD analysis project Ga0126334, IMG submission 94491) | Marine gutless worms symbiont microbial communities from Oahu, Hawaii - Inanidrilus sp. 2 OAHU.JWI-49 metaG | ecosystem: Host-associated > Annelida > Digestive system > Unclassified...
GCAGGTCAACCTGTTCGAAAAACGGGAGCTGGTGGCACTATTACTCGGCGCACCACTGGATCAGAATCTACCCGATACTGGTCAGATGGTGCTAATTTGAAAGTTAACGGGACAGCAGTGATCTGTCCCTCTCCTCACCCGAATCCTTTTCAATCAGCACCACGCGGGCGATAGTGACTAGCTTTAGACCCGAGGGTAATAGCTTTAACTGCAGCTCCTGCATATCGCTTTGCTGCGGTGCCTCAGCGTCATGGAAAGAAATGCCCTGTGCGCTCAAGTTGGCGGTTTTCTTTTGCATCGGTCGATCGTCGTCGACGTCGACCATGAGCCGTTCGGTGAGTAACTCGATCTGTCGTTCCAGCACCGTCAGGTAGCGCCCCAGTGCCGGCATCTTTTGTTCGATGTGGTTGCGATCGGCAATATGTTGCGAAATTCGACAGTTAAACTCGTTACGTATCGATAAAAGCTGATGGTCGGACCAGAAATCCTCGAGTCGCCGATCGATCTCGCCGGCGGCTATCGAGGTCAGCGAAAGCATGACTTCTTCATCGATGCGATAGTAGCGGCGTCGCTCTTGCGTCATTGTTCGTCCTCGGCGACGTAATCCACATTTTCCGCAGGCGATGTGCCTTCAATGGCGTGATGGTTGCCATGCAGCACGCTTATTTCTACGCGGCGATTTTTGGCACGATTTTCCCAGCTGTCGTTGGGCACGATGGGTTCATTATCGGAAAGTGCCCTGATTTCCATGCGCTCGGGGTCGACGTCGCCTTCCTGGATGAAAAAATGCACCACGCTGGCCGCCCGTGCTGCCGACAGGTCCCAGTTGGAACGAAATCTCCGGGTTTCAATCGGGATATCGTCGGTGTGCCCGGCGATGACGAAGTGCCCGTCGCGCTGATTGAGAACATCGGCAATCAGCTTGAGTATCGGCAGGAACTCCTGTTTCAGTTCGGCGCGACCCGAGCCGAATGAGCCGCGCTCGCGAATTCGGATCAACACCCGGTCTGCAAACGCCTGAACTTCGACCAAACCATCGCCGATCGCCTGCGCCAACTCGTCCTGCAATTCTTCGGCTTCCGCCTGGGCCGCACGTTGGGCGGCTTTCTGCGCGATCGCCTCGGCCTCGGCTTCGCCGACTCCACCGTCGTGTTTCGATTTCGAATCCGAATAGTCGAGGTTGGTTTTGGTATCGTCCGTGGTTTGTTCGCGCATGATTTCAAGCGGCGTCACCTCGGTCGGCTTGCCTGGGCTGTATTGCTTGGCGATGACACTGGTGCCCTTGGGAATTTCGGTGGCCTTGACGATGCGCTGCACGCCGAAGGCAAGCTTGAGCGCGCCGGCGACCTGTTTGTACTTGAGTACATCCATTTCCGCGAAAGACAGTAACAGCACGAAAAAGCACATCAGCAATGCCATCATGTCGGCGAAGGTTGCAAGCCAGGGGGGTAAGCCTTCCTCACAGGGAGGGCAATCGCATTCTTCGCTCATGCCCGGACCCCTAGTCGTCTTCCTGGCGCTTGCTCTCGGGCACGTAGGCGTTAAGCAGTTGTTTCAACACGCGCGGGTTGGTGCCTTCTTGAATCCCGTTGATCGATTCCAGGATCAAGTCTTTGTTCAATTTTTCATACCCGCTGATCAGAATCAGTTTTTCCGCCAGCGGGCTGGCGAACGCGTTGGCGATGATCGCGCCATAGAGTGTGGTTAACAAGGCAACCGCCATCGCCGGTCCGATTGCCGCGGGATCCGACATGTTAGACAACATTTGCACCAGTCCAATCAGAGTGCCGATCATGCCCATCGCCGGGGCGTAGACCGCCATCGCCTTGAACATATTGGCGCCGATGGTATGGCGTTCGATCGACATGTTGATATCCTTGGCCATCAGGTTTTTGACGATCTCCGGTGCGTGACCATCGATGCAAAGGCCGATGCCGCGTTCCAGGAAGGCGTTGCTGATTTCACGTCCTTCCAGCGCCAGAATGCCTTCTTTGCGCGCCACGTTTGCGAGTTCTACCGATTCCTCGATCAGGTTTTGCGGAGCATCGAGTTTGTAGAAAAACCCCTTGAGTGCAATCTTGAACGAACCGAAAAAATTTCCCAGCGTAATCCGCATCAAGGTGACGGCGAAAGTCCCGCCCACCACGACCAGTAGCGAAGGTGCATTGACGAAGATGACGAAGGGGCCGCCCAGGCTTATCGCCATTGCGATGATGACGTATGCCAGTATGAATCCGACAAGTGTAGCGATGTCCACCCAGTTGCTCCTGCTAGCTTTCGTATCAAAGAGTAAATTAATCTTGAGCAAACTACCGCTATGCTCGTACGGATAGTATCGGTAGCAGGGGCCGATTCTTTAGCCCGGATATTGTATTAAATTAAAGGGTTTTGGCTAGCTACGCAGCCGGTAAAGGGGACGCGGGCGCCGGTCGACCAATCCGTGTCCGAGTAGCCAGGCGAGCGCGTCCTCGGCATCCCGCTCGAACCAGGCTTGACTGCCACCGAGGCGGAAGCTGTAACCCCAGCTGTCCATGTCCGCGAACATGCGCGCGCGTCCCAGACCGGCGAGTTCATCGGCGAGCAAGACTTGCAGGTAACAGACCGCGTTTTCTTCGGCTTCGTCGCTACCGGCATCGGTATCGAGATATTGCCGGCGGAGGGCATCCATGCAGATGAAATGGCCGCTTTCATGCAGAATCGAGTGTAGCGGTGTGTCGATGCGCGCATACAGCCGGTTTGTCCTGAGACCCGCCTCTTCGCCGCCCCAGTAGCTAGCGGGGATAAGATCGGCGTCCGGGCATAGGCACAGTCTCAGATCAAAACGCGCCAGCAGTTCGCGCAGCGGCGTGGTATCGATGTCGCCCAGGCGTAAAACGTCAGTCGGCATAGGCTTGCAGCAACTTGCCGATGGTTTGCTGCAGGCGCCACCATTCCTCGGTCTTATACTGCTGGGAATGTTTGCGGGTACGAATGACCAGGTAGTTGATGGCCGCGCCGAAGACGCCTAAAACGCCGCCGATATCGATCGTCGGCCGACGATAGTAATCCCGGATTCGTTTCACCAGCTCCATGCCGCGTTCGCTGCGTGAGCGCGCCAGCGCGTTGGTCAGATTGTTGTGCTCGGACATTTCCCAGGCCATGATTTCGAGCGCCAAGGGACGCGACTCAAGGGCGGAGACATAACGATTGAGCAGGGTTTGCAGGTACTCAGGCAGTGCGATCGCGGTGCACTCGCTTGCCGTTTCGGTCATGATTTCGTCCACTTCCCACCACAGGGTCGTGGTTTCGGCAAACGCCAGCAGTAGTTCGTCGAATCCGCCGAAATAACGGTAAATCAATACCTTGTCACAACCCGCCCGGCGCGCAATGGCATTGATGCCGACCGCCGGGTAGCCTTGCTCGAGTAATAATGCGCCAAGCGCATCGAGAATGCGTTGTTCGGTTAGTAACCTGCTGCGAGTCATTTTTGCTACCCGACCTTATGCTTTGAGTCCTGCCAAAAGTTTTCCATCTGTTCGAGCTGTTGTTGCTCCATCTCGATGCCCGCGGCGGCCATTTGTCGCTGCACATAGGTAAAGCGGCGCAGGAATTTCCGGTTGGTGCGGCGCAGGGACATTTCGGCATTGACCCCGGCATGACGCGCAAGGTTTACACAGACGAAAATCAGATCGCCGAGTTCATCGTCGATGGCGTCCTTGTCGGCGGTGCCGAAGGCATGTTTCAACTCCGCCAACTCTTCCTCGAGCTTGTCGAACACCGGATTGATATCCGGCCAGTCAAAGCCGAACCGCGCCGCTTCTTTCTGTATTTCCCGCGCCCGGTACAGCGCCGAGTTGCCGGCGGAGTCTTGCCCGATTGGGCTCTTCTCACGACCGTTTTTTCCCCGGTTTTTCATTGCCTGCCATTGTTGCGACAGGGTTTCGTCGCTGAGCTGCTGATCGCGTTGATCGCCGAAGACATGGGGATGGCGGTAGCGCATCTTGTCGGTAATCCCCTGGGCGACATCGTCGAAATTGAACTGGCCCTTTTCTTCGGCGATACGCGCATGAAACACGATATTGAACAGTAGGTCGCCGAGCTCTTCTTTCAGGTTTTCGGTATCGTCGCGTTCGATTGCATCGAGTAGTTCATGGGTTTCGTCGAGCGTATGCGGCGCAATCGAGGCGCTGGTTTGGCGGATATCCCAGGGGCAGCCGTTTTCGGGGTGGCGTAAATCCTTCATTACCTGAAGCAGGTTTTCGATAGCATTCATCGGTTCTATTGCGTTTGACTGAATAAAACCCCGATAATACCGGCCTTTTAACAGGATCGCAGCCGCTACCGCCAAATGAGCGCAAGATCGACACTATTGAAAAACTGGCTGCAGCAGCTGGGGTATCGGGAATATCGCCTCGAAGCGGCGTCCGAGGACGCCAGTTTTCGCGCCTATCTGCGCCTGCACAGCGCCGCTGGAACCTGGATTGTGATGGATGCGCCACCGGACAGGGAGCCCTGTGACCAGTTCATCGCGGTGGCCGACAAACTGCGGGCGGCCGGATTGAATGCGCCTGAAATCATTGCGCGTAATCTGGAGCACGGTTTTTTAATTCTGACCGATTTCGGCAGCAGCGATTATCTCTCAAAGCTCAGCCCCGAAACCGAAGCACTGCTTTATGGCGACGCGCTGGCGGCCCTGCTACTGATGCAAACCCGCGTCGATGCCGGGGATTTACCGCTATACGACGCGGCACTGTTAAACCGTGAAATGGATTTGTTTCACGACTGGTTCCTCGGCCAATTGATGGGTGTTACGCTGAATCCGGCGCAGCAGGTCACCTGGCAGTCGGTTAAGCAAATCCTGGTCGACAACGCGCTGGTGCAACCGCAAGTATTTGTGCATCGCGATTATCATTCGCGCAACTTGATGAAAACAGAACAAAAAAACCCGGGTATTCTCGATTTTCAGGATGCGGTCAAGGGGCCGCTTACCTATGATCTGGTATCGCTATTGCGTGATTGTTATGTCGCCTGGCCGGCGCCGCGGGTCGAACAGCTGGCGCTCGACTATTATGAAGTCGCGCGTATTAATGAGCTGATCGATGTTAAGGCTACGCAGTTTTTACGCTGGTTCGATTTGATGGGCATTCAACGCCATCTGAAGGCGATCGGAATATTTTCCCGGCTCAAGCTGCGTGACGGTAAAACGGCTTATCTGAAGGATATCCCACGCACGCTCGGATACCTGCGGCAAGTCAGTGCCAAGGAAACGTCGATGGATGGATTATTTTCGATCATCGAGCAATTGCAGCTGGATCCGCGCGTGAGTGCGCTAGCGGCGCGGTGAACCAGTCATGAAAGTGATGATATTGGCTGCCGGGCGTGGCGAGCGCTTACGGCCGTTGACCGACAGTGTGCCAAAGCCGTTGCTCGAATTGCAGGGCAAGCCGCTGATCGTGCATCACCTCGACGCGCTGGCGCGCGCCGGCTTCAGCGATATCGTCATTAATCTCAGTTGGCTGGGGGAACAGATTCGAGCGCAACTCGGCAATGGCGGCGAGTTCGGTCTGAATATCGAATATAGCGAAGAGCCCGAAGCGCTTGAAACCGCGGGCGGGATAGTGCAGGCGCTGCCGCTGCTCGGCGAGCGTTTCCTCGTAATCAATGCAGATATTTTTACCGACTATGATTACGCAAATATGAAAACAACCGACAGCGCGGCGCACCTGGTTCTGGTAGAGAATCCGCGGCACAATGCCGATGGGGATTTCTCGCTGCAGCAAGCGACTGTCGGTACCGACGGATCTCCGCGTTACACCTTCAGCGGGATATCTCGCTACCATCGAAGTTTCTTTGCGGGCCTGCCGCCGGGTAAGCGAAGCTTGGCACCCTTGCTGTATGCGGCAGCGGCGCAGCAACAAGTTAGCGGAGAAATATTCCGTGGTGCTTGGATCGATATCGGTACCATGGAACGCCTGGCGGGACTGAACCGGCATAATTAGCCGCCACGGGTCAATATGATCGGATTCGCGTCAAGCGCATTCCGATGAACGAGCCCCCAGTTCTTTTTGATAATACAACAGCTGTTTACCCTGATAAGCCCGCTGGTCGAACAATTGATATCCCAGTCTCGAATAGACGTGCCGGCCGCGTTCATTGAAATCAAACACATCCAGCCAGATGCGGCTGCGCTGCAAACGATTACGGCAGTATATTTCCATTGTATTGATTGCGCGCCGCCCTGTACCCCGGCCCTTGGCGGCGACCACGATACGTCGAAATTCGACGCTGCGTTTGTCGGGATCGAGCGCCAGGATAAAGAATCCGCCGAGTTCACCCCGGACGTAAATCGACAGGTAGATGTTTTCTTCGCAGGCAAACGCGCGGCGGTGCTGTGCGAGCGTAGTGGGTAGAATGTAAGGCGCGGTATCGCGGTCCCGCTCCAGTTCGCAAAACAGCGCTAACTGCTCGGGTAACGCGGCTTGCAGCTCGATTATTGACGTTCTCCCGGTTGCGTTGCGAGTCCGCATATCTCACCGATTTCCCGTTGCGGATGTCGCCAAGCGCACTGTTAGCAGCGCCGGCAGGAGAATCAGGATGGACTTTGGCATAGTGTTTTCATGGTAACCCGCGCTGTATCAAGTTGCCAAATTGCGGCCTTGAGGGCATAGCACGATGCCGTCTCGATCGGCGCAGATCGGCTGACTAAATCAGCTACTGGCCGAAACCTTGGCCCGGGTCGAAATGCGGGCAATGTTGTCGCTAACCGACTTGCTGCGGCGCAGGCGGTTGCGCAGTTGTCCGGCGGTTTCGAGGATCGGGTAGGCGACCGCCGTCAGGTGCGAGTTGATGCGCTTGAGGTCGCGCAGCACGTCGAGCTGTAACGCGCTCAGCCTCGAATCGTAGGTCGAGTCGTCGCGGATTTTCTGCAAGTGATTCATTACCGCTTTGCGTTCGCGTTTGACGAACTTGTACTTGCGTGCCAGTAACTGGCGCGCCATCGCCACGTCACCCGAAGTGAAAACGCTTAGCGATAACTCGAAGGCTTTTAGCACCGGCTGGTATAAATTGTTTAAATCCTCGCGGTCCTGTAGCGACATCTTGCTGCGGGTGACCAGCTTTTTTTGCTGTATATTACGGATCATATCGCCCGAAATAATGTCGCCGATATGCTCCAGATCGGTTGCGAAGGTGAGAATCTCATTGCATCTTATGCTTTCTTTCTTGCCAAGAGTTTCGCGCGCCAGCGCCGTCAAATATCCTTTCACCCCATCGTAAAACTCGTTAACCAACAAATCCATTTCCCGGGTTTGTTGCGCCAGCGCGTAATCATTGCGTTTGAGTGCGATGAAGGCATTGCGCAGCATGCGCTCCACCACTTCACCCATGCGCAATACTTCGCGTTCGGCGTTGACCAATGCCGCCAGCGGGGTTTCGAAAGCGCCCTGGTCTAGCTCTCTGGGTTCCATGACATCGCTTACCTCGGTGTCCCGCGGGAGGATGCGCGCGGTGAGTTCGACCATGCGGTCGATCAGTGGAAAGCACACCACCGCCAGGGCGATGTTGAACAGCATATGGAAGGTCGCGATCTGGCGCGCGTTGCTGATTTCGAGCAGTGACAAGTGGTTGGCGATCAGGTCGATAAAAGGTAACGCGATAACAACCCCACAGATGCGGAACAATAGGTTGCCGAGCGGCGGTTGTCGCGTGCTGCGGTTGGCGCCCAGGGTGGCGATGAACGGCGCTATTGCGCTACCGATATTGGCGCCCAGTACGAAAGCGAAGGCAACCGTAGTACCCAGCACATTAGTGCCGGCGAGGGTTATCACCAATAACACCGTTGCCAGGCTGGAATGCGAGGCCCAGGCGATAATAGCGGCAAAAACCACGGCTAGCACCAGGTCCTGGCCGAGCGCAATAAATATCTGCTGAATGACCAGCGACTCGCGCATCGGCAGCGAGGCGGCGACGATTAGCTTCAGCGCCAGCAGCATCATGCCAAGCCCGAGTAGCAGGCGCCCGGTATCGCGCATGCGTCCACCCGGTGCATAGGTGAACATAGCCACCCCCAGCGCGATTAATATCGGGGACAATGCCGATAAGTCGAAAGTCAGAATTTGCGCCACCAGCGTGGTGCCGACGTCGGCGCCCAGCAATATGGCGAGCGCGGTTGCGGTCGTTAACATGCCTTGACCGCTAAACGACGCGGTCAATAGTGCGGTAGCGCTGCTGCTTTGCAACAGCATGGTTACACCGAGGCCGGATAGAAACGCTTTGAAACGGTTGTTCAGACTGGCGCCGAGCAAGGCGCGGATTTGGCTGCCCCAACTTTCCGAAATGCCGATGCGCACCATGCGCAAGCCCCATAACAAGAGGGCTACGCCTCCGACGAGGTTGATCAGAATTATACTGCCACTAATGGCCCGACTCCTGTCTTTTTTCGGCAAAACGCCGAAAAATTTTAATTAAAACAAGATTATAGTAGTAAAGTCCGAAAAATCGAGCTGTATATACATTTATGCGAATTTGTACATACAAATAATATACATTTTTTCGATTTGAGGAGAACTGAGGATTGTTTTCTGCAGGCCTGTAGGCGGATTAACGGATAATCGGGTCGTTTTACTGTCAGCGGTAGCGCAGCGAAAAATCGATCGAACGCAAGTTTTTGGTGAGCGCTCCGATAGATACAAAATTGACCCCGGTGGAGGCAATTTCTACCAGATTATCGAAGTCGACATTGCCCGAGGCTTCGAGCTCGATAGCGCCGGCTGTTAGTTCCACGGCGCTGCGCAGTTCGGCCGGTGAAAAATTATCCAGCAGGGCGCGCTCGACACCCGCGTCGAGCGCTTGCTGCAATTGCTCGAGACTTTCCACTTCGACTTCTAACAATTTGCCCGGATGTAGCTGTCTAGCGCGGGCTACCGTCGCGGCGATCCCGCCGCTGGCGGCTAGATGGTTTTCCTTGATCAAAAAGGCATCGAACAATCCGATTCGGTGGTTATTGCCGCCGCCGCAGAGAACCGCGTATTTCTGCGCGACGCGCAGCTGCGGTATGGTTTTTCGCGTGTCCAGTATGCGGCAGTCGGTGTGCCGGATAAGCTCGCAGTATCTTCGTGTCAGGGTAGCAGTGCCGGACAGGGTTTGCAGAAAATTGAGCGCGCTGCGTTCCGCGGTTAACAGGCCACGTGCCGGACCGGAAACTTCGCAAACGACGTCGCCGGCGCCGATCGAGTCTCCATCTCGCGCCTGCCAGCGGGTGGCTATCCTGGAATCGCATTGGCGGAAGACTTCGTCGAACCACTGGATGCCGCATAACACGGCTTCTTCGCGCGCCAGCAGCTCGGTTTCCAGTTGGGCCGACTCATCGATCAACTGGGCGCTGATATCGCCGCTGCCGACATCTTCGTCGAGTGCGTTAGCCACCTGGTTTATGATCACTTGATATAAATCCATGGATTAAACCTCGCATTCTTCGCGCCGCAATTCGTGGCCGGCGTCGAGGTAGGCATTGATAACCACCGCTTCAGGAATCGCGCCCAGGTAGCGGCCGCTGGCTGAATCGATTAGTGGAATGGCTTCACCGATGTAGCCGCGCATGGTTTCCATCGCTTCCCAGATGCTGGTGTTTTCATTGAATTCGGGCCCTGTCTCGAGATCGATTTCCGCGACGCTGGAGCTATCCTGTCGGTCGTGCAGTAGGTGTTGCGTTACCAGACCCAGGTAGCTGCCGGTCGCGTCCACAATCACGGCCGCCGCGGTCGATTTTTCCGCCATACGCCGGCGCAGATCGGACAGGCTGGCATCACGCTGCACCACCGGCAGGGAGTCGGTTAACAAATCGACGACCGTATGGTGCATCAGGTAGGCGCGTTCCCGCCCCTGCGACAGATCGATGCCGCGTTGGCTCAGTTGAAAATCGTAGAGCGAGCGGCCAACCCATTGGTATGCCACCAGGTTGGCAAACACGATGGCAACCATCGCGGCAATGGTTATTTCATAGTTTCGGGTCAGTTCGAATACCATCAACAAAGCGGTCATGGGCGCGCCGATTACCGGGCCCATGATTGCGACCATGCCGCAGACCGCATAAACCGGCAGCCCCGAATAGTCGCTCAGCAATTGACCGGGGACTAACAGTGCGAACAGGGCGCCGAACAGAACGCCGATCAGCAGCGCGGGGAAAATCACGCCGCCCGCGAAGCCGAAACCGATGCACATCACCGTGACCAGTAATTTCGCCACCAGAATCATCAGTAATGCGTCCGCGGTATATATCCCGCCCTGGGCAGCCTGGCTAAATACCATCTGTCCCGCACCCAGAACCTCGGGCACCTGCATTGCCACCAGGGAAAGAATAAATCCGGCGATCATGGGTTTGATCGCCGCCGGCGTTTTAACGCGGCGCGCCAATTGCGTGCTGGATTGCAGCAGTTTCATGAATAGCGCCGCCAGTATGCCGCAAGCTATACCCTCAAGCGCAAACAGTAAGAATTCGATCCAGCGAAAGCCGCCATCGAATTCGATCAGAAACAGCGGCGGGTGCTCGAAAATCACATTGGCGACGAGGTAACCGCAAGCGCTGGCGACCGTAACCGCGGTGAACATACGCAGCGAGTAGTGGCGCAGAATGACTTCATGGGTAAATATCAACGCGGCAATCGGCGCGTTGAATGCAGTCGATATCGATGCCGCGACGCCACAGGCAACGGCGATACTGCGGACATCGCTCAAGCCGAACGGCAGTCGATTGGTTAGCTGTCCGATCAGCGTGCCCAGATAGGCCAGCGGCCCGTATTGACCAACCGAGGCACCGCAGCCCAGCGACAGCACCGAAGCCGCGGTCGATGACAGGCCCGACCGGGTGGATGGTAGTTTTTCGTGGAGTTGAACCGCATATATCGTATCGGCTGGTCCGGTTTGAGTACCGTTCTCGACCCCATATCTTAGCGTCAGTCCAACCAGTAGACCACCAATGCTCAGCACCGACGCGGTAATCAACCACAACCGGCCACTGTCGAGATCAGAGCGACTCGATGCGCTAACGTACAAAACATCGTTGAGATAATGCACCAGTTCGACGAAACCGATGGTCGCGAAAGCGGCCGTCAAACCAGCCACCAAGCCTACCAGCGAAATCGCCGTCATGCGCTTAATGGCTTGGGTGGTCGTTTTGTTCATCCGGAGAGGTCATTGCGGCGTCGGAATGATGCGGCGTTTGATTGCTGCACCGTCGCCGTGAGGAACCTGTGCCGGCGGCGCCGCGATGCAATTATTTCGCCGTCGACGCATGCTGTGCTGCCAGATGGCTGACTGCGGGCGCCGCGGTAGTGGGATTGGATTGCCATTATCGCTTCATTGGTTTAGCCACGGGTCCCATTCGTTGACTTCGATCAGCGTCGGGCGGTCGGCTTTAAATGCCGCGGCGACGGCATCGGTCAAGCTTTGAGCGTTATCGACCCGCAGTGCGTGACACCGGCAGGACTGCGCCAGCCCGATAAAGTCCGGATTGATACCGGTAACTCCGACGAGGTCGATCTGTCGCAGTTTCATATCGTCCTGAATTTGCTTCAAGCCGTCATTGTTCCACAAAATGAGCGGCAGCGGCAGATTGAGTTCCGCCGCGGTAACCATTTCCTGAAGCGTGAACATGAATCCGCCATCGCCGGCGATGGCGATCACGGGGCGGTCGGGTAAGGCCAGTTTGGCACCGATTGCGTCGGGCAAACCGCAGCCCAGTGTGCAGTAGCCGGCCGGGTAATGCCACAATTTGGGGCCGGCCACGTTAAAGGCAAAGGCGCCGGTATAGACCAGTTGGCAGATGTCGCCCATGACGATCGTATCGGCGGGTAAGGCGGCGCGCAATACCGCCAGGGTTTTGCAATGCCGCTGTTCGCTGGCGCTCAGCCGGCTTGAAATTTGATTGCGAATGGCGGCAACTTCGGTGATGGTTTCCGCCCTGGCATCGGTCTCGCCGAGCCGCCTGGCGATGGCTTCGGTGGAGGTTTTGGCGCCGCCGATTATCGCGACCTCCGCCGGGTAAAGGTCGTTCATTTTGTGCGAATCGAGATCGATCCGAATGATCTTGCCGTTGATTTCCAGGATTTCGACAAAGCTGTCGACCTCGGATAACTCGGTGCCGACCGCAAGTATGACATCGGCGCTTTTCAGATATTGCTGGACTTCAGCGCGTGCGCTCGTGGCAGATAAACTAAGTGGGTGCGAGTCGTCGACGATGCCCTTGCCGGCGGAGCTTGCGATTACCGCCGCACCGAGTTTTTCCGCGATTCCGGTAATCGCTTTGCCGGCAAGCCAGGCGCCGCCGCCGACGCAAATCATCGGCTGCCGCGCGCCGCGCAGCAATTCGCAGGCGCGTTCGATTTTCTGTGCCGTTGGCGCCGGCCTGCTGGGTAACTCGACCAGGTCCCAGCTGCCGGCGGCCGGCAGCGCCAACACGTCGATCGGGATTGCGATATGTACCGGTCGCGGCCGCTCGCCGGCGAACACTGAAAACGCGCGCGACCAGCTCGGGCACTTCTTGCGGACTCATTGCGGTAGCGGAAAATGCAGTTAAGGCCGCGGTCGTGTCAGTCAGGCTCGGCACTTCGTGCAGGCATCCCCAGCCTTTGCCGAGGGTGTAGCTGGCCGCGTCGCTGGAGAGTAATAGCACGGGAATACTGTCGGCATAGGCCTGGCCGATCGCAGTCAAGGCATTGGTAACCCCGGGTCCCGAAATGACCAGCGCTACTCCGGGTTTGCCGGAGGCGCGGGCGTAACCGTCCGCCATAAATCCGGCGCCCTGTTCATTGCGCGCCTGCACGTGGCGGATATTGCTCATATTCAATCCCTTGCAGAATTCCAGCGTATGCACGCCGGGAATGCCGAATAGCGTATCGACGCCATGACATGGTCCAATAGATTGATACCACCCAGTTAAGTTTCATTATCTCTTAACTGGGTGGTATCAATCTATTGGACCATGTCATGCTGGCTTTATCTGGCTGTCGTGATTGATTTATGCTCGAGAAAAGTCGTGGGCTGGAGCATGAGTTCCAGAATGAAAGTAGAACTGGTTTGTGATGCCTTGAAGATGGCGATCTGGCAGCGCC